>Ga0082335_1003225_pt1 | contig 27435 bp, 15 predicted proteins | sample Subgrocontami58m_FD_72375 | JGI IMG/M metagenome (GOLD analysis project Ga0082335, IMG submission 72375) | Subsurface groundwater microbial communities from S. Glens Falls, New York, USA - GMW37 contaminated, 5.8 m (SPADES assembly) (version 2) ...
GGGCGGCGGGGCCGCGCGCGCGGACCCGCGGCTGCAGGTATTTCGCGGCGGCAACGCGACGCCCATCGCGGGCAATGACGACTGGGGCGGGACCGCGCTGCTCGTCAGCGTGTTCGCAAGAGCCGGTGCGTTCGGCCTGCAGCCGACGAGTCGCGACGCGGCCCTCGTCCTGCGCGTCACGCCCGGCGCCTATACGGCGCAGCTTTCTTCCGCCACCGGCGCGGCGGGCGTGGTGTTGCTCGACATCTACGAGGTGCCGTGAGGCGCAAGCGGTCGGCCCGGCGCCATTGGCGGCGAAGGCAATGCCGTCGCTCGACTTCGTGATCACGCGCCGGCCGTCGGGACGGGATGCGCCCGGATCCCGTGACCAGGTGTCGAGCTTGTGCAGACATTGCAACCGCACGAGCTCACCCGGCGTCGCGTCCCAGAAGGCGACCGGTCCCGCACCGTCAAAAACGTTTCTGCACCGCGGCATACATGATCCGCCCTTTGCCGGTATAGGTGAACCCCGGGAAACCGGTGCTGTTGTTGCCGCCGCCATAGGATCGCGGGGGCTCCCGATCCGTAAAATTCTCGACTCCAGCCGAGATTTTGACGTTACCGAAAAGGCGATACGACCCGCGCGGGAGTGCATACTCGATCCGGCAATCAAACGTCCACGTAGCCGCAACTTGAAACGGCTGGCCCGCCAGGTCCAGATCCTGAAAGCCATCCGTAAAATTGGCGCCAAGACCCAGCGTCAGCCGCCGGCCCGACCAGCGCAGGTTGCTGCGACCTTTCCAGCGCAGGTAGCCATCGGCGCCTATCCCACCGGAGGCATCCTGGTTGACCAATTCCTGGGTGGGCGCACCCGGCAATCTGGCGACGCGCATCGATCCGAGATAACTCGCCGCGCCTGAAAGCTCGAAGGTGCCCCGATTCGGGGTTGGCAGCCGGCCACTGCCGGTGAAGTCGACACCCTTGGCCTGCGTGCGGCCGGAATTCTGATACGGGGCAATTACGAGGTTGATGGCGCCGTCGGCATCGAACCGCACCTCCTCGCCCGCCTGCCGTCCACCGGGCGAGGTTCCAAAGTAACGCGCCACCATGTCGAGCGGATGCACCGAAACGGTGCCATTGCGCTCGACATTCCAGCCATCGGCCGCGAACGAGAGCAACAGTCCGTGCCAGTGCGGCGACCATACGAACCCCGCGGTGGTTGATTTTGAGCGCTCCGCCAGCAGGAGCGGATTGCCGCGAATGACCCGCGGCACCTCGGTCAACTTCTCGCCGGTCCGGGGATCGGTCAGGGTGCCGATGTAGCCGGCCGAATCGCCGAGATAGAGCTCGTGCAGCGTTGGCTGCCGGATGCCGCGACCGAACGACGCACGGACGGCGAACGTTGGGGTGAGCGGCACCCAGCGCAGCCCAATCTTGGGCACGAGGTCCGAAGTGTGGCTCGTCAGAAAGCTCTCGCTCCGGGCGGCCAAATCGATTCCGAGCAACCGCACCGCCGACACCGCCTGTGCCTCGGCGATCAGCGGCACCTTCGCCTCGGCGAAAAAGGCAACGACATCGCGCGCATGGTTCGCCGCGCTCTCCCCGCCGTTGCCCAGGATGTCTCCCTGGAAGTTGAACTCGCTCGGCGCCTGCGCGAGCGACTCGCGACGCGCATCGATGCCGACCGCGACGCCGATCTCCCCGGCCCGCCAGGTCACGAGCTTCGGGTGAGTGACAGTGGCAAAGCCATTCGCGAGCCACGAGGTGTAACGCCCTCGCGCATGCACCGCCGCGTAGTCGACGACGCCGCGATTCGTCGCGATCGGGTTCACGTAGTAGCCGAACGGATTGTAGGCCGTCGTCGTGCCAATGAAGCTCGGGCTGGCCGGATTGAAGATCGGATCGGCTTGATTGAGGACGCGATTGAAGCGGGTGGCGGAAACTCCGGTGTAGTCACTCCGGTCCTGAATCCAACTGAAGCGCCCGCCAGCATCCAGGCTCCACGCGTCGGCGGGTCGGCCCACGCGCAACCCGACGGTGGCAAGCGCCGCGTCAACCCGATCGCGAAAGATCCGATTGCCGAATTCCGACAGGCGGCCACGGCTGCCCCCGGCAATATCGACGTTGAACGGATTGAAGGGATTGTAGGCACCGACCGGCGCCGCCCGCGCCCGGCCATCGGGCAGCGGTAGCGGATTGGGGGTGCGTGCCGGAATGACGAGTTCGGTCGAGCCGAAAGCCGTGAAGTTGCCGGTGGGGGTCGGGGCCAGCTGGTTTTCCGTGTCGTTCCGCTGCAGTGACGCGTCGAAGTAGGCCGTGACATTACCGCGGCCGAAGAGCGCATGTTCACCCGACATGATAATTCCGAGCCGATGCGATTCCGGGAAGGCTCCCGCGGCGTAGTTGTAGTTGTAAACCGAAGGACGGCCGACCCCATAGATATATTGGCTCGCGGGTGTCGAACCCTTGTTCGTGCCGCCGGTGACCGGATCTCCATTCGCGGGAACCGTGTTGCCGCCGGGGGCGCCGGGAAAAACTCCCGGGCTCGCAAAGAAGGCAGCGCGCGTCGCGGGAATGCCGGGCGGCGGCGTCCCGGCGGGCAACCCCAGTGCCTCGTCATAGGCGGCCCTTGTGATCTGCAGGTTCAGCGGGCTGGAGTTGGTGCTGAGGAGCGGTGGGTCTCGCGAATACGAACGGTCGCGGTTGAAGAGCGCGGCGTGCCGCGAATAATTCAACACGAGGGTGAGGCTGCCCTGCGCGAACCGGACGCCGGTGACCACGCTGGCGGAAACCAGGTGCGCGTCCTTCTCCGTCGTGTTGCTATAGCGAACCTGGCCGGTCGTGCCGTCGACATTGCTGCGCAGGCTTATATTCACCACGCCGGCCACGGCGTCCGCGCCATAAATCGGCGACGCGCCGTCCGTCAAGACCTCCACCCGGCTGACGGCGGACAAGGGAATGGTGTTCAGGTCGACGAAGGCGCGCGTGCCGCCGTGGCCAATGGGAAAATTCGCCACCCGATGTCCGTTGATCAATACGAGCGTGGCCTCGGGCCCCAGCCCGTGAATCGACGTGGAGGAAGCCGCCGGCGTCCAGCCCACGTTGTTGTTGGCCACGGGAACCGCGTCGCCATTCGAGACCGTGATCCGTTGCAGCAGTTCCGCGGTCGAATCGAATCCGCTCTGATCGATCGCCGGACGATCGAAGATCTGCACCGGCAGAAACCGCGCCTCGGCCGCGGTCTCCGTCGTCGGAATGTGCGTGCCGGTGACCACGAACTGTTCGAGCTGTGACGGCGCATTCGCCGCAGCTCCCGGAGGCGCGTTGGGCGGCACCGCCTGGGCCGCGACTCGCGCGCAGGCGCCAAAGGCGACCGCGACGACCAGTATTCCACGTAGCATGGGGGAAGCGCACCGGCACATTTGTAGCTGGAGGAGTGGGAATCGTGCCCCGCTGCGCGCACACGACCGTACACCCGGAACAACGCGAGTCCAGCAGCGATCGCACCATCGCAAGTACATTCATGGTTTTGCCCGGCGAGCGCCGGCCGGCCGGTCGCCAAATATACTTTTATCAAGGACCGCGTTTTCCCGCGGAAGCGGCCGGACCGCCTGCGCTGGCTCAGGGGCGAACCGCGAGGGGCCCGTTGTCCCCGAGCCGGGCGGAGTTCTGCGGATCATCCAGCAGCGCCTGGAATGCCGGCTCGCCGCGCACCTTGTCCCAGATTGGCGACAGCTTGAGATAGCCGACGGTGACGAGTGACGGTTCGCGCAGGAGTTTCGCGAGGAGTTCGATGCTCTCCGTGGGCCGGCCGGCCCACGCATAGACCTTGGCGAGCGTTTCCTCGTCATTATAGCGGTCCCACGTCCGGTGAGGTGCGCGATCCGACTCCAACTGGCGCCGCGCCTCGTGGACGGCGGCATCGAACTGGTTGGCGAGCGCCAGCGCCCACGCCCGGGAGCGCATGCGTTCGGCTCCGTCGTAGTCCGGCGGCAGCGGCTCGGCGAGGCCGAGCATTTCCTTTCCAATCGCCACACTTTCCTCCGTTCGTCCGAGCGCCTCCGCTGCGATCGCCCGAAGGCCAAGTAACCCGAGCCGGGCATCGGCATGCTTTTCTTTCGCGCTGTCGGCGGTGTCCGCCAGCACCGCGGCATAGTCCCGGGCCAGCAGCAAGAGCGGCACGCGATCCGCGGGGCTCAGCCGGCGCACCTCGTCGAGATTGGCCGGCAGCCGGCCAGTCAGGCGGACGCGCCATTCGAGAATCCCGGGATGAGTATTTTTGCCGCCAAACTCGAGGCTGCGCGCGACGGCCGCCTCGAACTCGGGCAACCGACGCAGGTAAGCGTAGGGTATGACGCAGTTGTAGAGCACGCGGCTGTTGAGTGGATCAAGGGCAAGGGCGCGATTGAGCGCCGCCGCAGATTCGGTCCAGCGACCAAAGGCCATGAGACCGGTTCCCACGCGATTATGGCCATTGACGTCGTTCGGCAGCGCGCGCGCTTCGTTTTGCGCATAGGTGAGCGCCCGCGTGTAATCATGCTCCACCATGGCATAGTACACCGACAGCGCACCGTCGCCGGCTCCGCCGGGCACCAGTTGCGAGGCCCGTTCCGCCCAGTATTTCGCCCGATTGGCGATCTCGGACCCTTTTTCGTGGCCGGTCTCGCGTGCCAGATAGCAGTAGGCCGACGCGGCGAGGCTCGCACCCGACATGAAATCAGGATCGAGTTTCAGCGCCGCCTCGCAAAGCTGGGCTTGTTCCTCGCTCGCCGCTTTCGAAAGCCCTCGTTTATAAAGAACATTCCGCGCCTCGAGGAAGAGATCATAGGCCTGCGGGTGTTTCGTCATGAATTTGGCCCCTGAGTACTCGCCCACGTCCGTCCGCGCCTGGAGAATGCGCGCGATCTCGGCGCCGATTTCATCCTGCAGGGCGAAGCCCGGCTCCAGTTTGCGATTGAAGGTTTTTTCCCAGAGCAGCGCCTCGTCGCGCGCCCGCCGCAGTTCGAGTTGCACGCGCACGTCCTGACCGTCGCGCTGCACGCTGCCGCTGAGCACGTCGACCACGCCCAGCCGGAGCCCGATTTGCGGGAGCGGCGCTTTCCATTCTTTCAACGCCTCCGACGTGGCCTGCGACAGTACGCTGAGCTCGGGCAGCCGTGAAAGCGTCGCTATGACCTCCGCGTGCAGGCCGGCGGCGAAAAACGCGTTCGCGGGATCGGGGCTGAGGTTCGCGAACGGGAGGACGGCAAGCGATTTGTCGTTCGCGGCCGCCGGTGCCGCCGGCGGCGCCAAAACGGAGGCGGCGGCAGTCGGCGCGGCCCCGCTCACATGGGGCGTTGGCCCGATGGGGCCCTTGTCGCCGAGCCGCGCCGAGTTCAAAGGATCATCCATCAGCGCGTGGAATGCCGGCTCGGCGCGCACCTTGTCCCAGATTGGCGACAGCTTGAGATAGCCGACGGTGACGAGCGACGGCTCGCGCAGGAGTTTCGCGAGGAGTTCGATGCACTCCTTGGGCCGGCCGGACCAGGCATAAATGCGCGCGAGATATTCCTCGTCCGCGAACCGCTCCAGCGTTCGCTCGGGGGCACGGTCCAACTCCAATTGGCGCCGTACCTGGTGCATGGCTTCGTCTCCCTCGCCGGCGAGCGTCAGCGCCCATGCCCGCACCCGCGTCCGATCGGCCGCGTAGCTGCGGGCGGCGTCCGGCGGCAGAGGCTGGGCCACGGCCACCATTTTTTTGCCCACCGCCACTCGCTCCTCCTTTCGTCCGAGCGCCTCCAAGGCAACGGCCCGGACTCCAAACCTAGACGGCCGCGCCGTCGGTTCCGTCGGTTCCGGCAGGTCGGCGGTATCCGCCAGCACGTCGTCAAACCTCCGGGCCAACAAAAGCAAATTGAGCCGGCGCACCGGGCCCTGGTTGCTCAGCACCTCGTTGAGGTTTTCCGGGATCCGGCCGGTCAGGCGGACGCGTAGATCGAGAATCTCGCCGCGACTGACATTCTTGCCGCCGAATTCGAGCCAGCGCGCCGCGGCGGCTTCGAACTCTGGGAGCCAGCGCAGTCGCGAGTAGGGTTCGACCCGGTTGGCGAGGACGCGGTAGTTGAGCGGATCGAGCGCGAGTGCGTGATCGTACATCGCCACTGCTTCGGTGAAGCGGCCAAACGACGCGAGGTTCCCTCCCACGCGATTGTAGCCGTTGGCGTCATTGGGGAGGGCGCGAACTTCGTTCTTCGCATAGGCGAGAGACCGCACCGGGTCGTCCTCCACCATGGAATAATAAACTGATAAGGCGCCGTCACCCGCGCCGCCCGGCACCAGTTGTGAAGCCCGGTCCGCCCAGTACTTCGCCCGCCGGACGATTTCCGGTCGGTTGGGCAGCTCCGGGATCCCGGCGAGATAGCTGTAACCGGAGGAGGCGAAACTTGCGCCTGACATGAACTCGGGATCGAGCTTCAACGCCTCCTCGCACAGCCGCGCCTGTTCCTCGAACGTAGCCTGTGACGGGCCCTGCTTGTAGGGCAGTTCCCGCGCCTGCAGGAAAAGCTCATAAGCCCGCGGGTTCTTCGTCATGAACCGGGCGCCCGAATACCAGCCCGTATCGGACCGGGCCTGGAGGATCCGCGCAATCTCGGCCACGATCTCGTCCTGCAGGGCGAAACCCGGCTCCAGCTTCCGGGCAAACGTCTGCTGCCACAGCAGCGCCTCGTCGCTCGCCCGGCGCAGTTCCAGCTGCACGCGAACATTCTGGCCGTCGCGCTGCACGCTGCCGCTGAGCACGTCGGCCACGCCAAGCCGGCGGCCGATTTCCGCCAGCGGTGTCTTGCCGTTCCGGAACGTCTCCGCCGTCGCGCGCGACATCACCCGGAGATCCGGCAGCCGCGAGAGCGCTGCGATGACCTCCGCGTGCAGCCCATCCGTGAAATATGCATTCGCCGGATCCGGGCTGAAATTTTCGAACGGCAGCACGACGATCGACTTGTCGCCTGGGGCCGGCGTGGCGGTAGCGACAGGCTCCGGCGGCCGCGGCCTCGCCTCTCCGGGCAACGGCACCAGCGCATCGAACCGCGGATCGCCGGCCACATGCGACCAGGCGGGAAACAGGCGGGCTATGCGCGGAGCCAGCGGCATGCCCATACGTTTCATTTCCGCGATGCACTCCAGTGACTCGTCGCGGGCATCCAGCAGCGCATAATACGCCCATAGCTCGTGGAGCTTGTTGAAATCATTCAGTCGATCCCCGCTGGGAATCGAACGTCGCACTTCGGTACCGAGTCGCACCGCCTCCGCGCGCTGGCCGCTGTAAACCGCCGCGGCCATGAGCTGGATCGCAATCAGCGGCCGCTGCGACGGCGTCCAGTCGCCCTTCTCATAAGACGCCCTAGCCTCGGTCGCATGGGCGGCCGCCTCGGAGAAACGGCCGGCGAAGAACTCCGCTCGTGCGAGCGCAAGCGATGAATCGCCCGGCAAGGACCCGTCCAATGCTCCCGGCGGAGGCGGATGACGGGGATTTGCCGCCAACCGAAGCGCCCCGGCAAAGTCGCCCATGGCCGTCGCAATGAGCTCCGAGATTTCCAGTCCTTCTGGATCGGATGAACTCCGCGGCAGCTCCCGCAGGCGGCGAAACAGCGCTGCCTTGTCGCCGTCGAGCTCGTAGCGGCAAAAAGCGATGTCGTATTCCAGGTCGATGTTGCTGGAGGCGGTTCCCTTGAACCGCTCGCCAACCGCCACGGCGTCAGCGTAGTGACCGGTCCAACGCTGCGACTGCACCAGCAGCGTCGCCGCGTTGCGGTCGAACGGATTGCGTTGGAAAACGCGCGCCAGAATCCGGGTGCATTCGTCGAAGTTTCCCAGCCGGCGCTCGACCAGCCCCAGGTGCATCAGCAACTCGGCGTCGTTGGGCAGCCCGGCCAGCGCCGCCCGGTAATGTTCGCGCGCCGCGGCGTAGTCGCGATCGCACGCATAGGCGAACCGCCCCTGGGCGAAACGCGTTTCGGGGTCAGCGGGGGCGAGCCGCACCGCCGCCGCCAGCGCGATGCGCGCCTTTTCCCGGCGCGCGGGAGTCGCATCGAGTTGCGCGAAAAAGTAGATGCTGGCGTGAACGCGTGACAACAGCGCGTACGCGCGGTCGAATGCCCGGTCCACCGCCACCGCCTCGTCGAGGAGGCGGGCCACGCGTTCCCATTCGGCGAGCGAAGGATCGGTGGTGACAATGTCGCCCTGCCGCAGCTTCGCCTGCACGTAAAGTTCATAGGCGTGGAGATTCGCCGTTAGCGGCCGCGCGATCGCCGCGCGTTCGCCGGGGGCGAGCGTCGCGCCCAGGGCCCCCGCCACGTCGTCCGCGATCGCCGCCTGCAGCGCGAAGACGTCCGTCATGTCGCGTTCATAGGAATGGCTCCAGAGCTGGCGCAACGACCGGGGCTCGACCAGCTGCACGTTGATGCGCACGCGCGCACCGATACGTTGGATCGCCCCTTCGACGATCGCGCCGACCCCGAGGTCAGCGCCGATCTGCCGTAGATCGCGGCGCGCCGGATCCGCGTAACCGCGCACGGCGGCGCGAGCCGTGACATGGAGCGCCGAGAGTTTTCCCAATGCGGTCAGAACTTCCTCGTGCATACCGTCGGCGAAGCGGGTCGGATCGGCCGCGCCGGCCCCGTCTTCGAACGGGAGGACCGCGATGGATTTGACACCCGCCATCGGCGACTGGGCGGTCGGGACGCCCGGTGTGAGCGGCGAAGGCGCTTTCGCGGACGTGGCCCGGTGTGCATACCACCATCCGGCGCAGCCGACTGCGGCCAGCGCGGCGATCGCCGGGAGGGCGAACGCGCGGATTCGCCGGCCGCGCAACGCGTGTCCCGTCTGCAGGGTGGTCAAATGCGCGAGCAGCGCCGCCCCGTCCCGGTAACGCCGCTCGGACACCGGATCGCAGGCGCGCAGGATGATTTCGTTCAGACGAAGCAACGCACGGTGGTCCGGCAACCGCGCGAGGTCGTGCGGAAGTTGCGGATACTCCTGGCGGTCGAGGCCCGTCGCGAGTTCGTAGAGGACCTTGCCGAGCGCATAGACGTCCGCGCCCGGCGCCCCCGGGCCTTCGGGCGGCACGTAGCCTTCGGTGCCGACAAAGGTCCGCGCGCTCGTGACCGGCGCGACGAGCCCGATATCCGCCAGCTTGGGTACGCCGCCGACGAGGATCACGTTCGAGGGCTTGATGTCGCGGTGCACGAGCCCGCGCCCGTGCAGCCCCGCGAGCACGCGCGCCAGTTCCACGCCGGACTGCACGCACTCCGCCGCCGGCAGCCGCCCGCGCCGCGCGCGCAGCTCCGACAACGTCAGGGGCACGTAGCTGGCCGGATCGATCGCGCGGCCGCGCTCGGCGTCGTCGGCCAGCTCCATCACGTAGTAGAAAAACCCCGCCGCCTCGTTGCGGCCGACGTGCAGCAGCGCCATTTGCACCGATTCGCCGAGCGAAATCGCCGCGAATTCCTTGAGGCCCTTGAACTCGCGCTCGAACGGCGCGGCGTCGTCGAAGCGGTCGCGCCACACAACCTTGATCGCGCGCCAGATGCCCGTCACACCGCGGGCCAGCCACACGTCGCCGTAGCTGCCGCGGCCGACCAGTCGGACCAATTCGTAATCCGGTATCCGCGGCGCCGCGGCGTGGGCGCCGGCGGAAACCGCTGGTCCTGGCGCCCCGGACCGTGCCGCAAGGAGTGGATCGAGCAGCCGGCGGATGTGTTCGACGAACATCGCGGTCGATTCGCCCCCGGGCAGGCGCGTCCACTGCACCGTGAGAAAAGCGTCGGCCACGAGCGCATCGCGCTCCGGGGTGTCGTCGATGCAGACCGGCACGATGAACGGCCGGCCCTTCGCGATCAGCAGCGAGCGCTGCTCCGCGAGATGCCACTCGAGTCGGAAGAAACCCTCGGGCCGCGCCTGGGTGTTCGCCGAGATGACCGGCACGAACAGCGCGCAGTCGCGGATTTGTTTGCGAATCGCCCGGTCCCACGCGTCGCCACCGCGCAGTTCGTTTTCGTCGAACCACACCTCGACGCCGGCCGCCCTCAGCGCGTTGGCAAAGCAACGCGTCGCGGCTGCATCCTCACGGGCGTAGCTCAGGAAAACGGCAGGTTGTGGGCGGCTGCCAGCCGGACTCGACATCGCCGGACATGGAGCCACCGCCCTGACAGCCACGCCAGCGGAAAACACGTCAGCGCCCCGCGGGCGGCGCCATTACTTGCGAAGCGGACCCAGCCTGGACTGGCCCGCCGGGGAGGAATCCCATCCGTTTACCTCTCCCGTTCCCAGCTATCGCCGCCCAGCTCTTTCATCCGAGCTGCTTCTGGAGTTTCGCCACCTCCGCCTTGAGCAGCTTCGTCAGGCGGTGGCCGATGACATAGACGGAGGCCGGGTTGACCCCGAGTTCCGTCGCGACCTTCAGCACCGGCCATTGCTGCCGCACGTAGAGATCGAATACTTGAAAATGCAGCGGCTTCACCTGCCGGGCGATGCGGTCCGCCGCGGCGGCAATGAGATGCTGCTGCCATTCACGGTCCCATTCATCCTCGTCGTCCACGGGCGCTGGCACGCGTTCGATCGTGGCGGTGCGGGCGGCGGTGTCGTCGCGCGAGTTGGGGCCTTGCTGGGGCAGCTTCCCACGGTTCTCGAATTTGTCCGCGATGCGCCAGTGCGTGAGCTTCATCAACCACCCGCGAAATGAGCCGCGCTCGGGATCGGTGTCGAATTCGCGGATCGTTTCGGCGACGCGCTTGAACACGTCTTGGGCCACGTCCTCGGCGTCCGCATGGGAGAGCCCGGCGCGGCGCGCGCGGCCATAAACGAGGCGCCGGTAGAGCCGGTGAAATTCGTTCCAGCTGGCGTTGTCGCCCAGTTCCCGCACGCGGAAAAGCAGCGTCGGACGCGTGAGCAGCGAAGTGCCGGGATGGGGATGCGAGGCGGTCATGGAAGCACTCCACGGCGGGGGCGGCCCGGTTCTTTCAGGAAAGAAATAAAATCGGAATCCTGTTTTTTCTGTAAGAACCGGGCCGGCGCGCGGGTGAAGCGCCGATGCACCTCCCCGCATCCCCCCACCATCGCCTCGGCGCCGGCCGCCTTGGCTTCGGGCCCCTGGCCCTCGCCCTTATGCTCACCACCACGTTCCCGCTGAGTCACGCCCGGGCCGACGAGGCGCCGGCCACACCGCCGTCGTTTCCCGATGCGGCCCATGTCGTCAACGGCTGCTATATATCGAGTGCCGCTTACCTCGCGAAATTCCTCGCCGCGTTTCCGGCGGAAAAGGCCCAGCCGCTCGACGTGACGATGCGCAATCGCGACGGCCGGACCCGGCCACATACGATCGTGCTTCTCACCTGGCGCGGAGAATGGTGGGGACGCGACGAGCATTTCGGCGTGTTCACGCTGCGGCGGCTGGTCGGCGACGGCAAGGTCAGCGAGCGCGTCCGGCAAACGGCCGAGGGGCGGCTCGAGGAGCACGCCCACCGGCTGGTGGCAGCCGGGCGCGGTGAGCGTGCCCTGGTCACACCGGAGCGGATGAATGCCAGCGAGCGCGCCGCGGCGGTGGCCACGGCACGGGAACTCGTGCCGGTCGCGACGAAGATCTTCTGGGCCGATTGCGGGCGGGAGGAGATTCCCCTCCTGTTTTTCCGACCGGCGGCAGGCGCCATTGCCGTCTATGACGCGGTCCACGGCACTGCCCGGGCGGAGTGCGGAATGACCGATGACGCGGCCATCGTCGCCCTCGCGGCGAAAATGCTCGGCTATAAAGTCGCCACCGTGCGCGCCGGCTTCATCGGCGCCACTGTCGCGTCCGCCAACTCCACCGTCGGAGGGCTGGCGCCATGAAAATCCTCGCCATCGACGAAGATCGCCGCAGCGCGCTGCTGCTCGAGCAACATTGCCGGTCGATTCTCGCCAGCCGGCTCGAGCACTTCACGGCCGTGGACTCCTGCGAGACCGCCGGGACCAAGCTGCAGGAAACGCTGTTCGATGTCGTGCTGCTCGATCCCGGTTTGCCGCGCGGCGACGGACTGAACTGGCTCGCGGCGCGCAACGGGCAGGCCTTCCAGACCATCGTCATCTCCGCGCACACGGACCTGGCCATGCGGGCCTTCGAATTTGGTGTGCTGGATTTCGTCCAGAAGCCGGCGACGCTCGAACGGCTGGCGAAAGCGTTGTGCCGGGTCATGCCGCCCGCCGCTCCGAACATCACCGAGCAATTCCTCGCGGTCCGCCGCTTCGGCCGCATCGATTTGGTGGCGATCGACGATTTGCTCTACGTGGAAGGGTCGGACAAATACTCCGAACTGGTCCTCGCGAGCGGCCAGCGGAATTTCTACGACAAGTGCCTGGGCCGGGTGGAGGCGGTTCTGCCGCGCTCATTCGTCCGCATTCACAAATCCTACCTCGTCCGCTTCAAGATGATCTCGCGGCTCATTGTGCAGCGGGGGAGCCGCTACTCCGCCGAATTGAAAAACGGGCAGCGGCTGCCGGTGGGCCGGTCCCGCTACGCCCACGTCAAGTCGCTGCTGGTCTGACCCAATCCCCGCCGGTGAGTCGTTCACGCCGCGGGGGAGACGTTGGCTCCCTCCGGCTCGCCGTTGGCGCCGGGTTGCGGTCGGTGAGGTCGTGCGCTCGATTCTGCTTTTCCCTCGCTCGCATGGTTCGCCCTGGACCGCATGCCTCGTGGCGGCGCTCATGCTGGCACCTCCCGCGACGCGCGCCGATCTGAGCGTGAGCGCGCCGACCGACATGCCCGCCGGAAAAACGGTGAAGGCGGAAGCGTTCTGGCAGGAATTCGATCGCGTGCTTCCGCCGGGGGTTTGGGTTTCACCGCTCGAAAACCAGGACTACGAGGTGATATCGGCCAAGTGGATGCGACGCTCGTTCCTGCCGGCATTGAACCACGAGATGAAGGCGTTGTGGCGGCGGGAGATCCCGGCGGAGAACGCGGCCGGCAACTGCAACGGCTTCGCCCTGGTTTGCCGGCTCATGCTCAGCCTGTCGGCGATGGCATCGCACGCCCGCGCTCCGGCCACGGCGACCATGATCGTCCGCCAGGAAAAACCATTCGGAGGACTCGGCGCCACCATGGAAAAACACTGCGTGGCCTTTGTGCTGACCGACGAGGGTCCGTGGGTTATCGAGGTGCAGAGCGGCGCCTACACGAAGTTCAACGACTACCCGAATCGGGATAAGATCATTTTGGTGAGCGTCCACTGATGCGACGCTTGCCGCAACGAATACGAACATGAAAAACATCATCGCACTCCTCGCGGGCCTGGCCATCGCCGGCACCGCTTTTGCCCAGGTTGATCCCACCCGTCCGATGGTGACTGGCCGCGGCAACGTCGAGGTCCGTCCGGCCCGGGTGATCGTCACCAACCAGACCAAGACCAATCCGGGCGAGACTCTGGTGCTCGAGAAGTTCCAGGTGACGGGATCGCTGCTGCGCTCCCCCACGAAAACGAGCCATGACGCGCCGCTCACGCCGGCGCCGGCGAGCCGCAAACCCAGTCCGGCGAAAGCCACGACCACGTCAGCGCCAGGCGGGCGCGTGGCTTCCTGAGTCCAAGCGCCACGGTCGTTGAACCACGCCGGTTCAGTTGGTTGGATTCTTCTTGAGCCCGTTGGCTTGTTGCCCTCGCCCGCGTCGCGACGACCACCGCGGCGGGGGCCAGTCACTCGGCAGGCCGGGGCCCCGAGTTTGTCGAACGGGCGAGCCGTTCGAATCAGGCTGGTGCTCGGGACAGGACTTGAACCTGCACGCCTTTCGGCAACGGCTTCTAAGACCGTCGTGTCTGCCATTCCACCACCCGAGCGGGGACGCGTGTGGCCGCCGAATCTCAAATGGCCACTCCGGCGGCGCAAGCGTCGAAAATCGGCCGCGTCGATCCATCACCGGGCCGGCGGTTTGCCGGCGGCAGCTCGCGCCGGCAGCGGGAATCCAAGGCGCGGCTCAACCGCGATCGCGCCGACGGCAGCCGGCGCGTAGAGCAGCTTGTAATCGCCGGTGGCGGCGACGGTGGAACGCGCCTCGTCGTTCCTGCCGTCGTTTTTGCCGCCGCTGGTCGAGATCACATAGTTCGAGATCCGCATGCCGGACTCGAACCGGCCCTTGCCGCGAAACGGGCGGATGCTCGCGGCCGGGCTCAGCACCGCGATTTCATATTCGCCATCCGGCAGGACGACGGTGCCGCGGCGCCATGGCCATTGATGCACGGAAATCGCCTCGTTGGCGCTGCGGTAGAACAACAGGAGGTGATGATCGGTGCTGTTGTTGATCAGCTCCACGGAGTGACGCGACAGCGTGGTGGGCAGTGTCGCCGGCGCGACTGACTGGGCGGGGACGGTTGACACCGCGTCGAACGCCGCGGCGAACGCTTCCGAGCGAGCGCGCTGGCCGACGGACTCGTCAGGGAAACATTGCGCGAGCAGCGACAGGATGAAGATCCGCTTCATCCGTCCGCCCACCCGGAAGCTCTCCGCGGCGGCCTCGAGTCCGCTGCGAAATTCGGCGCGGAACGGATCGCCGGCCGCCGGCAGCCCCACTTCGCTCGCATAGAATCCCGCGAGCAGATAAAACTGGTTGAAGTCGCCGGCCTTGCCGCTGCGGGCCGTCCGAAACCGCAGCGTGTTCGCCAGCTCGTCGCGCAATTCGGCGTTCGGCGATTCGCGCAGCACTTCGCGCATCAGCGTGAAGGCGTCCTCCGGATTGCTCGTGACGTTGACGAGCGCCCAACGCGCGAGCACCTGGTGGAGCACCGCCCGGAGCGGCTCCAGCTCACCGAGCGGAATGTGCACGAAATCGCCGCGGTAATGCGCGATCAACTTCTGGCGCCGCTCGGCCTCGGGCGATGCCGCGGCCGGTTTTCCGCCGGGGCCCGTCGCGCCGTCGATGCCTTCGCGCACACTCGGCGGCACACTGGGCCAGGGATCGAAGCCCGGCGTATCCACGCAACACTGCCACAAGCGCGCGCCGTGACGCCGCATGACGTCGACGATCTTTTCCCGCACGTCGCGACCGAGCGTGACGATCGAATTAGCAATCTCCGGCGCCAGTTTGCCCGACCCGTTGAGTTGCACGAACGACACGTCCAGCACCGGCTTCGCCAGCGTCGCGACTTCGCCTGCGGTGAATTCGAGGATGCGGACCAGGGCTTCCATCTCATCGGCCGTGCCCTCGTTCGCGCGGGCGGCGCCCTCGTAGGCTTCGCGCGGCGAGATCAACACGAACTCCGCCGGTTCCCCCTTGCGCAGCCGGTCGCCCAGTGCGATCCAGCCGGCGCCAAGCTTGCGCCGCAGATCGGCTTTCAACGCATCGAGTTCCTTCGGCGGCAGCAGGCGCGGCGTGCCGTTGACCACGTCGCCGCGCTCCGCGCGAAAAATCGCGGCCTGCCAGAACGCGAGCGCGGCGTGGGAACGTTCCGTCTTTGCCAGGGCATTCCCTCGGTCGATGAGCGGCCTCGTCGCCGGCGCACCGTTGGCGAGGTCCATCGCCAGCTGGTTCGTCCGCTCGGGCGCCACGATGACCATCGCCATCAACTCCCGCTGCGCATCGGCCTCGGGCGTCGCCGCCGGCGTGCCGGTGCCCCGCCAGCGGCCCTGCATCGTGTCCAACCACTGTCGATACGAGTAACGTTCCGGCTCGCCGACGCCCACCGCCCACAATTCGCGGAAGGCCGCCTCCGCCGCCTCCGGCGAGCCGTCCCGCAGCGTTTGCACCGCCACGTTCACGAGGGCCTGCCGCCACTCCCTGCGCATCGTGCCCGCCTGCGGCGAGGCGGGAAACGTCTGCTCGAGTCGCTCCCGGGCCGCCCATGCTTCGGCGCGCTGGCCGGCCCGGAGCCGGTGCAGGGCAACGCTCTGCAACAAGGCCGGCAGCCGGCTGAGCGCCGCGCGGCGTTCGACGTCGTCTTTGGGCTGGGCGAGGATGGCGTCCGCCACGCTCAGCGCGCGCTCGGGGTCGCGATACTCGGCCTGGCGCAACGTCACCATGCGGGGCGTTTCCGTCGATGCGATCGGCTCACCGCGGCCACGCTGCGCCATGGCACCGCGCATCGCTTCCATCCGGGCGCGGCTCGCGAAATGAAAGTACGTCCAGACCGAACCAAAGAACAGGAACACGAAGACACCACATCCGATCTTGGTGTTGCGAACCGAGGATTCAGTCATGGGCGCGGCTGGAGGGGCTGCCGTTGACGACGACATCACTGCTAGCCGGGACCACCCGACGCGGCAACCAAATCTTCCGGGCGATTTCGCCGACGGCGCATCTCGCTTTCCATACACGACGTCATAAGTCACCAGCGTCGTTTGAGGTTGGAACCGGTGCCCCCACCGCGCGGGACGTCGCCTGCGAATGCACGTCTTGGGTAGCGCGGTCAACCTGACCGCGTTCGGCTAACCGGGGAGGCTCGAGCCCGGTCAGGTTGACCGTGCTACGGCCGCGTTCGCCAGCGAGGTTTTGCCATGAGCTCTTAACAAAAATAGAACGCGCCCCCGCCGCGTTTCACTTCAAGGCTGCCGTTGCTCGATTGTCGGCAGAAATTTCGGTTCGCGGCGCGCGCGCGTGCGCGCCTCGAAGTCCGCCGCAAGCGCGAGCAGCCTGGGCTCGCTCCAGGCCGGACCGTACAGCAGGAATCCCACCGGCATCTCCTCGGCGAACCCGGCCGGCACGGTGACACTGGGATAACCCGCCATCGCCGCGATGCCGGCGCCGCCGCCCACCAACGCGTCGAGGTGGTGCTGCGCGATCTGGGCGTCGATGCCGTCGGCGCGCGACGCGCGCCAGCATTTCTCGCGCGCCGCCCCGCAGGCCGGATCGGTGGGGGGTCCCTTCGCCTCCGCCCGCGTGAAATGCTGCTGGCCAAACAGCGGCTGCTCGCGCGCCCAGTTCTGGTCGTTGAACTTGATGACATCGGCGAGCGTCTTCATCCGCGAGGTCGGCCCCAGTTCCGCGAGGTACGCGTTGATGCCGGCCTTCATCTCGTAAAGCATCACCTCGGTTCGCGCGCCACCGGCCGCGGCGACCCCCGGCAGTTCGCCCACGGCGATTACTTCGGCGCCGGCGGCGCGCAGGGTCTCGAGCGCGGCGGCGAAGGCCGGGTCCGGCGTCCGGCGCGACGCGGCCGTGCTGACGACACCGATCCGCGCGCCCTTCAATGCACCCGCCGGCAGCGGCGCGGAGATCCTTTTCGCCAAATCCGCGGGCAGCGCCTGCGTGGCCTCATCCCGAGAATCCGCGCCGGCAAGCGCGGCCGCCATGAGTGCAGCGTCGCGGACCGTCCGCGTGATCGGGCCGGCGGTGTCGAACGTCGCGGCGATCGGAATGACGCCGCTGCGGCTGATCAGGCCGACCGTCGGCTTCAACCCGACGACGCCACAGGCGGTCGAAGGCGAAATGATCGAGCCGTTGGTCTCGGTGCCGATGGCGGCGACGCAGAGGTTTGCGGCCACGGCGGCCGCCGAGCCGGAGCTCGAACCCGAAGGCGATTTATCGAGCACGTATGGATTGTGCGTCTGGCCGCCCCGGCCGCTCCAGCCGCTGACGGAGCGATCGCCGCGGAAATTGGCCCACTCGCTCAGGTTCGTCTTTCCGAGCAGGACGGCGCCGGCCTCGCGCAGTTGCGCGACGAGATGGGCATCGCGCGGCGGTTTCAGTCCGACCAGCGCAAGCGAGCCCGCGGTGGTCTCCATGCGATCGGCGGTGGCGATGTTGTCCTTGATCAGAACCGGCATGCCATGCAATGGGCCGCGAACTTTGCCAGCGCGGCGCTCCGCATCGAGCTGATCGGCGATCGCGAGCGCGTCGGGATTCAGCTCGATGATGGAGTTCAACCGCGGGCCTGCCGAATCGATTTCGGCGATGCGCTGGAGGTAAGCCTCGGTGAGCGCGCGGGCGGTGAGTTCGCCGGCCGCCATCTTGCGCTGGAGATCCTCGATCGTCGCCTCGGCGAACGGAAACGCCGCGCGCAGTGAAGCCGCACTGGCCAAAAGCAAAACCGCGAGAATAGCTCGAGCCTTCATGAGAGATGAGGGGTTGGGGCCGGTGCCGGGGTGAGGCCGGTTCTCCGAACCGGCCTGGGTTGCCGCGTGGATTTCACACAGCGCTCGCAAACATGGCTGCGAACTCAGGCCCGCTCGGAGAGCGGGCCCCACCACAGGCGGAGCATCACGCTGTGTCAAATCCCCCGCGATTTCAGGGCGCGAGGCCGAGCCTGTCACCCATCTTCGCATACGTCTCGAGGTGCTCCTTGCTCTGGGCGACGATGTCCTCGTCGAAGCGAATGCGGCCGCGCTGGAAAATCGTGATCACGCACGAGCCGCCGAACGCGAACAGGCCCTTCTCCTCCCCCTTCCGCACCGGGCGGCCGGGCACGAAGCTCTGCTGGATGCTGCCGACGTTGGTGGCGCCGACCTCGATGACGCCGACGAGGCCGAATTCCGGCGAGTCGATCAGCGTCACGACGCGCTTGTTCTCGAGCAGATAGCGCAGCCGGCGGCGCAGGGCGACGGGGCTGACCGAGTACAGCCAGCCGTTGATGACGCGCGGCTCACCCGGGATGCCGCTGACGGGAAAATGGAACCGGTGGTAATCGACCGGGCAGAGCCGCGAAATCAGCATCGCGCCGCCGGCGAATTTTCCCGCAACGGCATCATCGCCCAGCAGCTCGGCAAACGAGAACTTCGCGCCCTTCACGTAGAAGCCGGCCGCGGCCTGGATGTCGGGAAACGCGAGATGCCGGCCATCGGCGGGAAACACCGCGACGTTGTCGCCCGGGGCGATCGGCCGGACTTCGGGCTTCAGCGCGCGGTAGAAAAACTCGTTGAACGTCTTGTAGTCGAAGGCCGACTTCGCGAACTCGTCGACGTCGATGTCGTACTGCGAGATGAAGGGCAGGATGCGCAGCGCGCTCACCCGCTTGTTCATCTTGTAGCCGTACCACTTCGAGAAAAACGCGCGGCGGGCGAAGAGCCAAACGAAGAAGCGGCCGCCGGGATTCTCGTAGGCCAACCGCAGCCAGCCCTCGCCGAACACGCGCTCCTCCTCGACCTTTTGCTTGTACCGATGGTAGAAATGAATTGGCGCGACGGGCATAGGAGGTTTTCGCTGCGCGAAAACCTAGGTTCCAAGCCGGTCAGCGCAAAACTTTCCTCGACCGCCTCCCGTGCAAGCGCCGGTCAGAGCGACAACCTGGGTGCTGCCGCCGCCGGCTCCCATCCAGCTCACCATCACGGTCGTCGTTCCTGACTCCGCGTTGCGCCGCCTCACCCCACGGCGTTGATGCCACCGGATTTCGCGGCCTGTTTCACGAGCCCCATCACGACGTCGAGCTTCAGGTCCTCGAGTTGCTTGAAGTTGATGCAACTGCGGCCGGTCTTCACCTTGCCGAGCTTCGCGGCATTCCGCTCGACGAGGTAACCGTCCTTGTCGCCGGCGCAGATGTGGAGGTTGTAGCCGTTTTTCCCCGCGGCGAGTCCGATCAGAAACCAGTCGCCTTCGCGGCCGCTGGCCGACTTGTAGTGATACTTTCCATACCCGATGATGGGTGACGGCCCCATGCCGGACATCATGGCCGGCGCGAGCTTCGGCACGGCTTTGCGGATGGCTTTGTGCACGGTCGTCATCGTATCGCGGCGATCCGCGGGGAGGGCGGCGAGGAATTCGTCGAGGGTGGGAAGGGTTTTGGGCATGCCGGAAGGCTGTGCGCCCAACGATCAGCGTTCAAACATGAATCCGCGGCGCGGGTGCGGCGGCAGGTTCTCTTTCGCCGCACCGATCCAAAGGGTCAGGCTGCGGGTCAGGCCGAAACCTGCAACGTCACCAGCGGCGTTGTTGCAAGTTTCGGCCCGACCCCCTGCCTGACCCCGGACCCCAACAAGGCAGGGCCAACGCCGGGATCGGTCACGCCGCGTGCCAACGATTGAGTTTCGGAAAAGATGCAACAGAATCCAGATCGTCATGCCGCATGCGGCGCGCCCAATCCTGCCGTGGCATCTCTGAGGTCGGACAAAACGAATCATTCTTGAACCAGCAAAAGAAGCAGCGTGCCATTCCGACCGCACATGAAGCCGGCATCTGGAATGTCGCCGGCGAGATGCTGACCCGGCCCTTTCCCCTGCGCCCGCGCGTGGTCGTGCCCGCGGTTACGCTGATGTTGCTCGTCCCAGGCTACCTCGTCATCTCTGCGGTGACGCGGGGCCGGACCGTGTATGCGCCTGAACTGGCTTTGGACCGGAGTGTGCCCCTGCAGCCGTGCTGGGCGTTGATCTATCTGTCATACTTTCTCTGCCCTTTCCTGCCCATGCTGGTGCTGCGTCAGGAAGAGCAAATCCGCCGCACCTTCCTGGCGTGGCTGTTGGTGTGGATTACGGGGTATGTCTGCTTTCTGGTCTATCCGACCGTCGCCTCGCGGCCGGCCGACGGAGACATTGGGGAAGGCTTCTTCGCCTGGTTTCTGCGAGGCGTCTACGACGCCGACCCGCCTCGCAACTGCTTTCCTTCCCTCCACGTCGCGACGCCTGTCGTGGCGGCACTGACCTGCTATCGCGTGCACCGCGGTGTTGGCTTCGCGGCCGCATTCTGGGCCGCGCTCATCGCCGTTTCCACGCTGTTCACCAAACAGCATTACGTCGCCGACGTCCTTGCCGGGCTGTTGTTGGCGGGCGTGGCTTATTTTGTATTCCTGCGCCGCTGTCCGCCCGAGGCGGTTCCCGAGTCCGACCGGCGCGCGGCCCCGTTGCTCCTGGCCGGCCTCCTCGCGGTTTACGGACTTATCGTCACGGGGATTTGGATCTTTTACCTTGTCCGGGAGGCATGAAGCCTCGACTCCACGAAAAGCGCATCGCCCGTGAGTGAGCTAGCGCGGGTTATCGCGCCGGCTCCACGTGCCACCGGAACCGGGCGATGCGCGCCGCCTGGGTCCTGACAGGCGGAACTGTGCAGAACGGCCGCGCCCATCGCGAATGCGCGGATGGCGCCAATCGCGGGGCCATTGCCCACACGATCAGCAGGCGGAGTGCATTCCCTCAAGGAAGCGGGACTGCTGTAACGGAACGTCGCACGGCGTGGGCGGTCCAGCCTCGTCCATGCGCACCAATTTACGTTGACCAAAATATCGCAAAAATGCGATGACTGTCATTGACGTTCCATGCCACCCTGCCACGTTATCTTTTATCAGGAAGAGGACGGAACAGCTCCCGCCCTGGATTGGCTGAAAGAACTTCGAAAGACCGAGCAAAAGCCTTCACGAAATGCCGCGCGGCCTTGGCCCGCCTCGCTCTGCTTGGTCACGAGTTGCGGAGACCGGAAGCTGACTACCTCCGGGATGAAATCTACGAACTGCGTGTTCGGCGCGGTTCGGTCAACTACCGGCTCCTCTACTTTTTTCACGGCCGCACCATTTCCGTCGTGGCCCACGGCTTGACGAAAGAATCCGCTGTTCCCGCAGCCGAAATCAACCGAGCCATCACCCGCAAATCGACCTTCCTTGCCAACCCCGCCACTCACACCTTTACCGGAGAAATTGAAAATGCCTAAGAGGACCACCGACGCACTCAAGATCCTGGCCAACGACGCCGGCAAGGAGCCGGAGATGCAGCGCATGTTCGAAGAGGAAGTCGCGAATCGCGAGGTGGCGCAAAAAATCTTCCAGCTTCGGAACAAGGCCAGAATCTCGCAGGCGGAGCTGGCTCGCCGGGTCGGCACCACGCAGTCCGTGATTTCGCGGCTGGAGGATGCCGACTACGACGGGCACTCGCTCGCGATGCTCAACCGGATCGCCGCCGCGCTCCAACGCCGGGTGGAAATCCGCTTCGTGCCCCGTAAGCGCCGACTTCAGCCGGCGTGAATTTGACGTAGGGCTTTCAGGCTTCGGGGAGGCGCCCCAACCCGTCGAGCGCGTCACGATGCCATCACGGGCCGCTTATCGAACGTCAGCGCGTCGTCGCGAATGGTGAACGTCAGTTCGGAGCCCTCTTGCACTTCCCCGGAAAGGAGCCCGCGGGCGAGTTTGGTTTCAATGTTGCGTTGGAGGAACCGCTTTAGCGGACGGGCACCGAAGACTGGGTCGTAACCCTTTTCGGCGACCCAGTCTTTCGACTTCTTGTCGAGCGTCACGGTCACCCGGCGGTCGGTCAGTCGCTTGTTGAGGTCAGCGAGCAGCAGATCGACGATGGACGTGATTTCCTCGAGCGTGAGCGGCTTGAAGAGGATCGTCTCGTCGACCCGATTCAAGAACTCGGGGCGGAACGCCTTTCGGAGGTCTGCCATGACGCTTTCGCGCACCGCTTCCGGGATGGATTCGCCGGTCACGCCCTCGAGCAGGTGGCGTGAGCCAATGTTCGAGGTCATGATGATGACCGTGTTCTTGAAGTCGACCGTCCGGCCCTGCGCATCTGTCAGCCGCCCGTCATCGAGCACTTGCAGCAACACATGGAAAACGTCGGGGTGCGCCTTCTCGATCTCGTCGAACAGGATCACAGAGTATGGCTTGCGGCGCACCGCCTCGGTGAGCTGACCGCCCTCGTCGTAACCGACGTAGCCCGGCGGCGCGCCGATCATCCGCGCGACGCTGTGTTTCTCCATGTACTCGGACATGTCGATCCGGATCATCGCGGCTTCGGTGTCGAACAACGTTTCCGCGAGAGTCTTCGCCAGCTCGGTCTTGCCGACACCGGTCGGGCCGAGGAACAGGAAGCTGCCCACCGGCCGGCGCGGGTCCTTGATGCCACTGCGCGCGCGCAGAATCGCCTCGGTCACCAGCGTGACCGCCTCGTGCTGGCCGACGACGCGCTGGTGCAGAACCTCCTCCAGCCGCAGCAGTTTTTCCTTCTCGCCCTCGACGAGCCGCGTCACCGGCACGCCGCTCCACTGCGAGACGACCTCCGCGATTTCCTCCTCGGAAACTTCCTCGCGGAAGAGCGACGATTGCTGATCATGCGCCTTCGTCTCGAGCCGCTTCAACTCGGCTTCGAGCTGGGGAATCTTCCCGTGGCGGAGCTCCGCCACCCTGTTCAGATCGTAAGCGCGCTCGGCCTTCTCCATCTCGAGCCGCAGGGCGTCGATTTCCTCCCGGAGCTTGCGCGTCTTCTGCACCGCGCCCTTCTCCTTCTCCCAAGCGAGCCGGATGCCCTTCGCCTTTTCGCGGGCCTCCTCGAGTTCCTTGCGCAGCGAGTCGAGCCGGCGCGCGCTGGCCTCGTCCTTTTCCTTGGCGAGGGCGCGCTCCTCGATCTCGAGCCGCAGCACCTTGCGCGTGAGCTCGTCGAGCTCCTGCGGCATGGAATCCATTTCCGTGCGGATCATCGCGCAGGCCTCGTCGACGAGGTCGATCGCCTTGTCGGGCAGGAACCGATCGCTGATGTAGCGATTCGAAAGCACGACCGCGCTGACGAGCGCGTTGTCCTGGATCTTCACCCCGTGGTGCAGTTCGAAACGTTCCTTCAGTCCACGGAGGATCGAGATCGCGTCCTCGACCGTTGGCTGGTCCACCAGCACCGGCTGGAACCGCCGCTCGAGCGCGGCGTCCTTCTCGATGTGCTGGCGGTACTCGTCGAGCGTGGTCGCACCGATGCAATGCAGCTCGCCGCGCGCGAGCATCGGCTTCAGCAGGTTGCCCGCGTCCATCGCGCCCTCGGTCTTGCCGGCGCCGACGATCACATGCAGCTCGTCGATGAAGAGGATGATGCGGCCCTCGCTCTGCTTGATCTCGGCGAGCACCGCCTTCAGCCGCTCTTCGAACTCGCCGCGATACTTCGCGCCGGCGACGAGCGCACCCATGTCGAGCGAGAAAATCGTCTTGTCCTTCAAGCCCTCCGGCACGTCGCCGCGCAGGATGCGTTGCGCGAGCCCCTCGACGATGGCGGTCTTGCCGACGCCTGGTTCGCCAATGAGCACCGGGTTGTTCTTGGTCTTGCGCGAGAGAATCCGAATCGTGCGGCGAATCTCCTCGTCGCGGCCGATGACCGGATCCATCTTGCCCTTCCGCGCGTGCGCCACGAGGTCGAGCCCGTACTTCTCGAGCGCCTGGTAGGTGGCCTCGGGGTTGTCGGTCGTGACGCGCTGCGCGCCGCGCACCTGTTTCAGCACGCTCAACAACTTGCTGCGATCGATGCCGAAACTCTTGAAGAGATTCTTCAGCGCATCGGGCTTGGCGGCGTCGACGAGCCCGAGGAAAAGGTGCTCCACCGAAACGTACTCGTCCTTGAGCTTCTCGCTTTCGTTTTCCGCGCGGGTGAGCGCGTCGTTGACGGCCTGGGTGACGTAAACCTTGGAAGTATCGACGGCGCCGCTGACCTTGGGCAGCCGCTCGAGTTCGCGTTCGACCGCCAGTTGCACCGCGCTCGGCGCGATGCTCATCTTGTCGAGCAGCCCCGGCACGATGCCGTTTTCCTGCGCCAGCAGCGCCGCCAGCAGGTGCCACGTATCCACTTCGTTGTGGGAGTGGCGACGGGCGATGGCCTGCGCCTCGGTCACCGCCTGGCGCGACATCTGGGTGAGTTTGGCGAAATCCATAGCGCCCCACTTTCGCACAGGCCGCGCCAGGTCTCAAATCGTTGAGCGCACTGGAAAAGCGCGCGAAACGGCCGCGCCGGCCGTGCCAGAATGAGGCATCCGGCCGCGGCGGCTGGGTCAGAATGGCGAAGAAGCGTTCGCGTAGCGGCGAGCACCAGCGAGCCGAGAAGTGCACCAGACGACTCGCGGGCGCTCGTCGCCACCAGCCGGTTTCCAGGCGTCCGGAGCCAGACGCGTTTTGCGCTGTGAAGCTGCGTGAATCCGGTTCAACGCCCAACCTCGTAAACCTCCACCACCGCGACGCCGGGTGATGCCGGCTGATCGCGCAACGGATTCTCGCTGCGCAACTCGAACGGGCGAACGATCACCGAGTAGGCGCCGGGCGGCAGGTCGACGAGCACGCAGGGTTCGCGCCGATTCGTCGGCGCATGGCCGGTCGCGAAGATGTGCTCCTCGCCGTAGCTTTTCACCAAGGGGTGGAAGTCGTTCTCGGTCCCGGCGCCGTTTTCCGCGCCGCTGCTCCAGTCGTCGTTCCGAATCAGCGTCGCACCCGCCGCGTTCACGATCTCCAACTCGGGATCGTCGAGCGTTTCCGTCATGTTGAACGGCGCGCGAGAGAGAGTCGGGCCGAGCACGCGGATGAGCACGCGCTTGGTCGTGCCGGGGTCGGCCTGCACGACGAACCCGCCGTAGAGCTCCTTGCCGTTGCGATCCACATAGCCGCGCGTCGCGAGCGCGAGCACGCGGCTGCCACCGCCGCCGAGATCATACGCCTCGATCAAACCGGTGCCGGTCGTGTCCCGCGCGCCCTCGACCACGGCGGTGTACGCGCCGGGCGGAAGGGAAACGAGCAGGGCCGCATCGCGGCTGCCGAGGGCAAACGGAAAGGCGCGCGCCCGTGCCGAGGCGGTCGCAATCTCCCCCGCCGCCGCCGCGCGGCCATCGCCGGCCGGCGAAGCCCAGTCGTCGTTCGCCAGCTGGAGGGCGCCCGGGCCGTACACGCGCAGCACGGGATCGGCGAGGGCGTTCGTCACGCCGAATCCACCCAAGGCCGGGCCCGCCGCGCGGATGAGCAAATCCTTCGGCTCCACCCCATCGACCACGAAGCCGCCGATCAGCACCTGATCACCCGTCCCGACAAAGGCACGCGTCGCCACATTGATCAGCCGGCCGGCCCCGGCGGTGCTCTGGGTCTGCAGCCGGAATTGCGCGGTGGAAAACGCGGTGTTCTCGATTGTCTGCGCCGTATTCGATTCGCCAGGACGCCCCGGGGCGATCCCAATCGCCGAATTGACCGGCAGCGGCACGACGACTCCCGGGTTGGAAAAATAACTCAGCTCCGTGCCCGGCGGATACGACATGATGTCGTGGTACTGGCGGCCGTCCGCGCCGAAGAACCGGTAGCCGTAGCTGTAGCTGTAGGCGCCCGCGCCGCTCAGCGCATTCTCGCGATCGTGGGCGCAGCCCAGCACATGGCCGAGTTCGTGCGGCACGACGTTGGTTCCCGTGATCGAATTGTACTGCACGACCGAAAACGCGAAGTCGGCGTTGTCGTTCTGGTACGGCTCGTCGAGCAGGAAGCTCAGCCCGCTGCTGGCCCGGTCGCTGCGGCCGAGGGCCAGGCAAACGATGTCCGCGCCGGCCGCATCGCGCAGCGCGTGAATCTCGTCCATCTTGCCGTCGTCCGTCTTGTACAGCGCGGTGAGCGCGTCGTCCTGCACCTTCGCCGAGGTGCTCGCTTCCTCATCGTAGTTTGTTTCCGCCATGCGCACCAGTTTGACGCGCGCCGTGATCAGGCTGGCCTCGAACGCGGCGTTGACCTTCGCCACCGCGAGATCGAAAGAGCTCAGCAGCGCGGCGGTGCGCGCGCTGCCCGACAGTGTTGGCAGCACCGCCTGCGTGTAGAGCATGAGCACGTGGATTGCGGCGGGCTGCGGATTCTCGGGGGCCGTCGCCGTTTGAGTCGGAGCCAGCGGGGCCGACGCGTTGACACCGCCGGCGCGGGCTGGCCGCCGCTCGCCGCCGCACGGCGGCACGAGATCGGGATCGATCCGATAGAACTGCGAGAGTTCCGAGGTGGCGGCGCGCAGCGCATACCGGCCGGTCTCGGGCTCTTCAATCGAAGCGTGCACGTATCCGGCATTCCACGCGAACAACGCGAGGCTTTGCGGCCGGCCCGCAATTTTCCCGCGGCTGACGAACCGATCCGGACCGAGCATCTCGCTCGTATCGATCGCGACGGTGACCGTGGTGCCGTCGGGCAGCGGCAACTCGAAACGGCCTGCTCCGGGTTTCTGCCAGAACGGCGAGCGTTTGCCGGTGAGCAATTCCCGGTTCAGCTCGACGTAATGAACTTCACGCGATGGCGCGGGCAACGCGGCGTCGAGCGCGGCCGCGCTCGCCGGCGTCACGAAGCGAAACAACGCGGCCGGCGGAAAAACGTCACCGGGTGCGGCGCGGCCGGTGCGAAGCGGCGCGTTGAAGGGCGCGGCACTCGGAGCCCGCTTCGCCGACTCCGCAGATTTCCCGGACCGCCGGCTGGTAGAAATCCCGAAAAAAAGCGCCGCAGCCATCAGCGCTAGAATGAGGCGCTGGAAGCCGGGGGGCTTTCTCGGCATAGATGGGGAGCTCAAGGCGAGGACAAGGCGGGGGCAATCTCTCTTGTGCTACGATAGCGTGCGGCCCCAGCGCGCAACCATTTACGTCGAGTAATTCAGCGGGCCGTCGCTTCGGCGCAAGAACCGCGCAGGCGGAGGTCGAGGGTTGGCTTCCCCCAACAGAGAAGCCCAGAGCCTAAACCCAAAACCGGCGCTCGAAGCGCGCTCTAACCCGGAAATTTCACACTCCGAATGAATCGACGACCCAGGCTGTCCGACGGATCGGCGGCACTCCTGCCGCCGCCTGCGAGCGAACGGCGACAGGAGTGT
>Ga0082335_1003228_pt1 | contig 27386 bp, 23 predicted proteins | sample Subgrocontami58m_FD_72375 | JGI IMG/M metagenome (GOLD analysis project Ga0082335, IMG submission 72375) | Subsurface groundwater microbial communities from S. Glens Falls, New York, USA - GMW37 contaminated, 5.8 m (SPADES assembly) (version 2) ...
GCTTGCTGCCATGCTCCTGTACCGGGGTCTCATAGCCCTTCTCCAACCCCATGATGAAGCCATGCGCTCCCACTGCTTTAGCGGCCTCTTCTATCTCCCGGTCGGTCGCCTCCAGCTTGCCATAGCGAATGTTCTCCCGGATCGTCCCCGCAAACAAGAACGGCTCCTGCAATACCATCCCCAGGCGCGAGCGGAGGGAATGGATACGGAGATCGCGCAGGTCGGTCCCGTCTACCTGTATCTGCCCCTCTTTCACATCGTAGAAGCGGGCCAGCAGGCTTATCATGCTGGTCTTACCGGCGCCGGTCCGCCCGACCAGAGCGATCGTCTCGCCCGGCTTTACGGGCAGGTTTATGTTATGCAGCACTCCCTTGCCGTCAGTGTAGCTGAAGTTAACGCCGTCGTAGCCTACCTGACCCTGCATATCCGGCAGGTCGATGGCCTCCGGATGTTCCACAACCAGGGGCTGCGTGTCCAGCAGATCGAAGATCCGCTCGCCCGACGCCATGGCCGATTGCATGACGTTATATCGCTGGCTCAGGTCCCGGATCGGGTCGAAGAACCGGTTGATATAGAGTGTGAAGGCTACAAGGGCGCCAGCGGTTAACTGTCCCTGGAGTACCTGCATGCCTCCAACTGTGATCACCATGGCCATTGCCATGGCGGAGATGACATCTACCGAGGGGAAGAAGGCCGAGAACAGGGCCGCTGATCGCAGGTTAGCGTCCAGGTGCCCCTTGTTTACCTCCCGGAACTGATCCAGGTTGCGGTCCTCCCTTGCCAGCGCCTGGATGACCCGCACGCCGGAGATATTCTCCTGCAGGTTGGCGTTGACGAAGGCCAGGGTCCGGCGCACGCGGCGATAGGCGTTCCTGGCCCTGGTCCGCCAGAACTGGGTCAGGGCAAACATCAGAGGCAGCACGGCGAAGCTTATCAGGGAGAGGCGAACGTCCATGGTGAACATGATGACCATGATTCCGCCCAGGGTCAGGATATCGCTCAGGGTGCCGATAATGCCGGTGGTCAGCAGCTCGTTTAGAGCGCTCACGTCGTTCTGGATACGGGACATTATCCGGCCCGACTCGTTATGGTCAAAAAAGTCCAGCGAGAGTCCTTGAATGTGACGGAAGAGGTCCTGGCGCAGCTGGTAGAGAATGTGCTGGCCCACATAGGACAGGTTGTACATCTGGCCGTACGAAGCTCCCCAGATCGCCAGCCCGTTGAGTACATAAAGGAGCGCAATCAGGTTCAGACCGGGCAGGTCGCCGGGCGTGATGTACTGGTCGATCGCAATCTTCACCAGGTACGGGCCGACCAGGTAAGCAGCGGATGTTATCATCATCATGACCACCGCCACGCCCATGTTCCGCTTGTAGGGGGACAGGTACGGCAGCAGACGGGCCACTATGCGTCTATCATAGACGCGGCCCAGGTCCTCATCATCGATATCGAAGCCCATGTGTCCGTGCATGACTAACTCAATCTCTCCGCCTCACCAGCCATGGATGACGCCTCTTCCTGGTCCCGAAGATTGATGTCATAGATTTCCTGGTAGACCCGCCCATGAGCCAGGAGCTCTTCATGCGTGCCACGCTCGACGATCCGGCCATCCTCTATCACCAGGATCAGGTCCGCCTGCTTTACCGTGGTCAGACGCTGGGCGATGACCAGGGTGGTACGGTCTCTCATGAGCAGACGTAGCGCTTCCTGAATCAGGTATTCCGTCTCCATATCGACGCTGCTGGTGGAGTCGTCCAGTATCAGGATAGGCGGGTCCAGCAGGAGCGTTCTGGCGATGGCCACGCGCTGCCGCTGCCCTCCGGAGAGGGTGATACCCCGCTCGCCCACGACCGTGGCGTAGCCCTGTGGCAACTCTGCAATAAACTCGTGGGCGTGGGCGGCCTTTGCCGCCGCTTCGACAGCTTCCATGCTGGCTCCATCAGCGCCATAGCTCAGGTTCTCCAGCACGGTAGCCGAGAAGAGAAAGGTCTCCTGAAGCACTATGCCTACCTGCCTCCTCAGCGAGGACAGAGTAACCTGCCGGATATCGATCCCGTCGATGGTGATCTGCCCGGAGGTAGGGTCATAGAAACGGGGGATCATGTTGACCAGAGAGGACTTACCGCTGCCGGTGCGTCCAACCAGCGCCACCGTCTGCCCCCTGCGGGCCTCGAAGGATATATCCTGCAAGATCGGACGCTCCGCGTCATAGCCGAAAGAAACATTCTCGAAACGGACGTGCCCTTTGACTGGAGGCAGCGGAAAGGCGTCCGGGGCCTCTTTGACGTCCGAGGGTGCATCCAGAATCTCGAAGATCCGCTCACTGGACGAAGACGCCCGGGCGATCAGGTTCATCACCCACCCCAGGGTACGCACCGGCCACGCCAGCATCATCAGGTACGCATTGAAGGCTACCAGCCCGCCAACGGTCAGGTTCCCGGCCACGACCTCCCGGCCACCGTACCAGAGGATGAGCGCCGTCGCCACGGTGACGATGAAGGACATCAACGGGAAATTGAAGGCCCACTGCCGGACAGCCGTCATCTGGTCCATCATGAGCTTGTGGCTCTCCCGGCCGAACTTCTCGATCTCGAACTCTTCCCGGGCAAAGGCCTTGACCACCCGCACCCCGGCGATACTCTCTTGAAGCGTGGCGCTCAACCGGGCGAACTGACGCTGGACGGCCATAAAGAGACTTCTCAGCCGGCGGCCCATCAGCACGGCGCGCAGGGCCAGAACCGGTATCAGCGATAGCGACACGAGCGCCAGGCGCCAGTTGATACTCACCAGCACCGCGGTGACGGCCAGGAATGTCAGGGTTACGTTCAGGCCGTTCATCACACCGTTGCTGAAGAACATCCGGACCGAATCTACATCTGACGTCGTGCGGGACATGAGGTCGCCGGTCTGAGCACGGTCGTGAAAGGCGAAGCTCAGCCTCTGCATGCGGTCGTAGAGAGCCGTGCGCACGTCAAAGGCGATTCGCTGGGACAGCGACTCGTTAAGATAACCCTGCCCAAAGGCAAATGCGGCCTGCACCAGGCTAATAGCAACCAGCGCCACGCCTGCCAGGACCAGGAAGTTTCCCTGCTGGCCCGACAGCGCCCCGTCAATGACCACCTTGATGAGGTAAGGGTATGCCATCCCCAAGAGCGTGGAAAATAGCAGGCAGATGTAGGCAGCCGTTGCCAGGCTTTTGTATTTTTTTAGATAAGAGAATAGACGAAGGACCGTGTTCATATGTTCCAACTTTATTATATACCAACGCACGAAAATTCTGCGGAAGCCGGCTCTAGCGAGAGGCGCCTCTCCAACATTAGCCTTCCTCACTCTCGACTGATCGTGGGTTCCCTCATCCCAACCTTCTCCCACTGCGGTGGGCGAAGGAGTACTTGCCACTGCGGCGGGCAGAGAATAGGCAACCTATCTCACAAGGGAGAAGGAGTCCCGCCCTTGCGGCGAACAAAGGACAGGCAACCTATCTCACAAGGGAGAAGCTGCTCTAGCAAGTATTCCCTCGCCCACCGCAGGTGGAGTAGTTCCCTCACCCCCCGCAGCGTGACATCGCTTACTATCCCCTCGCCCGCCGCAGCGGGAGAGGGTCAGGGTGAGGACAGCTCCGCCCTACCCCGGCTCCCAGGCTGCAATCGAAGGACCTCGCTGCCGGCCGCCGCAAGATTTCGACAGCTATTTGTAACGGCGTCTCCTCCAAAGTTATGGAAGTATCACCCCGGCGAGTGCTATCCTGGAATTGAGACGCTATGATCGTTATGTTCAGCAAACCAGCCCGGATGGTATGCGGAAGAAGAGATACCGGACGGGCGGAAAGACAGGATAGCGGTGGAAGACTCGATCCAGGGGGAGACTGACCTTACGGCAGGCCTGGAGAGAGCCAGGCGCGAGAACAAACCCATATTGGTGGACTTCTTCAATCCTAAGTGACTCGGCTGCCAGAAGATGGATGCGGTTACGTATCCAGACAAAACTGTGACCCAGCTCGTGCAGGAGCGTGTAGTGCCAGTGCGGGTGCGATCCAACGCGCCTCTGGCTGCTGAGTTCAATGTTCATTGGACGCCGACCGTGGTCATGCTGGATGGTGAGGGCAAGGAACACCACCGGACGATTGGGTGGCTTGCGCCTGACGCGATGATCGCCGGGGTGATCCTTGGGACAGCGAAGGTCCACTTTGACCGGGGGGAGTATGATCAGGTACAGCGTCTGCTGAGCGAGGTATTGGACCGGTGCCGAGGCTGCACCGCCGCCCCTGAGGCGCTCTACCTGTCCGGAGTCACTCGCTACAAACAGACACGTGACATCAGTGTCATGCGCCCCGTATACGAGAAGCTGCGCGCCAGCTATCCTTCCAGCGAATGGACGGAACGGGCATCGGTGTACGAGAGCGTCTAGTTAGCCCCTGTAGGACCATTCGGGAGGTTGCGTAAGTGAGCGTTGAAGATAACCTGAAGCTAATGAAGACCCTGGATGACGCTTGGAACACCCAGGACTGGCACACCTTCAACAAACGTCACGCCGAGAACGTGGCCGTCTTCTGGCCCGGAAATCCCGAGCCAACCAGGGGTCGGGGGTCGCACCTGGAGGAGGCGCAAGAGTTTTTCAAGACCTTCCCTGATAACCATCTCGTGAACGATCCATACATGGTGCTCTTCGGCCAGGGAGAATGGACTTGCTCAATCGCAAGGTTTACGGGAACGATGAAGGGGCCGATGACGGGTCCTGATGGCAATACCTTTGCGGCCACGAACAAGAGGTTCGAGACGGAATTCTGCACCGTCGCACACTGGGTGAACGGTGAGATCGTAGAGGAGAAGCTCTTCTACGATCTGGTTGGTGTGATGAAGCAAATTGGCTTGATGTAAGGCGGAACTGTAGTGTTGGCTTAGGCGTGAGCGCTTCGTTCCGCCTGGCCCTCCGAGGAGAATGCCTATGACCAACCCCATGCCCGCTATCTTCCTGGGCCACGGCAATCCCTTGAACGCCCTGCAACAGAATGACTACACGAGGTCCTGGGAGGCAATCGGCGCTGCAATCCCGCGCCCGCGCGCTGTATTGTCCATTTCCGCCCACTGGTACCTGCCCGCCAGGCTGGTTACGGCGATGGCTGCTCCCCGTACGATTCACGACTTCGGAGGCTTCCCGCCGGAGCTCTACCAGGTCAGCTACCCGGCGCCCGGAGACTCTGCGCTGGCGGGCCGGATCGAATCCCTGCTGGCGGCGCCCTTATCCTTCGGCCCTGATGATGGGTGGGGGCTCGACCACGGGACATGGTCGGTGCTCTGCCATGTCTATCCCCAGGCCGACGTGCCTGTAGTGCAGCTCAGCATCGATGCCACCCAGCCGCCGGAGTTTCACTACGAAGCCGGCAAGCTGCTGGCGCCTCTGCGGGACGGAGGCGTTCTGGTAATGGGAAGTGGCAACCTCGTGCATAACCTGCACGCCTATAGCTGGGGCAGGCATCCCGCCGAGCCATTCGACTGGGCGGTCCGGTTCGAGGACCAGGCCCGGCGGCTGCTACTCGCCGGCGATGATCACCCTCTCGTTGCGTATAACACGTTGGGCCGGGATGCGATACTCTCCATACCCACACCCGATCATTACCTACCCCTGCTCTACGTCATCGCTTTGCGCAGGCCAGGCGAACAGCTAACCTTTCCGGTTGAAGGAGTCGACGGCGGGTCCGTCTCCATGCTCGGAGTCCGGATCGGCTGATACCTTTGATTCCGGCCCGTTTCCCTGTTACTATCTAGAAGGCCGGCGGGCCAAATAGACTGCAACGGGGAAAGGAGGGATTGCTTATGGGCCTGGCTCTCGAGGATCTGGGGCGCGACCTGATGGGCATCCCACTGGAACACCCATTGATGAACGCGGCCGGCACCTGCAAGTTCCTGGATGAAGTGAGCCAGCTATCACGCGCCGCGACCTCCGCTATCATGGTTGGGTCCATCACGGTTGAGCAGAGGGGAGGGAACAGCGGTAATGTCTACTGGGCCGGAGCTGCGTTTTCGCTGAACTCGCTCGGACTGCCCAACCCTGGATCGAGATATTACGGCCAGCATCTCCCGGAGATGGTCTCCCGTGCCCACGATACCGGCAAACCGCTCTTGGTCAGCGTGGCCGGCTTCACGCCGGACGAGTACGCTGAGCTAACGGCCCTGGCTCTGGAGCGCGGGGCCGATGCGGTCGAGCTCAATCTCGGCTGCCCTAACGTGTGGCAAGGGGAAGAGCAGAAGCGCATCGCCTGCTTTGACCCATCGCTGGTCGAGGAAATCCTGCAGCGTGTCGAGGCGAGCGCTGGAGCCCAGGCGCGAATCGCCGTGAAGATCTCGCCTTTCTCCGACCCCTTTGCCCTGGCGGAGGTAGCGCAGGTCATCGGACGGCATGGCGTCGCCAGGGCGGTGACTACTACCAACACCTTCCCGAACGCCTTCAGCTACGATGACGCCGGACAGCCGGTGGTCAGCGTGGGCGGCGGACTGGCGGGCCTGGCCGGCGCCGCAATCAAGCCGATCGGCCTTGGCCAGGTCAGACAACTACGGAACATTCTGCCGGACCGCATCCAGATTATCGGGGTAGGCGGCATCAACAATGGCCGCGATGTCATCGACTATCTACGAGCCGGGGCCGCTGCCACCCAGATCGCCACCGCCTACCTGGAACGGTACGAACGCGTCTTCAGCTCTATCCTGGCCGAGGTAGTTGAGACCCAGGGCGACTGACCAACGGTTCCGGAATTTCCGGCGAAAGAGCAGCCCAGGTGACAGGCGGGCTGCATCGCCAGCCCCACCCCACCCCGAGATTGCCTCGTCCGTCGCAATGACAGTGAGTCGACGCCGGCTCCTTGTAGGAGCCGTTCAGACAAAAACTGAGGGGTGGCCTCACACCCTTCGCAAGACGGCGTGAGACCACCCCCCTTTACGAGACTACTTTAGGATCGTATCCGCTCCGAAGCGATTGAAGACTTTCTGCCGGAGCTCGGGGCTGGTGCCGACGACTTCAGCGAACTTGTCTTTCCATTCGTACGGACGGCAGGCGTCGATAATCATGCGGGAGTTGAATCCCTTGTCCTGAGTCGGTATGGCCGCATCGAGTGGACCGCTCCAGCACCGGTGGAGTATCTCCACAGCGGTAGCCGGGTCGGCACGAGTGGACATGGCCCAGAGGACATCATCCATATTGGACGGATCGATATCTTCGTCAACGACCACTACGTAGCGGTTCATATAGGCGCCGCCCATAACCTGGGAGGCCAGCAGGCCGGCCTGGCGGGAATGGCCGGGATAGCGCTGCGTGATGCTGACCACGGTGAAGGCCCAGTTGGAGGCCGCCTCATGCTGCCACACGCCCTTGATATCGGGAATGCCTGCCCTCTCCATGTTCTCCCACACCGTCGCCGAGATCAGCGGGCAGTAGTAGAAGCTGCAGTCTGAAGGCGGGCGGAAGGGGGGCGCTCCGGTGATGATTGGGTTATTGCGGTACATAACCCGCTTTACCTTGATGAAGGGCTCCGGCCTTTCGGCGCTGCCGTAGTAGCCGGTAAACTCTCCAAACGGTCCTTCTACCCTGTTCTCGGTAAGCACCGACTCACCCTCGATTACTATCTCCGAGTGAGCGGGAATCGGCAGGCCCGTGAACGAGCCCTTGATTATCTGAATCGGCTCACCTCTGATGCCACCCGCAGTGTCGTACTCGCAAACGCCGGGAGGCATCTGAAGTGTGGAGGTGACGAAGAGCAGCGGGTCATGTCCGAAGGACATTACTACCGGGCAGGGCTTGCCCTCGGCAAAGTACTTCTCCCGGTGGATGCGAGCGTGCTTGCCCGGGGACATATAGAACCCGAGAGTGTTCTTGTCATGGACCTGGACCCGGTAGGTGCCCAGGTTTACCCAGTCGCTGTCCGGGTCCTTGGTGATGGTGATGCTGGCGGTGCCGATATAACGGCCGCCGTCCTTCTCATGCCAGAAGGGGGCCGGGAACTTGGTCATGTCGATGTCGTCCCCCTCCATGATGTTCTCCATCACCGGGCCACTGCTCACCAGGGTCGGAGGAATGGGCTTCAGGTTGCGCATCCGGTTGCGCCACTCCTGCACGAATTGCAGGCCGGTTATCTCCTTGTCCGTTCCCACAGTCAGGGCCAGACGAGGCATAGTATTCAGCAGGCCTGATAGGACGCGGAACCCTTGAGGATAGTCCTTGATTTTATCGAACAGCAGAGCCGGGCGGCTCTTGTTCTCCCGGCAGACTATCTCGGTGATAGCGCCGATCTCCAGGTTCCAGTCTACGCCGTCCAGGCGTTTCAGTTCGCCAATCTTGTCGACCTCCTCGATCCAGCCGCGTAGGTCAGTGTAGCCCATGTTGCTCCTTCCTTTTACAATTCGTCCGCGTGACGGCTATTGGTAAGCGAGATTGCGTGTGAATGGCCGAATTTTACCCGTCATGGGTTCTCTTTGTCAAGCAGAGGCTGAGCGGATGAGCCAACTACTATCGATTCCCGCTTCAGCAAGCCACCGCGACCGTCTCCGGTTTAGCTCCGTCGCCGTTGAGGGAGTGAGAGAAGGTACCGGTATAGAGACGGTAGTAGAGACCCCTGTTAGCCAGCAGCTGGGCATGGCTGCCTATCTCGGCTACTCTTCCCCCCTCCAACACTACGATCCGGTCAGCATTCTTGATGGTCGACAGCCGGTGTGCTATCACTACCGCTGTCCTCCCTTCAGTGAGCTTCACCAGGGCCTGCTGGATCACTGCCTCGGTCTGGGGGTCTACGCTGTTGGTGGCCTCGTCCAGGATCAGTATCCGGGGATCAGCAAGGATGGCTCTCGCAAAGCTGATTAGCTGACGCTGCCCCATGCTCAGCTTGCTGCCATGCTCCTGTACCGGGGTCTCATAGCCCTTCTCCAACCCCATGATGAAGCCATGCGCTCCCACTGCTTTAGCGGCCTCTTCTATCTCCCTGTCGGTTGCCTCCAGCTTGCCATAGCGAATGTTCTCCCGGATCGTCCCCGCAAACAAGAACGGCTCCTGCAATACCATCCCTAATTTCGACCGCAACGAGGAGGTCCGCAGGCTCCGGACGTCGATGCCGTCTACCTTCACAGCGCCGCCCGTCACATCGTAGAAGCGGGCCAGCAGGCTGGCGATACTCGTCTTCCCTGCTCCGGTAGGGCCAACCAGGGCAATCGTCTCACCCGGACTTACCGATAGATTGATATCCTGCAGGACCCCTCTGCCATTGCCATAGCTGAAATGCACGTCCTCATAAGTCACCCGGCCCTGCATATCCGGCAGGTCTATGGCGTCCGCCTGCTCGACGACCCGCGGGTGGGCATCCAGCAGCTCGAAAATCCGCTCGCCCGATGCCATGGCCGATTGCATGACGTTATATCGCTGGCTCATATCTCGTATGGGATCGAAGAAAGAGTTGATATATAGCGTGAAAGCCACCAGGGCGCCAGCAGTCAACTCGCCGTGCATTACCGCCAAACCGCCAACAGCGACAACCAGGGCCATGGCCATGGCAGAGATAATATCGACCGATGGAAAGAAGGCTGAGGAGAGGGCCGCCGACCGCAGGTTGGCGTCCAGATGTCTCTGATTCACCTGCTGGAACTGATCCAGGTTCCGGTCCTCTCTCGTCAACCCCTGGATGACCCGCACTCCGGAGATATTCTCCTGCAGGCTGCCGTTCACAACTGCCAAGGTCCGGCGCACACGGCGATAGGCGCCCCGCGCCCTGGTGCTCCAGAGACGGGTGAGTATCAGCATCAGTGGTAACACAGCTAAGCTAATCAGCGATAGACGCACATCCATCATCATCATAATGACGATTATGCCTCCTAGCGTCACCAAATCGCTAAGCGCCCCAACGAGGCCGCTGGTGAGAAGATCATTCAGCGTGCTGACATCGTTCTGGATACGCGACATGACACGCCCAACCTCAGTATGATCGAAGAATTCCAGTGATAGCTTCTGAATGTGTCGGAAGAGGTCCAGGCGCAAGTGATGGAGCACGTTCTGCCCTACGTGAGAGAGGCAGTACATCTGCCCGTAAGTGGCACCCCAGTTCACCAGGCCGTTCAGAACAAACAGGCCCGCAATGAGGTCCAGGCCGGCCACGTCCCCGGCGGCGATAGACTGGTCTATGGCTACCTTCACCAGGTACGGCCCGACCAGGTTCGATGCGGCCATAATCAACATCGTCACTGTGGCGATTGCCATATGGCCTTTGTATGGGGAGAGATACGGAAATAACCGGAGCATTATCCGGCCATCATAGATTCCTCCCAGACGCTCGTCTTCACTGTCGAAACGGATGTCTCCTCCCATGACTAGCTCAAAACCCTCACCTTACCGCCTGCTATGGCAAGCGCTTCCTCCTGTTCTCGCATATGAATATCGTATATCTCTCGATAAACCCGGCCGCGGATCATAAGCTGCTCGTGGGTGCCACGCTCGACGATGCGCCCGTAGTCCACTACCAGGATCAGGTCCGCCTGCCTGACGGTAGTCAGGCGCTGAGCAATCACCAGGGCGGTACGGTCCTTCATCAGCCGGGCCAGGGCCTCCTGAATCAGGTATTCCGTCTCCATATCGACGCTGCTGGTGGAATCATCGAGGACCAGAATGGACGGGTTGAGAAGTAACGTCCGCGCGATGGCGATTCGCTGTCGCTGGCCCCCGGAGAGAGTGACGCCCCTCTCGCCCACAATGGTATCGTAGCCGCGGGACAGCTTCCGGATGAAATCATGGGCGTGAGCGGCCCGAGCAGCGGCCTCCACAGCCTCCATAGTAGCCCCCTCCGCGCCATAGGTCAGGTTCTCCAGAACGGTGGCCGAGAACAGAAAGGTTTCCTGTGGCACAATACCGATCTGCCGGCGGAGGGACGGCAGTCTGAAACGCCTTATATCGATGCCATCGATAGTTATGTGCCCGCCGGTAGGGTCATAGAAGCGAGGGATCATGTTGACCAGAGAGGACTTGCCGCTGCCGGTGCGGCCGACGAGCGCCACCATCTGCCCCCTGCGGGCCTCGAAGGATATATCCTGCAAGATCGGACGCTCCGGGTCATAGCCGAACGAAACATTTTCGAAACGGATATGCCCATCGGTTACCCCTAGAGGCACGGCACCCGGGGCCTCTTTGATGTCCGACGGAGTATCCAGAATCTCGAAGATCCGCTCACCAGACGAAGATGCCCGAACGGTGAGGTTCATCACCCAACCCAGAACGCGGGCCGGCCAGACCAGCATCATCAGGTACCCATTGAAGGCCACCAGCCCGCCGATCGTTAGCTCCCCTGCGATAACCTCCCGGCCCCCGTACCAGAGTATGGCCACTACCGCCATGCTTACAATGAAGGACATCAGCGGGAAGTTGAAGGACCAGAGCTTTGCAGTGGACATCTGGTCCATCATGAGCCTGTGGCTCTCCCGGCCGAACTTCTCGATCTCGAGCTCCTCGCGGGCGAAGGCCTTGACCACCCGCACCCCGGCCAGGCTCTCCTGAAGGGTGTCGCTCATACGGGCAAATTGCTGTTGAATGGTAGTGGCAATGCCCCTCAAACGCCGGCTGACCGTCACGGCCCGCAAGCCCAGGACCGGGATCAGCGACAACGAGACCAGGGCCAGCCGCCAGTCCATAATCACCAGTACCGTGGCAACTGCGAAGAAAGTCAGTATGAAGTTCAGACCGTTCATCATGCCCATGTTGAAGAACAGCCGTACAGCCTCAACGTCTGAGGTGCTCCGGGACATCAGATCGCCCGTGCGGGAACGATCGTGAAAGGAGAAGCTTAGCCTTTGCATCCGGTCATATAGCGCCTTTCGAAGGTCGAAGGCAACCAGTTGAGAGAGTGACTCACTGAGGTAGGTCTGGCCGAAGAAAAAGCCCGCCTGCACGACGGCAACGCCAACCAGGCCCAGGGCAGCCATAATGAGAAGGTCCCCTTGCTGACCCGACAGCGCGCCGTCTACCACCACCTTGATCAAGTAGGGGAAGGCGAGAGAGAGCATGGTAGACAGCAAATGACAAACGAAAGTAGCCGCTGTCCGTGCTCTGTATTTGCCTAAAAACGAGAAGAGCCGTATTACCGTGTTCATGTATGCCAAGTGTAGGTTATAACAGAGCACTTATGTCGAGTGCAAGGGGTAGCGGGCAAAAGTTTGCACCAATATTGAAAACTGTTCATCTTTGCCAGGCGTGCCCACTTGTGCGAAGCTACGACCCACTGTCATACTTGATCTGCAAACAGCATGACCGAAAGACGCGTTCTTCCGGGGCTGGTAAGCTTGTGACCGAAGCGAAAGATGCTACTACGGTTGGCGGGATAGATGCTCAGGGAATGGGGAAGTGTATGCTCACGATGTCACTGCGAGTTCTCTCTTGGTCATTGCGAGTCCCTTGTTAGTCATTGCGAGGAGGGACGACGAAGCAATCTCCCCGTCCCACACCTCTGGATTCCAGCCTTCGCTGGAATCACAGCTTGGGCTGGATTCCCGCTGCGGCGGGAATGACAGAAGTGGCACGAGCTAGGACGGCCCATTATGACCGGTTGCGTCTTCCTGCTGCCTGGCTGCGCCCTCGGAACGTTGGCAGCAGTTACAGGAGGATAGCCGGCTGCCTATCTGAGGAAGTATATAGCTGCGCCAACCAGGACGATGGCGGCCTGCGGGAGGACAACCATCCGCAATACCGTGCCAAAATCGGCTTTGAAGTGCCGTACGGTCAATACAAAGCACAGGTGCGTCGGAGACAGCATCACTCCGGCGAAGCCGCTGGCGAAAGCGAGAGGGGCCAGGCGCACGTCCACTCCACCCACCAAGAGCGCTCCAATGATAGGGAAGGTGATGGCGATCGGCGCCTGGGCCACGCCTGTCATCAATCCGACCACGAAGGGGAGAAGGAATGCCAGGACTATGACAGGAATGCCGTAGGAGTTCAGAAACGGAGGCAGCGCTCCGATGGCGTCGCTCTGTTGCAGGATGTCCTTGAAGACCATCACACCGATAACCAGCAGGGCTATCTGCAAAGAGAACGCTTCCCGGACCAGTGTGGCGACCTTATCAAAGCTGTACCGGTAAAGCAGAATCAAGGCAGCCATTACCAGAAGGAGGGAGAGCCAGATCTCAAGGTTCAGGACGAGCACCATGACCATCACTGCTGCGATCGGTCCCAGCCCGGCTGCCAGGTCCAACAGGACCTTTCGTCGAACACCGGAGTCCATTCTACTGGCACTCCTCGTTATTCCCCTGAAGGCCAGTGGTATGCCGAACAGCACCGCAGCGATAGTAAGGGGGAACTGGACGGCGATAATGTCGCCGATGGGTATCTGCCACAATTGCGAAATAATGATGAGCGATGGATAGATAGGCAGCACCGGTTCCCAGAGGTGCCTGTACCAGTAGTTGATGAAGCTCTTGCGCTCTGCAGTGAGGCCCAGTCCCTGACTCGCTTCTTCCACCATTGGAGCGGAGAATACGGCGCCTCCGGCTGAAGGCAGCAGGCCCACGAAGGCAGGAAGCATCGCCATCGCCAGCCGGCGGTCACGCGCCAGAGCAGTCACAGCACTCACCATCCGCTGAAGCAACTGGGTCTTGCGCATCACGTTTTCCAGGAAGAGAATGAGAATCAGCGATGCCAGCAGGTTCAGAGTAGTGAGGTCGATAACCGATCTAAGAGCGACCAGCCCGATCTCCAGCGGCGGCATGTAGAACACGAGACCAAGAACGGCCGACGCCACCAGCATGGCCAGACCGACGCTGGCTTTGCGCCAGATCAAAATCAAGATCAAGGCGAAGACGAGTATGAGCCTGATAAACTCAGACATACTGGCTCGTAGCCGTCCCGATGCACGGATATACTGGGGATAACTCGTTGGCGCAGAACATGTGAAGTACCCTGGCACTATAGCCGACCACCAGGTGCCTGTCAATTGCCCGCAGCGTCCGCGTGGTGTAAGCTATGCGCGTTTAGGTAGTACATCATGAAACAAGGAGGGCGCCATGGAGAAAGAGGTCATCAAAACCACAGAGGTCGCCCCGCCGGGCGGGGCCTACTCTCACGCGGTCCGAGCGGGGAACCTGCTGTTCATCGCCGGACAGGTAGCCCGAGACAAGGACGGGCGGTCTGTCGGGTTGGGCGACGCCGAGGCCCAGGCGGACCAGGCGATGAAGAATATCGGCGTTCTACTGGAGGCCGCCGGCACTACTTGGGATAACGTGGTCAAGCTGAACGTCTTCCTCACGGACATGAGATACCGGGAGGCGGTAGGCAGAGCCCGGCGCAAGTACATGCGGGAGCCCTTCCCTGCCTCCACCTCCGTCCAGGTTGTCGCCCTGGCCGACCCGGAGCTGCTGGTGGAGATAGAGGCGACGGCCGTATTGTAGCGCCCAACCCCACCACGCCACCGGTGGTTCTATAGTTGTTCGGTTGTGCTTCGATTGTTGTTCGGTTGTAGCTGATATGGGATTACCGAAACAGCGGGGCAATTGTTTCATCGGGACATTAAGGCGCAAAAGCCAAGGGGGGAGGCTCCCGTAGTGGAAACTCTAGAGCTTCCACTACGGGAGCCTCCCCCCTTTATCAAAACTCCGCACCGTGCGGAGGAAGGGGACAAACACCCCTGTATGCTCAGCCCAGCGTCAGCCTGAGCTGGTTACTGAACAGTCCAGCGATCTCCGCGGTCCAGCCTGGCAGATATTCTATAAAGCTGCACAAGCTGCAGATGAAACTGTTCCGCTCCTTATGACCCCTGCCAGGCGGGTAGACTGCAACGGCCGGGCTTCTGCGAGCGATAGCCCAGGGCGAAGTCCGACTGGATCAGGGTATGGACTTCGTTGGTGCCTTCCAGGATAGTGCTGCCGCGGACGTTGCGATAGATGCGCTCCACGGGATACTCCTTTGAGTAGCCGTACGAGCCGTGCACCTGGATGGCATCCCGGGCGGCCTGCTCAGCAGCCACCGTATTGAACCACTTGGCCATGGAGGTCTCCCGGGTGTTGGGAACGCCTTTGTTCTTGAGCTCCCCTACCTTGAGATAGAGCAGACGGGCACACTCGGCGTTTACCGCCATGTTGGCGATCATCTGCTTGATTAGCTGGAACTCGCCGATGCGCTGCCCGAAGGCGGTCCGTTCGTTGGCGTACTTCACGCTCAGGTCCAGGCAGGCCCTGATGGCCCCGGCGGCTCCGGAAGCCACGCCGTACCGGCCCTGGTCCAGAGCGAACATGGCTATAGTGAATCCCTCACCCTCTTCTCCCAGCAGGTTCTCCTTGGGCACGCTGCAGTCCATAAGGGCCAGACTGCCGGTATTGCCAGCCCGGACACCCAGCTTGCCATGGATAGAGGCGGAGGAAAACCCAGGCATCCCGCGCTCCACGATGAAGGCGGAGATTCCCCTGGCCTTCTTCTCCTTGTCAGTGTAGGCAAAATAGAGCGACAGGTCAGCAATATCCGCCAGGGATATCCACATCTTCTCGCCGTTGAGCAGATAGTTGCCGTCCTTGCGGGCAGCCGTCGACTGCATTCCGGCGACATCCGAGCCGGAGCCCGGTTCCGTGAGGCCGAAGCAGCCGATCTTCTCACCGGTAGCCAGGGGACGCACGAAGCGCTCCTTCTGCTCGTCGTTGCACCACGAAAGGAGGGTCAGAGCGATCAGCCCCACGTGGACCGAGACGATCGTCCGGGCCGACGTGTCAACGTACTCCAGCTCGTCACAGGTCAGTCCGAAGGAGATGTAGTCCAGGCCTGAGCCTCCGAGCTTCTCGGGGATGGGACCGCCCAGTAAGCCCAGCCCAGCCATCTTGCCTGGCAGCGACTTGTCGAATTCGGCTTTCTCGTCCAGCTCTTCGATATGGGGCTGGATCTCCTTGGCGGCGAAGTCCCGCACCATGTCCCGGACCATCTTTTGTTCATCGGTCAGTTCCAAGCTAATCAAATCAAGCCTCCTAACATTGCGGCATAGTATTCCCCGGCCTTACGGACCACAACTCTGCTACTTATGGCAGCCACGTCCCAAGAGCTAATTTAGTATACCTTGCCTATTTGAAGGCGCTAATATTCAATTACGGCTACCACCTCATAAGACTGGACGGTCTGGTTTGGCGCGACATTAAGCTCCTGAATTGTGCCTGATACCGGCGCCATTATCACGTTTTCCATCTTCATGGACTCAAGGATACAAATGGCGTCGCCTTCTTCAACGTGGCTGCCAAGATCAGCACTGATCCTGACTATCTTGCCCGCCATTGGGGCCTCTACAATCTCTTTTGGCATCTCTTGACCTCATTTATACTTGTATTATCACGGCCTGGGCGGGGTTTCTAATTGAGGGAGTGTCCGTCGAGGTGTTGCCTGAGGATAATGGTGTGTACCGCTTGATGCTAGGGATTAACGCTAGCATCAAGCGGTACCACGTTTCGTTTCCACAAGAACCTGACGACCACCCCTTACAGGGTTATGTTGGAGTATTTCCGCCAGGGCCGGACCACTGTCTTGGTTTCCAGCAGGCTTAGCGCCCGGTTGATCATCATCCGGGTATCGGCCGGATCGATTACGTCGTCAACGTAGCCGCGCTCCGCCGCCTTATAGGGGTTCTCGCACTTGTCACGATACTCCTGGATCTTGGCCTTTCTGGCCTCGTCCGGGTTCTCAGCGTTGCGAATCTCTTTGGCGAAGATTACGCTGGCCGCCGTCTCTGCGCCGACGATGGTTACCCTCGCAATCGGCCAGGCATAGACGATATCGGCGCCGGTATCCTTGTCACACATACCAAGGTACGCCCCGGCGTAGGACTTCCTCAGGATAACCGTTACCTTGGGGACCGTTGCATCGATGAAAGCGAAGAGCATCTTGGAGCCGTGACGCAGGATACCCTTCCAGTCCTCCGCGGAGCCGATCATGTAACCGGGGGTGTCGTGCAGGTTCACCAGCGGGATATTGAACAGGTCACAGAAGCGGATGAAGCGCGCCGCCTTGTCCGCCGCGTCGCAGTTGATTGTTCCGCCGGCCCATGCGGGCTGGCTGGCCACGATACCGACCGTGCGCCCCGCCATGCGAGCAAAGCCGATGAGTATGTTCTTTGCGAAGTCCTTCAGCAACTCAAAGAAATAGCCGTTGTCTACGATACTCCGGATAACCTTATGCATATCGTAGGGAACGGACTGCACAGCGGGTACCAGCGAATACAGGTCCGGGTCTCTCCGCTCCGGGTCATCATCAATGGTCAGCCTGGGGGGCTTCTCCGTATTGTTCTGAGGCAGAAACGCCAGTATCTCCTTGAGGCGGTCCAGGCAGTCCTTGTCATCTTCTGCTACGACGTGGGTCTGACCGGACTTGATGGCGTGCGCCTTCCACCCGCAGAGCGAGGGCAGATCGATGTCCTCTCCGGTTTGGGTCTTGACGAAGGCCGGACCGGCAATCCCCATAAAGCCGGTATTTCGGGCCTGGATTACGAAGTCCTGCATTACGGGGTGATAGGCCTGGCCTCCCAGGCACGGCCCGAGCAGCAGGGAAACCTGCGGGATAACCCCTGAAGCCAGGATCTGGGACCGGAAGAGCCAGGCATAGCCCTGCAAGGTATCTATGCCCTCCTGGAGACGGGCGCCGCCGGAGTCGTTCATGCTGATGAAGGGGATGCCCATGTCGCGGGCCATGTCGATGGACGCTGCATACTTCTTGGCGTGATATTCACCGAAGGTACCGGCAAGACTGGTATAGTCTTCGGCGGCGGTCATAACCAACCGGCCATTAACACGCCCGTAGCCCGTCACGACACCCTCGGCGGGGATGTCTTTCTTGTCCATACCGAAGTCTATCGTTCGGTTTCTGACAAAGCCACCGATCTCAGTGAAAGTGCCAGGATCGAAGAAGTATTCGATCCTCTCCCGGGCGGTTAGCTTTCCTTCCTTGTGCTGGGCCTCCACCGCCTTTTCCCCACCCATAGCCAGGACGCGGGCCTTACGGGTCTGGAGTTCATCGAGTTTGCTCTTCCATTCGTCTTCCACAGATAGCCTCCGATTGATCTTCGAGGAGATTATGAGCACCGGCCGTATGCGAAGAAGGGCCTCATGTTACGAGTAGCGACTTAGATTTGCACGAATGCCCGCGTAAGTTTTGCACCTTTGAACGCTAGTGTCAATACCCCAAATATGATAGAATGGTAATACACTGGGGAGAGAGAAGGCATAGCTATCAGTTTGTCCGCCCGCTTCGAAAGATACGCGATATCTCTATTGGTTATCTCTCACTCTTCTCGAAGTCTTACCCCCGCCTCAAACGGGGAATTAAACCCATCCACCTCCCCATTTATTAATTGTACGAAAGGGGGTGTCCGCCGCCTTGGAGAGGTCTGATTACACCGCACAGGACATCCAGGTCCTGGAAGGGCTGGAGGCAGTACGCCGGCGCCCAAGCATGTATATCGGGAGCACCGATCCCAGGGGCCTGCACCACCTGGTCTACGAGATCGTGGACAACAGCGTGGACGAGGCCCTTGCCGGGACATGCTCCTGGATAAAGGTAACAATCAATGATGACTACAGTGTAACTGTAGAGGATGACGGCCGTGGCATACCCGTAGACACCCACCCAAAGGTGGGGAAATCGGCTTTGGAGGTCATTATGACCACCCTCCATGCCGGCGGGAAGTTTGGCACAGGCGCGTATAAGGTCAGCGGAGGTCTTCACGGCGTGGGCGCTTCGGTCGTAAACGCCCTTTCCTCCAGAATGAAGGTAGAGGTACGAAGAGACGGCAACCTCTATTGCCAGGAATACCAGAGGGGCCTGCCACTTGGCCCGGTGCAGAAGATCGGCAAGGCGGAAGACGGCAAGACCGGTACCACCACGACCTTCCTTCCGGACGAAGAGATATTCCATGAGATCGAGTGGGACTTCGACCTGCTGGCACAACGGTTCCGCGAGACCGCTTATCTAACTAAGAAACTGAAGATTACCTTCTATCAAAAGTCGACCGACCAGGAGGTATCCTTCTACTTTGAGGGTGGCATCGAGAGCTTCGTCCGCCACCTGAACAAGTCCCGCGGTGCATTGCACCCAAAGACCTTCTATTTCGAGCGCCCTGTTAACGGCAATCTCATCGAAGTCGCCCTGCAATACAATGAGGGCTTTGCTGAGTCGGTCTACGCCTTCGCAAACAACATCAATACGGTTGACGGCGGGACCCACCTGACCGGATTCAGGGCCGCACTGACCCGAGTTCTGAACGAATATGCCCGTAAGAACAAGATCCTCAAGGAAGACGAGAGCAATCTGACCGGAGAAGACGTCCGCGAGGGTCTGACGGCCATCATCAGCGTCAAGCTGCCCGATCCCCAGTTCGAGGGCCAGACCAAGGCTAAACTCGGCAACGCCGAGGTTAAGACCCAGGTCGAGTCCGCTACCTCTGAGGAGCTATCCCGTTACCTGGAGGAGAACCCGTCTGATGCCAGGAGGATCGTAGAGAAGAGCCTGATCGCTTCCCGTGCGCGGGAGGCGGCCCGCAAGGCACGTGACCTGGTAATCCGCAAGGGCGTGCTGGACGGCCTGACTCTCCCCGGCAAGCTGGCCGACTGTTCGGAGAAAGACCCCGCCTACTGCGAGCTCTTCCTGGTCGAGGGAGACTCGGCCGGAGGCTCCGCCAAGCAGGGACGGGACCGGAAGTTCCAGGCCATCCTGCCTCTCCGTGGAAAGATCCTTAACGTGGAAAAGGCCCGGCCGGACAAGATCTTCGGACACGAAGAAATCCGGGCAATTATCACCGCCGTGGGCACGGGTATCGGCGAGAAGTTTGACATAGGAAAGCTGCGCTACCATCGCATCGTTATCATGACCGATGCCGACATAGACGGTTCCCATATCCGGACGCTTCTGCTTACCTTCTTCTTCCGTCACCTGGAGGCTCTCTTTACCTATGAGCATATCTATATCGCTCAGCCCCCTCTCTACCGTATCCAGAACGGGAAACAGATACACTGGCTTTACAGCGAGAAGGAAAAGGACACGCTTATTGCCAAGCTCGGCAAAGAGAAGAACATAGGCATCCAACGATACAAAGGTCTTGGCGAGATGAACCCGGAGCAGCTCTGGGAAACCACCATGAATCCGCAAAACCGGACGCTCCTAAAGGTGACCGTTGAAGACGCCTTGAAAGCTGACGAGATTTTCGATATGCTTATGGGCGATGCAGTCCCTCCGCGGAAGAGTTTTATTCAAGCCCATGCCAAGAGCGTGAAGAATTTGGACGTGTAGCTATGCGACGAATCTTCCCCTTCTCCGCCATTGTCGGGCAGGAGCACATGAAGAGTGCTCTCTTGTACAACGCTGTGGACCCTTCAATAGGCGGGGTCCTGATCCGGGGGGAGAAGGGGACGGGTAAGTCCACAGCAGTACGGGCCATCGCTGAAATATTACCACCGCGCTTCACCATCAAGGGCTGCCGCTTCCACTGCCATCCCGCTCAGAAAGAGGGGCTCTGCCCGGAGTGCCAGACACGACGTGACAGCGGTGAGACATTCGAGCTGGTAGAGGAGCCCACCCACGTTGTCGACCTGCCGCTCAATGCTTCCGAGGACCGGGTAGTAGGCTCCATCGATATCGAGACCGCCATCAAGAGCGGACAGCGGCGCTTCGAGCCGGGCATCCTATCGGCAACTCACCGCTCGATCCTCTACGTCGATGAGGTTAACCTCCTGGACGACCATATCGTGGATATCCTCCTGGACGTGGCCGTGACCGGCTTGAACCTGGTTGAGCGAGAGGGCGTGACCTATACGCACCCCTCACGTTTTATCCTGGTCGGCACCATGAACCCTGAGGAGGGCGAGCTTCGGCCTCAGTTGCTGGACCGTTTTGGGCTTTGTGTAGACATCCAGGCTGAGCACTCCGCGGAACGGCGGATGGACATCGTTCGCCGCAGCATGGAGTTCCAGGCCGATCCGCAGGTATTTCTGGACCGCTGGCAGGAGGTGCAAGACCGGCTGAGGCAGGGCATCCAGCAGGCCCGGGACCTCCTTCCGAGGATGACTCCCAGCGACGAACTGCTGGAGATGGCAGCGGAGCTCTCCATTCAGATGCAGGTAGATGGGCACCGGGCGGAGATCATAATAGTAAAGACCGCCCTGGCTGCCGCCGCGTTCAACGGGCGCACGACACCCTCTCTTGAGGATATACGTGAAGCCGCTATTCTCGCCCTGGCCCATCGTGTCAAGCGCCGGCCTCTTGACGAGTCGTCTTTCCAGCCTCACCAGGTTGACTCCATCCTGCAACGTCATTTCACTCAAAAGGAGCCTCCCTGACTCGACCGAGAGTGAGGAGCATACAGAGGGAGAGGGCCAACCCCAAATAGGGGAGTCCGTCCAGCAGGACGCGGAGTCCAAGCAGGATGACCAGAGCCCGGACGTGCAGGTTGCAGGGGCGCAGCCCAGCGGGCCTGTCAACAGCCAGGACCCGGGCGGCACGCGCGTCAAGCCGGTCGAGATGCCCGGGGAGCAGCGCCCAGCGGGCCAGACCTTCGACCCCATCGAGATCGAGCTGCCCAAGGACCGCAAGCCACGAGAAGCCAAGGGCAAGCGCAGCAAGGCCGAGTCCAAACGCCAGAGGGGACGGTACGTCGGCAGCCGGATCAGCCAGGATGCCAGGGACATTGCCATAGACGCCACCATCCGAGCCGCTGCCCCAAGACAGAAAGAGCGCAAGTCTGAGAATCCGGATGAGAGCAAGATGCTCCATATCCGGATGGAGGACCTGCACTCCAAGATACGACAGCGCAAGGTAGGCAACCTGCTCCTCTTCGTGGTGGATGCCAGCGGCTCCATGGGCGTGGGCCAGCGCATGAGCGCAGCCAAGGGCGCCGTGCTCTCGTTACTCTCGGACGCCTATCAGCGCCGTGACAAGGTCGGGATGATCACCTTCAGCGCCCGTAAGGCGCAGATGGTCCTGGACCCTACACCCAGCGTGGAACGGGCCAAGGACAAGCTCAAGAACATCTCAGTGGGAGGCACCACTCCCCTTTCCGCCGGACTCCTCATGGCCTACGACCTGGCCAAGAGGGAGCGCCTGCGTCATCCAGACCTGTTGCCGTTGCTCATACTTATGACTGACGGCCATGGTAATGTGGCCGTCGGGAGCCAGGACCCTATGGTAGAAGCCATGGCGGTGGCCCGGAAGATCAAAGATGATGGAATTGAGAGCCTGATACTGGATTCGGAGAACATGCTGAACGATCCAACGGGCTTCCGGCCCAAGGGGTCTCGCCTTATCAGGCAACTGGCCGATGCTATGGGTGCTCGCTATGTCCAGCTCCGTGACCTCAGCAAGGAGAGTGTTCTGCAGGCCGTGCGCTGGCAGCCGCACTGGCCGTAAAAGGGAGGAGTATGCCCGTCAGGTTTGAGAAATACCTAAAGACTACCAGGTTCCTGGACCCCAACCGTGACTATCAAGAGGGCTCTCAGATCACGGAAATAAGGGTCGATCCCCTTACCAGCCGCACATCACGTATTTTGAATTTCCCCATACGGGTCCCCAAGAAGCCCGACCTGTCCCAATTGGTAAGGACTTCTATCGAGATGGGCTGTCCGTTCTGCCCGGAGATGGTGGGAAAAGCGACGCCCAAGTTCCCGCCGGAGCTGGTGCCCGAAGGCCGGGTGACCGTAGGAGAAGCGCTGGTCTTCCCGAACATGTTCCCCTACGACACCTACAGCGCAGTGGGAATCTTCTCCGGCGATCATTTTGTTCCCCTGACCGGATTTACCGAGGACCTTATCGCAAATGCGTTTCAGGCCGGCATCAGCCTTCTGAAACGCATCCAGTCTGTCCAGGGGCCTTACGGGACCATTAACTGGAACTACATGCCCCTCTCCGGTGGGAGCATTATCCATCCCCATATTCAAGTGATTGCCGGAGATGTCCCCAGCAACTACCAGCGGGAAACGATCGCGGCCTGTAGAGAGTACCAGCGGGAGAACGGGTCGGTCTACTGGGATGACCTGATCGAGGCTGAGCAGGAGGTTGGTGACCGTTACATAGGGGAATCAGGCTCTGTGCAATGGCTGGCGAGCTTCGCCCCCCTGGGCTTCATGGATATCACCGCAGTCTTCCCCCACAGACAGGCGGTGGCCGACCTGACCCCTGTGGACCTCAGCGACTTCGCACACGGGCTCCTGCGCGTCTTCACCTACTTCGACAATAAGAACCTCTGGAGCTTCAATCTCGCCTTGCACACAGGACTGAGCGGTGATGACTCTTACCGGGTGCACGCCCGCATCGTGCCCAGGTTCACCTTCTCGCCCCTCCACACCAGCGACGTTCGCTACGCCGAGATACTGCACCACGAAGTCATGACCTCCGTCCGCCCGGAGGAGCTGTGCCGTGAGATGAGAGAGATGGTAATAGAATGATTAACGGTGCAGCAATAAAGAAACTGGTGCGCAATGCCGACGAGCGGGGGTTCCTGATGGAGATGCTCCGCGAGGACGACGAGGTCTTTGAGCATTTCGGCCAGTCTTACGTGTCCCTTAATTACCCCGGCGTCATCCGAGCCTGGCATTTCCACCGAGAGCAGACCGACCATTTTGTGGCGGTCAAGGGCATGGTGAAGGTAGTCCTATACGACGTGCGTGAAGACTCCCCGACCAAAGGAGAGGTCCAGGAGTTCTTTATGGGCGACAACAACCCGATGCTTCTGAAGATCCCGCCCGGAGTTTACCACGGATACAAGACGATAGGTGTAGAGCCATCCCTCCTGGTTAATTTCCCGACGCGCCTCTACAATCGGACCGCCCCTGATGAGTACCGGGTAGCCTGGAATGCCCCTGATATCCCGTATGACTGGAGCCTCAAGCACGGCTGATGGGCTGCGCCTGGGACGCCGGCGCTTCAACATACTCGTCGGCCGTGCCCTGAGGCGGCTGCCCGGGCCCATTCGAGACCGGCTCTCTAACGTCGCCATTATCGTCGAAGAGGAGCCCACCGCCGAGCAACTGGCCGAGGCAGGCCTGTCGCCCGGCGATACGCTGTATGGTCTCTATACAGGCATCCCGTTGACGGAGCGGACCAGCGCCTACGGCATGGTCCTCCCCGACCGTATCACCATCTTTCGCCGCCCGCTCCTGGAACTATGTAGCACCGAAGCAGAGCTGATGGAGGAAGTCCGCCACACCGTCCTGCACGAGATCGGCCACCACTTTGGCCTGAGCGAGCAGGACTTGGAGGACTACTAGAACACCGGTTAATTATTGAGCTGCGTGCTTTCGCAGCCGGTGCTGTACATCCTCGGCAACTATTCTACCTGTCACCGCGGACGCCTCCAGGCCTATCCAGCCCGGGCCCTTGACCCCATCGCCGACATTGTACAGGTTCTCGATGGATGTCTTCTGGGGCATGTCGTAGCCCGGCCAGGTGTGATAGGCGGGCCAGCCCTTGTAGAATGTCCCGGGCATCAGCAGCTCAGCGTGGCTATCGAAGCCCGGGAACAGCTCTTTCAGGTCCTGGAGCTGCAGCCGGATCTCGTAATCGAGGTCTACCGGGCCCAGCGAATCGCCAAAGGCGCTGTAGGAAATCATCAGGTGCCTGCCGGGAGGCGCCAGTTCGGGACAGAGTATGGACGGGGTCAGAACATTGCACACCCGCCTGGTGCCGGTAGGCATGATTGTCCCCGGGTGCTCCATGAGGGGCCGGTCGCACGAGATGTACAGCACCAGCGATGGGGTGGGACGTATCCTCTCGCCCAGGTCCTTGAGGTACCCGATATCGAAGTTATCGCGGCCTGCCAGCTCGACTGTCTTGGCCGGGCCGGCGTTGCTGATTACCATTCTGGCGGAGACAGTCTGCTCCGCTCCGTCCTTCTCGATCACGATTCCCCTGGCCACGCCATCTTCTACCAGGATACGCCTGGCCCTGGTCCCGACCAGGACATCGTTTCCCATGTCCCTAATTCCCTTCGCCATTCCGTCCATCAGGAACCCCGGTCCGTGTGGGGCATAGGCCTGGATGATCTTGCCTCCCATCGTCTTAATGAAGTCTATGAAGGTCGATGCCTTGGCTTCATTGGCGTTGATAGCGAGAATTGCGGCGCAGAAGACCTGGAAGAACCCGTGAATATCCGGGTCGTCCGTATACTGGGCCACCCAGTCCTTTAGCGTGATCGACTCTGACGGCTGCTCCCAGGTGAGCGCCCGCTTCATGGCCGCCATCACCTTGTCTCCCTCACCGGGCCCGCCGATGAAGGAGAGCAAGCGCCGGAGCCCGCCGCCACCGGGGGGCATCTCGAATTCGCGGTCGCCGACCCGGTACATTACATCGGGCTTTGGCGTTGCCACATCGAAGGGTGCCCCAACCAGGCCGAAAGACTCCTCCAGAGCGCCTCCGCACTCCAGCACCTCCGCCCCGGTGGAGAGGGTGAACCCCTTGTAGTGCATGCTGGCGAAACGCCCGCCCACCCTGGGCATCTTCTCGACTACCAGGACCCTGTATCCTGCGTGGGTCAGCCGCGCCGCTGCCCCCAGGCCACCGACTCCGGACCCGATGACTACGACATCGTACGAATTTTGCATGTTCAACACATCCCAAATAAATAACAGCGGGCAACGAGACAGGAGGCCGTCCCTGCCTATCCGACCCGGCGATTATAGTCCGGTGGGTTTTGGGTTGTCAAAACAACAGCTTCGCTCACAATTGATTCGAGGTCAACACCGCTTGCCACAAAGCCGTCGAGAATGCCGTATTGCGGATAAGCTCGTTTTAGCCCTCGCCACAGGGGTTCCCTTGCGGCAATTGTCTCGGTGTATGATGCGAGGCCCGCCACACGGCATCATCGAATACGTTGGGCCGAACGTCTCGACTACTCACCTGAGAATCAGACCGCAGGAATATCCGGAGAACCGCGCGTGCTTGCGCTATTTGCACTTTACTGCTATTATTGAAAGTAAAGGTTTGAGTTCCGTGTGAACAATTGAGTGTCTGAGGTGAGTAGTTATGAGAGCCGTTAGTCCCTCAACGATAGAAACGCTCGCCGAGTTGGAGCAGGAAATGGTTGCAGCGCGGCGTGAGCCGGCCGCAGAGGCTATCAGAGTGGCCCTTACTGCTCTGGCCCGGCCCAACCGCGGTTGGCTCACTACGGGACAGGCTGCGGAGAGGCTAGGCGTGACCATCCCAACTATCAAGGACTGGGTACGCCGGGGCACACTCAAGGGAACGCCCGTGGGCAGCCGCTGGGTGGTGTCTGAGGAGAGTGTCGAGCGAATATTGGGCATCCGCAAGGCCCTTAGTGATCTCGAGGAGGAGGGTTACCCAACCTCTGAGGAGATCGCGGGCCTGACCAAGGTAGCCCGCCGTGCCGCCACGGCTGGCAAGAAGAGGCTCGGTGGACGATAGGTCCATCTTCGAACGGGTAACCCTGGATTCGAGCGTCCTATTAGGCGACAAGAGTGCTCGCCTCATCATTGTTGACTACAGCTCGGCCTCGGACGTGGACCTCAGTTGGCTAGCGGACAAGGACGACCGGCCCATCATGCCTCCCAAAGGACCGTCCGGGGTAGGGTCCATCGGCCCGGGAAATGCCGTTGGTGATCAGCAAAGAGGCAAGGGCGCCCAAGATGAGCACTACGCCAGCAATAGCCAACCTAGCCGAGTTTCTCCTTCCTTCCATTTGTTCGACCCCTTTACATCAGATCGTTTCGAGATCGTTTCGCGCCTGCTCGAATTCCGCCTTCGTGATCTCGCCTCTGGCGTATCGTCTCTTGAGGATATCCACGGCGGATTCCTCTCCCCGCGTCCTGCCGTAGGGCACCGCCCCGCTGTCGGCGGCCCACCTCACCAGGACAACCACGCCTGCAATCAAAAGCACCCAGAAAATGATCATGGATATGCCACCTCCATTCCCCGTCCAGCCCCAGGCTCCATTCCAGCCACCCATCATCCAGGGCCCCATCACTCCTCCTATCATCGTTGTTCCCAAGCTAGGGAAGGCGATGCATCTGTTCTTCTATGAATATCCTAAGATGCGAATGTGAGGATGTTGTGAAAGAGGATTGTGGAAGTTGTGAAAGTTACCTCCCCTCTTTGACTTCGCCGACCCGTTATGCTAGTTTCAGCGGTGGCCTTAGGCTTCATCCTTTACGCGGCTTACCATGGCTTCCAGTCGCCGCAAGGGATAGAGGGTGCGCCGGTGCTCGCCGTAGCCGGCTTGGGCCTGGCGGTGAACCTGGCCGGCATCGGGCTGCTCCGTCGCGGGGCGGAGGGAAGCCTGAACGTGCAGGGTGCTTTCCTGGAGGTCGTCAGCGACGCCCTGGGATCTTTGGGGGTAATCGTGGCTGGATTGGTTATCCTCACCACGCGGTTCTACCTGATAGACCCTATCATCAGCGTGCTTATTGGCCTGTTCA
>Ga0082335_1003229_pt1 | contig 27381 bp, 27 predicted proteins | sample Subgrocontami58m_FD_72375 | JGI IMG/M metagenome (GOLD analysis project Ga0082335, IMG submission 72375) | Subsurface groundwater microbial communities from S. Glens Falls, New York, USA - GMW37 contaminated, 5.8 m (SPADES assembly) (version 2) ...
GCCGGGTTTCCGCGTGGCCTTCAGGCCGCCGGCGCCCACGAACACGATCTTGCGCAGTTGCTCCGGGAAGAGCGTGGCGATGTGGCCGCCCACCATGCCGCCGAAGGAGAAGCCGGTGATGGCGAATTGTTTGTCTTTCGGAAGGAGTTCCTTCATCGCATGTTCGACTGAGTGCGTGACCGACCAGACATCGCGCACGTCGTCGGGCGGGTCGCTGTCGCCCAGGCCCGGCAGGTCGGCGGCGTATATCGTGAAGTGCTTCGAGAGCGGTTGGACGTTGCGGATCCAGTGGATCCAGGAGCCCGAGCCGCCGTGAAACAGCAGGAGAACGGGCTTGTTGGTGCCGTCGTCCCAGACATGCCAGGTCATGCGGCCGCCCCCTCCGGCGCTTCTTGGGCCCATCGGCACCCGGACAACTTCTGACGCGGTCTTTGCGATCGTCAGAATGTGTTCGGCGGCGGTGCGGCCGTCCGGCATTTTCGGGACGGCGGAGTAGTCGAGGCTCATGTCTTGATCGCACCCAGCAGACGTTCGACGAAACCCGGCGCCTTCTTGCGGTCGATCCAGCGCAGCACCGTCACGAGATCGTTGTCGGGATCGATCCAGACGATGTGGCTGCCCCAGCCCAGCGCGAAGTAGCTGCGCTCCGACGCCGCTGCGAACTGCCGCCGGTCGGTGTTGAGCCACCACATCAGCCCGTAGAACGGCGCTACCGGGCAGGGCTTTACGAGCTCCGCCGTCCAGCCTTTCGGCAGGATCTGCTTGCCCTCCCACACGCCGCCGGCCGCGACCAGCCTTCCCATCAAAGAGAGATCGCGCGCCGAGATCACGATGCCGCCACCCCAATGGCCGCCGCCCGGCACCGACAGCATCGGCTTGCCGTCGATGGTGACGGTCGAGGTTTTATAACCGTCCCACTTCCAGTCCTGCGAGGCGCCGATCGGATCCATGATGCGGCGCTTGAGGACCGACGGCAGCGGCTCCCTGAAGACCTGCAGCAGCGAGTAGCTGAGCCGGTTCACGCGCACGTCGTTGTATTCGTAGAAAGTGCCGGGCTTCTTCATCGCGCGGCGCGTGCCCTTGGGTGCATCGGCGACGGCAAGTCCGACCACACGGTTGTGGTCGATGCGGTCTTCCTTGCCGAAGACGCTGCCCGACCATTCGCTGGTCTGCGTCAGCAGGTGGCGCCAGGTGATGTCCTTGTTCTGCTCGCTCTTGAAGCCGTCATCGAGCGCGTAGTCGCCCGCCTTGTCGTCGAGACTCTTGATGAGGCCATCGCCCAGCGCCAGGCCGGCGAGGAGCGCGAGGTAGCTCTTGGCGACGCTGAAGGTCATGTCGGCGTGGTCGACGTCGCCCCATTCGGCGAGTTTTATGCCGCCCTGGTAGACGAGGCCGGCGCAACCGCCGCGCGGCGTCACCGGGCCCAGCACCTCGTTGTCGGGGGCTTTCTCGCCGGAATCGTAGGTCATCACGAATTGCCCATCCGGCATGCGCATGCTTTTGGGCCACTGGGATTCGGCGGATTTGGCGAAGTCTACGGCGTCGTTCAATCTGTTCGTCTTGTTCATGGTTGCAATCAACATTGGAGCCCGGTCGGGAGCAAGCTAGAAAGCGCCCTATGCCCATGCCTTCCACGCTGACCATCCGCCGCCCCGACGACTGGCACGTTCATCTACGCGACGGGCCCATGCTGGCCGCTTGCGCCGTCCACACCGCCCGCCAGTTCGCCCGCGCCATCATCATGCCGAACCTGGTGCCGCCGGTGACCAAGGTGGCCGAAGCCATGGCCTATCGCGACCGCATCCGCGCTGCGGTCCCGGCCGACCTGAAATTCGAGCCGCTGATGACCTGCTATCTCACCGACGGCGCCGACCCCGCCGAGCTCGCGCGCGGCAAGGCCGAGGGCGTCTGGGTCGCCGCCAAGCTCTATCCCGCGCACGCCACCACCAATTCCGCGCATGGCGTCACCTCCATGGACCGCGTCGCGAAAGGCCTGGAGGCCATGGAAAAGGCCGGCATGCCGTTGCTGGTCCATGGCGAAGTCACCGATCCCGAGGTCGACATCTTCGACCGCGAGGCCGTGTTCCTCGACAAGGTCCTGTTTCCGCTGCTCAGGCGTCACCCGGGTCTGAAAATCGTGCTGGAGCACATCACCACCCGCGAGGGCGTGGCCTTCGTCGAGGCGAATCCCGGTCGCATGGGCGGCACGATCACGCCGCATCATTTGAGCTACAACCGCAATGCGATCTTCAAGGGCGGCATCCGACCTCATCTCTACTGCCTGCCGATCGCCAAGCGCGAGGAGCATCGTCTCGCTCTGCGACGCGCCGCGACCTCGGGCGGTTCGCAGTTTTTTCTCGGCACCGACACGGCGCCGCACACCACCGACACCAAGGAATGCGCCTGTGGCTGCGCCGGCGTCTTCAATGCGCCGGTGGCCATGCAGGTCTACGCCCAGGTCTTCGCCGAGGAAGGCGCCCTCGACCGGCTGGAGGCGTTCGCCTCGCTGAATGGTCCGCGCTTCTATGGCCTGCCGGCGAACGAGGAGCGGGTCACCTTGCGCGCCGCGGACCTCGACGCACCAGAGAGCGTCGACGTGCCGGGCATGGTCCCAGGATTGGCCAAGACCATCACCGTGTTTCGCCCCGATACCCCCGTCGGCTGGTCGTTCTAGGGCGTCTGGTCTATCGTGGCGGCATGAGCAAAAAAGGCATACCCGCCGGCGCCGTCGTGCGCGGCACCGACAAAGGCTACGTCCACGGCGACCTGAAGCCCGGCAGCGAACGTCCGGTCGAGAAGGTCGACCAGAAATATCCCTACATGCGGCCGCGCGATGCCGCGACGCTGATCCTGGTACGCCAGCGCGGCAAGGTTCCGGAAGTGCTGCTGGGCTGCCGCGACGCCAAGCACGCCTTCATGCCCAACCGGTACGTGTTTCCCGGCGGTCGCGTCGATCGCGCCGACGCGCATGTTCCGGTCGCCACGCCGCTCGACCGCTTCGTGAACGCCCGCCTGCAGAAGGCCGCGACGGCGCTGCGCGCCCGGGCGCTGGCCGTCGCCGCCGTGCGCGAGACTTTCGAGGAGACCGGCCTGATGCTGGCCAAGCCGTTCGAGGGTGGCGCACCCGAGAAGGATTTCGGCGAGCACTGGCAGGGCTTTCTCGACACGGGCCTGGGTCCTGCCCTCGATTGCCTCGACCTGATCGCCCGCGCGGTGACGCCGCCCGGCCGGCCTCGCCGTTTCAACGCCCGCTTCTTCATGGCACGGGCCGAGGATGCGAGCGGCGAGATCCGGCATTCGAGCGAGATGGGCGACATCCGCTGGGTTCGCCTCGACGAAGCGCGTGAACTGCCGCTGCCCACCATCACCGGCCTGATCCTGGGCGAGATCGGTCGCCTCGTGAAGGAGCCGCCCGATCGCAAGAAGCAGCGCAAGATCCCGCTGTTCACGACGGTCCACCGCAAGCACCTGATGCTCGAGGAGTGAGCCGGTGACGGTGCGCGCCGAGATCACCTCGTCGCCCGCCGCTCCCGGGCCCGCCAACGCCGGGGCCAGTCCCGGCCTGCCGCCGCGCGGCGTCGTTCGCCTGCGCGCCCTGGTGCTGATCCGCTGGGCCGCCGTCGCCGGGCAGTTGTTCACCGCCGCCGTCGTCCAATGGGGGCTGGGATTTGGCCTGCCGGTGCTCGCGGTGGGCGGGACGATCGCGCTCTCGGCGCTGCTCAATCTCACCGTCAGCCTCGGCCGGCCGGCGTCGGCGCGCATCGACGACCGCGAGGCGACGATCTTCCTCGCCTTCGACATCCTGCAGCTTGCCGTTCTGCTCTACCTCACCGGCGGCCTGACCAATCCGTTCGCGCTCCTGCTGCTGGCGCCCGTCGCCATCGGCGCCACCATCCTGTCGCTTGCCAGCAACATCGCGCTGTCGCTGCTGACGATCGTCAGCATCGCGGTGCTGGGGGGCTTTCATCAGCCGCTGCCATGGCGGGGACCGCCCCTCGAACTGCCGGACATCTATCAGGCAGGCGCTTGGGCCGGCCTCACGCTGACAACGATGTTGATCACGCTCTATGGCTGGCGCCTGGCCGAGGAGGCGCGGCAGATGGCGGATGCGCTGGCGGCGGCACAGGCGGCCCTCGCCCGCGAGCAGCGTCTGTCGGCGCTCGGCGCCCTTGCCGCCGCGGCGGCGCACGAACTCGGCTCGCCGCTCTCGACCATCGCCGTCGTCGCCAAGGAGATGTTGCGCGAGATCGAGCTGGACGATCCGTTGCGCGAGGACGTCGAATTGCTGTCGGCCGAGTCCGACCGATGCCGGTCGATCCTGGCGCGCCTTTCCGTCGATCCGGCGGGCGATGTCTCCGATGCCTATACCCTGGTGCCCCTGCCGGCGCTGATCGAGGCGGCGGCGCAGAACTACGATCGCGGCAGTGTCGAGATCACCTACGAATCGGGCCCGGTCGGCGAGGGCGTGCCGGCGATGGCGCCGATCCAGGTACGCAGTCCGGAGATCATGCAGGGTATCGGCAACATCGTGCAGAATGCCGTTTCCTTCGCCCGGCGCGAAGTCCGGATTGCGACCCGCTGGACGACCGAATGGTCCGAGGTCGAGGTGATCGACGATGGGCCGGGGTTTTCCGAGACGATGCTGGATGAGCTCGGCACGCCCTTCATTTCGACCCGGCAGGGCCAGGAAGGCCACATGGGCCTCGGCGTCTTCATCGCCAAGACGCTTCTGGAGCGCACCGGGGCCACGGTAACCTTCGGAAATCGCTCCGTGGCGGGGGGCGGCGCGGTGGTCTCCGTGCGCTGGCCAAACCCGGTCTTCAAGGCTACATAGCGGCCGATGTCGAAGGAGTCGCTATGAGCCAGGACGGAGGCGCCGGCCGCCCCGTGTCGCCCGTGATTGCCGGCGCGACGTCGAACAGGGATCGGACGTTGCTGATCGCGGACGACGATGCCGCGTTCCGCAATCGCATCGCGCGTGCGCTCGAGCTGCGCGGCTTCATCGTGACGGCCGTCGGTTCGGTCGCCGAGGCGCTGACGCAGACCGCGCGTCCACCGGCCTTCGCCGTTCTCGACCTGCGCCTGGGCGACGGCAACGGCCTCGAACTCGTGGGCCCGCTGCGCCAGGCCCGGCCCGACATCCGCATCGTGGTGCTGACCGGCTACGGCAATATCGCCACCGCCGTCGCCGCCGTGAAGGAAGGCGCGGTCGACTATCTCGCCAAGCCGGCCGATGCCGACGCCATCGAGCAGGCGCTGACCGCCCATGGCCGCAAGCTGCCGCCGCCGCCCAGCAATCCGATGTCGGCCGACCGCGTGCGTTGGGAGCATATCCAGCGCGTTTTCGAGCAGTGCGATCGCAACGTCTCGGAGACGGCGCGCCGCCTCAACATGCACCGGCGCACCTTGCAGCGAATCCTGGGCAAGCACGCGCCGCGCGAGCACTGATCACCGTCCAGCTCTTGCTCAACGCCACGGCGCTGGGCATGGCCTATGCGGCGGTGGCGCTGGGCTTTGTTCTCGCCTTGAACGCCGCCGGCGCCGTCAACTTCGCCCACGGCGATCTGGTGGTATTGGGTGGCGCCGTCGCCGTCGTCGTCGGGCAGTCGGGCGGACTCGCCGCTCCCCTGCTTCTGCCGCTGGTGGCTCTGGCGCTCGGTGCCGTGGGGATTGTCGCGGCGCGGGTCGCAATCCAGCCGCTGGCCGGGCGTCCGCCCGAGGCCACCTTCGTCGCCACCATCGCGCTCGCCGCCATCATCGAGCATGGCCTCGCCGTCACCCAGGGGGCGGCGCCGCGGACCGCGCCGGCGCTGGCCGGCAGCGGCTCGTTCGACATCGCAGGCTTCGCGCTCGGCCGCCAACCGCTCGCCATCGTCGTGGTCGGCGGCACCCTGGTGGCAGGGGTCTGGTTTCTGCTCGAGCGCACGCAAACCGGACGGCGCATGCGTGCCGTATCATCCGACCGGCACATGGCACGCGCCGTCGGCATTCCCGTCAGCCGTTACGTCGCGCTGTCGCTGGCGTTGGCCGGCGCGCTGGCTGGGATCGCGGGCTTGCTGCTCGGGCACCAGTTCCTCGTGGCCCCGACACAGGGTGCCGGCTACATGCTCAAGGCCTACATCGCCGTGGCACTGGGTGGCTGGGGCAGCGTGCCGGGTGCGCTGCTGGGGGCGCTGGGCATCGGCTTCTTCGAGACCTTCGTGTCCGCAGGGTTCGGCGATGCCTGGGCATCGGCCGCGCTCTACGTGGGCGTTCTCGTGGTTCTGGCGTTCCGGCCGCAGGGCCTGTTCGGCGAACCCGTGGGCCGGCGCGCCTGACATGCGTCCCCTCGGTGCCTTCTGGCTTGCTGCTCTTCTTGCGCTGCCAATTCTTGCGTTGGCGCTCCTGCCGCCATTCGGCCAGCGCATGGTCACGCTCGTCGGCATCTATGCGCTGATGGGCCTGGGCTATCAGCTCGTCTTCGGCCAACTCGGGGCGCTGAACCTGGCGCAGGGTGCGTTGTTCGGTGTCGGTGCCTATGCCGCCGCGCTCATGGCACCGATGCTCGGCGTGCTGGCGGTGCCCGTGGCCATCCTTGCGGCGGCCCTCCCGGCAGCGATCGTTGCCGGACCGATCCTGCGTCTGCAGTCGCATTACTTTGCCCTCGCCACGCTGGCGCTCGCGTCGATCGTCAATCTCGTTGCGGTTCATGCCGAGGGTCTGACCGGCGGTGCCAACGGAATCTCGGGGTTCGCATCCTCGCTGCCACGGCGAGCTGTCTTGCTCGCGGTGGTCTGGACCTGCCTGGTTGCGGGCGTGTTGATTTATACGCAGCTCTTCCGCGGCCGGCTGGGCCATGAGGCGCGCCTGCTGCGCGAGGCGCCCCTGGTCGCGGCCACGCTCGGCATCGACGGCGGGCGGTGGCGGCTTGCCGCCTTTGTCGTGGGTGGCGCCTTGGCCGGGTTGGCTGGTGCCTTCTCCGCAGCGATCAGTGGCGTGGTGTCACCCGACGTGACGGGTTTTTCGGTCATGGTGCTTTGCCTCACCTCCGTCGTCATTGGCGGCTCGCGGCATCCGATGGGTGCCGTCGTGGGCGCGTTGCTGGCGGTCTGCCTGCCGGAGATGCTGCGCGATTTTCAGGATGCGTGGCTGCTGGTCTATGCGGTGGCGACGCTGGTGATCGTCCGGTGGGCGCCAGGCGGCCTCGCCGAGTTGATCGATCGCCTGCGCGGGTTGAAGTCGCCTGTACGGCACAAACCCACGGTCCCGGAACGCTTGTTGCCCGTGACAGGAGCGCAACGGCTCGTGCTCGACAATGTCGTCAAACGATTCGGCGGCGTCGAAGCCCTGTGTGGCGTGTCGTTCGTGGTCGGACGCGGCGAGATCGTCGGACTGATCGGCGCCAACGGATCGGGCAAGACGACGCTGCTCAATGTGATCGGCGGTCTCGACCGCGCCGACGGCGGCACGATCACCCTGGACGACGCGTCTCTCGAACATCTGCCGCCACACGCCATCGCGCGGAAGGGCCTGGGCCGCACGTTTCAAACCCTGATGCTGGAAGGTGACGCGCGTTCTTCCGATCTGGCACGCGCCGTTTCGACCGGCGCGGCCTTCCTGCTGCTCGACGAGCCGGCGGCGGGGGCCGCGGATCGCGAGCGCGCGCAGCTCGCATCGTTGCTGCGCCGGTTGCGCGATGCCGGGCGAGGTATCGTGATCGTCGACCATGATATCGACCTGCTGACAGGCGTCTGTGACCGCATGGTCTGTCTCGACCGCGGCAGGGTGATCGCCATCGGTCGGCCCGCCGAGGTGCGCGCCGATCCCAACGTGCGTGCGAGCTTCCTCGGGGTGGTGGAGGCCGCCGCATGAGTGGGCCGGTACTCGAGATCGGCGGCCTTGCCGTCAATGCGGGCGAGGTCGTGGCGCTGCTGGGCGGCAACGGCGCCGGCAAGACGTCCCTGCTCGAGGCCATCCTGGGCTTCAGGCCCATGCCGGGACCGGTAATGCTATTCGGCCAGGATGTTTCTGCGATGACAGTCGAGCATCGCGTGGCGCTGGGCGTGGGCTACGTGCCCGAAGGCCGGCGGGTGTTCGCCGGTCTCACGGTGCGTGAAAATCTCGAGGCGTCCTCGATGGCTTCCGCTGCCGAGCGTCGCCGCCGCGTCGAGCAGATGTTGGCGCTGTTTCCGATGCTGGGCGAACGGCCCGAGGCGCGCGCCTGGCTGCTGTCGGGCGGCCAGCAGCAGATGCTGGCGCTCGCGCGGGCGCTGATGAACAGGCCGCGCCTGTTGCTGATGGACGAGCCGACCCTGGGCCTTGCGCCGCTCGTCGTTGCCGATCTCCTGCATCGGTTGCCGCAGATGGCTGCTGGCGGCATGGCAGTCCTGTTGGCCGAGCAGCGAGCCGGACTGGCGCTGGGCGCGGCGAGCCGTGGCGTGGTGCTGAGCCGCGGGCGCATCGTGCGCACCGGATCGGCGGCCGAACTCGCGGCTGATCAGGCCCTCGCAGATCTGATGGCGGGCGGCTGATCAGGCCCGTCGGTTCTGCGCGTTCCAATGACGCTCGAGGTTGGCGATCAATGCCGGGCTGAAATGGCAGTAGGCCTGTTCGCGGGCATAGAGCGCGGCATAACGACGGAACATGTCGAGCGGCTCGACGGACAGGCGGAGCGCCCGGCGATTGCCGATCGCGCCCACGACGCCCGAGCCGGTCAGCCGGTCGACGACATGGTCGATGGTGCGGTCGACGGCATCTGGTTCCACGACTTCGTCGCAGATCAGCCGCCCTTCCGCCGAGTCGCACTCGAAGCGGCGCTCGTACATGATGCCCTGACGGGCCATCCGGTCGCCGATGAAGCGCACCAGCCGCAGGTTCGCCATCGCCGGAATGATGCCTTCCTTGCGCGCCGGCAGGGTCATGTAGGCGTCGCGGGCGGCAATATTGAAGTCGGTGGCGAGCAGGATCTGGCAGCCGCCGCCGATGGCGAAGGTATCGACCGCCGAGATCCAGAGCTTCTCGATCGAATCGCCGGAGACCTCGTCTGGCGCCACGTCGGGCCGCGCCAGGCCGCGCGTCATCTTGTTCACGAACCCCATGTCGCGGATCGGGAACCACAGGAAGGGAATCTTGCCGTAGTAGAGATGAGTGAGGTTGATGCCAGCGTTGAACACGCGCCGGCCGGCATACTTGCCTTCGGGCACGAAATCGCCGCGCAACACGGCGACCTGGCTGCGCGGATCGAGGATGCAGACGTCGGCGCCGATCTCCGTCGCCGACTGGGTCGAAAGGTCCTCCGAGTTGAGGAAGCGCGGGTTGGATAGCAGCAGCACCACGGCCTTGCCCCGGCGCTCGACCTTGGCCGTGCCGAGATCGAGCCGGCCATCGCGCAGGAACTTCGCCAGCGCGTCGGCGGATTCCTCGCGCGGCAGCAGCATGGCGTGGCAGAGATGCAAACCGCACGCGGGATCGGCGAGAAACTGGTTGCAGAGGATGCCCTGGTCGATTTCCAGGCCTTCCTTCTCCGACTGTCGCAGCTCCGATTCTGCGGAGACCTCGGCGCGCGTCGGTGCCAGGCCGGGGACGATGTCGGCGGCGTCGTAGACCAGGCGCTCGATGCGTACGAACTTTTGCCGCCCGTCGGTCAGCCGGTCGTAGAGCGTACGGGCATGCGTGCGCAGGAACGTGAACCGCGCCTCGCGGGCGGCCTGCTTGAGGGTCTCGGCCGTTTCGTCCGCCGCCGCATCGCGCTGCGGCTTGGCCGGCAGCCGGGCCAGTCGTTCCCCGGCATTGCGCCAATAGGCCGAGAAGGCGGCCACATCGGCCGCAAAGTCGCCGTCCGCCGCGACCGGCGCCGAAATCACCGCATTCATATCGACGTTCCTGCCCGAAACGATTGATCGTTGAATCTTGGAGCGGGCGACGGGATTTGAACCCGCGACCTACGGCTTGGGAAGCCGACGCTCTACCCCTGAGCTACACCCGCGTCGCCGGCATTCTAGCCCGCGGTTGCGCCGCAGGTCCAATCGTGTATCTGGAACCGATGCTGGATGACGTTCTGACCGCCGAGGAACGCGCCGTCGTGGCGCGCGCCAGGGCCTTCGCCGAGGCGCATGTCGCGCCCAACGCCGCACGCTGGGAATGGGAGCGGCGCTACCCGCTGGAGACGATCAGGGCGGCCTGCGCCCAGGGCCTGAACACGATCGAGCTGGCCCGGCAGCATGGCGGGCAGGGCCTGTCCTTCTCCTGCAAGCTGCGCGCCTTCGAGGAAATAGCGCGGCACGATTTCGCCTTCGCCTTTGCGCTGATCAACCATCACAATGCCTGCGCCCGTTTTGCGCGTGATGGCCAGCCGGGCCAGGTCGCACGCCTGCTGCCCCGGATGATCGCGGGCGATCTGATCGGCTGTGCGGGCTTGAGCGAGCCCGGCGTCGGCAGCGATTTCGGCGGCCTCGAGATGTCCGCGGTGCGCGTCGACGGCGGCTGGAAGCTGAACGGCGCCAAGGCCTGGATCACCAACGCCGCCGTGGCCGGCCTGTCGGTCGCCTACGCGCAGACCGACAAGGCGCAGGGCTATCGCGGCATCGCCTGCTTCGCCATCGAGGCCGACCGGCCGGGCTTTCACCGCGACAAGCCGTTCGAGCTGCACGGCGGCCACGCCATCGGCGTCGGCGGCTTCCACCTGGTCGACTACTTCGCGCCGGACGAGGCGGTGCTGCACGCGCCCGGCAAGGCCTTCAAGGCGGCCCTTGCCGGCATCAACGGCGCCCGCGCCTATGTCGCCGCCATGTGCTGCGGCATGCTGCAGGCCTCGCTGGAAACGGCGGTGCGTTACACCCAGCAGCGCCAGACCTTCGGCCAGCCCGTGATCGAGCATCAGGGCGTGCGCTGGAAGCTGGTCGACGCGGCGACGGATCTCGAGGCCGCGCGTCTCCTCACCTATCGCGCCGCCCGCCTGATCGACGAGGGCGTCGATGCCGTGCTGCCGGCGGCCTATGCCAAGAAATTCGCCACCGACATGGCGGTCAATCGCATCGCCGATTGCATCCAGGCGATGGGTGCCAACGGCTTGCGCGCCGAATATCCGCTGGCCCGGCATCTCGCCGGTGCGAAGATCGCGGCCTACACCGACGGCTCGATCGAGATGATGAACGAGCGCATCGGCGCGGGCCTGCCCGCGGTGTTCGGAGCGCCGGCCTGAGCTAGGCGTTGTCGGCGCGCCTGAGCGCCTGATCGAGATCGTCGAACAGATCGCCGCCGTCCTCGACGCCCACCGACAGGCGAAGCAGGTCGGGCGGGCAGGGCGTGCCCGGGCCCTCGATGCTGGCGCGGTGCTCGATCAGGCTCTCGACGCCGCCCAGCGAGGTCGCCCGCTTCCACAGCGCCACGCGCGCTGCCGTGGCGATCGCGGCGCGTTCGCCGCCCTTGATGCGGACCGACAGCATGCCGCCGAAACCACCCTTCATCTGCTTCTGCGAAACCGCGTGTCCGGCGAACGAGGGCAGGCCGGGATAGAGCACCTCGGTCACCATCGGGTGGGCGGCCAGGCGCTCGGCCAGGGATTGCGCCGACCGGCAGGCCCAGTCGACACGCGGGAACAGCGTGCGCATGCCGCGCATCAGCAGCCATGCCTCGGTCTGGCCGAGGATCGTGCCGAGCTGGGCGCGGATCGTGCGCAGCTTCGCCCAGTGCGCATCGTCGCGGGCGCCGATCAAGGCGCCGGCGATGATGTCGGAATGTCCGTTCAGGTATTTCGTCGCCGAATGCATGACGATATCGGCACCGAACTCGATCGGCCGCGTCAGCACCGGCGTCGCCACCGTCGAGTCGACGCCGAGCAGCGCCCCGGCGCGATGGGCGATGCCGGCTGCCGCTGCGATGTCGGTGACGCTCCAGGTCGGATTGGCCGGCGTCTCGATCCAGACGAGCTTGGTGGCGCCCGGTCGGACGGCGGCGGCAATGGCGTCGGTCCGGTCGGCGTCGACGAATTCGACTTTCAGGCCCCAGCTGGTCGCAAACGTCGCCAGCCAGTTGCGCAGCGACCAGTACATGACCTTGGGGACGACGACGTGGTCGCCCGGCGCCAGCGCCAGGAAACAGGCCGTCGCGGCACTCATGCCGGAGGAGAAGATCAGCGCCCTGGGGCCGCCTTCCAGCGCCGCCAGGGTCGCCTCGGCCTGGTCGAAGGTCGGGTTGTCGGCGCGGGCGTAGATCCGGCCGGAGCGGTAGCCGTTGTCCTCGTCGCGCAGATAGGTGCTCGCCATGTGGATCGGCGGCACGACGGCCTTGGTGACCGGATCGATCCAGCCCATCGCCTGGGCGGCGAGAGAGGCGGCGGTGAATTTCTTGTCTGTCATCGGCACACCGGGACCTTACGAATGGCTTACGTCGACGGTTATTTAATTGCAAATCAGCGGGTTGTCTTCGCGAGTGTGTTGGTATCCGCTGCCTGCAACGCCGTTGATACATCAAAGCGCGATGCCGGTCCCCGCCCAAGGAGAACGGCGGCGCATCTGCGGCGACAAGGCAGGGGGCTCGAATGGAAGTCGAAGTTCTGAATCGGCCGGCGCTGTCGCATCCGGCCGTCGGCGGCAGCCGCGTCGCGCGGACCCGCGAGGCCATCATCGCGTCGGCACTGGCGCTGGCCGCGGCCGGGGATGTCGCTCCGATCGTGCGCGACATCGCCAGGATGGCCGGTGTTTCGGCGCGCACCGTGTTCCAGCATTTCTCGGATACGGCCGAACTTTATGTCGCCGTCCTCGACCGCGTGTTCGCCACTGGTTTCGGCGACATGCCCGAGCCGGCGGCGGGGCTGCCGTTGGAGGCGCGCGTCCAGCTCGTCGTCGACCGGGGCGCGGAGCGCTACGAGCGGCTGCTGCCGATGTGGACCTTCGTCGAGACCTTGCAGTCCCGGTCGGCGTCGGCCGCGGACATGATCGCGCAGGTCTATGCGACCAGCCAGGCGAACCTTGCCCGCTGGTTCGACCGTGAGCTTGCCGGTCTTCCCGCCGAATCGCGGACTCGGACGTTGAATGCGCTCACCCTGGCGCTTGCGCCCGAGAGCTGGGTCGTTCTGCGCCGGCGGCTGGGTCTCACGGTCGAGCGGGCGCGCGACGAGCTGCGCTTCGTCGTGGGTGCCGCCCTCAGCGGCGGCGCGACCCACCGCTGACGTCGGTCCGTCGCGCCAGCTCCTCGAGGGCGCGATCGCGCAGCCCGAGGTCGCGCAGGTGCGCCACGGTGTTGCGCAGATAGGCGACATTGGTGCCGGTGGTGCCGCGACCGCCCCGGACCAGCGCGGCAGCCTTCGCGGCCGGCAGCTTGCCTGCGAACTGCCGGTGCTGGCGATCGGCGAGATAGACCAGCGCCTCGACCACGCGGCCGTCGTGCAGGTGGATCGGTCGGACCGCTTCCCTGTAGACGCCGTCGTTGTCGATCTCGCGCGTCCACAGATAGCGGCGCACGGCGTCGTAGCCGGCGCGCGGCAGCCGGTGGGCGAGGCCGCGACAGGCGCCGCCGGGCAGCAACCCGAGGATCAGGCCGGGCTTCTGCGGCGTGCCGCGATAATGTTCGGAATAGATGCAGAAGGCGCGGTGCCAGCCGTGCAGGCGGGCGGCCCGGGTCTCGGGCGTGGCGAAGCCCGGGTTCCACATCAGCGAGCCGTAGGCGAAGACCCAAAAGGGCTTTGCCGTGCTCACGCCTGGTTGAGGTGGATCAGCGCGCGGCGGATCTCGCGCGTGCGCGTGAACAGATCGAACAGCTTGTCGCCCTCGCCCCAGCGGATGGCGCGCTGCAGGTAGAAGAGATCCTCCTGAAAGCGCTGGAGGACTTCGAGCACGGCCTCGCGATTGTTCATGAACACGTCGCGCCACATCGTCGGATCGGAGGCCGCGATGCGGGTGAAGTCGCGGAAGCCGCCGGCGGCGAAGCGCAGGACCTCGCTGTTGAGGTGTCCGGCGAGATCGTCGGCGGTGCCGACGATGGTGTAGGCGATGAGGTGCGGCAGATGGGAGGTGATGGCGAGGATGCGGTCGTGGTCGGCAGGGTCGATCTTCTCGACCGAGCTGCCCAGCGCCTTCCAGAACGCCTCGAGCTTGGCCACGGCCCTGGCATCGCTGTCGGGCAGCGGCGTCAGGATGGTCCAGCGGCCCTCGAACAGGTCCAGCAAGGCGGCCTCGGGGCCGGAATTCTCGGTGCCGGCCACCGGATGGCCCGGCACGAAATGCACGCCCGCCGGAAGATGCGGCTGCATGGCGTTCACCACTGCCTGCTTCACCGAGCCGACGTCGGAAACGATGCAGCCGGGCCCGAGGCTGGGTGCGATCAGGCGGGCGACTTCACCGCAGGCGCCGACCGGCGTGCAGACGATCACCAGGTCTGCGTCCTTGGCCGCGGCGGCGGGATCGGTGCCGCAATGGTCGGCGAGCTTCAGCCGGTTGGCCGTGGCCGCGGTCTCGGCGCTGCGCGTGGCCGCGACGATCGATCTGGCGAGCCCGCGCTTGCGCGCCTCGAGCGCGATCGAGCCGCCGATCAGTCCGATGCCGATCAGCGCGATCTTGTCGAACATCGGCTGGCTCATCTGGACGCCACGAACTTGGCGAGCGATGCCGCAACCGCCTTCACCTCGGTCTCGGTGCCGATGGTGATGCGCAGATGCTCGGGCAGGCCGTAGCCCGCGATCATGCGCGGGATCAGTCCGTCGTTCATCATCCAGTCGTTGGCGGCGGCCGCGCGCTCCTTCGAGCCGAAGCCCACGGTGATGAAGTTGCCGACGCTGGGCAGCGGCTTCAACCCGAGTTTGGCGAGTTCGGCGCTGAGCCAGGGCAGCCAGATGTCGTTGTTGGTGCGGCTGGCGTCGGTGTGGGTGATGTCCGAGAGGGCGGCGATGCCGGCGATCTGCGCCGCCAGGTTGACGTTGAACGGCTGGCGCAGCCGGCTCATCACGTCGACGACGCCGGCCGGGCCGTACATCCAGCCGAGCCTGAGCCCGCCCAGCCCGTAGATCTTGGAGAAGGTGCGGGTCATCACGACGTTCTCGGCCTGGTCGACCAGCTCGACGCCCGATTCGTAGTCGTTGCGGCTCACGTACTCGGCGTAGGCCGCGTCGATCACCAGCAGCACGTCCTTCGGCAGGCCCGCATGCAGGCGGCGCACGTCGTCCTTGGTGACGTAGCTGCCGGTCGGGTTGTTCGGATTGGCCAGGCAGACCACTCGGGTCTTGTTCGTGACCCTGGACAGCAGCGCGTCGACGTCGGCCTTGTAGTCGGTTTCCGGCGCCGCCACCGGCGTCGCCCCGACGCCGAGCGCGTTGATCGGATACATCAGGAAGCCGAACTGGCTGTAGAGCAGCTCGTCGCCCGGCCCGCAGTAGGCGCGCACCAGCAGGTTGAGCAGCTCGTCGGAGCCCGCGCCGCAGACGATGCGCGCCGGATCGAGCCCGTAGTGGCGGCCGATGGCGCTCCGCAGCTTCTCGGCGCCGCCGTCGGGGTAGCGGTGCAGCTCGGCCGCCGCCTTGGCGTAGGCCGCCATCGCCTTGGGGCTCGGCCCCAGCGCGCCCTCGTTGGACGAGAGCTTGGCGATCGTCTCCTTGCCTTCGACCGAGTCCTTGCCCGGTACATAAGGCGCGATCTTCATGATGCCCGGACGCGGGGTGAGCGCGGTCATGGCAGTCTCCCGTAAGAAGTGATCAGGCCCGCGCCCCTGGAGCAGGCGAAGTGGCTGGAACGGCATAGGCACCGATCGCGACCACACGGCCGGTCTTCAGCCCCAGGGCCGCCCCGAGTTCGCGCAGCCGCAGATCGCCATCGGCGATCACGCCCGGCAGTTCGATGAGATAGTGATGCACGCCGTCGACAACCTGGTCCAGCGCCGATGTGAAGGCGGGCAGGCCGACCTTGGCCAGGCCGCCGGCGATGCGGTCGCGGCTGAGGCCGGCCGGCGTTTCGATGGCGATGAGCGCGCGGTCGTCGCCGCTTTCCTCGGGCTCCATGCGGGCGAGCACGAGGGCCGAGATGCCGCGGGCCCGGGCGTTGGGCATGGCGAGAAAGGGCAGGCGGGCCACGATGTTGGGCAGCGTCGCGTCGCCGCCGGCCAACAGCGGCCACCACGGGGCGACATCGGACTCGATGGGGGCCGGCACGATGCCGATCGTCGTCGGGCCGCCGCGTACCGCCGCCAGCACCTGGGCCGGCGTGTCGTGGGCGACGAAGGGGATCTGGCAGCCGAAATGATCGCGCGCGAGGTCCCAGTAGCCGGGCTGCTCGGCCGGCCGGCAGATGGCGATCTTCAGTCCCGGCGTCTGCATCAGGGTGAGCGCGCACATCATCTCGCGCCACATGCGGAAGACGGCCGTGACCGGAAAGGGGCCCTGGTGGGTGGCCAGCCGCTGGCGCATCACGCGGGCTTCACGGCCGGGCCGCAGCGCCAGGCCGCCCGCCGGCTTCACGGCCGCGATTCGGCCGACCACGTCGGCGCGTCGGCTGATCAAGCCGTGCAGCTCGCCGTCGATGGCGTCGATTTCCTGCCGCAGGCTGTCGAGACTGGGTGCGTTCATAAGGCGGGTGATTCCTGTGCGCTGCGGCGATACTACGTTCAGCCACACCGCGTAAAGGCAAACAAGCTTCAAGGCGCTTGCACCCGTGCGGCGAGGTCCGTATAGAAGCCTTCCGTGGAATTTGAGCCGACCGGCTTGCGGCCACGTTAATCCCCGCTAAAAGGTCGGAGTGCTTGAAAAAAGCCCCCGCCCTTTCCGGTCGGGGGCTTTTTCGTTGGAGAGGCAGTTTGCTCCAGGACCTGACCGACGCCGAGCAAATGGCGCTCGCCCAATGCCGCCACGCGGTTCTGGGCGTCGAGCGGCCGCTTCGGCTCGACTGCGGCGTCGATCTCGGCCCCTATCGGGTGGCCTATCAGACCTACGGCACGCTGAACGCCGACAAGACCAATGCGGTCCTGGTCTGCCACCCGCTCACCTGCGATCAGTTCGTCGCCGAGCGGCATCCCGTCACCGGCAAGGAGGGCTGGTGGGAGAGCCTGGTCGGGCCGGGCAAGGTCGTGGATCCGGCGCGTTACTTCATCATTTGCGTCAATGTGCTGGGCCACTGCATGGGCTCGACCGGCCCGCTGGCGCGCGAGCCCGCGACCGGCCAGCCCTGGAACCTGCGCTTCCCGGTCGTGACCATCGCCGACATGGTGCGCGCCCAGGCGGCGCTGCTCGATCATCTCGGCATCCCCGACCTGTTCTGCGTCATCGGCGGGTCGATGGGGGGCATGCAGGTACTCGAAGGGGCCGCGAGCTCCCCCCGCCGTGTCTTCTCGGCGGTGCCGATCGCCTGCGCCGCGCACCATTCGGCACAGAACATCGCGTTCCACGAGGTCGGCCGCCAGGCGATCATGGCCGATCCCGAATGGAAGGGGGGCGACTACCGCCTGCACCAGACGGCGCCGGCGCGCGGCCTCGCCGTCGCCCGCATGACCGCCCATATCACCTACCTCTCGGAGCAGGCGCTGCAGCGCAAGTTCGGCCGTGCCCTGCAGGATCGCAACGCGCTGGGCTTCGGCTTCGATGCCGATTTCCAGGTCGAGAGCTACCTCCGCTACCAGGGCTCGACCTTCGTCGACCGGTTCGACGCCAACAGCTATCTCTACATCACGCGCGCCATGGATTATTTCGACCTCGCCGGCGCCCACGGCGGCGTGCTGGCCAAGGCCTTCACCGGCACCGCCACGCGCTTCTGCCTGATGTCCTTCACCAGCGACTGGCTGTTTCCGACGCGCGAGAGCCGCGCCGTCGTGCATGCGCTGAACGCGGCGGCGGCGAACGTGTCGTTCGTCGAGGTTGCCAGCGACAAGGGTCACGACGCCTTCCTGCTCGACGAGCCGGAGATGTTCCGCACCCTCGCCGGCTTCTTGAAGGGCGCCGCGGCCGTGCGCGGCCTCAGGGGTGTGTCGTGAAGGCCGCCATCCGCGTCGACCTGCAGATCATCGCCGACATGGTCGCTCCGGATACGCGTGCGCTCGACGTCGGCTGCGGCGACGGCGCGCTGCTGGCCTACCTGGTGGACTTCAAGCGCGTCGATGCGCGCGGCATGGAGCTCAGCCAGGCCGGCGTGAATGCCTGCGTGGCCAACGGCCTGTCGGTGATCCAGGGCGACGCCGACACCGACCTCGGCGACTATCCCGACGATGCCTTCGACTACGTGATCCTCGGCCAGACGCTGCAGGCCACGCGTGAGCCGCGCGAGGTGCTGCGGCAGATGCTGCGCGTCGGCAAGCGGGCGATCGTGTCGTTCCCCAACTTCGCGCACTGGCAGGTGCGGCTCAGGCTGGTGTTCGGCGGCCGCATGCCGCAAACGACGTCGTTGCCCTACAAGTGGTACGACACGCCCAATATCCACCTCTGCAGCATCGACGATTTCCGGGCGCTCTGCGATGACATGGGCGTGCACATCGAGCGCGCCATCGTGCTCAACAGCAAGAGCCGGCCGATCCACATGCCGCCGCTGCTCGCCAACCTGTTCGGCGAGCAGGCGGTGTTCATGCTGAGACGGGATTAGCCTTCCACAGTCGTTGTCGAGACCGCGAGATTCCTGCCGAGGAACGCGCGGTCGGCGGCTCCGCTCTGGCCGTGGCCGACGCTCCAGCGTTCGGGCCAATGCAGGCGTTCGGCGCCCCAGGCGGAGGCGGCCGACAGCGACGACCAGGGTGCATCGGCCGCGAGCCGATACAGCAGGCCGCCGGGCCCCATGCCCGGATGGACGAGCAGTTGGATATCGAACGGCGCGCCGGATTTGATGGCGGGACCGAGCCAGTAGTGCGGGCTGCGGCCGGGTTCCGGCTCCAGGATCACCGTCAGCCGCTGCTCCGGTCCGCGCAATCCGACCCAGATCTGGGCCCGGAGGCCGGGCCGGAAGGCCGAGAGAAGCGTCTGGGCCGTACTTATGCCCTCGGCCGAGGCTTGGCCGGTGAAGCGGAACGCCACGATCTTGTCTTTGCCAATGTCGGCATCGCCCAAGGCTTGCCATTGCTCGACGGGCGGCACCGGCAGCGGCCACGATAGGCGCTCGCGGACACGGCCGTCGGCATCGAACACCTGATACCGCAAGCCCTTCATGTCGAGCGCGGCCTGGACGGCGTGGAGATATTCGACGCCCTCCGGCATTCGGTGCGCAGTGCCGGCGCCAGCCGTGCAGATCTGCAGCACGCCGCGATGGACCTGCACGTCGAACGCCAGGATATGGCCGCACAGGTAAGCCAGGACGCCGGCCTCGCTCAGAACGTTCCAGAATCCCGTCGCGTGCTCTGGGCCGACGGCGCGCTGATAGGGACCGGCGAAGCCGTTGACCGGATGGACGGGATGGTGGCCGGCGACGAGTTTGTGGCGCGCATCCGCATGCTGGCGCAGCACGGTGCGGAGCCAGTCGGTCTCGACGTGGCCCTCGCCGCCGAGACCCGTCCACAAGGTGTGAACGAAGACGAGCAGCAGGTCGCCGCGCCGCACCCAGTATGACAGGCCTTCCTGTCCGGGTGGCCCGTTGTGCGGCAGGTGGGCGTGGACCTCCCTGAACACCGCCTCGCTCATGGCGTCGTAGGTCGCGTGGTTGCTGGTCGTGTGCCACAGCGGAACCGTGCGGCGGTCGAGCCAGCCCATCTCCCGGTCGAGCCAGTGCCGCCACTGCCTGCGCAGGGTGTCGGCGTCGGCCGCGTAGCCCGCGATCTCGTCGCCGAGGAACAGGATGAACTCGGGCGATGGCGCGAGACGCCGGACGGCCGCGTTGACGCCTGCGAAGGTGCGCTCGTGCGGGGCGCCGGCGACGCCGGAGCAGGCGTCGCCATAGAGGACGAACTGATGCCCCTGGCCGCGCGGCAGCAGGGCATGGATCGGCTGACCATGTGCGGGCCGCTCATAGTGGCCCTCGATCTCGTCTTCCCTGAGCTTCGCGAAGCCGTGGCGCAGGTAGAAGCGGTCGGCCTTGCTGCCGGCCAGCACTTCGAGGCGCACCGGCAGGCCGGTCGCATCGGCCTCGGTCAGCAGCGCCTTCAGGATCTTCGTGCCGAGCCCGGTATTGTGCAGGCTGCGGTCGAGATAGAACGAATCGATCTTGATCTCGTGCTCGTGCCGACGGAAGCCTACGCAGCCCACGCGCCTGCCGCCCACCAGGATCAGCCGCATCCCGGGTTCGTCGAAATGCCCGCGAAAGATCCGCCGCGCGCGCGAGGGTTCGTAGCGAAAGACGCGCTCCAGATGCTCGCGCATGACATCGATGCGCAGTGCCAGCAGCGGCTCGAAGTCGGCCTCGCTCACCGGGCCGAAACGCCACTCCCCAGCGCCGGTATCAGGCACGTGCCGCGATCTTCGCCACGCGCGGCCGGGCGACGGCGATCCAGTCCTTGGTGTCGAGTTCCATCGAGCGGTCGAGCCGGCCGGCGTTGAAGAAGAGCGTCTCGTTGGCGAGCAGGTCTTCGTCGACCACGATGGCGAGTGCCGGGTTCAGCGCAAAGGGCGGCACCGAGCCCATGACGCAGCCCGTCAGTTCCTGCGCCGTGTCGGGCGAGGCGAAGCCGCACTTGCGCGCCTCGAAGAGGGCGGCGACGGCATTGAAGTCGAGCTTGCGGCTGCCCGGCAGGATGGCCAGCACATGACGGCGGCCGCTGCCGCCACCGCGCACGTCCAGCACCATGGCCTTGGCCGCCTGGTCGGGCCGGTTGCCACGGATGGCGCTGATCGCCTCGGACTTGCCCTCGGCTTCGTGCTCGATGACGCGGAACTTCGCCTTGGCGTCGCTCAGCAGCGTGACCAGTTCGTCGAATACGTCAGACGCCACGGATAACCTTCTCCGACAGGATTTTCAGCGCCTCTTCGAGGCTCGGCACCTGACCGTCGGCCGGCGCGATGCGGGCGTCGACACTGCGGCGGTGGCTGCGCTCGATGGCCTCGGTCATCAGCGGATCGACGCCGGTTTCGCGCAGGGTCTGCGCCACCAGGCCCATCTCCTCCCAGCGGCGGTGCGCGTGCACGATATGCGTCTGCACCAGCATGCCGATGAAGCCGCGCAACGTCATGTCGTCGGCATCGCCGAGGCAGCCCAGCACTTCTTCCAGGATGCCCTGGCGTTGCGCCGTCACCAGTGCCTCGACACCCAACGCCTCGATGCCCTTCACCAGCACGCTGCGCAGCATCTTCACCGACGAGGCACTGCCCGGCTTCGGCCCGAGCAGCCTGGCCTCGAAACCGTTGGCGTTCATCCACGCCACCATCGGCTCGGCATCCTCGCCGGCCACCAGCATCGGTGCCTTGATGCCCTGCTTGAAGAAGCCGCCCATGACGGCGATGTCGATGTAACGCCCCCCGCCGGTCTCGATGGCGGCGCGGTCCTCGTCCGACATCTTGCCAGTGACGGTGCAGAGGTCGAGGAAATGCGCGCCCTTCTTCAGCAGCGGCGCCGCGGAGGTGGCCGCCTCGAGCGCGTGCTCGCCCTGCACCGCGCAGATCACCAGGTCGGCCTCGCCCAGCGCCGCGGTATAGGTGCCTTCGATCGCGACATCGAGCGCGCGTGCCGCCTTGCCGAGCGCCGTGCCGCGCGCGTCCCTGTCGAGGGCGGTGTCGATCGCGATCAGTCGGCGCGGCGCGTTGTCGCCGGGCCTGGCCTCACCGCGCCAGCCACCCTCGACGCAAAGGCCGCGGGCGATGGCCGAGCCCGCTTCGCCAAAACCGAGCAGCGCGATCACGCGCGGAGAAAAGGACATGTCGTTGTTTCCGGAGGGGGGGGTCAGGAGGCGGGCGCTTCGCCGTCCCCGGCATTGCGTGCGGCGCCCAGGACCTGGGGCGTGTCGCGCGAACTGGCGACGCGCAGCTTCGGCCGCACGACGGCGACCGCCTGGCTCTGGTGGCGCTCGGCGATGCCGGCATAGAGCTGCTTGCCGGACTCGATCACGCTGACGCCGGCGAAGCGGCCGAGCCAGCGCTGGCCGAAGCGCTCGACGGCCGGCGCCATGCGCATGGCGAGCCGCGAGCGGGTCGGCGGCATGTAGAGGGCGCGCGTCTGGCGCAGCGGCGCGAACATGTTGGCGCGCAGCAGCGCGGCGAGTTGGCCGGTCGAATAGGGATGGCCCTGGTAGAAGGGCGAGCGATCGACCTGCGACCAGAAGCCGGCACGCGTCGGCGCCACCACGATCAGGCGACCGCCATCGGCCATCACCCGCCAGATCTCGCGCAGCAGCGGACGCACCTGCTCGGTGCACTCGATGGCATGGAACAGCAGCACGCGGTCGACCGAACGATCGGGCAACGGCAGGTCCGTCTCGTCGACCAGGGTCGCGAGATTGCGCCCCTCGCGCGGCCAGCGGGTGACGCCCTGCTGGGCCGGCATGAAGGCAAGCGTGCGTGCGGCTTCCTCGACGAACGGCCGCAGCAGCGGCGCGGCATAGCCCAGCCCGAGCACGGTCTCGCCGCGGACATTCGGCCATACCTCGCGCAGCCGCGCGCGCAGCAGCCGGGCCGTCATCTGGCCGAGCGTGCTGCCGTAGAATTCCTCAAGGTCGAGGACGTCGTTCCACATCTATCAATCCTAGCAGAAAGCGAACCCCGAGGACCATGGGGAGGCCATGGCCTGCGCAAGTCAGCTCTGCTAGCGTCGCGCATCATGAGCACAACGCTAGACATCGTCCGAATTCCGGTCCTGAGCGACAATTACGTGTGGTTGATGCGCGAGCCCCAGAGCGGGGCGGTCGCCGTCGTCGATCCGGCTGTGGCCGGGCCGATCCTCGCCGAGGCCGAAAAACGCCGCTGGAAGATCACGCATATCCTCAATACCCACCATCACGGCGACCATGTCGGCGGCAACCGCGAGATCAAGGACGCGACCGGCTGCACCATCGTCGGCCCGCGGCGCGATCGGGCGCGCATTCCCGGCATCGACGTCGAGGTCGACGACGGCGATCGCTACCGCTTCGGCGAGGCGGAAGCCGAAGTCTTTTTCGTGCCCGGTCACACCAGCGGCCACATCGCCTTCGCCTTCCGCGACCAGAGGGCGCTGTTCTGCGGCGATACGCTGTTCGCCCTGGGCTGCGGCCGGATGTTCGAGGGCACGCCGCAGCAGTTCTGGACGTCGCTCGCCCGCCTGCGCGCGCTGCCCGACGACATGCGCGTCTATTGCGCCCACGAGTACACACAGTCCAACGCCCGCTTCGCCGTGACCATCGAAACCGGCAACAAGGCGCTGCTGGCGCGTTCGGCTGCCATCGACGCAGCGCGGGCGCGCGGCGAGGCCACGGTGCCGTCGCTGCTGGGCGAAGAGAAGGCGACCAACCCGTTCCTGCGGGCCGACACGCCTGAAGTGCAGGCCGCGGTCGGCATGGCCGGCGGCGATCCCACGGCGGTGTTCGCCGAGGTCCGCCACCGCAAGGACGTGTTCCGCTAGGCCGTCACGCGGACGCCGTTGAGGGCGGCCATTTCGTCGATGCCGGGCGGCTGCCAGATGGTCTCGACGAAGTCGAACATGGCGCGCGTGACCGTGAGACGGAAGGTCTCGCCGCGCTCGTTGTTGCGTTCTTCGACCCGCCGCCAGCGCTCGGCCGCGTCGACGTCGAGGAAATGCAGGTGAGCGGCCAGTCCGGCTGCCGCCACCGACGTGGCGATGCGCTGGCGCTGGTCGGCGCGTTGCAGGCCAAGATCGAGGACCGACGGAACGCCGAGGCGGCCGAGCTGAAGCGCGGTGCCGAGGATCTGGCGTTCGCAGCGCCTCGCCCGTTCGTCGATCCAGCGCCAGTCGGGATGCTCGGGCTTGTCGGGCGCGAACAGGCCGACCATCCAGTCGTCGATCGACAGATGCAGGGCACCGAGCTGCTGGCTGAGCTTTCCGGCGTAGGTGGTCTTGCCCGCGCCGGTCGAGCCGCAAACGAGATGGATCATCGCATCAGCCTTCATTGCCCTGGCCCAGATCGCCGGGCTGGCCGGCCGTGAGCCGTCCCAGCAACTCGGCCAGGGAGGCGATCTCGCGCTCGGTCCAGCGGTCGCGAAAGACGTCGGCGGCCAGCCGTTCGAGCGTTGCCCGGGCGTGGGTCACGAGCTGGCGGCCGGCCTCGGTGAGCACGACGTAGGCGAGGCGGGCATCGCGGGGATCGGCTTCGCGGCCGACACAGCCCAGCTTTTCGAGCGGAGCGGTCATGCGCGTGACGGTCGAGGGGCTGACGTGCAGGCGCTTGGCGAGATCGACGCGGCTGAGGCGCAGTCGTGGCGCCCGTTCCAGGTGCATCAGCAGCAGGACCTCCTTGAGGGCGAGCCCGTGCACCGAGCCAAGCTGGCCCGCGAAGCGTTCTTCCAGACGCGCATTGGCCCCGAGCAGGCGAAGGACGGCGGAAAAGGAGGGATTGATCATGGCGAGCGTATAGGTCAATATATTTCCGAATGCAAGCATATAGGCAATAGATAGAGAGAATATAGGCCGATCTCGAGTTTGCAGGTTCACAGCTACATTTTTCAATATAATGGAGTGGTGCAAGCCTGCTGCCCAGAACGCCCGCTGGAATATCCGCCGGGCGTTCTTCGTGGTCTGTTTTGATCCGCTCCAGCGGACTTTCGCGGCACACCCATCCCGCTTGGCGGCCGGCGTCGGTGGCACAGCTCGTCAGGGGGCGATCGGGCCGCCGGATCAAGGGCTTGAGCCGGTTTTATGGCACAGGCAGCAGGACACGGCGTGGCACGGGGAGCTGTGCCTGGGAATGGTCCACTTTCAGCGACGGACCAGGCAGAACCAGGCGGCGAGGCCCAGCGCCGCGGCGAGCGCGGCATAGAGCGGTGCCTGGGGCACGTTGAGGAACAGCCACGGCGCGGTGAGCGGCCCGACGGCGGCGCCGAAATCGCGCCAGGTCGAATAGCTCGCCTGGCTGGTCAGTACGCTGCTCTTGCCACGTTCGATCACCAGCACCGGGATCAGGGTGTTGAACATGCCACGGGTCATGACGACCAGCAGCGCGCCGGTGACGTCCCGGCCGGCGGCGATCAGAACGAACCCGCCGACCAGCAGGGCGCCGTTGGCGATCGCGATGCGCCGCGCCCCGAAACGGTCGCCGATCCAGCCGCCCAGCGGGCCGGTCGTGATCTCGACCAGCCAGCGCAGCGCCAGCAACGCCGCGGTCGCCATGACGGCTGCCACCGAGGTGATGGAGTCCTTCAACAGGAAGGCGAGCGTCAGCAGGAACACGCCGTCGCCGGAGAAGCCCATGACGAAGCCCCAGACCTCGAGGCGATGGGGGACGGGCAGGCGAAAGCCCTTGCCAGGCGCCGCGGGCTCGGGCGGCAGGCGCGGCAGCAGGAGCGCGGCACCCAGCGACACCAGGGTGAGCGCGCCGAAGATCAGGAAGACCGAGCGGGGGCCGACCTGCAGGACGATCCAGGCGCCGCCGACCAGCGACACCGCCTGCACCATGCCGATGGCGGCGCGGCTCGCACCCACGCGCTTGCCGGCGTTGGCGCGATCGCTGACGGCATAGGCCAGCGTGGCGAGATTGAGGGAGGCGTATGAAATGCCCCAAAGGATCCGGGCGGCGATCTGGACGGCGGAACTTTCAACCAGGCCGTAGAGCGTCGTGGAGAGGACCGAGCCGATGGCGGCCGCCACCATCAGCGTGTGCGGCCCCGCGCGCTCGCCGATCGCCGCCACGCCCGAGTTGGCGAACAGGCGGATCCAGCGGTTGAGCGACAGCAGGACGCCGACCATGACGAGGCTGAGGCCGAACTGCTCGTGATAGAGCGGCAACACGGCATAGAGCAGCGTGTCGCCGATCATGCCGAAGGCGATCACCAGTCCCGGCAGGACCATGCTGGTGGGCACGGCGCCGGGAGGGGAGGGAGCGGTCACGTCGTGCGATTTGCGGCGAGCTTACTGGGCGCGCAGCACCAACGCCTCGCGGAGCGCCGCTGCGCAGATGGCGGCGCCGCGCCGCGCGCCGTGCAGCAGCATCGGCGTGCTGAGGAAACCGTGCAGCATGCCGCCGAACTCCACGAGGTCGGCGAGCGTGCCCTCCTGCTGCAGCCGCCAGGCATAAGCGCGGCCCTCGTCGCGCAACGGGTCATAGCCGGCGGTGATCACCAGCGCTGGCGGCAGGTTTGCCAGCGAGGCGGCGCGCAGCGGTGACACGCGCCAGTCGTCGCGGCTCGCCTTGTCGGGCGTGTAGTGATCGAAGAACCACTCCATGGTCTCGGCATTGAGGCCGAAGCCGTCGTAGAAGCGGCGGTAGGACTCGGTTCGCGCCACGGCGTCGGTGACCGGATAGGCGAGGAGCTGCAGGCGGAGCCGAGGTCCGCCCGTGTCGCGCGCCCAGATCGCGACGGCCGCGGCGAGATTGCCGCCGGCACTGTCGCCGCCGACGGCCAGCCGGGCGGCATCGATGCCGATCGAGGCGCCGTTGGCGGCGACCCACTGCAGGGCGGCCACGACGTCGTCGAAGGCCCCCGGGAAGCGGGCTTCCGGCGCCAGCCGATAGTCGACGGCGCAGACGGCGATGCCGGCGTCGATGGCAAGCCGGGCGCAGAGCACGTCGTGGCTTTCGAGGTTGCCGAACACCCAGCCGCCGCCATGGGCGAACAGCAGCGCCGGCAACATCGCGTCGGCGGCCGCCGCGGCGGGCCGATAGAGCCGGATCGGCACGGCGCCGCCGGGCCCGGGGATCGTCCGGTCGGTCACCGTCACGCCGGCAGGACGCGGGCCTTGCGCGGGCGGCCGGAGCGACAGGTAGAGGTCGCGCGCCGCCTGCGGGCTCAAGGTGTTCCAGGCCGGGCGGTTGGCTGCCGCGGCCAGGTCGAGCAGCCGCTGGGATTCCGGATCGAGCGCCATTCCACCAACTCCCTTGGACAAAGAAACACCGCACTCTAGCAGTCCACGCCCCTGTTTCGTCACGAGCCGAATGGTAAGGTCGGCCATGACATTCGATCCGGATCATGGCGTGGCGCCCGCCGCCGCGCCTTCCTGGGGGCGGCGCACGTGGGATCGCGTGCGCGCCTTTCGCCCTTTCGCATCGAAGTCCGGCGCGTCGGGGTCCGCCGCGTCGGGAAGCCGGCGCTCCGTCTGGGGCTGGACGTGGCGAGCCGCTTTGGTGGTGGCGCTGCTCTACTATCCCGTCGGCGCGCTGGTCGTTGAAGACATCGACGACGATCCACAGTTCGCACCGCGCAACGTGACGCCTGGCGAAAGCCGGGCGGTGGCCGTTGCCGCCGACCTGGTCAACCGCGAGGTCAATGTCCACACCTGGACGCCGATGCAGCCCTTCTTCATGCCGTCCGGGCTGCTCGACAACATGCCGAATTTCCAGCGCGGCATCATGGCGGCGCTGGGCCGCTTCAGCACGGAGCTGATGGACCAGCTCGGCCGCACCCGCGGCTCGAGCCAGCCCGACCGCGACCCCGCGCGGGCG
>Ga0082335_1003231_pt1 | contig 27378 bp, 20 predicted proteins | sample Subgrocontami58m_FD_72375 | JGI IMG/M metagenome (GOLD analysis project Ga0082335, IMG submission 72375) | Subsurface groundwater microbial communities from S. Glens Falls, New York, USA - GMW37 contaminated, 5.8 m (SPADES assembly) (version 2) ...
GCCTCCGGGATGGCCGATACGGGGATGGCGACGGCGACCAGGAACATCTGGGACAAAGGCTCGCCCCTGGCGATGCCGAGCGCGAAGGCGGAGGCGCTCGCGCCCAGCACGGCGATGCCGGTCAGACGACCAAACTGGGCCATGCGGGCCTGCAGCGGGGTTTCCGCGCGAGTCGTGCGGCGCAGCTCGCGGGCGATGGAGCCAACCTGCGTGCCGCCGCCCGTCGCCACCACCACGCCCGCTCCCCTGCCCGACATCACGGTCGTCCCCATGAACGCCATGTTTTTCCGGTCAGCCAGGGAAACAGCGTGCGACGCGTCAAGAGGCTCCGGCGACTTCGCCACGGGCAGCGACTCGCCTGTGAGGGGGGACTCGTCAACGTTCAAGCGCGTGCACACGAGCAGGCGGAGGTCGGCGGGAACCAGCGCGCCCGACTGCAGGAGCACGATGTCCCCGGAGACAAGGCTCGTGCTGTCCACCTCGTCATCCCTGCCGTCCCGCACGACGCGCGCGCGGAGCGAGACAAGCGCAAGAAGCGCCCGCATGGCGCTCTCAGCCCGGAACTCCTGGGTGAAGCCAATCACGGCGTCGAGCGCGACCACCATGCCGATGACAATGGCGTCGGCCCAGTGTCCGATGGCGAGCGCCACCCCAAGCGCCACAAACAGGATGTATATGAGCGGGCTGGCAAACTGATGGAACAGGATGGCCCAGGGGTTGACGCCGCCGCCGCGACGTATGATGTTCGGACCGTACCGGTCCAGCCGCGCGGCGGCCTCCTGCCGGGACAGCCCCCGGCCGCTGGTCCCCAGGGCCGTCAGGACCTCCGCTGAGGAGAGGGTGTGCCACTGGGGATGGAATGTGGTGCTCATCAGCAGCCCGTCTGGGAGCGGCGGAATAGCGGGCGCCGGCCCCCGCGGATGCGGCGCGCCGGGCTGGACTCACGTCAGCGTCCGCGATGGTCACCACGCCGGCAGCGACGGCCCACGACCGCCGCACTATGGGAGGCGGCGGCCCGACCGGAATGGCGGCTACGCTCCTAGAAGTTCCACCAGTCGAACCACTTGCCGAGCGGCATCTCCATCAGAAGAATGTCGCGCGGGTGGCCGTTCAGGTCCTTGCCGTACCCTGGAAGGGCGGCTATCTGCATGAACCCCATGAACTCAGCCGCCTTCACCGCCTCGTCCTGCATCCCGCCTACGGCTTCAAACATGATGCGCTCCAGGCCGTTTTCGCGAGCGATGGCGGCCAGTTCATGCATGAGAATGGTGCCCAGCCCGCGGAGCCGGAACGCCGGGTCCACGACGATGCGCAGCTCCCCTACGTGGCGCCGGGCCATGGTGCGCGTGCGGTGCAGGCTCCCGTCCGCCACGACTCGTCCATCCACCCACGCCAGAAGAGGCAAAGCCCTGTCGTAGTCCAACTCTTCAGCCCAGCGGCTAATGACCTTGGGAGACGTGACGTCTTCCTTGAGGTAGTGCCGCTCCTCCGCGGGGACCTGCAGAAAAAACTTCAACAGCGCGTCCGCGTCGGCTGACGTCATGGGCTGCAGCGTCACGCGGACGCCGTCCCGCAGGTGAATGTCCTTGGGGTAGGCCGTCAATTTGTAGGTGTGACCACGAGGAGGGGTCATCAGCGGCCTCCTTTTTGAACTCCTTTGGATGCGGCGGAGGCACGGACGATCAGGACGGGGTCGCCGCAGTAGCGGACGACTCTGTCGGCCACGCTGCCGAGCAGGAAGCGGCCTATGCCGGAGCGGCCGTGCGTGGTCATCACCACAAGGTTGTCCTCCGTCCCCCGCGCGACGTCCACGATGGCGTCCGCCGGATTGCCGTGCAGGAGCACGTGCTCCACGGAGGACACACCCTGCCGCTGCAGCTTTTTGGTCTGGTTCCGCAGGTATTTCTCCGCCTCAACGTCTATGGACTTCAAGGTGTCCTCTTGAACGTCCGCATACTTGCCTATCGGATAGTCGGTGTACATGTACAGGTCCTGCGCGAAGGGGGTGACCCGGACCAGCTTTATCTTCATGCTCATTGCATTGGCCAGGGCCGCCACATGGGGAAGGGCCTGCTCCGCGAGGAGCGAACCGTCCAGCGGCAGAATGGCCACGTCCAGCCGGACCTGATTGGGAGGGGTGGGCTTCTTCCTGGCCCTGACCACCAAGAGCGGATTGGAAGCGGCGTTCAGCACCTTCTCCGTCACGCTGCCCAGCACCCACCGCGCTATGCCCGACCTCCCGTGCGTGGTCATGGCGATGAGCGTGTCCTTCTCCCTGGCCGCTCCACTGACGATGTACTCCGCGGGATTCCCTTCGTGGACGTCCGTGGACACGGAGAGACCGGCCTTGCGCAGAGAGGCGCCCACTTTGTCGAGATAGGCCCCCGCCTGACCGCGCATGCCCGCCAGGATTTTGTCCAGGTATATTCCATGAGCGGGATCAACGAGGTCGGGGGCTACCGGGCCTAGGACCTGCAGAAGCTCCACCTTGGCCTTGAGCGCCTTCGCGACGAGGCGTACATAGGGCAACACCTGCTCCGCCAGTGGGGACCCGTCCAGAGGGACCAGAATCTTTCCGTACATGCCTCCAGACTCCTTTTCGCAGCGTGTCTCGCCCTGGAGGACCGTCGTCCCTGCGGAGGGCGGACCGCTCAACTCTGTTCAGGCATGGATACCCAAAGAGGACCGTGGAGCTGTTCGGCGTGGGAGAAGACGGGATGACATGGGAGTGCCGAAGACCGAAGGGTTGGACAAGCGGGGCGGCATGCGGAATTTCATAGGCCCGCGTCCTTACGAGGAGTTTATGATTTCAGCATACCTTATCGCGAGGCGGGCTTCAAGGGCCGGTGCGCCCTTGCTGAACGTCAGCGCCAGTAGTAGCATGCGAAGAGGCCCACTTGGCGCCTCGCCTGCGCGACGCAGCAACAGAGCCGAAAGGGTGACTCGAGATGATCGTAGAGCTGACACCCGAAGAACTGCGCCGGACATTTGACCCCAAGGCCCTCGGCATCAAGACGACGGAGCAACTCAAGCCTCAGGAAGGCATCGTCGGACAGAAGCGCGCCGTCGCCGCCCTGCAATTCGGACTCCACATGCAGAAGGTCGGCTACAACGTGTACGTGGCCGGGCCGCCGGGCATCGGCAAGATGACGGCCATCCAGTCGTTCCTCGGAGAGCTTGCCAAAGACTCGGGGGCCCCCGTTGACTGGTGCTACATCAACAACTTTGATGACCCGTACCAGCCCAAGGCTCTCAAGTTGCCCGCGGGGCGGGGCAGACAGCTCCAGCAGGCGGTGAAGGAGCTGGTGGAGCAGGTGCGCCGCAACTTGGCCAAAGCCTTCGAGAGCGAGGAGTACGGCAACAAACGCGATCAGGTTGTCAAAGCCGTGGGCAAGCAGCGGGACACAGTCCTGGAACGGCTGGGCCAGCGGGCCGCCAAGGCGGGGTTTGACATCCAGGCGACACCCTTCGGCATTGTGATGATTCCCGTCCGGAACGGCCGGCCGCTGGGCGACGCGGAGCTGGCGGTGCTGCCCGCCGCCGTCCGGGAGGAGTTGCAGCGCAAGCACGAACAGTTGCAGGACGACCTGAAGGCCGCCATGAAGGAAGTCAGGAAGCTGGAGAAGACAGGCCAGGAGCAGCTCCAGGAACTGGACCGGCAGGCGACGATGTACATCGTGGAAGGTCTGATGGACGACCTGAACGAGCAGTACCGCGACCTGCCGGAGGTCATCGCGCACCTCAAGGCGATACAGCAGGACATCCTGCAGAACATTGACACCTTCAAAGCCAGCGCCGCCGCTCCTGGCAAGGCTGGCGCGCCGGGCACGGAACAGGCCGCGGTCGTCGCCCCCTGGCTGCTGGAGCTGCCCTTCCGCAAGTACCAGGTCAACGTGCTGGTGGACCACAGTCAGCGGGATGGCCGGCCCGTAGTCGTGGAGATCAACCCCAGCCACCATAACCTCTTCGGGCGCATCGAAAAGGAGACCCAGTTCGGCGCGCTGTACACGGACTTCACCATGATCAAAGCCGGGGCGCTCCACCGAGCCAACGGCGGCTATCTGGTGGTGCGCGTGGAGGACCTGCTGCGCAGCGTGATGAGCTGGGACACGCTCAAGTGCGCCCTTCGCAGCAATGAAATCCAGATAGAAGACCTGGGAGAGCGCATGGGCTTCGTGGCCACCAAGAGCCTGCGACCTCAACCCATCCCTCTGGATGTGAAGGTGGTGCTGGTGGGCCGCCCGCTGCTCTACTACCTGCTGCACAGCCTGGACGACGAGTTCCCGGAGCTGTTCAAGGTCAAGGCGGACTTCGATAACCAGATGGAGCGCTCCGATGACAGCGTTCAGGACTTCCTGCGATTCCTCTGCACCTTCTGCAAGAAGGAGGACCTGAAGCCCCTGGACGCGGAGGCGGTGGCCAAATTGCTGGAGCACGGCTCGCGTCTGGCCGATGACCAGGAGAAGCTCTCCACCCACTTCGGCAACCTGGCCGACGTGGTCAGGGAGGCACATTTCTGGGCGCTTCAGGACAAGTCCCGCCACATCACCACGGCCCATATCGCACGGGCGCTCAAGGAGAAGATCTACCGCTCCAGCCTCGTCCAGGAACACATCCAGGAGCTCATAGCGCGCGGGACGCTCCTCATCACCACGACGGGAGAAGCTGTCGGACAGGTGAACGGCCTCTCCGTCATCATTCTGGGCGACTACGCATTCGGACGGCCCAGCCGCATCACGGCCAGCGTCGGCCCCGGGCGCGAGGGCATCATAGACATGGAGCGGCAGGTAGAGCTCGGCGGCCCCGTCCACAGCAAGGGCGTCCTCATTCTGGGCGGATACCTGATGCAGAAGTACGCCCAGGACATGCCGCTCACCCTGGCGGCGCGTCTGGTCTTCGAACAGAGCTACGAGGGCGTGGAGGGCGACAGCGCCTCGTCAGCGGAGCTGTACGCCGTCCTGTCGGCGCTGGCGGGCGTGCCCGTCAGGCAGGGCATCGGCGTCACTGGCTCGGTCAACCAGCGCGGCGAAATCCAGGCCATCGGCGGGGCGAACTACAAGGTCGAGGGCTTCTTCGACGTGTGCAAAGCCAAAGGACTGACGGGCGAGCAGGGCGTGATGCTGCCGCGGAGTAACGTAAAGAACCTCATGTTGCGGGAGGACGTGGTGGAGGCCGTGCGGGCGGGGAAGTTCCACGTCTGGGCGGTCAGCACCGTAGACGAGGGCATTGAAGTGCTCACGGGCGTGCCCGCCGGACAGCGCAGGCCGGACGGCACGTACCCCAAGGACACCATCCACTACCGCGCCGAGCAGCGGCTGCGCAAGTTCGCCAAGTGCCTCAAGGAGTTCCCGGAGGCCCCCTCCAAGCCCGGACAGGGCAGGAGGCGCAAGGCCCGGCTGGCGAAGAAATAGCCGCGCCTTTCCCAGCGGCCCTATCCGTCCTTCCCGACAAGCTGCCGGATGTGCGGGGCCATGCGCGTGGCGAAGGTCTGGACCTGCGCGGAAACGTCCCTCGCGGGACAGCAGGGCGTCAGGATGATGTGGCGGGCGCCCGCGTCCACGTAGTCCCCAATCCGAGCCACACATTCCTCCGGCGTCCCCAAAGCGCAGTACCGCTCCACCACCGCGCTGAAGTCCTGTCCATACAGGCGTCCCAGGCGGGACCCCGCCGTCGCGCGAGCCTCCGCCCTTGAATCCGCGACGCAGGTGAAGATGAACAGGCCCCTGCCGATGGCGTCCGGGTCGCGGCCCGCCTCGCGCGCGTACGCGGATATCTTCGTCACGCTCTCGCGGTACTGCTCCGGGCTGTACAGGTAGGGCAGCCAGCCGTCCGCATAGCGCGCCGCACGCCGCATGGCGCTCTCCCGCCGCCCGCCAACCCACACGGGCGGGCCGCCCTTCTGAATGGGCTTCGGCTCCATCGTCGCGCCGCGCAGGGGGAAGAACCGTCCCGCGAAGTCAACGGAGTTCTCGCTCCAGAGCTTCTTCATGACCTGAATAGCCTCGCTGGCGCGCGGGCCGCGCTCCCGCACGGGTATCCCGCACGCCTCGAACTCCCGCGGGTTCTCGCCGCCGACGCCCACGCCCACGATGAGCCTGCCGCCGGACAGAATGTCCAGCGTGCCCAGGTCCTTGGCGAGCGGCACCGGGTGGCGCAGCGGGAGAAGCAGAATGGCCGACCCCAGCGTGATGCGCTGCGTCCTGGCCGCCATCATCGCCATGACCGTGACGGCGCTGAGGACGGGATGCCAGTTCGTCAGGTGCTCGCCCGTCCAGCAGGAGTCGAAACCCTGGTCTTCCGCCACCTGCGCCATGTCCAGCGGGCCGAGGCCCGACGGCAGATTCGCCAGCATGAGGCCGACCTTCACGGGCTGCGGGGACTCTTTCGACTGTTCCATCTACACGGCACCTCCCTGCCCCGTGTTGAAACGGTTCATCGCCGCGTCCAGCCCGTCGCGGATGACCGTCAGCAGCGCCTCGGACGCCCGCGCCACCGCCTCGGCCATCACCTTCTCCTCCGCGGCGTTGAAGTCGCCCAGGACATGGCCCACGGCGTCGCGACCGCTCGCCTCAGGACGGCCCACGCCCACGCGCAGGCGCGGGAAAGCGTCGCCGCCCAGCGCGCCAATGATGGACTGGACGCCCCTGTGTCCCGCGGAGCTGCCTCCCGGACGGATGCGCAGCTTGCCGAGCGGCAGGTCCAGGTCGTCGTACACGACCATGACATCGCCCAGCGCGAGATGGTAAAAGTGCGCCACCGGCCCGACGGCGCGGCCACTCTCGTTCATAAACGTGCGTGGCTTCATCAGAAGCACTTTTTCGCCCGCTACTTCGCCCTCGGCCATCTGGTAATCGGGCTTCTTCCGGGTGAACGCGAGGCCATGGTCATGCGCGAGGCGGTCAACGCAGCGGAAGCCCACGTTGTGCCGACTGCGCGCGTACCCGCTGCCTGGATTGCCCAGGCCCACGATGAGCTTCACAGGCTCAACCCTCCCGCAGCAACTTGCGGAGAAAGGCCACCAGCTCGTCGTCCAGGACGTCGGACAGAGCGGCCAGGTCGCTGGCCTGGACGACCTGCAGGAACTTCTCCAGGCGCCGTCCGCGCCCATGCGCCAGGATACGGCGGATGGCCTGAGCGGACAGGCGCCGGTGTTGCGCCGCCAGCGCCTCGTCCACGCGCCGGATGACCGACTCCACCCGCTCATCGGGCGGCTCGCTGACCAGCGTCATGCCGCAGGACGGGCAGACGGGCGTTTTCTCCAAGTCCGGTTTTCCGCGCGCCAGGGAGCACGGCTGCACCTCCCGCCGCAGCACACCGTACGACCTGAGCGCCCCGCCGCCGAGAGGAGAGCCAAGCTCCCGCAGCGTGTTGAGCCGCGCGAGCGCATCCGCCTTGCGCTCCTCGTCGTCCAGGCGGCGCTTCAGGGCCGCGAGCCGCCGGTGATGGACGCGGTGCCGCTCCCGATAGGCGGCCTGATAGCGCGAGCGGAACCAGTCGAACAGGGAGCGCACGCTGGGCCACACGTGCGGGTGCGCCACCAGATTGTCCAGCGTCAACTGCTCCAGAATGGACAGCCGGTCAACGCCCATTTCCTCGTCCGCGCCGGGCGTCGCTCCAGAAAGGTACTGGCGGATGCTGATGGCCTCCTCCGTGAAGACGCCCGCCTGCTCGATGCGCTCCAGGGCCGCGACGTCCGCCGCGACGACCTCAGGGCTGTGTCCCGCGGCCCCCAGGACGCGCGCGCGGCTGACGAAGCCGACGCTGTCCTTAGCGTGGGAGAGACCGCGCAGACGTTGCAGGGACTCGCGCAGCGTGGGCGGCACGGGCTGTCCCATGCCGCGGGCCAGACGCTCCAACACCAGCCGCGCGGCGTGGACGCGCTGCGTCATGCGGGTAAGGACGCGGGCCAGCGAATGCTCCGCCTCCTCAGACGACACGGCGGCCATCTCCGGCGCGAGGGTGCGCGCATAGAGCAGGGCCTTCTGCCACGCCGTAAACAGTACCCGCTCCGCCATCGCCCACGCAATGCGCTCCAGCGCGCGCTGCCCGTCGGGCGCGGCGAACGCCTGCGCGCACGTCAGGGGCATGTTCCGGCGCGTGAGCAGTTGTCCGCCGACATACGCTGCCCTCTCCTGCTCAGTCGCCGACGCCTCGCGCACGTCGTAGTGGGCCTGGGCCTCCCGCACCACACCTTCGGCAGCCGCGGGCGCTCCGGGCACGACCACCGCGACGCGCGGCGACGCGAGGGCCGAGCGCGGGACGCGCTGCCAGTGCGACAGCACGACGAGGCGGATGTCCGCGCCGGGCGAGGGTCCGGCGGCCAACTCCGGCGTCCACGAGTCGGTCAGAATCGCTTCGCAGGCAAGGGTGGCCCCGCCGCGCTCCAGCCGGAAGCCGCGGGCCTGTCCGCGCGTCAGGTGCGGAAAAAAGAGCGACATGATGTTACTGCCCCTTCGTCATCTGTGCTTCCGCCTGCCGGAGCAATTCCAGAAACTCGGCCTCGTTCAGCACTTTGACGCCCAGGACTTTGGCTTTCTCCAGCTTGGACCCCGGTTCTTTGCCCACCACCACGTAGTCGGTCTTGCGCGACACGCTCAAACCCGCCGTGCCGCCCAGCGCCTTGATGGCGGCCTCCGCCCCGTCCCGGCTGAAAGCGTCCAGCGTACCCGTCACCACGAAGGTCTTGCCGCTGAAAGGCCTGGGGCCGGTCGCGGCGGAGACATCCTCCTTCATGCGCACGCCCGCACTCCGGAGCTTGTCCACCACCTTCAAGTTGCGCGGCTCGTGGAAGTACGCCGCCACGCTCTCCGCAATGGCCGGCCCGATGTCCGGCACTTTCATTATGTCATCAGCAGAGGCCGCGGCCAGCGCCTCGATGCCGCCAAAGTGCTGCGCCAGCAACTCGGCGATGCGCGCGCCCACGTGGCGAATGCCCAGCGCGAAGATGAGCCGCGCCAGGGGGCGCGGCTTGCTGCCCTCTATCTGGGCCAGTATTTTGGTAGCCAGCTTGTCGCCCATGCGCTCAAGCGTCAGAAGCTGCTCCTGCGTCAGCGCGTACAGGTCCGCCACGTCCTTGACCAGGCCCTTGTCCAGGAGTTGGGCGCAAAGCGCGTCGCCCGCGCCCTCTATCTCCATGACGCCCGTGTAGTGCCGCAGGCTCTCGTATATCTGAGCGGGACAGGCGGTGTTGGGGCACCGCGCCATGGCCTCGCCCTCCGGCTTAACGACCCGCGCGCCGCACTCCGGGCAGACCTCCGGCATGCGGAACTCGCGCTCCTGGCCCGTGCGGCGGTCCACGACCGGCCCAATCACCTGGGGAATCACCTCGCCCGCGCGCTCCACGATGACCCAGTCGCCAATGCGGATGTCCTTGCGGCGGATGTCGTCCTCGTTGTGCAGCGTGGCCTGCTTCACGGTCACGCCGCTCACCTGCACCGGCTCCAGCATGGCGTAGGGGTTCAGCGAGCCTGTCCGGCCCACGTTGATGCCGATGTCCCTGAGCTGCGTCACGGCCTGCTCCGCGGGGAACTTGTAGGCGGTAGCCCAGCGCGGCTCGCGCCCCACGGCGCCAAGCTGCTCCTGCACGCTGAAGGGGTTCGCCTTGATGACCACGCCGTCCGTGTCATAGTCCAGCCCAGCCCTTTTTTCGCCCCACTCGCGGCAGAAGGCCTTCGCCTCGTCCAGGCTGCGGCAGAGCCGATTGTTGGGGTTGAGCTTGAAGCCCAGCTCCTTGAAGCGCTGCATCGTCTCCCAGTGGTTGTCCGGCATGGGGCTGCCGCCTTCCGCCCACCCGAGAGCATAGACGAAGATGTCCAGGCGGCGCTCGGCGGTGATGCGGGAGTCAAGCTGGCGCACGGAGCCTGCGGCGGAGTTGCGCGGGTTGGCGAAGAGGGGCTGGGCCTGCCGGGCGCGCTCCTCGTTCAGCCTGCGGAAGCTGGAGCGCGGCATATAGACTTCGCCGCGCACTTCGAAACGGCGAGGCGCCTTGTCCGTGGGGACTGTCAGCGGGATGCTCTTGATGGTACGCAGATTGGGCGTGACATCCTCACCCTGCAGGCCGTCGCCGCGCGTGGCGCCCTGCTTCAGCACGCCGTCCTCGTACACCAGGGCGATGGCCAGGCCGTCAATCTTCAGCTCGCAGACGAGGTCAAACGCGCCGTCGCCCAGAAGCTTGCTGGCGCGCTGGTGCCAGGCGTCCAGGTCTTCGTCGCTGAAGGCGTTGGCGAGGCTGAGCATCGGAACGCGGTGCGTCACGACGCCGAACTCGGCGAGAGGGGGCGCGCCGACGCGCTGCGTAGGCGAGTCCGGCGTGACCAGTTCCGGGAAGCGGGCCTCCAGGTCCTTCAGCTCGCGCATCAGCGTGTCGTACTCGGCGTCGCTGACAAGGGGGCTGTCCAGGACGTAGTAGCGGTAATTGTGGTGGTTGATCTGACCGCGGAGGTTCTTGACGCGCTCGACGATGGCCGGGTCGGCAGGCATAGGTTACTCCTAGACGACTCCGGCCCTCCGAAGGTCTACCAGGTCCATCCGAGAAAAGCCCAGACGCTCGCAATAGACCTCTTCGTTGTGCTCGCCCAGACGCGGGGCGGGCCGCCAGACGCCGCCGGGCGCTTCTGAGAGCTTGAACGGCGCGCTGGGGTACGTCCATGTCCCGGCCTCGGGGTGCTTCACCTCCATGAAGTAGCGCCGGTGCGCGAGTTGCGCGTCCTTCAGCAGGTCTTCGACAGTGCGAACGGGCGCGAATGGCGTATGCGCCTCGCGGCATGCGTTGAAGATCTCTTTCTTGGTGCGCTCCGCGAACCAGGGGGCCAGCAGGGCCTCCACCTCCTCCGGGTACTCCTCGCTCATGGCGCGGCGGTTACGGTACCGCTGTTCCTTGCTCCACGCCGGCTCGCCCATCAGCTTGACGAAGCGTATCCACTGCTCCAGCTGCGGCGCGTTCAGGCAAATCCAGCCGTCCTTGCACTTCAGGATGGTCTGCGGGAACAGTCCCAGGCCGCTGCGGAACCCCTTGCGGTCGCCCGTGATGCCCTGGAATACGTAAGTGGGCACGTACATCCCGGCGAAGATGCAGGCCAGCGCCTCCACCTCCGATATGTCCACGTGCTGCCCCTTCCCGCTTTTGTCCCGCGCCAGCAACGCGGCCATCGTCGCGCCCGCGGCGTTCAGCCCTGCTTGGTGGTCGCCCTGCCAGAACGGCATGGCGAGAGGCTCCCGCTCCGGGAAGCCGACGCCGTAGGCCACGTTCCCGGCGGCCTCGCACGTCAGGTCGCTCGCCTTGCGGTCGCGGTAGGGACCGCTCTGCCCCCAGGCCGTGATGGAGGTCACGATGAGACGCGGGTTAACCTGGCCCAGGGCCTTGTAGTCCAGCCCCAGCTCCTGCATGACCCGGGGCGGATTGGCCTCCACCAGGATGTCGGCGTCCTTCAGGAGCCGCTTGAGGATGTCGCGCCCCGTCGGCACGCCGATATCCAGCGTCACACCCAGCTTGTTGTGGTTCAGGTACAGGAAGAAGCCGCTCTTCTCCGGATGAGGGATGTCGCCGGGGAATGGGCCGACGCGCCGCGCCAGGTCTCCGAGAGGCGGCTCGATCTTGACGACCTCGGCGCCCTGGTCCGCGAGCAGCTTTGTGGCGTAAGGCGCCGCGACGAACGACCCCAGTTCCACTACCTTGAGGCCCGCGAGCGTGCCTGCTTCCGACATGGTGTGCGTTTCTCCAGATTGGCAGATTGGGCCGCGCATCGGCAAAGGCGAGCGTGGAGAACTAGCGGAATACCGCCTGATTCTATAGCTGGCGCATGGCTATGTCAATGGGAACATGCCTGACAGGCGCAAGCTGGCCCGCTATAGCGACATGCTATAATAGTCCCATTGTGCCAAAGGGCTCTTCGAACTCCGACGCGAACCTTGCGGCGGCCCAGGCGCGCGCGCTGGCTCACGCAAAGGGCCGTTTCCCGTCGCTGGTGTCCGGCGGACGGAGCTATTCCATCAGCTTCGATATCCTCTCCGCCCGGACGGACATCGCCAACAAACGCTACGAAATTCTCATAGCATGGGCGCCCCAGGGCGCCCGCGTGTTGGAACGCGGCGTCCTCGTCTACAGGGCCGACCTCCAGGGCAACCTGCTGCCGGATACGCCGGAGATGCGCTCCCCGCCGCGCTGGCAGGCGGGCGCTCCGCCCAGCGTCGCCGTTCCCACCCGGACCATTGTCCTGCTCGCCGCGCTCGCCGTCGTCGCGGCCCTTGTCGGCGCGCAGCTCCTGGGACTGTTCCAGAGGCCCGGACCCTCGGCGCCGGGCCCCCAGCCACGACCCACGGCCGCTCCGCCCGTGGCGCGCACCAGCCCCACGCCGTCTCCCACGCCGCACTTCCTCGAAAAGCGGTTCCAGGCGCAGAGCGGCCAGGCCGTGCGTATCACCTTCACCCCCTCCGAGACCGGGCCGACGGGCATCCAGCAGGTCGAACTGCTGGCCCGCGCCGCCATTCCGGACGGGGCCATCCTCTACGACGCGCTGCGCCCGCGCGTGGACCTGGTGCCACCGTTGCCGGATACCGTGTACGCGTACTTTACGCTGGAGACGAAGGGCATCCCCGCCGACGCGCTGGAAAAGGCCGTCATCACGTTCGCCGTGCGACAGGACTGGCTCAAGGACGCGGACATACGCAAGGAAAGTGTCACGCTGTGGCAGAGCAGCAACGGGCCGTGGAAGGCCCTCCCCACCCAGGTCGCAAGCGAAGACGCTCAGGTCGTCACGTTCACCGCCACGACGTCAGGGACGTTCTCCCTGTTCGCCATCGCGGGGCAGAGCGCCGAAGGCACGCCCTCGCCTGCTGGAACGACGGTACCCGCGCGCACGCCGACGCCCACGGTGGAGATGACGCCCACGCCTTCGCCAACTCCGGCGCCTACACCCACGTCCGTCCCCACGCCGACGCCCACGGTGGAGCCGACGCCGACGCGCACGCCCACGCCAACCCCAACATTCACGCCAAGTCCCACACCCACGCCGGCTGCCCTCACGCTCAACGTCACCGTCAACGGGCAAGGCTCGGTCTCACCCGGCAGCGGCCAGTTCAAGCGGGGCGATCGAGTCATCCTGCGCGCCACCCCTCAGACAAACAATGTCTTCGTCCGCTGGGAAGGCCCCATCCCTGAGGCAAGCGCCACGCAAAACCCACTGACCATCACTATCAGCGAGAACGTCAACCTCGTGGCGGTCTTCGGGCCGCGCCCGTACACCCTCACCGTGACCCAAGACGGCGCGGGGACTGTCACCCCAGCGTCGGGCCCGTTCGACTACGGGAGCCAAGTCACGCTTAAGGCCGTGCCCGCGGACGGATGGAGCTTCTACAAATGGGATAAGGATGTGACAGGCTCCAGCCCCACGGTGACATTGACCATGGACGGCCCCAAGATCGCGAGGGCCATCTTCAGCCCACCCACGGTCGCGCTCACCATCGTCATCTCCGGTGAAGGCACGGTGACGCCGAAGTCCGGGAATTACCCGCGCGACACTGCGGTGGGCCTGCTGGCCGAGCCTACAGGAGGCTGGTTGTTCTCACGATGGGAGGGCGATTTCCAGGGAACGGACGCCAAAGCGAACCTCACCCTGGACTACCACAAGCGCATCACGGCTGTGTTCCTCCCGGAGCGCGTCACGCTCCAGACGCGCATCGTCGGGTCCGGCAGAGTGCTGCCCTCAGCCGGAACGTACAACTACAACCAGGAAGTCACGCTGACAGCCCAGCCCGACTCCGGCTGGCGGTTCGACCGCTGGGGCGGCGTTGCGTCCGGCACCTTACTGACAACCACGGTAAGGATGACCAGCGACTTGATTGTCAGCGCTCAGTTCGTCCAGCAGTTCTCCGACCCTGCGGAGCAGCTCCTGTTCGCCGCGCAGACATCCACGGGCTATCAGATATTCAGGACTAAAACGAGTGGTCAGGACAAGTCCCAGATCACGAACAATCAGTTCGACAACCGATGGCCGGCCTTTTCGTGGAACAAGTCCAAAGTCGCGTACGCCTCAGGCCGCAGCGGCAACTGGGACATCTACGTGGCCTTCGCCGACGGCTCATCGGAGTGGCGCATCACAGACACCGCCGTGGAGGAGCGACATCCCACATGGGCGCCGGACAACCGCCGGGTCGCCTTCGCCTCCCAGCTTGACAGCAACTGGGACATCTACGTTGTAGACACTTACCCCATCACAGAAGCCACCGGGCCTGTTCTCCTGAAGAACGTCGCCAAGCCGCGCCTCACGTCCGGTCTGTCCATAGACTGGGAACCGGCCTGGTCGCCCCGCGGCGACCGGATCGCCTTCTCCACGAACCGCGACGGCGGCAGATTCCGCATCTGGGTCATGAGCTCGGATGGCAGCAATCAGATGGGCTTGACCTCAGGGGCGAATAATGACGACGTCCAGCCGTCGTGGTCACCGGACGGAACGAAACTGGCGTACGCGAGCAACCGGGACGGAACGTGGCAAATCTACGTCATGAACGCGGACGGCTCGAACCAGCGCCGCCTGAGCAGCAGCAATTTCAACGACAAGCACCCGGCCTGGTCCGACGATGGCACGCGCATCGTCTTCCAGACAGACCGGGAGGGCACCGACATGGTGTACGTCATGAGCGCCGACGGCACGAATCCGGCCCGCGTGCCGCCCTCCGGCATGTTCAACATCGAGCCTGCGTGGTACGGCCGCTAGGCCCTGCGGCGGGCGATCCAGCGGGTGCCCGTTAGACCGCCGCCGGGGGACGGTCCCGCAGATACGTGCCCAGCAGACGCAGCGCCGCGTCCGCCGACCTCTCCTGGTTCCCCTGGCGCGTTTCCTCCGCCCAGCGGTGCTCCTCGCACGCCTCCAGGCCGTCGGCGGCGGACAGGGCCACGTATGTCAGTCCCACGGGCTTGTCGGGCGTCCCGCCGCCTGGCCCCGCGATGCCCGTGCACGCCAGGCCCACGTCCGCGCCCAGTAACGCACGGACTCCCCGCGCCATCGCCAGGGCTGCGGCGCGGCTGACAGCCCCCTCCTGCCGCAGCACGGAGTCCGGAACGCGCAGCAGCGACGTCTTCACGTCGTTGTGGTACGCGACCACGCCGCCCCGGAAGTACCGGGAGCTGCCGGGGACAAGCGTGAGGCGCCGCGCGATAAGCCCGCCTGTGCACGACTCAGCCACGGCCAGAGTCAACCGCGCCCCGGAAAGCGCCTGTCCTACCTCTTGTTCCAGCCTCATGCCGCGTTCCGCGCAGGTATGGTCCCCCTGCTATACTGAAAATCAGAATCGGAGGACATGGTAGCACAATGTCACAGCGCACTCCCGTCGTAACCTGCTTTCTCCTTCGGCGGAGTCCCGGCCGTAACGGAGTACCCCAGGACGAGATACTGCTCCTGCGTCGCAGCGACCGCGTGGGCACCTATCGCAGGCGGTGGGCAGGCGTCAGCGGATACGTTGAGGCTCCGCCTGAAGAACAGGCCTACCGTGAGATACAGGAGGAGACCGGACTGGAGCGCGACGACGTGGAACTGCTTCGCCGCGGCGAGCATCTGGATATCTCGGACAAAGCCCTGGACAAAATCTGGTCGGTGCACCCATTCCTGTTCCTCGTGCGCGACCCCTCCAGGGTGCGGACGGACTGGGAGCACATGGAGGCGCGGTGGGTGCGGCCCGCCCGGCTCGTCGACTTCGATACCGTGCCCGGCCTGGCGGACGCGCTGGCCCGGGTCTATCCCCTTCCCGCGGGGCGGACGTGATCAGCGTGGCGGAGGCGCTCGAGCAGTTGCGCGGCGACCGCTCCCATGGAGCGGGATGGCTGTCACGCGAGGCGGTCCGCGGGCTGGCGCACGCGGCGGAGACGTACCCGGCGGACACGTCGTCCGACCTTCTCGCCTACCTGCGGCGCACGGCTCGCGCCTTCGCCCTTGCCCGCCCCAGCATGGCGCCCCTGGCGAACATCGTCGCCGTCGTGCTGGACCGCGTCATGGCCCGCGCGGACGGAGCGAGCGTGGCCGATGTTCACAGACTGGTACGCTCCGCAGCCGAGGAGGCCGCGCGCATGTCAGAGGAGTCCAGCGACGCTGCCGCTGCCCAGGCGCGGCGGTACCTCTCCGGCATGGTGATAACCCACAGCTATTCCTCCTCCGTCCTCGCCGCCCTCGTTGGCGCGCGCGACCGGATTGAGCATGTCGTGGTCACGGAGTCGCGCCCGCTGTACGAGGGCCGCGCCACCGCGCGCGAGTTGGCCGCCGCTGGTATCCCCGTCTCCCTCGTCACGGACGCCCAGATGGGCGTGTTCATACGGGAGGCGCGGGTGGCCGTCGTGGGGGCGGACTCGGTGCTGGAGGACGGCTCCGTCGTCAACAAGGCGGGCACCAGCCTGCTGGCGCTCGCGGCCCGCGCCGCTGGTGCGCCTTTCTACGTCGTGGCGGAGACGCTGAAGATAGCGCCCTGGCCCGCGCGGGATGTCCAAATGGAGGAGAACGACGCAGGCGAGGTGGCGCCGGACGTTCCGGCGGGCGTTTGCGTCCGCAATATCTACTTCGACCGCACGCCCGCGCGGCTGGTGACCGGCCTAGTCACCGAGCGCGGCGTGCTTACCCGGCAACAGGTCAGAGAGATGGCCCGCGTCTATCGCGCACGATTCAGGCTGGTCATGGAAAGCTGACAGTGCAACGCTGCATTGCGCTGTCCGGCTATCCGCCGACGCCCGCGGAGGACAGCAGCTTCGCGAGGCCGTAGGCCGTGCCCGCGGCCAGCGCGCCGATGCCCGCCGTCTCCAGTCCGGACGGCAGCCACGCCCTTCCGCTCATCATGCCCTTCACCACGCCCGCCGCGAAGAGGGCTATCAACGTGATGACGCTGGAATAGAGCAGCCCCTGCAGAACGTTCGCCGCCACCAGATAGGGCAGCAGGGGAAGAATGGCTCCCGCCATATAAGAGCCGCCCACTATCGCGGCGGAGCGCGCGGGTGGACGCAGGTCCTCCTCCTGCATCCCCAGCTCCTCGTGCATCATGAATTTCACCCAGCGGTCCTTGTCCTCCGTGATCACGCGGACGGCCCGGTCCAGGTCCTCTCCCGCAAACCCCTTCTCCTCGAAGATGTGCCTGACCTCCCGTCGCTCCTGCTCCGGTATTTCGCCCACCTCCCTGTACTCCCGCGCCAGCTCCCGCGTGTACAGCTCGTTATAGGACTTGGTGGACAGGTAGCCGCCCAGGCCCATTGCTATCCCTCCCGCCACCATTTCGGCGCTGCCCGCGAGGAACACGACACCCGTGCTCGCGACCACTCCGCTCAGGCCGGCGGCCAGCGCGAAGGGCGTCGTCAGACCATCCGCGCTCCCGAGAATCGCCTCGCCGATACTGCGGCCGCCCTTGACGTGCAACTCTTCGTGGTGATGCGGAAATCGGAACATAGCGCCGCTCCTCTCGAACGGAATGTCCATGGTCAGGCCCCCGCGGGCCAATGACATCATCATACCAGCCCGAATACCCGCGCGAGCAAAAAACGCGGCGCTGGTCTATGATAGGGATGTATCCCAGCCCGCGACCTGCGAGGTGAGACGTGCCAAAGACCCGCGCCGCTCCTTCGTCGGACCTGGACGCATTCTTCCGCCCCCGGACCATCGCCGTCATTGGCGCGTCCCGCAATCCGTGGAAGCTCGGCTACGCCATTCTGGACAACCTGCTGCGCTCCCGGTTCCCCGGCGCCATCTATCCCGTCAACCCCGTCGCGCGGGAGGTCCTCGGCCTGAAGGCCCGCGCCTCCGTCCTGGACGTGCCCGGTCGAGTGGACCTCGCGGTGCTCGTGGTGTCGGCGCCGCAGGTGGCGCCCATGCTGGAGGAGTGCGGACGGAAAGGCGCGAAGGGAGCGCTCATCATCACAGCGGGCTTCCGCGAAACGGGCCCCGACGGCCTTCGCCGCGAACAGGAGCTGCTGGCCATAGCGCGACGTTACCAGATGCGGCTGGTCGGCCCCAACTCTCTGGGCGTGCTCGATACCTTCCACAACTTGAACGCGTCTTTCGGCGAGGGATTGCCCCGCGCCTACGAAATCGCCGTGCTCAGCCATTCGGGGGCGATGGCCTCCGCGCTGCTGGACTGGGCCGCCCTGGCGGACATAGGGTTTTCCAAATTCGTCTCCCTGGGCAACTCCGCCGACGTCAACGAGACCGACCTGCTGGAGCACTGGGCGGAGGACCGGGAGGCAAAGGTCATCATAGGCTACCTGGAGGGCATCCACGAGGGACGGCGCTTCCTGGACGCCGCACGGAAGGTGACGGCCCGCAAGCCCCTGGTCATCATGAAGGTGGGAGGCACGTCGGCGGGCGCCCGCGCCATGGCCTCCCACACGGGCGCGCTCGCAACCTCCGAGGCGGTGGTGGACGCCGCCTTCCGGCAGACGGGCATTGTGCGGGCGCACACCATGCAGGAGCTTTTCGACTTCATTCCCTGCTTTTCGTACTGCCCGCTCCCCGCGGGGCCGCGCGTGGCCGTGGTGACCAACGCAGGAGGCCCCGGCGTGATGGCCGCCGACGCCCTGGAGCGCCAGGGGCTGACGCTGGCGGAGCCGAGCGCCCGCATGCGACGCAGGCTGCGCGAGCGGCTGCCAGACGCCGCCACGCTGAGCAATCCCATTGACTTGCGCGGCGACGCGCCCGCCGACAACTACATGGCGGCGTTGGAAGAGGCGCTGGCGGAGTCGGGCGTGGACGCCGTCCTGGCGCTGTTCACGCCACAGGCCGTGAGCGAGCCGGAGCGCACCGCGCGCGTCCTCATCAGCGTGAGCAAGGGCGCGAAGAAGCCCATCCTTGCCGTGTACATGGGCGGACTGGCCGTCAGCAGGGCCACGGACATGCTGGAAAAAGCGCGGCTCCCCGTTTATTCGTATCCGGAGCGCGCCGTCCACGCGCTCCTTGCCCTGACGACCTACGCCCGTTACCGCACCAGCATCTAGCGTCGTGTCACCGAGGTTCGTTACTTACGTCATTGCGAGCCCCGCTTTCATCGGGGCATGGCAATCTGGTTGCGGGGTACACCTCTCCTCCAGATTGCTTCGTCCTCCGGCTTGCCGGAGTCCTCGCGATGACAATTCATAAGCGTGTTTCAGAGACAGGACACCTGCGTCCGCTCGTGCGTCGTGCGGCGGCGCTCCCCTGAACCGTCCCGCTGGTAATCGAGACGGTCCCAGGCCAGTTCTGAATGCTGCCCAACACTCACTGCTAACTTTATCGGGGTAAACTCGTTAACAGAAAGGTTAACGGAGTCAAGAGTTCCATTGATAAGAGGGAGGTCCAAGTGAAAACCACATTAGCGTCCGTGTTCCTCGCGGCAACCCTTCTTCTGGCGGCATGTTCCCCGGCAACCCTCGCAACGCCAGCCGCCGCGGCGGCGCCTCCAGCCTCCGCTCCGGCACCCGCCAGGTCAGCGCTACCCCCGGCCCTCAGCGTGGTGGCGCTGCAGGACACCCTTGAGAGCATTTACAACCAGGTCAACGCCTCCGTGGTCAACATCAGAGTCGTGCAAAAACAGGCCGTCCCGTCCCAGAGTTTGCCGGACATGCCGGGCTTCCCCTTCAATCAGCCCGCGCCCCAGGGACCGCAGGACAACTATCAGCAGGGGGCAGGCTCCGGGTTCGTTTGGAACAAGGAAGGGCACATCGTCACGAACAACCACGTCGTCGCGGGCGCGGACCGCATCGTCGTGACGTTCCACGACGGGACAACCGTCTCCGCCAGGGTCGTGGGCGCCGACCCGGACAGCGACCTCGCCGTCGTCAAGGTGGACACGGCGGCGGCCCGCCTGCAGCCGGTGACCCTGGCCGACTCCACGCAGGCGAAAGTCGGCCAGCTCGCCATCGCCATCGGGAACCCCTTCGGCCTGCAGGGCACCATGACCACGGGCATCGTCAGCGCCATAGGCAGACTCCTGCCCGTGGACTCGTCCAGCGCGACCGGCCCATCTTACACCATCCCGGACGTCATCCAGACGGACGCCGCCATCAACCCGGGCAACTCCGGCGGACTTCTGCTTGACGACCAGGGACATGTGCTCGGCGTGACGTCCGCCATCATCTCGCCCGTACGGGCGTCGGCGGGCATCGGCTTCGCTATCCCCTCCGCTATCGTGAAGAAGGTGGTTCCGTCGCTCATCACCACGGGCCGCTATGTGCATCCATACCTGGGCATCAGCGGCGTCACCCTGAACCCCGACCTCGCCAGGGCCATGAATCTCCCCGATGACCAGCGCGGCGCCCTGGTGATAGACGTGACCAGCGGCGGTCCCGCGGAGCAGGCCAGCCTGCGCAAAAGCGCCCAGCAGGTGACCATTGACGGGCAGCAGATGCGCGTCGGCGGCGACGTGGTCGTGGCCGTTGAAGGCAAGCCCGTCAAGATGTTCGACGACCTTGTCACATACCTGAGCCGGTCCGCCTCCGTGGGGCAGGCGCTGACCCTGGACGTGCTGCGGGACGGCAAGCACCAGACGGTCACCATCGTTCCGGCGGCGCGTCCCACGTCCGGGCAGCAGACGGCCCAGGCTCCCAACCGGCGCGGCCCAAGTCAGCAGGCCCCCACCATGCCTACCAGAGGCCCGACGCTGGGCGTCCAGGGCGTGACCGTCACGCCAGCCATCGCCGCAGCCATGAGCCTTCCCACCAACGCGAAGGGCGTGCTTGTGGAGCAGGTCGTCAGCGGAAGCCCGGCCGCGCAGGCTGGTCTGCGCGGAAGCACCACGCCTCTTGATTCCAGCGGCAGCGGCCTGTACGTCGGCGGCGACATCATCGTCGCGATGGACGGACAGCCCACGACCACCGTCGAGGAGCTTCGGGCGCTGCTCCAGAAGGCGCAGCCCGGGCAGCGCGTGACGCTTGATTTGCTGCGCGACGGCCAGACCATGCAGGTCGCCGTCACACTGACGGGACGCTCCGGCCCCACACAGTAGGCGTAAGCACCGGAAGTGACCCGAATGCCTGGCGTGCGTCCGGGTCACTTCCGGTGTATCATGTGTGCCGCGCGTCCCGGCAGCTCAAGCAGGAGGTACATGATGGTACCCGATAACACGATCAGTAGCGCGGACTGGATCCAACTCGCTAATGCGACGGAAGAGGCGAGAGACCAGGGTGTCCAGAAGCGTTACACCGACCTCGCCGCTATGCCTGAAGAGGAGAGGCGCAACCAGATGCGCACCATGGTCCAGGCGCTCTATACCCTCCCCGACGACAAAGTCCACGCTTTCACCAAGTCCCGACTGCGGGCATGGGCACGGATGGAAGACGCCTCGGTAAAGCGCGTGGCCGCGTCCTATAAGGCTGTGATGGACGAACGCCCAAGCCAGGAGGCCTGGCGGCGAGTCACGATGGTGCAATCGGCGTTCAAGGACCTGACGCCTGAGGAGCGGACACGGCTGCAATCGCTCCTGCCGCAGCTGGTGCCCGCGGCCACGTCCACGACATTCAAGCCGCTGGCCCCAACGCCTCCGGAGCAACCCGCAAGCGCCAAGAAGAAGGGCTGGTGGCCGTTCCGGAAGTAGCCTGACGGCGCGGGGCGCTACTCCTCCGCGAGCAGCGTCACCTCCAGCAGCACAATGTCATCGCCAAGCAGGCGGCGTGCCATGTCCGCGTCACTGCCCCAGGCGCCATCGTACCTGCGATTCAGCAGCGGGGCTATCCGTCGCACCACGCCGCGCTCCGTGCACACGCGCGCTCTCCCGCGCCAGGCGGCGCCGCCTCGACGCCCGACGGCAAGCCGCACCCGTGCGTCGTTCCGCAGTCGGCGCACCTTGAGCGAGTCGCGGCCTGTCGCCACGTACACCTTGCCCGAGTCGTACAGGAACCACACGGGCACGGCGCCTGCCCTGCCGTCCGCGCCGTACGTGGTGATGAAGACCTCGGTCTCCCTGCGCAAGACCCGCTCCTGCTCCAGTGTCACGGGCGTCGTTTCCCGTTCCCCCATGCGCGCACTCCCTGGCCGCTCCGGACTCTGACGCGACCGAACAGAATAGCATGCGACAACACGCGCTGACGCGCGGCGCTCGCGGACGCGGGAGAGAGGAGCGAAGGTGGGGCTTACGGGAAGCGAGTGAGAGCGTCCTGAGCGGCCTGCAGAAGGGGGGCGGGCAGCAGCCCAATGACAATGACGCCAATGCCCGTGATCGCCAGGGCGAGCCGCAGGGCGCCGGAGGAGGGCACGCGCTCGTCGGAGGCGGGCTGGCCCAGGTACATGACTTTGATGACGCGCATGTAGAAGTACGCGGAGATGACGCTGTTCACAACGCCCACCACGGCCAGCCACAAAAGGCCGCCCTGGATGGCGGCGTTGAACAGGTAAATCTTGGCCCAGAAGACCGCAGTCGGCGGGACGCCCGTCAGCGAGACGAGGCACACGGCCAGCGCGAAGGACAGCACCGGCGCGCGCCGCGCCATGCCCGTGAAGTCGGCGATGTTGTCGCTGCCCGTCTTGTTCGTGATGGCGATGATGGCAAAGAACGCGCCCAAGTTGGTGACCGCGTAGGCGGCCATGTAGAACAGCACCGCGGTCGTCCCCAGCGCGGACGTGGCCGCCAGGCCGATGAGCATGTACCCGGCGTGGGCGATGGTGCTGTACGCCAGCATGCGCTTGATGTTGGTCTGGACGATGGCCACCAGGTTGCCGAGGAACATGGACGCCGCTGCCAGAACCGCGAAGAGCAGGCCCCAGTCCACGCTCACGGAGCCGAAGGCCACGTAGAGCACCCGCAGCAGCACGGCGAAGCCCGCCGCCTTGGACGCCACGGACAGGAACGCCGTCACCGGCGTGGGAGCGCCCTCGTAGGCGTCCGGCACCCACATCTGAAACGGCACGCTTGCCACCTTGAAGCCGAAGCCCGTGATGATGAACACCACACCCATCAGCAGCGCGGGCTGCTGGACCATGTGGGAGACGCTCCCGATACTCTGGGCTATCTCCACCAGCTTCGTCGTGCCCGTCAGTCCGAAGACCAGCGCCATGCCGTAGAGCATCACCGCCGAGCTGATGGCGCTCAGTAGCAGGAACTTGATGCTGGCCTCGGTGGAGCGGCCGTCCTTCAGGAAGCAGATGAGGACGGCCAGGGAGAGCGCCGTCAGTTCCAGCGAAAGATAGATGGTGATGAGTTCGCCGGTGGACGCCAGGAACATGAAGCCCGACGTGCAGAACAGCACAAGCGCCAGGTACTCGCCGTGGAAGCGCTTCATCTTGACCATGTAGTCCTGCGAGGCCAGGATGACGAGCCCGGCGACGGCGATGAACAGCACCTTGAAGAACAGGCTGTACGAGTCCACGATGAACATGTCGGAGAAGGTGAGAGCGCGACCGTTCGCCACGCCGCCGAGCGCGCCCGAGAGCGAGAGCGTGAAGGCGAGCGGTACCAGCAGGCCCACGACGCTGACCGCCGTCAGGATGCCCTTCTTCTGCACGGCCAAGTCAAGCAGGACCACGACCATCGCCAGCGCGATCATGCTCAGCTCGGGGCTTATGTAGTACAGGTTCATCGCTCTGTCAGCCTGCCAGTATCAGATTCGACCGGCCCGCGCCGGCAGCACGCCCGCCAGCCGCAGCAGCTTCGCCGTGTCCTCGTGCAGCTCCGGCAGCAGCAACGGCATCTCGCCGCGGGCCGCCCAGCGCGCCTCGCCGACGTCGCCGCTGGGTTGGAGGACGCCGCCCGTCATGCGGGCCTTGTAGTCTATATAGATGACGTGCAGGGACGTCCCATCCTCGCTCCGCACAATGCGCTCAAAGGGAGGCAGAGGCTGCGTCAACTCCACGTCCAGACGCGTCTCCTCCCACACCTCGCGCAGAACGCCCTCGCGGATTTCCTCTCCCAGCTCCAGCTTGCCGCCCGGGCAAATCCATCGCCCCTGCCAGAAGCCCTTGCGCTCCGGCCTGTGCTTCACGAGCAGGACGCTCCCGCCCGTGTCCTCGATGACGGCGCCCACCGCGACGATAATGCGGCCCACCCCCATCGCGCTATCCACCGCATGCGCCATCGTCATAGCTGGCCCAAGCGGGTGACAATCGGCATCACGCCCGCGTTGAAGTAGTTCGTCAGAAGCGTCGGGTACACGCCGATGATGAAGATGGGCACCAGCAGCACCAGAATAGCCAGGACCTCGACGGGCCGGGCGTCGCGCAGGTCATGGAAGTGGCCGCCCTCCGGCCCGAAGAAGACGCGCTGCAACATCCAGAGGATGTAGCCCGCGGACAGCACAACGCCGAAGATTGCAAGGATGGTCGCCACCGACCACTGGGGAAAGGCCCCCATGAACACCGTCAGCTCCGCGACGAAGCCGCTCATGCTGGGCAGTCCCAGGGACGCCAGCCCCGCCAGCACAAAGCCGACGGCGATGATGGGCATGTGCTTCGCCAGACCGCCCATCTCCGGTATCTGGCGGGTGTGCGTCCGCTCGTAAGTGACGCCCACCATCAGGAACAGCAGGCCCGTGATGGTGCCGTGTGTGAACATCTGGAGCGAAGCGCCGGTCAGCCCCACCTGCCCCAGCGAGGCGAGGCCAAGCAGCACGTAGCCCATGTGGCTCACGCTGGAGTACGCAATCATCTTTTTGAGGTCCGTCTGGCGCAGGGTGACGGCGGCCCCGTACAGCACGTTTACCACCGCCAGCGCCACCAGCAGCCACGCCCATTGCTTCGCCACGTCCGGCATGATGGTCAGGGATATGCGGAGCATGCCATAGCCGCCCATCTTCAGCAGGACGCCCGCCAGCATGATGCTGACGGCGGTCGGCGCGTCGGTGTGGGCGTCGGGGAGCCACGTATGCAGAGGCCAGATGGGCAGCTTGATGGCAAAGGCCAGGAAAATCAGGAAGAAGATAGCCTGGGCGCTCAGAAGGACGGGCTGGAGGGTCGCCTTCCCCAGCTCCGTCATGTCGAACGTGCCCGCGGAGAAATACAACGCCAGGATGCCGATGAGCATGAAGGCGCTCCCCGCGATGGTGTAGATGAGGAACTTCATCGCGGAGTATTCCTTGCGCCCCGTGCCCCAGATGGAGATGAGCAGGAACATGGGCACCAGCTCGACCTCCCAGAACAGGAAGAACATCAGGAAGTCCAGGGAGGTGAAGACGCCCATAACGCCGGTCTCCAGAAGGAGGAGCCACAGGAAATACTCGCGCACACGGGTGGAGATGCTCCAGGACGCCAGCACGGCGCAGAACCCCAGGATGCCGGTCAGCGCCACCAGCGGCACACTCAGCCCGTCCACGCCCAGGAAGTACTGAACGTGAATCTGCGGCAGCCACGCGGCCTTCTCCACGAACTGCGGCAGCATTGCATTCGCCAGATTGAAGTTGGCGGCCAGCAGCAGCGTCAGTACCAGTGTGGCCCCCGAGAACAGCGCAGCCGTCCAGCGGATCGTCCGCACGCCGCGCAGAAAGACGGCGATGATGACAGCCCCCGCGGCGGGCAGGAAGACGATGAGCGAGAGCCACGGGAAAGTCATACGTCCACGCTCCTCAAGCGGAACATCGTTATGGCCTCGCCAGCAGCAGGTACGCGACGACGATGACCACGAGGCCGACGGCGATGCCCGCCGCGGACGTCTGGAGCTGCCCCGTCTGCACGCGCGCCACGACGCGGCCGGTGTTCCGGCCCACCCATGCGACGCTGTTCACCACGCCATCCACGACGGTGTGGTCGAACCAGTTCAGCACGCGACAGACGCCGCCGTAGAACACGGCGCCCACGAGCACCCTCTCGTACAGGTCGTCAATAAAGTACCGGCGGGAGAGCAAAATATACACTGGCTTGAAGGTGCGGCCCAGGGCCTCGGCGCTGAGCCACTTCGCGCCGTATACGACGTAGGCGGCACCGATGCCCGCCAGCGAGACGACCGTCGCCATCAGCGACACCTGCATGTTGAACGCCTCGGGCTTCCCTTCGCCCATGAACTCGCCCAGCCAGTGGGCGGGCACGCCCAGGCCGGCGAACGGCACGTTCACCAGACCCGACAGGAGCGCGGGGACGGCCAGCACCGCCATAGGCACGACCATGACGGCGGGCGACTCATGCAGCCCGTGATGCCCGCCGTGCGCCTCGGCCCCGTGGCCGGAGGCGGCGTGTCCCATGGCCTGCTGCTCTGCCTCGGCGCCGCCGCGGAACTTCCCCGCGAAGGTGAGAAACAACATGCGGAACACGTAGAACGCGGTCATGAAGGCAGCGGCCAGCGCCACCCAGAACAGGGCAGGGTTGTGCGTCCACGCCTGGGCCAGCATTTCGTCCTTGCTCCAAAAGCCGGAGAAAGGCGGGATGCCGGAGAGGCTGAGAGAGGCGACCAGCAGGACGGTGAACGTCCAGGGCATCGCCTTGCGCAGGCCTCCCATGAACTGCATGTTGAACGTGCCGCCCGCGGTGTGGCTGACGCTGCCCGCACCCATGAAGAGGAGCGCCTTGAAGAAGGCGTGATTGAACAGGTGGAAGATGGCGGCCACGTACGCGCCGAGGCCGAGCGACATCATCATGTATCCGAGCTGGCTCACCGTGGAATAGGCCATCACCCGCTTGATGTCGTTCGCGACCAGGCCCATGCTGGCGGCGAAGATGGCGGTGAACGCGCCGATAACGGCGACGACCTGCATGGCCTCCGGCGAGTGGCTGAACAGAGGGAACAGCCGTCCCACCAGGAACACGCCCGCCGCGACCATCGTGGCCGCATGGATGAGAGCGCTGACCGGCGTCGGACCCTCCATGGCGTCGGGAAGCCAGACGTGCAGCGGGAACTGGCCCGACTTGCCCACGGCGCCCGCGAAGACGCCCAGAGCCAGGAACACCAGCGCGCCCGCGCCTATCTTCCCCGCTTCGGCCATCTGGTTCAGCTCATGCAGGTTCAGCGTCCCCACGGTGACGGCGGTGAACACCAGCGCCACCAGGAACCCGAAGTCGCCCAGGCGCGTGACCAGGAAGGCCTTCTTTGCCGCCGCCGCCGCCGAAGGCTTGTGGAACCAGAAACCAATGAGCAGGTAGGAGCAGAGGCCCACCAGCTCCCAGAAGGCGTACACCATGAGCAGGCTGTTGGCGAGCACCAGCCCCAGCATGGAGGCGGTGAAGAGGGCCATGTACGCGAAGAAGCGCGCGTAGCTGGGGTCATCCTTCATGTAACCCAGCGAATATATCTGGATAAGGAAGCTGACGCCGGTGACGACGATCAGCATGACCGCGGTCAGCGGGTCGAAGAGGAGGCCCACGCTCAGCGTCAGCGGGCCGACGTTCAGCCATGCGTGGTTGAACTCGAGGCGGTGCTCCGGGGCCTGGAGCACCGCCTGCAGGGCCACCACCGACAGCAGGAACGCCGCGCCGATGCTCAGGATGGTCAGCGCCGCCGCGATGCGCGTGCGGCTGCCCACCAGCGGGC
>Ga0082335_1003232_pt1 | contig 27367 bp, 15 predicted proteins | sample Subgrocontami58m_FD_72375 | JGI IMG/M metagenome (GOLD analysis project Ga0082335, IMG submission 72375) | Subsurface groundwater microbial communities from S. Glens Falls, New York, USA - GMW37 contaminated, 5.8 m (SPADES assembly) (version 2) ...
AAGTGGAGAGAGAAACAAACAAAGAACATTACATGGTCTTCAAGCGGTATTGATCGGGTTGATCTGTTTTATTCTACTGATGGAGGAAGAACTTGGAATGTAATTGCATCTAATTTACAGAGCACAGGCTCTTATGATTGGACTATTCCTGCTGCAATAAATTCTACACAATGCAAAATTAGAATCAATGATTCATCACAAAGCAGTAATTCTGACGAAAGTGATGCATCCTTTTCAATTTTACTTACACCTGAGATAAAACAAATTATTTTCCCTGCAAATGGAACAGAAATAATTGCAGGCCAATCCATTACGATCCTATGGGAATCTACTGGAATTACTGCAGTTAAAATAGAATATAATTATATAAATGTGTCAGTTCCATCATACTGGATTACCTTGGTAGATAGTGTTCAAAACAGCGGAACTTACAATACCAGCTTTTCTACTGTATCTGATAATTATGTAATTCGTATTACTGCAACTGATAAAACAGCTTCTATGAATAGCGGCGTCTTTAAAGTTAAGAAAGCTCCAACAATAGCTATATTAAGACCAAATGGAGGCGAGCAATGGCTTACTAATAATTCTTTTGAGATAAGCTGGATTGCTAACAATATTAATAATGTCAAGATTGAGTATTCAACAAACGGCGGCGGATTATGGAAAACAATCTCTGCCAGCACTCCTAATGATGGTACATTTAATTGGGTGCCGACCGATAATGATAGTTCTGATAACAGCTTGGTAAGAATAAGCGAGGCAGTCACAGGAACACCATCAGATATATCCGATAACGTTTTCTCGATTCATAAAAACAAGAAAGTAAGAGTGGTTTCACCAAACGGAGGTGAATCATATAAAAATTCACTTCCTATTAATATAATCTGGACAACATTTGCAGTTTCCAATGTTAATGTTTACTACTCGCTAAATAACGGTGTAACTTGGGTTCCGCTGCAATCAAATATTCCATCCAATGGAGCGTATGTTTGGAATCCGGCAGGTTTGATCACAGGACAAGCCAGGATAAAAGTTGAAGATGCTTCAAATCCTGCTTTGTATGATATGAGTGATGGATTTTTCTCTATTTTGCCATAAACTGGAAGGCAGTTTTAGTTCAAAGGCAGTTGTAAAAAATTGCCGAAGAAATTGTAGTATCTTTTTCTTTTAATGTGATAGTTCTATATTTGTTGAAAGAAACTGCCCCGTAGTGTAATTGGCAACACGTCTGACTCTGGATCAGGAGACTCAAGGTTCGAACCCTTGCGGGGCAGCACTGATTTAATCCTTGTAAATAATACAAGGATTTTTTTACTATGACCTTATTAACTCTTCAAACAGTTTTTCATTCGGTTCTCATCTTAACCTCTCAATTATCAATTCATGGTAATAGTAACATTGCTGTCCACTTATCCTGACCTAGACTCTTTTAAATTCCTTTGAATTTGGCACTATTTCAATGATAATGAAGTTTTTCAGTTTATTATTCACCCTAAAATTTATGGTAATTGTACTGATGTTGATTATCCGTCTGTTTATTAGATTGATATAGTCATTTATCAATTTAATTATTAATTCTCGAAACCCATTTTTCTTTTTAAATAATAAGATGGTAGAAAATTAGAATAACATTAGGTATAAATTGTCAAATATGAATGATGATCTAACAAAAAAAAGATTATTAATAGTGGAAGACGATGAGGAGAATCAAAAATTTCTTCAATATTTTTTAGGAAAATATTTTCGTGTTGAAATTTGTGATTCTGCTGAAGTTTGTTACCAATTATTGGATAAAGAAATTGCTGATTTAATATTAATGGATATTTCAATCAAAGGATCTAAAAACGGTTTAGTGTTAACTAAAGAACTTAAAAACAGCATGAGTTACTCAAAAATTCCTATTGTCTGTTTTACAGCCCACGCATATAATGATGACAGAATTAATGCATTAGAAGCTGGTTGTGATATATTCATAAGCAAACCAACTGATTATTATATATTGCTTAATATATTAAATAAACTTCTAGGTCTATCGGAAAATGATAGTTCTTCTTTTTTCCAAACGTGAAAAACCAAATAGTCCCCGAAGGATTTTTGATAATGAATTATTAGTAAAAATGTTTAAGCTGAAGCTGTCTTTATAAATAAAAGTCTGTTTTAATGAAATCTATAAAATATTTCATATAATTTTAATATGAGATATTAATCTAAAATTAAATAATTTTCTAAATAAAATTTACATCTTATCATTAAGAATATTTATGAATAGTCTAGATAATTACTTTAAGCAATTTCTAACATTTGATAACCCTCTTTTTTTCGCATTTATCCTGGGTGTAATTGTAATTGGTGTAATAATTCTTATATTTTTTAAAATAATACTTCCTCTACAAAAAAAATTCGTATCCGAAAGTCAAAGATTTTTATTAGAGAAAGCAGAATTGATGGCTCTTTTTGCTGAGATGGATCCCGAACCATTGATCAGAACAGATACAACAGGTTTTATAATACAAACTAATGAAGCATCGCGGAAAATATTTCCGGACATCGAGGATAAAGAAAAAAAAATTGAAGATATCTTACCATCTTTCAAGCAAAATACGGCAGATACAACTTTTATAGAAAATATGGACGGGAAAATATTTTCGGTAATTGCTAAGGAATATAATAGACTAGGATTTACAAATTTTTATTTACATGATATAACTCAAATAAAGAAATATGAAACGGATCTGGAAAACTACAAGAATAGATTAAAATCATTTGCAGATAAACTAGATAAACAATATGAAGAATTAAAGGAATCGATTGTTGCTGAACTTCACGATGATATCGGGCAGAAGTTAATCATGGTTAAATTAAAACTATCACATTCCGGTAAATATGATAAAGAAGAAATACAAATCGATCTTGAAAAAATTTATCAAAGGGTAAGGCAGATATCAAGAACATTAAAACCGAATGAAATAAATAATTTGGGATTGAAATTAAGTACACAAAGTTTGGTTAATTATATATCGGAAAGTTCAAAAATTAACGGATCATTTGAGTATCTGGGCGAAGAAGAAAAACTTGATCCGGAAATTGAAATTTGCATCTACAGAGTTATTCAGGAATCTTTGAATAATATTATTAAACACTCACAAGCTAATGAATTCTCGGTTCAAATTGAGTTAAATAAAAAATATGTTAGCATAATTATTTCAGATAACGGAGTTGGAATCCCTGATGAATATTTTACCTCAAGAGAATTAATGAATAACGGTACCGGATTATTCAGCATGAAGGAAAGAATTGAAAAATTAAAAGGAAAAATTAAAATAAATTCTAATCATAATGAGGGAACTGTATTAGTTATTAAACTGCCAAAGGAAAGTTCAATAAATGCAAAAAATAAGATTACTGTTAGCTGACGATCACAATATTTTAAGACAAGGTCTAATAGATATATTGGAACGATATGATGACTTCTGCATTGTTGCTGAAGCGGAAGACGGGTATAGTATGATCAACAAATATTTTGCATTTAATCCGGATGTAGTTTTATGCGACATAGAGATGCCCGGGTTAAATGGTATAGAAGCTGCACAAGAAATATTAGAGAAAGATAAAGATGCAAAAATCATTTTTTTATCAATGCATAACTCTGATGAATATATCTACAAAATTCTTCAGATTAATGCTTCAGGATTAATACCTAAAGAAATAATTAAAAATGAATTAGTAACATCTATACGAGTGGTTGCCGGTGGTGAAAAATATTTCATGGGTAAAACTATTCAAGAAGTTGAAAAGATAAAAGTAAGGTTTGATAACTTGAAAGGTATTTCGGATGAAACCGATTCATTAAACTTAACTGCCCTTGATAAACAAATATTATTTCTTGTTGCAGAGGGGAAGACAAGCCAGGAAATATGTGAGATATTACATAAATCAAAAAGAACTATTGATTCGCATAGAGCATCAATAATGAACAAACTTAATTTAGAAACACTTCCTCAATTAATAAAGTATGCAGTACAATTTTCTTTTACAAAGAAAAATAAAGAAGAGTAGTATTTTATTGATGGGAAAGTAGTTATTAAATAATAAAAATTTAATTGGAGAAAAAGCCATAATCCATTTACTACATTTATGAATATACCTTTACTTATACAATCTTTATCAATACTAATTTGGATTTTACCACCGGTCAGACAATATAAAACTCCATATTTCTTATTCTTTGTTGTACTTGCATTATCAGATCCGATCATATATACAATTTACTATACCTTAGGTATACAGTCCTTTAAATTTTACCCTATTATGACGTTCTTATTAATTATATCAATTAGTAATATTAACAAAAAAAGATTGTGGATAATATCAGCTGTTTTTATTCTTATAATCTCATATACAATACAGTCTGAAACTTTATTGCTCTATATTTTTTGTACTATAATATTTTCTATAGTTCTCTTCCTAATTATCTATCAGTTAATTCAGCTTTTAATGCAGAAAAGAATATTAAATCTGTTCTTATGTTTACTTCTTTTTTATGCTCTCATTAATATGTTAAAATTAATTGCTTTGTCTTTAAATCTATATCAACATGGAGCTATTAGTTATTATTTAGGAACCTTTATACAAATATTTTTTGGGATTCTTTTTTCATTTATTACAATTAACACAAAAAGTTTTTCTATCTCTTCTAAACTTTCCAATTAATTAAACTACTCATAAAATCCGTTTAATTTCCGAGAATTACTTTTCTAAATTTATTGATACTTATTAAATGTTTATTCCTATCTATGTTCATGGTAATTATACCATAAAGAATAAGACAGAAAATCTTCATATAGTCAAAAATTGAGTAAAAACGAAGAAAAGTCACTATTAATTAGTTAAGAAACGAAAAATTAGACTGATTTTTTTTGGTAATCCTACTGATGTATGTCTGGTATTATGTAATTAGATTGGGTACAGATAGTTCATTTCTTGATAAATCTTTACCCGCCATTAAATACATATCTTGCCCCAGAGGGGGGGTGGGGAAGATATCTAAAATCGCCAAAGTCATTCCCCTTTTCTAACATGTTATAATAATAAATAGAATATTCTAAAATATTATATTCAATATTGAAATTATAATATTGGAATAAACCTATGCAGAAAAGACAATTAGGGAAAAACGGACCGGAAATTACAGTTATTGGTTTTGGTGCTTGGGCGATAGGTGGTCCTTGGCAATTCGGTTGGGGAAAAGTTGATGATAATGTTTCAATCCAAGCAATACATGCTGCTCTAGATAATGGAATAAACTGGATTGACACTGCCGCTGTTTATGGGTTTGGTCATTCTGAAAAAGTTGTCGGAGATGCATTAAAAGGAATTCGTGAAAATGTATTCTTAGCTACAAAATGCGGATTGGTAAATGATGGTTCTGGAAATGCAATTAATAATCTTGATCCAAAAAGTATTAGAAATGAAATTGAAGAGAGCTTAAAACGTCTTCAAACAGATTATATTGATCTTTATCAAATTCATAAACCGGATCCCAAAGTACCGGTGGAAGATTCTTGGGGAACTTTGGTTGAATTAAAAAAAGAAGGGAAGACAAAATTTATTGGAGTTAGCACATATGATGTTTCTCTTCTTGAAAAATGTATGAAGTTCGAACAAGTACAATCCTTACAACCTCCATATAGTATGCTCAAGCGCGATTATGAAGAATCAATTCTTCCGTACTGTCTAGAGAATAATATCGGAGTAGTAGCTTACAGTCCTATGCAAGCCGGTCTTCTTAGCGGAAAGTTTGATATTAATAAATTAGCTGAAGACGATTGGCGGAGAAAAAGTTTCTTCTTCCAAGAACCGTTTTTAAGTAAAGCATTATCCTTGGTTGAAAAATTACAACCTATTGCAAAAAAATCCGATAAAACTGTAGGACAACTTGCTATCGAATGGGTATTAAAGAATCCGGCAATAACTTCTGCTATAGTTGGCGCTAGAACTGCCGAACAATGTAGAGAGAATATAAAAGCAGCAGATTATATTTTAAGTGAAGATGAGATGGAAGAAATAAAAAAATACTTAGAAGAGTTCCAAATATAAAACTAACGGGAAATTGATTTAGTGCCTAACCAAACTGATAAAAATATTCAGCTCTATTACATATTATTTGTTTTAATCTTTGTTATCACATTTTTATCTAGATACTTATTCTCTGAGAATAGTTTCTTTGACGGCGATACAGTTGGTGTCGCATTTGGATCAATATCTTATTCTTTACAAAATACACGTCCCCACCTTCCAGGTTATTTTCTACATGTTAAGTTGATTTCATTATTAAGTCCGTTATTAAAAGATCTTCATCAGACAATGATATTTTTAAGTGCATTCTATTCATCCGTTGGAGCTGTATTTTGTTTTGCATTATTAAGAAAATGGTTTCTTGTAAAGACTTCACTAATTATTACAGCGCTGGTGATTTTTAATGCGTTGGTTTGGTGTTAAGGGTTAGTGCCGGGAGTGTATTCCTTTGATCTGGTTTTAAGTTCGTTATTTGTTTTACTTGCTTTAAACACTCGAACGATTTATTTAACTCCGGCACTTCTAGCATTAGGAACAGGAATGCGGCAGACTTCGGGATTATTATTGCTACCACTTTATATTTATCTATGGTACAAAAAATATAAGACTGAAAAACTTTCCGGGCATAAAATATTCCTATCGCATATTTCAGGATTAGTAATATTTCTTTTCTGGTTTATACCAATGGTAAACTCAGCCGGAGGATTGAGCGAATATATTAATCTATATAAAACAAACAGTCCTCTGCCAAATATCTCAATTGCCCAAAATATATTTCAATTTTCTTCTTACTGTTTTTTTATTTTTTCTCCATTAATCTTGATATTATTTTTTCTGAAACCCAAGAAAAAACTCTTAAGTGAATTAACAGACTCTGATAAAAATATAATATTTATTTTATTGCTTTGGCTGGTTCCTTCTTTAATCACATTTATCTTATTTACATACCATAAAGGATATTTTTTGATATCTATTATTCCTCTTTATGCATTCATCGGCTTATTATTGGAAAAAAGATTATTGAAGTATTATGGAATATTAATTGTGCTTGTAGCGGAAATATTATTCTTCATCTTAATCCCGAATAAAGAACTTCCGGTCCAAAGTATTATTAAGCCGGTTTTAAGAACAAAAAACTTATTAGAGACATGGACAGATAGAACATTCTCTTCTTACCTAATGGCTTATTCAAGAATAAAATATCAAGATGATCTAATTGAAGAATTATCCAGCATAGTTGAAAAGAATAAATCCAAAATTATTTTCTTAGATCCTACAATCTATTTATCGGCTCGCGGGATGCAGTTAAAATATCCTGGTGTAACTTTTATAACGATGGATTTTCATAAACCAAATTCATATTACGAATATAAGGGACTTGACATTTCCGCTAAAACGGGATTAGATAATGTTTTGGTCAATTCATTATTAATTACTCGAAGAGATTTTTACGAGATTTATCTGAGCGGCATTGCGAAAAATGTAAACGATAGGACAAATTATATTTCTATATTGATAGAGGAAAGGTATAAGGATTCAATAATAACTAAGTACCAAAATTTATTTATTCGATGAACTAATATTTGTTAATTCACTCCATTAAGTTTTTTTTGTAAAGCATACAATTGGCGAATAAGCAGAATATACCGTAACATCAAATGAACGGACTCTCCAGTAATAAGCAACACCGCTGAATAATCCGGTTAAGTTTGCACTCACAGTATTGCTTCCTTATTGTTTTAAAGCTTACTATATCTACCCCTACACAAACTTCGCTATCATATCAAGCAATGATTCTTTTGTGAACGGCTTTGAAATGTAATCATCGCAGCCGGCTTCCAATGCATTCTGCTTGTCTTGATCAAATGCATGTGCCGTTACCGCTATTACCGCTATGTGCGAGTATTCCTTTGATGCTTTTAATTCTTTTGTTAATTCCAATCCGTTCCTACTTCCTTTTATTGATATGTCCATCAATATTATATCAATTTTATTCTTTCTTAATATTTCTATTGCTTCATCAGAGGAATCGGTTATTAGTGTGTTATAACTGTTTTCAATAAATCTTTTTATTGTTTCCTGGTTTATTGAATCATCTTCAACCAAAAGCACTAACCGGTCTTTTTTCGTTTCCTGAGTTTCAACAACATTGGCAATTTTTTCCGAACCAGTCTTTTCTTTAACAAATTGAACTATCTTTCCAAAATTAACTGTAAATGTTGTCCCTTCACCTTTTTTACTTTCAACTGAGATTACCGCATTGTTCAAATCCATAAACTTCTTTACCAAAGAAAGACCGAGCCCAACGCCTTCGTATGCTCTTCCGTAGCCCATTTCCTCCTGTCTGTATGGCTCGAATATATGATCTATATACTCTTTTGTCATTCCTATTCCGCTGTCTTTTACATCAAGCATTATTTCATCACTACCGTTTTTGTATAGAATCACTTTCACAAATCCTTTCTTAGTGTACTTTATTGCATTATCTATTAAGTTGGATATTGATTGAGTTACTGAATATTCATCGGCAAGTATAGTTGAGTCTTTGCATCTGTTTTCGAATAACAGTTCGAGGGATTCTGATTTTGCGGCTGTTTGAAACTCTCTAACCAATCTTTCACAAATTGATGAGAGTTCTATTGCTTCGGGACTGACAGGTAATTCGCCGGTTTGGAGTCGTGAATAGTTTAGTATCATATCAACCGTTCTAATTATTCGTTTGCTTGAATCATCAATTCCATAAAATAATTCTTCGTCTTCCTCTTTAATGTGCTGTGCATATATATCTTTAATTAAGCTCGTCATTCCTAAAATACCGTTCAATGGGGTTCTTATTTCGTGGGACATATTAGCTATAAAAGCATCTTTCAATTTGTTTGATTGCTCAGCTAATTCTTTTGCTATAATTAGTTCTTCTTCCGCCCGCTTGCGTTCGGTGATATCTCTATTGGTAGAAACAAAATGGGTGATGCTGCCGTGCGTATCTTTGATAGGCGTAATCGTCTGCTCCGAATAGAACAGCTCGCCGCTCTTTTTTTTGTTGATAGGGACGTAACTATACACCCTACCAGAGAGAATTGTTCTCCATAGGAGCTCGTATTGGGCTTGGCTCTGACTACCAGACTTGAGTATTCTCGGTGTTTTACCAATTGCTTCTTGTTTTGTATAACCCGTAAATTTTTCAAAGGCAGGGTTCACATATTCGATGATGCCATCCCTATCTGTAATAAAGACGATGTCTGCAGTTTGTTCGACAGCGCTGGAGAGTTTCTTAAGTGTTTCCTCCGCCCGCTTCCGCTCGGTGATGTCTTCTATCACTAAGAGTTCTTCTTCTTCTTCTTCTTCTTCTGCAACACGTATTCCAGAAAGCGTCAGATTGAGAGTCAGTTCCCCTTTCCCGGGAATGGAACATGTGCACTCCAAATTACGGAACGGCATTCGCACAGCGATCGCATCCCGGCACTTCTGCGAAAGCCCAATTGTCTGAAGCGCTGCATCAACGGTTTTGCCAACGACTTGCAGACGGTTTACGTTGAACAGCTCACAGAAACTTCGGTTGACAGAGAGAACTTCCGATTCCTTTCCGATGACAAGTAAACCTGATGGAACCGTAGCAACAATGTTTTCTGTGAAGCGTTTGCGTGCCTCTAAATTTTGATGCGTCCCCTCAATCGCTTCAGCCATCTGGGAGAATGAGCGTGCCAGCAAGCCAACCTCATCTCGTGTTGAGACCATCGGCCGCTGTGAATAATCGCCGTTCGCAATTGAGTTTGCCGCTTTCGCTACCATTGCAATTGGTTTTGCAATCTTCTTCACAGACAGATACGCAACGACTAAACTTACGAGAAAGCCGAGAAAGAACACGGTATATATGATGTTCAACATCTGTTCCTTTGCAAGCGCCGATTGGATTCTTTGTTCTTCAATAGTGCGGAATACGATGTCAAAGAATTCAGTTGTCTTCCGGTTCACAGCATTTCCAAACGTGTAATCCATTATTTCCATCAGCGCTGTAGCTTCCGGAGAAGATCGCGGGCTTGGAATTGCGAAGATTTGATTCGCATACACATATATGGAGTCTAAATCGGCGGCGATCGAATCGGCTATGGCAAGTTCGTAGCTTGAAAGTTCGAACTCACGCAGTTTTTTCTTGTAGTTCTCAACTCGAGCACGCTGCTGTTCGAACAGATATCGGTAGTTATCTTTTTCCGTAATGATATAGTCGTTAGCATACATAATAAGCTGTGCGATGCTAAACCTTACGTTACCTGCGGCACCCTGTTTTGAGGCCTCTTCGGTGGTTTCTTCAAGGTTCTTAATTACACTGTTGTAGACTTGTAAGGTGATGCCAATAATCGCAGCCATCAGTATGAGGAGGATAAGAAACGCAAATGCGATCTTTCGGCCTATGGTGAAGTGATAACTCTCTCTCTCTCTCTCTTCTGCAATAAATATTCTTGCATGGAGTAAATTTCGGAAGAAGTTCTTAAGATTTTCCCGCAAACGGGACAAGTGTATAAAGAGTTTCATTGGTCATCCTCCTAATTTATTTGTTTTCGGTAATTCGCCATACGTAACTTTGAAATGCTTGAGAAGTTGTTTTTCCAATTGTACATAATCTTCGGTTAAACAGTACCGGACGTAAATATCGGAGCCATTAGTAAAACGCTTCAGGCACGCGTTCTTACCATTACTGCCTGAGTAACTCAGCAAACGCTTCCGGATGTTTTTCGATGAGCCGATATACAATACATCGGATCGATGATTCGCATACTGAATCTTGTTGGCACTACTCAACTCATATACTCCGCCTTCGGAGTGAATTCGGTTATATTGCCCTTTGGAAAGCTTTACGTAATCGCTGAATCGTATATCCTTTCCGTAGTAGCGAGTCCCGACAAGTCGGGATTTGTAATCTGGAATACTGAGCAGTTTTCTGCAATTACAAATCACTCGAACCGAAAGATGAATGTCGTAACGCTTCCGGAGAATAGTTTGAATATCCTTATCGTTTAGCGCTTCGTCGGATTCATCAATCATTTTCTTAATTACAGTTGCAAAGAACCTTTTCCTGGTAATGAAGAGCTCTCTCAGGCTTACAATTTTTCCATCCTGAGTCTGGAGCGGTAAAACAGAGACCAATCTTGATAGTCTCGATCTATCAAGCCAATGACATGGAAACAGTGAAAGGAATCGCTTAAACGTCAAAGGCTTGATATCCGCTTCTTTTCCACTCTCCCAAAACTTCTTCTGAAACTTGAGAATTCCACCGACAATATGTTCTGAGAGTTCATTTCTCGTATTAATCATTTTAACAATAACTGCGTTGCGGTTCGTTTCATTTATGGGATATCGCTTCAACAGCCGCTGATCTGCTATCTCCAATCTCAAATCTCCATTTTTCGTTATAACCTTCGCATAAAAAGAGAGGCGCTTTCCTTGATTATCCTCTGACCCATTGAATTTCCGCTCGATATACCTCACATATTTTTCTAAAGGCATCTTAAGTATTTTCGACAATGTTATTTTTGCAATCATCGAGCCATGCAATGGAGATGAATTTTTTTTCAGGTGGTGAGATAATAAAATGGTAATTATCATCCTTTATTTGTGTTTCTATCTCACCCCCTGAATTAGGTCTTTTGGGGAATACGTATCTTCGCTATACCTCCCCTTACAATTTTGCTATGCAACCGCTCGATTATTTTTTTAAGCAAGTTTCTCGCTAAAAGTAAAAATAAAATTAAGGATTCTATTATTATCTTAGTATGAAATATTGTTAAATGCAAACATAATTTATAATGTTAGTATGTATCAAGCATACTTAAACAATAGATGTATTCCTTGTCATTCTTTACGTATAACGTCCGTATAACAAAGCACATGACTTGCTTTATCACGACGTCTTTTTTACTGAAGAGAAATAGACTATTCGATTGACAATATTTGATATACTTCCACTGTGATAGTTAGATTATATTTATCTTATCGACCTCTCAACTTATTTTGTGCGATAGGGGAAGGAGCAATAAGAGTGCCTATGAAATATTGATGATTTGGGAAGCAACCGCTTTTAAAGACGAACTATCATTGTTTTGAATTGAAAAAGAGTCTCGAATCTATACAGCGATTTTTGGTTTGAAGGAAATTATTCAGCAGAAAAATTTTCACCACGAGATTGGATTTGTGAGACAGAAGCAGATCAAGAATAACTTGAGAACTTGATTTGTTTATTCCGTTGATAGCATTATTTTTGTACCGAAGAAAATTCAATGGCGCGTTCGTCTAGTGGTCCAGGACGCCGCCCTCTCAAGGCGGAGATCACGGGTTCGACCCCCGTACGCGCTACTAAAGGGAATTTTTTAATTTCCCTTTTTTGTAAAATATTTTTAATAATTCAGAAACATATTATCAATAATCAACCTGTAGAGAAATTGCAAATTAATGACAAGAGATTTTTAAGCGATGGTTGATAAAAAAGATAGATCACGTGCAAAAAAAATATTTGATATTCTTTCAAAAGAATACCCGGGTGTTCGCCCTGCATTAGAATATACATCGGCATTTGAATTATTGATCTCAACAATTTTATCTGCCCAGTGTACAGACGAGCGCGTAAATATTGTAACGATGAAACTTTTCAAGAAATATAAAAAGCCTGAAGATTATCTAAAAGTATCGGCTAAAGAACTTGAGAAAGATATTTTCTCAACCGGGTTTTATAGACAGAAGGCAAAAAGTATTCGTAACTGCTGCGCACAACTTATCGAAAATCATAACGGAAAAGTTCCTAAAGATTTCGATGAACTGATAAAGTTATCTGGTGTAGGCAGAAAGACAGCATCAGTTGTTGCAGGTAATGCATTCGGAATTCCGGCAATTGCAGTTGATACACACGTTAAGAGATTATCTAACTTACTTGGATTTATCAACTCAAACGATCCGGAAAAGATTGAGTACCGCTTGAAAGAATTATTACCTGAAAGTTATTGGATCAATGCTTCCCACTGGTTAGCAGCACATGGCAGGAATATTTGTTATGCTAGAAAACCAAAATGCCATAATTGTGTACTGGCGGATGATTGTCCTTCTTTCAATCCGCAATCAAAATAGAAGGAGTTAAAATGAGTTCTGATATTATGAGAGACAGAAATTTTTGTTTATCTATTCTTCAAGAATATACAAAGAGCGATAGTTTATTAAAACATGCTTATGCTGTTGAAGCTTGTGTAAAAGCTTATGCTGAAAAATTTGGTGAAGATGTTGAATATTGGAGCTGCGTTGCCCTGCTTCACGATTTTGATTACGAAATGTTCCCAACAGCAGAACAACATCCGTATAAAGGATCGGAAATATTAAAAGAAAAAGGATTCGATGAAGAATTCAGAAATGCGATAATGTCTCATGCAGATTATACAAACATTCCGCGCGATACACTTTTAAGAAAAACTCTTTTTGCATGCGATGAATTAGCCGGATTTATTACTGCTGTAACATACGTAAGACCGAGCAGATCAATTGAAGAAGTCGAAGTGAAGTCTGTTATCAAGAAAATGAAAGATAAAGCTTTTGCCCGTGCTGTAAACCGCGAAGATATTACAAAAGGTGCCGAAGCTTTAGGTATTTCTTTGGAAGATCATATAGGATTTTGTATTAGTGCAATGAAAATGAATAAGGTCTTGCTCGGTTTATAAGGATAACAGATAACGTTCTCATCCTCCGAACCATAGTAAATGAAACGGAATAAACTCCATATATAAAATGTGATTTAATTTTATGGTAATTCTGTTTTGACTTGACATCAAGAGATATCTTACCTAAATTTTGCTCGGAAAATTTGGAGAAAAACTATATAGAGTTTGTTTACCGCTTTTGAATTCTTATACTGAAGAAAATTTTTTGATAACATTATTAAATCATTCAACAGAGCGATGAAATACAAATTCTTTTTAGTTATTCTCTTTTTTGTTTTAAATCTGATTGCTAATGCTCAGGATCTAAGAATTTTATCTTCCGATAGAACTTCAATTATTATTGAATACCGTCCTATCTATAAAGACACCCTAACTATTTCAGTTTCAGGTAATTCATTTATAAAATTAAATCTACTTGGCGGATTTATTGAGAATATTACTAAATCCGGACTTCCACAAATTCCGGTGAGAGAAATCAATGTTGGTGTTCCGTCGGAATTGGGGAATACTATTCAAATTTTAAGTGCAGATTATTCTACATTGAACGGACAATATGTGCCTGTCCCTCAATTACCAAAAGATTCACTTTCGTCTATTGAGAATTATATCGTAGGTGATAAGTATTCAAATTTTTCCGCACCGGATATAGCGGCATTTGGTGAATATGGATTATTTAGAAACTTGCCTGTGCAGTCAATTAAAATTCATCCGGTTATTTTTGATGTATCATCTAATGTTATTAAGATTTACAAAAAAATTGTTATAAAAGTTTCGTTTGCATCTTCTCCTTCTAATAGAGAATTAATACAGGATAATACTCTTCAATCCATCGTTCTAAATTGGGAGACAGCTAAGAACTGGGGAATCTCTGAAAAAAAATTACTCAAGACATCAACTTCAGTTTTAGCTGCAGGTGATTGGTTTCGATTCGAAGCTCCGGATGAAGGTATATATAAAATAGATAGAACTTTTTTACAAGCAATTGGGATTGATGTTAACGCCGCTGATTTTATTCCAAGAACAATAAAAATCTATAACAACGGAGGTTATCCTCTTCCGGAAGATTTAAGTAAATCAAACAATCTAGGAATGATAGAAAACGCAATTACTGTTTTTGGAGAAGAGGACGGCAGGTTTGATACAAACGATTACATATTATTTTATGGAAGACCTCAGGAATTTTGGGAATATAGTTCGTCCGCAAAAAATATTGCCCGGATTAAACAACCTTATTCTAAAAAAAATTATTACTGGCTTACTTACGGCGGTGCAAACGGAAAGCGTATTACGAACAAGCAATCAACTAACTTTACAAATGCAAAACCACAGACTTCAACATCAGCATTTAAGAGTCTCGACAAAGACAGTATAAATATTGGAAGAAGCGGAAGAGATTATTTTGGAGATCAGTTAGATAATAGTACTAATAGTTCTAAAAGCAAAACATATCTTACAACTCTAAGCGGTATTGTTCCATCAAGTATTATAAAATATAATTTCCGTGTTGCTAATGCATCAACCGTTGTTACACCTTACCGGGTTGAAGAAAGCGGAAACCAGATATATTCCGCATCTATATCGGGAATTTATAGGTATGTATTTGGTATTGAAAATATCGGTGCCGCAGTTTATGGCGGACAATTATCTGGTGAAAGAAGTAATCTAAAATTTTCAATCAATACACCATCTTCAAGCGCAAGTTTATATATAGATTATTTCGAAATAGCTTATCAGAGACAACTGAAATCAGTTTCAGATTACCTTTTATTATTTTCAAAAGATACAACCGCTACAATTGAATATACATTAAGTAACTTTTCCGGCAGTTCAATCCAGACTTTTGATGTTACCGATCATGCCAATGTGAAAAATATTTCTAATGCTGTAATCAGCGGTGGACAATTTAAATTTCAATCTGCAGAGATTGAAGGTAAAGTCAGCAGATATCTTGCCGTAACATCGGCAGTTTATAAAACTCCAATAAACGGAGTTAAGATTACCAACTCAAACATCCGCGGTAACATTGCCGGAAGTGAAATGATTGTAATTACATCTAAAGTATTTAAGACTCAGGCAGAACAATATGCTGCTTATAGATCTAATCAATCGCCTTATAAATTATCTACACAAATATTCTACGTTGATGAGATAATAAACGAATTTTCTTGCGGTTCTTTAGACCCAACAGCCATTAGAGATTTCCTCAAGTTTGCTTATGACAATTGGCAAATAAAGCCAGCATACGTTTTGTTGTTCGGTGATGGCGACTATGATTATCTCAACGTGGAAAAAATAAATAAGAATTTTGTTCCTGTTTATGAGACAGCCGAATCACTTTATGAAATACTGTCTTACCCAACAGATGATTATTATGCGCGTATCTCCGGTAATGATAAACGAATTGATATTGCTATTGGGAGATTAAACATTCAAACAGCCGCTGAAGCCGGTGTGGTTGTGGATAAAATAATTAAATATGAAACAGGACTTGAAAAAGGATTATGGAGAAATAATATCACACTTGTTGCAGATGACGGACCTCAAGAAGTTGGTTCGGATGATGGAAGTTTGCACACATCACAATCCGAAAATTTAGCTAATTATAGAATTCCAAAATATTTTGATCTTGATAAAATCTATTTAGCAGCTTATCCAACAGTTTATACCGGATTGGGCAGAAGAAAACCGGAAGTTAATAAAGCAATTATAAATGCTATTAATAACGGTACATTGGTTATAAACTTTATCGGACACGGAAACCCCGGCGTATGGACTCATGAAAGTGTCTTTGAAAGATCAGCATCAATACCACAACTGAAGAATCCAAATTATTTTTTCTTAACCGCAGCTACTTGTGATTTTGGAAAGTATGATGATCCAACGGAACAGAGTTCAACTGAAATTTTAATGAATAAGAAAGATGCCGGCGCAATTGCTGCTTTTTCAGCTGCAAGAGTTGTTTATGCAGATGCAAATGCAGCAATAAATGATTCACTATACACACGTCTATTTCAAACACGGGAAACCGGAAATCTTCCGATTAGAATCGGTAAAGCATATATCCTAGCTAAACAATTCCGTACTGGAGATAATGATGAAAAATTTCATCTGTTCGGCGATCCGGCTCTACGTTTGAACGAACCACTCAATCCTACTTTAATAGATTCTGTTAATAGTAAGTCCTTAAAATCTGTTGTGCAGGTAAATGCATTAGGACCTGTTAAGATAAAAGGAACAGTAAGAAACACTAACGGAACTTTAGCCCGGTATAACGGCGATGCAATTATCAGTATGTATGATTCCGAACGATCACTTTATCTAAAAGAAATGGATTACTCAGTAACAATGCAGGGCGGATTGATCTATCGCGGAAAAACTTCTGTTTCAAACGGCGAGTTTCAAACGGAATTTGTTATACCAAAAGATATTTCTTATGAAAATAAAAATGGAAAAATTGTAGCATATATTGCTAACAGTACAACAGACGGTATCGGTTATTCGACTAATGTAATTGTTGGCGGCACAAATCCTAATGCTGTTAACGATGGAAAAGGTCCGGAAATCTCTATCTATTTTGACGATATCACATACGAAAGTTCATATCTCGTTAATCCGGATTTTACATTAATAGCAAAACTTTCGGATCGAACCGGATTAAATACTACAGGAACCGGAATCGGCCATAAGCTTGAAGCAATCTTAAATGATGATGAAACTAATCCAATTGATCTTACAAATAGTTTTATCGGCGATTTAAATTCCGGCGGTAAATCCGGATTAATAAAATATAAATTTACCGGAATGACACCTGGCGATTACAAAATAAAAGTTAAGGCATGGGATGTGTTCAACAATTTCTCTTCTCAAGAAGCTAACTTCTCCGTTGTATTGAGTGATAAAGGAATTGTGCTGCGTGATGTTGTAAACTATCCGAATCCGTTTTCATCAAATACAACATTTACTTTCCGGCATAATGTTTCAAGCGCTATAAATGTGAAAATAAAAATATATACAATTGCAGGAAGATTGATAAAGCAAATAGAGCAATCAAACATACTTGATAAATTTGTTCGTATTGATTGGGATGGACGGGATGCAGATGAAAATCAGATTGCAAACGGTACTTATCTTTACAAATTAATTGTGGAATCAGTTGATGGTAAATACAAAGATAATGTACTTGGAAAATTAGCAGTAATTAGATAAAATACTTTTAACGAAATAGAAATAATATATTATTTGGAGGTAGTAAAAATGAAAAAAATATCGATGCTTTTATTTGTGTGTGCATTGATAATGTCGTTTAACAAGATTTCAGCTCAAGGCGAAGCAGCAGTACCGTTTTTGCTTTTAGCTCCGGATTCAAGAGCGGGCGGTATTGGCGAATCAGGTTCCGGATTAGCAGATAACTCAGCTGCTATTTTTTGGAATCCGGCAGGAATTGCTTTTTTAACCGGCTCTGATATTACTATAACACATAGTAATTGGCTCCCGGCATTTAATCTTGACCTTTTTTACGACTATGCAACTTATCGTCAATACATTGAAGATCTAAACGGTAGTCTTACAGCCAGCATAACTTATATGAATTATGGTGAGTTTGTAAGAACAAGTTCAAACTCTCCTGATCCTATTGGAACTTTTAGGTCTTTCGACGCGGCTTTAACTTTGGGTTATGCAACTAAGTTAAGTAATGATTTGGGACTTGGTTTGAATTTCCGATTGATTTATAGTCGTCTTTCTGATCAACCAACTGAACAAGAACAGGGTAGAGGAGTAGCAACCACTATTAGTTTTGATGTTGCTGCTATGTGGCGCCCTGAACATTTTAATATACCGTTTCTCGGTGACCTTGGTAATAGATTTAGTATGGGTGTTAACATAAGTAATATAGGCCCCAAAATTTATTACATAGATCAAGCACAGGCAGATCCAATTCCCCAAAATTTCCGTCTCGGGTTTGCTGCAAGAATTTTTGAAGACGAATATAATTCACTTACTTATACACTCGATTTTAGCAAGTTATTAGTTGATAAAGGAATCTCTCGTACAGATGCAGGTTTGACTGGTGAGGATACTACCGGGGTATATACATCGGCAAAAAGGAAAGATTTTTACCAGGCTCTTTTCACTGCATGGACAGATCAATCCTTTGGTGAAGAGTTACGTGATATTGTTACTTCGATGGGAATGGAATATTGGTACGGTAATGTTGAAGAAGGATTTCAGTTTGCATTACGTGCCGGTTTCTTTTATGAAGACCCGTCTTTTGGTAACCGTAAATTTATTACTCTCGGTGCTGGTATACGATATGACCTTTATGGATTTGATTTTAGTTACATAACTACAGATGTTTTCAAAAACAGTGAAAACCATCCACTTAACAATACACTCCGTTTTTCATTGTTGATCGGTTTGGGTTCTCAACCTCATACAGCTAAAGGTTTTCCGCGCGGAATTTAATCCGAAATGAAAAAGTTATTTCTTATCGCTTCATTATTTATAGGGTTGGGCAGTTTATCTGCCCAATCTTTTGTAAAACCATATAATCCAGGTTTTAACCGGAACCGATCTGTATTATCTAATGATACATTGAAGATTCTTGCTGTTATGGTTGATTTCCAGGAAGATAAGTACGACGCAACAATTGGTACCGGAAAATTTGGTTCTCACTATACTCAAGCATACGGCGATACAATATTAGATCCGCTTCCGCATAATGCAAATTATTTTTCCGATCATCTTCTTTTTGCAAAAAATTATTATCAAAAAGTATCACGGGGGAAATTAAATATTAGTTATAAAGTTTTACCGGATGTAATTACTGTTACTAAAACAATGCGTGAGTATTCGCTGGGATATAAATCGAATGATTTTACTCCTCTTGCAAATTTTGCAAGTGAAGTTTGGAAACTCGCTGATGCAAAATATTCTAACATTAAATTCTCTGATTATAATCTCTTCATAATATTCCACGCCGGCGTTAGCAGCGGATTAGACCTCGGAACCTTTTCGATAGATCGTAACTTGCCTTCACTTTATTTAGGACAAAGCGCTTTCAAAAAAGTTTATGGAGATCAGTTTACCGGAATTTCAACACGAAGCGGAAAGATCGTAAATTCAATAATTCTTCCAGAGACAGAATCGAGAGAACTTTCTGCAGTAGATAACTCAAAGATATTAATACAGATAACCATTAACGGTGCGCTTGCTGCTAATATTGCAAGCCATTTAGGATTACCGGATTTGTTTGATACGGAAACGGGACTTAGTGCTATTGGCAGATTTGGTTTAATGGATGGACAGGCAATTAGTGCAAACTACGGAATGTTTCCCCCCGAACCATCGCCCTGGGAAAAAATGTTTCTCGGCTGGGAACAGCCGGTAACACTCAGTATCAATAATTCTCATCCAAGCATTGCAGTAAGATTAACCGCTTTGACGCAGGATACAACCTTACTTAAAATACCGATCAACTCAACTGAATATTTTCTTATTGAGAATCGCAATCAAGATGCTAACAATGACAAATTAAAAATTACATATAAACGCAGCGGTCAAATTTTTACAAAGATTGTTGAGAAGGACACAAGCGGATTATTCAATGTTACGCCAAAATCAATTCCGGGAGGTGTCGTCATTGATGTTGATGAATTTGATGCGGCTCTACCCGGAAACGGAATTGTTATATGGCACATAGATGAAAAAATAATAAACGAAAAAATTGCAGAACATGAGATCAACAACGATCCAAACGCAAGAGGTGTTTATGTTGAAGAAGCCGATGGGATTCAGGATATAGGCAAAAGGTTTGAAACAATTTTTGGGATTTCAATCGGAGAAGGAACTAACGAAGATTTTTGGTATTCCGGCAACAAAGCAAAATTATACAAGAACAAATTCAGTCCCGATTCAAAACCCAATACTAAAAGTAACAGCGGCGCAAACAGTCTGATAACGATGGATAATTTTTCTGCTATATCGAAAAAAATGAGTTTTAATATTAAATACCAAAACGGCAATTTGAATTTATTAAATCGGAGTAAACTTGAGCAGTTAACTTCACCAAGCTCATTAGTTGTTTATAAATACGCTCCGGTTGGACTAGTTGAAAAGCAATATGTTTCTTTCAAAGATAATTCCGATTTATTCACTTTTGAGATTGATGGAAGGTTTATCAGCAGAATTTTTAATTTCTCTGATTATGATCTGGCAGTTGGATATGATCCGGAAATGAAGATAACTACAGTTATTGGTGTTAAAGATAAAATGCTAACTTCAGCTTATGTAGGTTATATCTGGCAAAAAATTGTTTATCTACCTTTTTCAGCATCAACCGGAGCAGTTTTACAAAGATTTGGAAATACAACAAATGTTTTTATTGGTACTGTTGATGGGAATGTCGTTTCGGTTAATTATAAATATTTACTTGGGCAAAACGTGAACGAACCTATCAAAACACAAAAAATTATTAATGAACCGATCAAGCAAATAGTTGCATACCAGAATAAATATTCCGCGATCAGCTCAACCCACTTTATTGATATAGAGGGAAACATTATAGCTTTCCCGGATTCAATGAAAATGTTAGCCGTGGTTCAAAATGCTGCTGGTAAGTTAACTAGTGTAATCCTTTCAAAAACAAATACATTTTATATTGTTGAAAACGGTAAAATATCTCAATCCTTTTTGGTAAAGACATCTAAAAATATTTCTGGATTTTCTTTAGCTGATCTGAAGAATAATGGTAATTTCAAAATTCTTATAAATGATGGTAAGTACATTGAAGCTTATTCATTCAATGGAATTCTTGAAGATAATTTTCCTTTAGTTGCAAAAGATGAAAGCGAATTCATATCTCTACCAATTACATTAGATCTTGATAACGATGGATATGTTGAAATAATTGCAACTACTTCTAATGGTAACGTTTATTGTTTTGATGGAAAAAATAAAAGTTCGATTCTGTTTTTTGCATCTTTAGGTGGAAGAACAGTTTTATCGCCTATATTGTTTAATTATGATACGGATTCCAATTACTTAATAACGAAAAACATTGCCGCTTTAATCGGAATTGATAATAATAAGTTGTTAAATGTATTGTCAATATCTGCTGATTCCTTAAAGAATTCTTGGTCAACCAAGTATTTGAATTTTACCAATAATGTCTTTTTGAATACATCAATAAAATCAAATGCTTTTTCTGATTTTTTCCCATCTCCCAAAGCTTACAATTGGCCTAACCCGGTTTACGGCAGTTCAACAAATATTCGTTATTACGTTTCCGAAGATTCCGATGTGAAGATAAAAATTGTTGATCTTGCCGGAGAATTGGTTGCTGAACTGAATAACAAAGCACGAGGCGGATTTGATAACGAAACCGTTTGGGATGTATCAAATATCCAAAGCGGTATTTATTATGCTTATCTCGAAGTAAAAAGCAGCAGCGGAAATTCAGCGAACAAGATCATTAAAATTGCAGTTGTAAAATAATATTTGATGCAAAAATTATTTCTAATATCGTTCCTAATTTTTACCGGCAGAATTCTTGCTCAATTCAATGAATATAATCCCGACTTCAACTGGCTTACTATCAAAGGGAAACATGTGCGTGTTCATTATCATGAGGAAGCCGAACGCACAGCTAAGACAGTTGCTAAAATTGCCGATGAAGTTTGGGGACCGATAACTTCTCTTTACCAATATGAACCGGATGTAATTGATTTTGTAATTAAAGACATTGATGATTATTCGAACGGTGCTACTTATTTCTTTGATAACAAAATTGAGATCTGGTCATCATCACTCGATTTTGATCTTCGCGGAACGCACAATTGGCTACGTAATGTAATATCGCACGAGTTCACACACATGGTGCAGATTCAGGCTTCAATGAAGTTATCGCGAACTTTTCCAATACTTTATCTTCAATTCTTGAATTACGAAGATAAACGAAGACCGGATATACTTTTCGGTTTTCCAAATTTTATTGCATCATATCCTATTCCCGGAATAAATATTCCGGCTTGGTTTGCTGAGGGAACTGCACAATACATGCGCAAAGAATTCAACTATGATAATTGGGATACTCATCGGGATATGATCTTGCGCAGTTATGCTCTGAGTGATAAAATGTTAACATGGAATCAGATGGGTGTATTTAATAAAACCAGTCTTGGTAATGAATCAGTTTATAATTCCGGTTTTGCACTTGTAAGATATATCGCACAAAAATATGGCGAGGATAAACTCCGCGAGATTAATAATAAACTTTCTAAGTTAACAAACTTTACAATTGATGCGGCGTTCAAAGAAGTACTTGGCAAGGATGGAAATGAAATTTATGATGAGTGGAGTAAATTTCTAAAATCCGATTACAAAAAAAGAATTGCAGAAGTCGAAAAAAATCAAATTACCGGTGAGATGATCTGCAAAGTAGGATTCGGAAATTTTTATCCCGTCTTTTCTAACGACGGTTCAAAAATATTTTTCATCTCAAATAAATCGAACGACTATTTCGGTTTATCTTCTTTATACATGCTTGATCTTAAAACAAAAGAAGAAAAAGAAATCACTTCACAAATTCGCTCCAGTGTTAGTGTAATTCCCGGTACAAATAAAATTGTTTACTCGAAGTTGAGCGATAGTAACCCGCGTCTTGTTAATATTCACGATCTATATATTTACGATCTCGACAAAAGCAAAGAGACTCGTTTAACATTCGGATTACGCGCGAACAATCCTTCCGTTTCGAACGACGGTAAAAAAATTGTTTTTATATATCAGAACGACGGCACTGTAAATCTTGGTACGGTTGATCTTGACGGCAAGAACCTGCCTGCCGGTTTTAAGCGGCTCACATTCTTTGATAAAGGAGAGCAGCTTTTTAATCCGAAATTTTCGATTGATGATTCATTTATACTTTTTGATTATTCATATCATGATAACCGAGATGTTGCACGAATCAATTCGGATGGTTCAAATTATCAGCTTATAACAAATTCAAATGCAGATGATCGGAATCCATTCCAAGCAAAAAACGGTAAATTATATTATTCAAGTGATGAATCCGGCATCTTCAATATTTACTCGCTCGATTTGTTAACGGGAGAGAAAAAACAGATTACAAATGTAACAGGCGGTGCTTTCATGCCTTCTGTAAATGCGGATGGAGATCTCGTCTATGCCGGTTATGCAGCCGATGGTTACAAAATATTTTTCTTACCAAAGAATGATGAATTAAAAATTGATCCGGCTAATAAATATATTTGGATTGGTAATCCGCCAATGGGAGAGGATAAGCCAAACGGGGACTTAGCTAAATTTAATATCAATGCTTTAAGAAATTTTGACGACAAAGAGTTATCAATTTACACTCCGGAAAAATATTCCGGATTCTTTTCTAAGATCAGCATATTACCGTTCGTTAGGTTGGATAATTACAATACATCAAATTCCGGTTTAGATAGAATCAAACCCGGGATTTATATCGCTTCAAGTGATGTGCTGAACCGTTTCTCTATCTTTGGAAGCGCTTCATTGAACAGAAGAATGGAACGCGATCTCTTTTTACAATTCGAATACAAGAATAAAATTCCGTTGATCTATAATCTCGGATTAAAACCTCAGATTAGTATTGAACTCTACAGCATAAGCCGTAAAAACAAAATTGATATTCCTTTCGGGATTGATTCTACATTTATTCCTCCGAGGATTGATTATAACATTCCTGCCGAAGTTACTTATAATTTATTTGAAGTTGATTTTATTGCACGGCACAAAATCTTTTCGGAAGGGAATAATATTGAGGCACGATTTATTTTCAGCCAATACGTCTCAACACTAAGCAGTTTTATTTTACCTGAAAGCGGAAATTATTTATATCCGGCAAGTGATGATAAATATTATATCGGCAGGAATATTCAAATTAAATTCACACACGAAGAGATAAAACCGCAAATTGATTCCGATATCAATCCGGTAGGTAGAAAAGTTGAGTTTCAGTACAACTATGAATTCAACCGTTTTAATAATGAGGGTAATTACACTGTTGTTGACGGATTTCTTGAGCCGCTTTACAATGATTTTAATTTTCACCGGCTTGAATTGAATTGGAAAGAATATTTTGCTTTAGGATCGGGACAAACATTAACCGCTCAATTCCGTGCGGGTTCAATTCTCGGCAAAGCAGTCCCGGATTTTTTTGATTTCTACATTGGCGGATTAGTCGGCATGAAGAGTTATCCTTTCTATGCTGTTAGCGGTAATAAAGTCGGGTGGATAAATCTTACTTACCGTTTTCCTCTTTTCAAGAATATTGATACCCGCATAGGACATTTGTACGTTGATAAAATTTACTTATCGGTTTACGGAGATTTTGGAAATGCCTGGACAAGAGATTTTCCATCGCTTAATAATTTTAAGAAGGGTGCCGGTGCAGAAATAAGAATTAAGATGAATTCATTTTATTTATTCCCGACAAGTTTGTTTTTCAACGCAGCTTATTCATTCGATAGATTTTCACGAAAGATCTTAGGTGAGAATGTTACCTACGGCAAAGAGTGGAGTTTCTACGGCGGAATACTTTTCGATTTTAGTCTCTAATTATTTTGGGTGATATGATGAAGAAAATATTTTTATTAATAGTTGTCAGTTGTCAGTTGTCAGTTGTCAGCGGGCAGTCTAGTTTATCCGGTTCATTGAGCATGGATTCAAAAATCTCTTTTGATAGATCAGAAAAGATTAATAAGGATGCGACTAAGAATATTAATGAAAATCAAAAATCTCCTTTATTAGCCGGTGCTTTATCATTTGTTATTCCCGGTGCCGGAGAGTTCTATTCTGAAAATTATATTAAATCTGCTGTTTTCGTAGCTGTTGAAGCAGCGGCAATTACCATAGGATTGATCTATGATAAAAAGGGAAATGATCAAACCAACTTCTTCCAAAATTATGCTGAACTGAATTGGTCGGTTCTTAGATATGCACAATGGACATTGATCCATCTTAAAGAATTAAATCCAAACCTGAATCCAATTGATTATCAAAATAAAGTTATTCAAAACGGTAAAGTAAATTGGGATGAATTGAATAAATTGGAAAATGATGTTGCAGGAAGAGACGGCAGAGACGGAAAAGTTCCGGGGAGTTATTATTCTCATCGTCTGCCAAAATACGGCGAACAGCAGTACTATGAACTTATAGGCAAGTATCCGCAATTTAATGTTGGCTGGAATGATTTTGGAAATGGTGATCTGAATACTCCTTATGCTTATGGAGATCCTCTAACTGAAAAATTCCGTTATTATTCCATAGAGCGGGGCAAAGCAAATGATTTTTATAACATTGCCACTAAAGCTGTGATAGTTGTGGTTGTAAATCATATTCTCAGTGCATTAGATGCAGCATGGTCTGCACATGGTTATAATAGCAGACTTGAGATGCATGCAAGCATTGAAAAGTATAACACCGGTTTTAATACCGTATATTACCCTCAATTAAATTTGCAGTATAGTTTTTAACATTATTCTTATCGAAAATGAGCACACCTTTAGTTTTAATTGTCGGAAGACCGAACGTTGGTAAATCAACTCTGTTCAACCGTCTTACAAATAGCACAACAGCAATTGTTGATGACACAAGCGGAGTAACGCGAGATCGGATCTACGGCGATGTTGAATGGAATGGAAAATATTTCCGTGTGATTGATACCGGCGGATACGTACCAAACTCGGAAGATCTCTTTGAAACTGCTATTAGAGAGCAGATCGAAATTGCAATGGATGAATGCGATGCGATACTTTTTGTTGTTGATGGCAGGATCGGATTAACTCCAATTGATAGAGATGTTACAGATATTTTACGACGTGCGAACAAACCGGTTTTTCTTCTCGTTAATAAAAGCGATACTCCAAATTATGAAGTGACAAAAGCAGATTTTTATTCGCTTGGACTAAAACATATTTATGATGTTTCAGCACTCAACGGAAGAAATCTCGGCAATCTTCTTGATGATTTGATGACACACTTGCAATTTTCGGATGAGATTGATACTGAAACACGTTTGCGTCTTGCAATCATTGGTAAACCGAATGTCGGTAAATCTTCTCTTGTAAATGCTCTGCTCGGTTATGATAGAACTATCGTAACAAATATTCCCGGGACTACAAGAGACAGCATTGATTCCATATTAAAATATTACGGTGAAGAAATTGTTCTTGTTGATACAGCCGGACTGCGCAAAAAAACAAAAGTAAAAGAGAATATTGAATTCTTTTCAAATGTGCGGACTTACAAAGCACTTTGGAGCTGTGATGTTGCAGTTCTATTATTAGATTCTACTTTGGGAGTAGAAAAACAAGATCAGAAAATTATTGATGAAGCGGTCCGTAGAAGAAAAGGATTGATCCTTGCTGTTAATAAGTGGGATCTTTTAGAAAAAGATACAGGCACAGCTAAAATTTATACCGATGCCATTCACGATAAAATGGGTTCGATTGATTATGTACCGGTAATTTTTATTTCTGCATTGACAAAGCAAAGAATATTTAAGCTTATCGAAATTGCAAAAAAAGTTCACGATGAAAGACATAAAA
>Ga0082335_1003233_pt1 | contig 27366 bp, 21 predicted proteins | sample Subgrocontami58m_FD_72375 | JGI IMG/M metagenome (GOLD analysis project Ga0082335, IMG submission 72375) | Subsurface groundwater microbial communities from S. Glens Falls, New York, USA - GMW37 contaminated, 5.8 m (SPADES assembly) (version 2) ...
GGAATACGTTTTAAGATCGGCCCTCACTGCCTCGATTTTCTTGAGCCTCAGACGAAGGAAAGCCCGATCGGGGAATGGTTGAAGCGCCGCGGCCCTTCCCCGTATTCCGCGACCCTTCGGACAACCTCCGGGAATCGTGCCCCTTTGGACAAAATCCTCACCCACGGCGCCGCTCTGTCGTTTGAATGAATAAATGATAGAAAGTTGGTTTTTACGTTCAGGGATGGACGCTTTCCAAAAACCAATCCGTCGGCACCTCGCGCCCTATTCCTTTAGATTTGGCATCCGCGTACACGCAGGCTCCCAAGGCCGCAAACTGGAGTCCCATGCCGATATTATTGATGAAGCAGGTAATCTCCCTGTCCGATTTTCTGCCGGGGACCGTTCCGGCTACGAGATCCTTTAGCTCCGGGGCGCCGACCCAGAAAGGCGGCTCGGGAGAGGAAATGGATCCGCCTCCCTGCCGCAGAAAATCGACGGGGTCGTGGGCCTCGATCTCCTCGTCTCCGAAGCCTGCGATGTAATTCCGCGGCGCGAACCTGCGGCAGTGAATTGCCAGCCGATCAGCCCGGCGAATCGTCTCCTCCCCCAACTCGCAATCCTTGACGCAGGTGACGTGGACTCCGGGCCGAAGCCATCCCGGCTCAATCACCCGGGTGATGGCATTGGTGGCCGCCACAAGGATGTCGGCCCCGTCGGCCACCTCTTCAGGCCGCTCCACCACCTCCACTGGAAGCCGGATTTTTTTCTCCATCTCCTCGGCGAAGCGCTCGCGATTGGCCTTCGTGGGGCTGTAGAGCCGGATGCGTTTGATCGTCCTTATCCCGCACATCATCGGGACATGCGCCCCGGCCTGCCATCCGGAGCCGAATAGGCCAAGGGTCGCGGCGTTTTCCCTGGCGAGATAGCGCGCCGCCAGGGCGCTGGTGCCGGCTACCCGCCACCTCTGGATGACGCCGTCCGGAAAGATGGCCAGGGGCTCCCCGGTCTCGGCGGAAAATAGCAGGATGAGACCCACCCATTTTCCGCTTCCCGCCTGAGGGATTTTTCTTTTGATCGTCCTTCCATCCCGCTCTTCCCAGCGGATGACGTCCGAGTTGAGACGCAGGGCCACCACCGGCGGATCCGTAAGACCGCCTTCCATGGATTTGAAGGCGTAAACGCCGCTAGGGGTGGTCTTCGGGAGGTAGAGATCCGTCCTCGGCCTGTAGACGGCCTTTCCTTCGGCTTGCTGACTGTAGGCTTTTTCCAAAAAACGTAGCGAGGTCTCGACCGATATAAGCGACTCGATCTCATCGTTATTGAGAATCAGCATGTTCCTTGCAACCTCACTTGAAGAGGCTATACCAACCGACAAGAACGGGTGTCAAGGCAAGACAGCGAACCTTTTTACCGATGCAAGACCATGAAAGCAAAGACCTTGGCCGCTTAGAAGACGCTCTGCCCGGGCTCGTTTACCCTGCCTATTTGAACCCGATCGAAAACATGCTCTCTAAATCGTGGCGGGAGTAAACCCGGAAGGCTATAAGAGTCTCTGATTGCTCGATCCCGTCTACTTTGCGAATCCCTTTCGTGACGACATCCGCCAGCCGCTCGTTGTCCTTTACCCGAATCACGACGGCGAGGTCGTATCGCCCAGCAACCGAGTAGACTTCAGTTACCCCTTCCATGTCCGTGATCTCCTCGGCAACTTCATTGACTCTGTCTCTCGCAACATTCAGCAAAACGAGGGCAGTAACCATATCGCTAACCTCCTTAAAGAACGGATAACGGCTCTAAAACGCCGGCACTATCAAAGGATAGGTTGGCGGAAGCCACTCTGTCAAGGTTTTATCAGACCGTTGAAAAAGGTTCGACCTTGAGGCTCACCTCGAAAGGCCCATCTGCCCTTCGAGTTTCCTCAGGGTGGTGAGTTCGTCGAACCACCGTCAGCCGGCCTGAGAGTCTCTCTCAGGTCCGATGCGATACACCTGTGCTACGCTCAACGGAGACACGCTTGAGGCTCCTCGCTCGACGCATCGGCCCTTCGAGATACCCCCAGGCCGGCGGTTGTGATGGTTGCACTCGACCGCCTCGCTCCAATGTACTTCACGTAATCTCAGAACCCTATTAATCCTCCAGCCCGTAAAGACGAATGGCGTTCTCCAAAGCGATTTTGCGGGAGAGATCTGCGGGAAGCGCGGCGAGGAACACTCTTGTCCGCTCCCGGTTCATTGGGGCACGTTGCGAAAATTCCACCCCCGGCCCTCCACCCCGCACAGAAGGTGAAACAAAAAATTGGTCCCCGCCAATTACGAAACGATCAGGGAAATCTCGCAGCAGCTGAAGCCAGCCTGGTCTGATTTCGTTGTCCCTGCTTAGCGGGTGATTCTGAGGCGCCCGGCCGGGAGCCAGCCTTAAGCTCATATAGAGGTTGGGATGTTTCCCCAGCAGCCGCCGGCTCAACTCGATGGTCCAATTGCCAAGCATGTCCGACCCTGCATGCGCCCAGACAATTTTGGCCTTGCGGTTGTGTTCGAGAAGGCGCTCAAAAGCAGCCAGGTTAGGCCGGAAGAGCCGCGGATTTGGGGGAGAGGAGAGCCACTCTGGCGCCTTCATCTCCTCAGTGACAAGATCGAAATGAAAGTCGATCAGTACATTGTTGCGCCCGGCGATATCCGCCAGCAACAATAAGAGAGGATGATCCGCAGCAACAGATTCGTAAGGATGGCCCGGCACGTGCGAGAGATGATGCGCTGTTATTTCCCCGAAACCTAAGGCCCCTCGCTGGAGAATCTCGCTCGCCTTGTCCTCAAATTCGCGCCTCAGGTCATTGCTTACCTCCGTGCCATTGGCCGCCTGCAGCATGGGGTTAAGGCTCCCACCCCCACCAAGAAAGGCAAAGCGTGTCGGATAGCGTTTTAAAACCTCAGCGAAGCTGTCATATTCGTGATTTCCCGGATTGCCGTAGATTTGGGGCGGAGGCATGACGACCATCTTTCTGATTCCTGATTCCTCCATCGCCCCAAGGGCGCCCCTGGTCGCCGCCTGGTAATCTTGCAAACTGCCCCTTCCGCCTACTAAGTGAACGTGGATATCAAGCCACTCGATCCGTCCCGGCGCCCCGGATGTTTGGCCTTCACTTTTTCCCGCAAGCAAGTGAAATGCAACGAGACAGAAGACGACTATCGCCGCAGGCGACCAGAGACCCCAGTCCGTTCTTATCGATCGGAAACGAAAGGCCGGAGATTTCTTCTTAAGACTGGTAGATCGAATTTTCACGAAGCGCCCCCTCGACCGATTTGAATCCAACCCTGAGGGCTGCCTGCGTTCGGCAACCCGTCAGCGCTGGAGAGCCATAAAGGCGAAAACCTTGGCCGCATCAAAGACACTGTTGACCGAGACGAAATCGTGGTCGGTGTGCTGAAAGCGAATATCCCGGGAGCCGTAGTTGATGGCCTGGATTCCCCTCACGTTGAGTAACCCCGTGTCATTCGCCGCCGTGGAGTAGCTGAACTTAGGCTCTCTCCCGAGCATCACCTGGATAGCCCAACTTAGCGACTTCACCACATCGGCCTCTTTCGAAACCTCGCTGGGGTACATGGAGTCTTTCTTCTGGACCTCGACTTTGAAGGGATCCAGATTGCCAATTGCCGTCTCAAGTTGTTGGATAGCTTCGGCGGGATCGTCACCGGGAAGCAATCTCCGGTCAAACACCATCCGGCATTCGCTCTGGATCGTGTGCGTTGCCTTGGGAAAACTCTCGACCGAGGTAGGGGTCAAAGAAACCTTCCCCAGCTCCGGATGCGCCCTGTCCGAAGGATAGGGCATGAGAGGCTTCAGCTTCTCTAGAACTTTCATCGCCCCCTCGATTGCATTGATTCCCTCCCAGGGCCTGCTGCTGTGGGACTGTTTCCCTCGGACCGTAACCAGGATATCGACCCGGCCCTTATTTCCCAGTTGAATCTCCGGCGGGCCATCTATGATTCCCCAATCGGCATCTACTTTTCCATGATCCAGGACATAAGCGAGGGAATCGTGCCGTCCGGTCTCGCCCGCGGTGCTCACGACGAAGTAGAGATCTCCCGGCGGCTCCGCTTTGCTTTCCGCCAGAGCCTTTAGAGCCGACATCATCGCGGCAAGACTCCCCTTCTGCTCACACGCTCCTCTCCCCCAGACACATTCGCCCTGCAGCCCGTAAGGCGCGCCATCAACGAGGGCGCCTGAATAAGGATTCTGCATGGTGCTGGGAGCAGCGCTCATGGCGTAGGCGACCAGCAGTAGCCGCTTCGCCGCGCCCTTGCCCGGCAGACGGGCGATCAGATTTCCCTTATCGTCGATCACCGAGCGGACTCCGGACGCCTCGAGCTCCGGCTTGACGATCTCCCGAATCAACGACAAGACCTTCGGTTCCTCTTCGAGCAGCTCGGTCTGGGGACTGGGAGTTTGCACCAGCCTGACAAGGAGTCTCTTTACCTCCTCATATCGAAGGTTCTCTTCGATCAGTTTCTTAGCCTGCTGAGCGTCCATAGGGTCAGAGAAGTTTTGAGTTTTGAACTAAACACTCATAACTAAGAACTAAAAACTATTCATTGCTATCCGCTCTCAAACTGAGCGCCGACCTTCCCGAGCCTTCGCGCCGCAACGATCAGCACGACGGAAACGAGGCTGACCACGATCGCAAGGGAGCACATAGGGCCGTAGTTGCCATCCACGTAAAAATGATAAAGCAACGGACCGATCGGCTCAGAGCCGGGCGAATAGAGAAACACGGAGGTGCTGAACTCCCGCAAGTAGATGGTTGCCAGAATGATCCAGCCGGCGATGAAACCCGGCCGCATCAAAGGGAGAAGGACGCGCCGGAAGGTAGAGATAAAGCCCGCGCCGCAGGCCTTGGAGGCGTCTTCCAGCTCGTCGTGGATCTGAACGATCGTGCTGCTCATGGCGCGAAGGCCATAGGGCAAGAAGCGGGTAATGTAGCCGATCATCAGGATCCAGATCGTACCGTAGATGGGAAGCGGAATATAGACGTAGGTCCAGAGCAGGCCGATAGCGAGCGCGGTCCCCGGAAAGGCCCACGGAATGAAGCTGAGCGCCTCGATCAACCCCCTGCCCTTGGCCCTGGTCTTGGTCGTCACGTAGGCGGTCACAGACGCAAGGAGCATACACAACGTGGCGCCAACGACTGCGAGAAAGATGCTGTTCTGCAGAGCGCGGTAGGTGCGGCCATCCGTCAGATTGGAGCGATAGTGCTCGAGAGTCAGAAGATTCCAGGTCTTTGCCCCCGGAACATGAAGGTAGGTCACGAAGGAGACATAAAGCAACACGACGAAGGGAAGCACGACGATCAGCAATAAAATCAGCGCGGCGATCGCCGATGCAAAATAGCGCCATCTCCCCAGGTCGATGACCGCGGGACGATAGCCGCGCCCGGTCACCGTCACGTAGCGCTCCGAGCGCGACGTCAGCCGCCGGTAGAAATAAACGAAAACCATGGTGATCGCCAAAAGCGAAACGCCATAGGCCGCCGCCATGTTCTGATCGGGAGGAAAGGCGCCCACGGCTTCGCGGTAAATCTTGGTGGTGAAAACCTCGATCCGCGCCGGCAGCGCGATGATGGCCGGGGTGTCGAAGCTCTCAATCGCCCGCACGAAATTCAGCGTCGCCGCCGCCAGCAGCGCGGGCCTCACGATCGGAAAGGTGATGCGCCACGCGATCTGCAGGTTGCTGGAGCCGGCCACCCGCGCCGACTCCTCCAGGGACGGATCCATCGAATAGAGGGACGCGGAAAGGATCAAGAAGGCCAGAGGCGTCGTGATTAGCGCTTCGACAAAAACCATTCCCCCCATCGAGTAAATGTTGAAGGGCGCATTGTCCAATCCCAACAGATCCATCAGGAAGCGATTGATCAGACCGGTGCGCGGGCTCAAAAGCACCGTCCAGGCGACGGCCAGCATCACCGGCGGAAAGATATTAGGGATAATGGCGGTGAGCTCGAAGAATTTCCTGAAAGGGGCGTTGGTGCGCACGGATATCCACGCCACCGCGCCGGCCAGGATAGTCGCAAGAACCGACGAGCCGGCCGCGAAGACGAAGGAGTTCAGCAGGAGCTGGTAGGTCAGAGGGTCCGAGTAGGCCCGGACATAGTGAGACAACGTGAAGTTGCCCGGCACGCCCAGGGGTTTGCTCAGGAAGCTGCCGTAGAAAAGCATGAGCGTAGGCGATAGGCTGAGATAGGCGATCACGACACCCGCGACCGCGACGACCCCGACCTGCGGGTCCTGGCGCACCGCTCGGATCGGCCGGTCAAAGATGCGGGCTAGAACTGAAGTGCCATTCATGCGCGGGGTCTCGCTCGGCTGAAACCAAAAACAAAGAGGGCTGGCCCTCGAAATCGCACCTTAGGGGCCGGCCCTCTTTTGTCGTTACCTACAACAGACAAGGGTTCCAGGATCTTATTTCGCGAAGAAGATGTCCCGGAACGTGCCGCTCATCAGCTTCCTAAACTCATCTTCCGACGGGTTATCCATGAAGACCATATTCGGCGCCACCTTCTCCGCATCCTTGATGGGAGGAAAGATCCCCGGAGACAAAACGAATTCCCCGTCCTCGGCGATCGCCTTCTGTCCTTCCGGCGATGCGGCGTAATCAATATAAAGCCTGGCGGCGTTCGGGCGAGTGGATTTGCCGCTCAGCCCCATGTAGTTCGGGTCGGTCAGATACTTATCCATCAGCACATAGCCTAATGGTCCCTTATACTGCTTCAGGTATTTAATGTAGGTGATGCCGACCAAGGCCTCGCCTTTAATGATGGTAGGCGCAACCGGGGCCAGCGATTCCACCAGGATGGGCTGTTGCTTCGCCAGTGCCTTGACATAATCCAGCCACTTGTCTCCCTTGATCTTATCGAGATTCCACAGAAACTGCGCGGTCGTCGTGTGCCTGGTAGGATCGGGCATGCTTAGTTTCCCGCGCCATTTGGGATTGAGCAGATCATCTAAGGTCTTCGGGACCTCCGTGGGCTTGACGAGCTCCGTGTTGTAGAGAATGCTGATCGGGAGCACGCGCCAGGGGGTGATGCGGCCGTCTTTCTCCTTGAAATGGGCCGGGAACTTTTCGGATGAAGGCGGGATATATTTTGTGAAGAGACCCTCGTCCCGCATGATGAGCGCGACGCCCCGGTTTCCTTCCGCCACGTCGAAGGCCGGCTTGCCGGCGCGCCATTCCGTCAGAGCGCGCTCCGAAACCTGCGTGGACGAGCCGCGCCAGTATTCGACCGTGATGCCGTATTTCTTTTCGAACCCCTTGTTAAGCCCCCCCATGGCCTGCGGCACAACGGACCCATAGACCACCACCTTGCCTTCCTTCTTCGCCGCGTCAACATTGACAGCCTGCGCCAGAGCCAACGACGGTAAAGTCAGGGTCAACAGGGCGATCGCGAATGAACTACGAAAGAAACGTTTTCCTAAGCTAGCCATGGATGCACCTCCGATAGATTCAGCTTCTTGGATCAGGAGGTAAAGCTACAAGGAAATTGGAGGCCGTGTCAAGAGTAGCTCCGCGACCGCGCTAAAGGTCTCCAGCCAGCTCAACGACTCTCTTTCTCGCCTCCTGCGTTCCCATCGGCAGCAGGATCGGAAGATCGAGTCCTTCCGCGACGAATTCCTCGAGGCGCCTGCGGCACTCCGAGGGCGTCCCGGTTATGGAATGGGCGAAAACCACCTCATCACTGATCAATTTTTTCGCCCCTTCCCAATCTCTCCTGCCGATCGCCGCCGCCAGACTCTCCTGATCGACCTTCCCGCCGCCCATACGGATATTCTCCGCATGATGCTTATTGCGGAAGATATAGGCCAAAAAGGTCTTGCTGGCATCGATAGCTTCTCTTGGGTTGTCCGAAACAGCGGTGGTAATGAAGCCCGCCATATCCCTCTCTCGAAGCGACTTTCGCGCCCGCTCGGCGCCCTTTTTCACCTCTTCCACGCACTTAGCGATATATTTCGGCGCACAGCCGGCCGAGAGCAGCACCCCATCGCCGATCTCCCCGGATAGACGGAGCATCCTGGACTTCACTGCCGTCATGTAGATGCGAATGACGGAGGATGGCTTAAATCCCATTTTGGCGCCGTTGATGTTAAAGACTTCCCCGTGAAAGTGAACCGTCTCCCCGCTCAGCAAACTCCGCAACACTTGCATGTATTCGCGCATCGTCTTCAGCGGCCGCGTCACGTTGATCCCGGCCTCTTCCAAAGCCGCCGCATTTCCGGTACCCGCCGTTGCCCATACCCTTCCCGGCGCAAGTTCCTCCATTGTAGCAAGCGCCATGGCAGACATCATGGGCGGTCTTGAGTAAGGGCTGAGAGGAACCGGGACCACCTTTATTCTCTTCGTGGTCGCGAGAAAGGCCATAGCGGATGTGAGGGAGTCGCGAAAACAGATGTGATCAGACATCCAGATCGACTCCATACCGACCTCGTCTGCGAGGCGCGCGAGCTCGACCATTTCGTTGATCGAATAAAAGCCGTCGAAGCAAAGTCCCAACCGGCGCAATGCCATACCCCAGTCCTTTCCTAAAAGCCCTCTAAGAGAAGCGCCTCTAGACCCTTGAATTTTACTCCATCCAGTCCCATCTTCTTCAAAGTGAGACCATCGGTAAGGTACGGAGTCTGGTTGATCTCCGAGGCGATGGTGATAAGGGCATCAATCACCGGGGTCTCGATCCCGACCAGCCTCCCGATCTCCGCCATCGGCACCAGACCGTAACCGACATCTTCATTCAGGTACCGGTGGTTGAGCGTGGTCGGTGATTTGATCGTTCGGTTCGGAGCGCTCTCGCGGATTGCCTGGTAAACCGACTGGCTCGCGCGCGCTGCTTCCGTGGTAAGCCCGGCCTGATAAAAGATCTCAACAAAGCTCAGAGGCGCCAGCCCTAGCCTGTTAACAATCCGGAGCCGTTCTCGATCTACCGCGCTGATGAGACGCGCGATCGCGGGCGTAATCCCCTCGCTGTAAAAACAAAAATCCCCCCCATCTTCCTCTATCCGGCCCGCATTTCCTATCATCCCGGCTGGATGCATGATAGCGTTAATATTCGATAACCCCGTCTCGAGGACATTCGCAGCCGCGATAATGTCAGGGTAAATCTTTCCTATCTCCCCTACCAGCTCGGGAGTAAATTTCCCGGGAAAGGCGGCACAGCCGAGATGCGTGGTCCGCCGGTAGATCTCCACCCTTGCCGGCTCTGTCAGCCGACAAATATAAGTCAGCGTCACAGTCTCGCAACTCCGAATCTTGCCCTTGAGCCCCCGTTCTCTCAAGACGGAGACCAAGTGCAAACAGCCTCCTGTGTGACCGGGGTTGAGGAAGATAATCTGGCCGTCCCTTAGATGAGGCGTCAGGCTCGCCGTCAGCCCTTCGTGAGCACTGGATGGGGCGGCGATCATGATCAGCTCCGCGCCGCCAACCGCCTCCGCCATATTGGATGTCACCAGCTGCGGGCGCGCGAAGACTTCCTTCCCGGCCTCGACGAGCATAATACCGCCGCGTTCCACGATCGGCCGAAGCGTGCTTTCGGAGCGGGAGTAAAGACGCACTTCGTAACCCCTGAGGGTTAGGTCCGCGGCAGCGGCGCAGCCGCCGTTGCCCGCCCCTAGTACTGCAATCGTGCGAATGTCCATACTTAAAGACACAATCGAGGATAGAGGATTGAAGATAGCAAATGCGATCCTCTATCTTCCATTCTCGATCTTCGTGCTTATTTTACTCGGTAATGCTCCAGCTTCTCCTCGTCCAACTCCACTCCCAGGCCCGGCTTGGAGGAAACAACGATATCTCCGTCTCTATACTCAAAGGGTTCGGTAATAATGTCGTCCTGATAATATATTCCGGCGATTCCCTTCTTCCCTCTCCCTTTTGGCGTGGAGACCGGCACGACGCATGGGAGCGAAGCAACGGCAGTAGAGGCGGCCAGATGGAGATTGGCGGCATTGCCGACTCCCGTCTCGACGGAACCGTTGACGTTGCACTGAAGGCCCCCCGCCTCGGCTACGGCCGCGACCTTTTTCGCCTTAAAGAGACCGCCCGGCTTCGTGGTATAAAGGGAGATAATCTCCGCGGCCCTTTTCCGAACGATTTCCAAAACGTCCTGCGGTGTCCACGCGCTCTCGTCCGCCATAATCGGCGTAGCAACCCCCCGCGCAACTTGAGCCATCGCATCGATACCTTCCACCGGCTGCTCCATATAACGGATGCCGTATTCTTCCATCGCCTTAATAACCTGCACCGCGACTTTCGGCGCGGGATAGCCCTGGTTGGCATCCACCGCGACCTGGATCTCCGTGCCGATCGCCTTTCGGATCCGCCTTACCAGCTCTACATCGCGCTTCGGCTCCTGACCGCCCTTGAGCTTGATCGCCTTGATGCCTTCATCTTTTACCTGCAGCGCCTCTTCCACTGCCTTATCGATCTCCATTAGCCCGATGCTGTGGGCTATCGTGACGCGCTCCCGGTAACGGCCACCCAGGAGTTGATAGGCAGGAATCTTGAGTCCCTTCCCGACGACGTCGTAAAGCGCCATGTCGATGGCTGCCTTGCAATAGGGATAACCTTTAATGGCTTGATCCATCAGCGTGTGGAGCGCCGCGATCTGACAGGGATCCTTCCCTTCCAGCGCCGGAGCAAGAATATCGTTGATGACGTGAACGGTCGTCTTGGGAGTTTCCCCGTAGTATTTCATGTGGTCACCGCCCCAGTCCTTCAGTACCGGCGCCTCTCCCAGACCGACCAAACCTTCATCTGTCATTAATTTAATAATGACATAGACGCCGATCGGCGTAGTCAGGCTGGCCCACTGGTGGGCTCTCCTAGTCGGCAAGCGGATCGGAATCGTTTCGATGCGGGTTATCTTCATCACATCATGTCACGCAAAGAGGCTCCCTCGGGGAACGCGCCTTCGGCTGCGGCCGATGGTGCAGTGCTTTAACCGAATCTTTTCGTCTCTACGTCCGCAGCCTCATTCGCGCTCCCCTCGATCGCTCCTCTGAGAGTGAGGGCGCTTGCCGAGCGAGCCGAAAGCACCAGTCGTGCAGGTTCAAAGAACCCACGATTCTATTGCTTTCGGCAAGCGAGGTAAGTCCCCGAACGAACCTTGTTCACCCCACCCGGATCAGCCTATCCGTCGGCGTATAGTCCGAGAGAAGCTCACATCCGTTCTTGGTGACGGCGATCATGTCCTTGTTCTGCAATCCCATCCTTTCCGGGATAAAGACCAGCGGCTCGATGGCAAGAACCATCCCCTCTTCTAAGCTCTTGCTGGCATAGCGACCCAGGTAGGGCTCCTCGTGGAGAAAGAGGCCGATGCCGTGGCCCACAAAGCTGATCGGCTCAAAGCCAAGCTCGCTGAATTTCTTTAAAAACTTCAGGTAGATATCCTTACAACCGGCCCCAGGTTTGATCAAGTCCATAACCAGATATTTGCATTGAATGAGATTCCCCCAGATCTTTTCCTGTTCCGGCGTAGGACTCCCCACAACCGCCGTACGGCAGACGCCCGCATGGTAGCCGCTCTTCACGCCGAAAATCTCCATCCGGATAATGTCCCCTGTTTGGATCACTCGTTGGGTCGGCCCGACGTTCGGAAACCGGCTTCTCTCACCGGAGGCGATGATCATGAGCTTGAACTGTTCCGCTCCAGCGGCAAAAATCCCGCCGACTAAAAGTCCCGCCAGGTCCATCTCCGTCATCCCCGCTCGCGCATGCTTGAGGGTATCGCAAATCGCCTTGTCGGTAATCTTGCTTAAACCGCGCAGGAGATCCAACTCTTCACGGCTCTTGACCTGGCGAAGCTCCTGGAAAATAACGTCGGCCGCCACCAATACGGCGCCAGGGAGCTTCTGTTGGAGCGTGGCCAGATCCTTCCCCGGAATATACTCCATCTCGATACCGATCTTCGCCCGCTCGAGCTTCAGATCCTTCAGGGACTCGCAGAGCTTGTCCATGGGGTCTTCGGTGAATTCCCGATAGACTCTAAGCCCTTTTATTCCGCCATGCGCCCGGACCGTTGTCTCCTCCATATCGATCACCACCATGGTGATCTCTCCGCCGGCGGTAACCACAGCAATCGCATGCCGCCAGCGCATCAAGGACTGCGAGGGAACGACAATTCCCGTGGTGTAGGTTACATTTTCAGGGGACATCGAAATAAGGGCATCCAGCCCCCTTTCGGCCATCGCCTTTCTTTGCCTTACGATAATCTCAGGATTCATAATCACCGCTACCTTAGATAGTGAAGCATTTTTTATATGACTCCCTTCTCTCTCAAGTCACTAATCTCCTTGGGCCCATACCCCAAGCGGTGAAGGGTTTCCTCCGTGTTCTCGCCCAGCCTGGGAGGCCGCGTTGAGATTTCCGCCGGTGTTTCGCTCAGGGTGACCCCGTTTTTCACCATCTGAATAGTCCCTAACCCGGGAGCGTTGAGTCCGACCAATCGGTCAAGGTAGCGCACCTGAGGATCATCGAACACCTCATCGAAGGTCCGAAGCGGCGCGCTGGGGACATCCTTTTCTTCGAGCAGCTTCAACCAATGGTCCCGAGGGCCATTTTTAAAAACTTTTTGCAGGATCTCTCGAATAAGGTCGTAGTGCTTCATCCTACCTTCACGATCCTTAAAGCGAGGATCCTCCCCGAGATCGGGAAGTCCAACCACTTCTGTGAGGCCGGTCCAGAACTTCTTAGGGTGAGAAAGATGAACTACAAAAGCCAGCCCATCGCCCGCTACAAAGGCATAAACCTGAGCCTGGTGAAGGCGACTCACCATAGTCGGAACTTCTCCTGTAGCTAAATATTGAGTGATGGTGTAACCGATAAAGCTCATGGTCGCCTCTAGAAGAGAAGTTTCCACCTTCTGCCCCTTTCCCGTGCGCTCCCGCGCCATGAGGGCGGCCAGGATCCCGTAGCAACCATAAATTCCCCCCAGATGATCGGAAAAAGGGGCGCCTGGTCCATTGGGAGATCTCAGATCCGTCAATATACTCAGGAGCCCGCTAAGCGCCTGGCCAATAGTGTCATATCCGGGCCTATCCCGGTAGGGTCCATTCTGGCCAAAGGCCGATATCGAACAATAGATGATCCGGGGATTGTCCTCCCTAAGCGCTTCGTAACCAATCCCCAGGCGATCCACTACTCCGGGACGGAAATTCTCGACGATCACATCCGCTTCCCGGGCAAGGCGCAAAAAAATCTTTTTCCCCTCCTGGCTTCTTAAATTAAGGGTCAGGCTTTTTTTGTTCCGGTTAAAGCTACAGAAAAGCGGGCTGTAATCCTTTGGTTCTTTCTCCCAGCTTCGAAACGGATCACCTTCCCCGGGAACCTCCACCTTAAGGATTTCCGCTCCCAGGTCGCCCAGCAGCATTGTAGCGAACGGGCCCGCGATATAACTGCTCAAGTCCAAGACTCTTATTCCTTCCAACGCATGTGACATATCCTCTCCTTTGCGCCACCCCCGGCTTTCATCCGGATCGCAGTACGGTGTCTTAAAATTTTTCGATCGATCTCTTACGGGAATGGCTGATTAGCCTTGTCCGTTACCAGAGCGAATATTTCCACCATTCCTTTGTGACTGTCAAGCCAAGACACCCGACCCTGATCCGTCGATAAGGGACGCTTGCTGCGTTATCGCTTCGGGCTCGCATCCTCACGTACCTCCCCTGTACGCTCCGGTGCGATCCCTCGCTCCGCCTTGCACCCGCCGCCTTCTCGACGGCCAGGGTTTCCAAGGTGTTGCGACCTTACCAACGGATTATGGCCCGACCTGGCTAAACCAGCCGCTGGCAGCAAAATGAATTGTTTGTCTATATCCGCGCTATTTGCTACCGTAACGACCGGGTAATGACAGTGCAAGAAAAACTCAAAAAGATCCGCGAAGAGCTAAAACAGACCTTCCTCGAACGTGGCGAGCTGATCGATGGCGCCCTTTCCGCCCTGCTCGCCTCCCAGCACGTACTGATCGTCGGTCCTCCGGGAACCGCAAAATCGATGCTCGCCGACGAGATCTGCCGCCGCATCCAGGGGGCAAATTACTTTCAGTGGCTTCTGACCCGCTTCAGCACTCCGGAGGAAATCTTTGGGGCGGTAAGCCTCAAGGCTTTGGAGCAGGATGATTACCGCAGGGTCACTGCGCACAAGCTCCCGGAAGCGCACATCGCCTTTCTCGATGAAATCTTCAAGGCGAACTCGTCTATTCTGAACGCCATCCTGTCTCTCATTAACGAACGGATCTTCCACAACGGCAAAGAGGTTGTCTCGGTCCCGCTGCTTACCCTATTTGGCGCGAGCAATGAGCTGCCTGAGGACGACGAGCTGCTGGCTCTCTACGACCGCTTTCTCCTCCGCTTCGTGGTGAAGTACATCGAAGAAGATTTCCGCTTTCTCAGGATGCTCGAGAGCCCTTCGCAAACCGAGCGCACCACATTGAGCCTGGAGGAACTCTGCGGCATGCAGAAGCAGGTCCGCGACATCTCCATACCCGGCTATGTCTACCGAACCATTGCCGACATCCGACGGGAGCTTGGAAAGAAAAATATTGTCGCCTCGGACCGGCGCTACCGGCAATCCCTCTCCCTGCTCCAAGCCCACGCCTATCTGACGGGAGGGAGCGAGGTCACGGAAAAAAACCTCTTTTTCCTGGAACATGTGCTGTGGCGCGACCCGGGAGAGCAGCCTCAGGTCCGCGATACCATTCGTGAGCTGCTTTTGGGTTATGAAGAGGAAGTCAAAGAGCTCCTTTACGAGTCGCGGGAGATACGGGATTCCGCCCTGCGTCCGTGGGCAACCAGCGACGAGCGCGCTCGGGCCCTCATCGAGGCTCACACCAAACTCCGGAATATACTGGCCAAGGTTGACCAAATCCTGGAGAAGGCGCAAAAACTCGGCCGACCTCCGGAGCGCGTGGGGGCCGTCAAAGGGGAAATCGAAGAAATCCAAAAGGAGCTGCTGGAGAAGTTTTAGTTATTAGTAACCACCTGATGCCACCAAGACGAAAAAAGATTACCGCCCCAAAGAGAACTCTCCAGCCCTTAGCGCAAAACATTTGCTGGATTGAGAGTGACGCCTATGACCGGAGGGCCTATGGCAATCTCCGCTCTGAGGCTTCTTCCCTGCGCGCTCTGGAGGAAAACGGCTCTACTTTCATCCCCCATTTTCCATCGCTGCTGCAAGATCTTTTCTGCCTATTTTTCAAAAATAACATCATCTTTATGCGCGACCGGGATGTCCTGCCAAGCGCCCTTTTCAACCGCATTCTGTTAAACGCCCTGCACAATGGGGATCTCTATCGCATCCTGCGCGAGTTAACGCTCCTGGATGAGGCCAAGAGCGGACTCTGCACCCTCCTCCTGGGCGAGGCGCTCCTCTCTCTGCTCAAATCGGAGAAGGTCCTTACCCGCCGCGACATGCTCGACCTGTGGGACATACAAAAACAGGAGGAGATACTGGAGGAAAAGAGGGGGGAGCTAACTGAGACTGAGAATCTTTCCGGAGAGCAACTCTCCGATCAAGCGAAGAAACTCATAGAAAAGGCAAAGGACAGATTAGAGGGCGAATTCGACGGGGCCGAAGCCCTCTTGCGTCACAAGGCAGAGAGGCTGAAGGAGGAACTAACACGGCTTGAGCCGCAAGCTGCGAATCGCTTCCAGGCGGAGGCAATCAAGGTGGCCCAACAGCTTGAGGAGGCCTCGGAGGAGGCGGAGCATTGGGGCTTAACTCTGGGAACGGGCTATCGTTCCCCTCCCGGGCAGAAGCTGGAGCTGGGCAAGAGGCTTGCCGGGAATGAGAAACTGAAGAAGCTTGCTAAAATGGTTGGCCGAATGAAATTTCACGCCTTGGCGCTGCGCAAGAAGATCTTCGAGCGCTCCAGCGAGGAGATCCTGGAAGTGGAGCGGGGTGATTTTCTGAACCGCCTTCTTCCCCATGAGCTCCTGACCCTGCACCATCCGATCCTGCGTAAGGATTTTTACCGCCGCCTTCTGGATCAGGAACTTCTCCAGTACTCCCTGAAGGGAATCGAGGAGAAAGGGAAAGGGCCGATGGTGGTCTGCCTGGATGGCAGCTCTTCGATGGCCGGCGAAAAGGAGATCTGGTCCAAGGCGGTGACGCTTACCCTGCTCGAAATCGCCCGCCGCCAGCGCCGGCTCTTCCGCTCCATCTGTTTTTCCTCGGAAGACACCCCGCTCCAGGTGCTCGACATGAATCCCGGAGAACACTACCAGGTTGAGATGAAAAAAGTGATGGACCTGGCGGAATTTTTTCCCGGCGGCGGCACCGACTTCCAGAAACCCCTGGATGCCGCCCTCGAATGTTTGAAACAATCGCGCTACAAAAAAGGTGATATTGTCTTCATCACCGATGGCGAATGCCAGGTTTCACCCGAATGGGCGGAGGAATTCCGTGATGAAAAAGAAAAACTCGGCTTCTCCCTTTTCTCGATTCTGATCGACGTCGGCCCCAGTTCCTTGGGAACACTAAAAGAATTCAGCGACCGAATCACCACCATCAAACAGCTCACGGGCGATGAGGCCAAGGATATATTCGTAAAGTTCTAATTTCGAGGCTTTTAAATAACCTGGCTGTCCCTCGATCTTCCTCCCTTCGGGGCTGAGCCTCAGGGTCGAAGACGGGACGGTGAGTTTATCGAACCGTAGGATGGATCTAAGGTTCGACCTTGAGGCTCACCTCGAAAGGTGATCTCTTTTATCGCTGGACCTCTTCCAGGTGGGGCATGGGACTCTTCCCATAGACCCAAGTGTTAAGCGTTTTCGAGCAAACACCATTGTGGAAGAAATGCCAAGATCCAAGACCCCGAGCTTCCTATGTGGCTCCCGCAGGCTTCCAAACCATTATCGACGACCTTGCTCAACAAAATGCCAAGGTTCACACTGTCAATCCGGAGAAAATCGTTGATAATCGTTTCGTCAGGAAATTAGAGGAAGAGGGTTTTTTCCGTTCGCTTTATAAGAAGAGGTAAGCCATTCCCCACGGCCGCGGGTAATGACGATTTCTACAATGTAATCGATCTGATCGAAGACGGAGTATACGAACACAAGCAGATGGACTGGGGTGCCTGGGTGGCGAAAGTCACGAAGCAGATCCTGAGTTCATCGAAGGTTCGTATGCCGAAGATGAGACCACAAAGGCCCTAATCTTCTGCCCCCACGAGTACGCGCAGATGCAAGAGCTCCGGCAGTTTGTCAACTCCCTAGACGATCATACCACTTACGCTCTTATGGCCTGTGAGCTGTAGATAATCAACGGGACTTTTCCACATCATTTAGTAGCTTTGTACAGTTGATCGATGTAGCCGCTTTTATCGAGCTTCTCCAGGAAAGATACATTCACAAACTCTTCCGCTCTCCGGTTTCGGGCCTTAGAATTTTTTTCTTCCAGACTCTGTAAAATGAGCTGAATTCCCTCTAACGTCGGGTATGGTTTACTAGGCACAAGCTTGAGCCCCGCTTCGCTATACGCCTCTTCGACCTCTTCGTCGCTCGTATAACCGAGAAACTTTTTAAGGATCTTAATCGACTCTTTCTTCTGCGTCTTATAAAAATAGATCGCGTCAACAAATGATTTAACCACTTTTCCTACAAGTTTGGTGTTGCGGCGAATTAGCGAGTCGGTTGTCAAGACCGCAGACTGTGATGTGGGAAGATTCAGATCAACCATGTTCAGCAGGCTATTGAAACCTAGTTTTCTCGCGGTCAGCGTGAATGGTGGGGTTATAACGGCGGCCTGGACGCTACCGGCTTTCAGCGCTGCAAACCGGGCATTCTGTGCGCCAATCTGAAGCATGGCGACGTCTCGATCCGGATTGAGGCCAACCTTCCGAAGTGCGAAACGTGTCGCCACGTCAGTTGCACTGCCAAACCGACTAATCGCGACTTTTTTTCCCTTGAGATCGCTTACATCTCTGATTTCAGGCGCACTGATTAGAGTATACGGGAATGTATTGACGAGGCCGATTATGATCGTAGTATCGGCGCCGGCAAGCCGGCTCGTGACGGCGCTTGCTCCGTCCGAAACGACAAAGGGCACTTCTCCGGCCAAAAGGGCCTGGGCTCCTCTGGAGCCCCCCTCGATAAAGACAAGCTTTGTCTCTAGGCCGTTTTTACCGAATATCCCCGAGTCCTCGGCCACTTTAACAATCACCTGGAAGGGACTAATTGCCGAGTAGGCAATAATGATTTTTTCTAGGGATTGCGCCAAGGCGCTGCCGGAGAAAAACCATAGGAGCGTTTGCAGCAACATGACCGTTGCCGTTGTTCGTACTGTTCGATTCATATGGCACCTTGAGTCCGTGTTTAGGAATGCCACGTTTGCAGGAAAATGTCTGAGGGGAAATGATAGGAACTCGCTTTTACGATAGGACCACTGAGAACTCAAAAGTCACCTCCTCGACCACGTGCTAGCCTCGGGATAGGGAAAGGGCCTACGGAGAGTGTGGGCTGGCTCCAGGTCACCCTTTTGTGGACAGTATTCAATAAGTGCTGTTATGTCAACCTCGGAGAGGCTTCCAGATAAACCTGTCTGCCTGCCCGCGCCCCGGCAGGCGGGCCAACCAGAGGCAGCGCTGGACATTTCCTCCACCTTGGAGCCTGTCTGCGTGTACGCATAGGCAGATATGGAGGGCTTAACCTGAATCCTGCGCGATAGGCTCATGATCGATCATTTTCGACAGCGTGGACAGCAGAAAAACGCGGTGTTCTTGGGTTGCGTCAAACACTACCCTAGGGGTAGGGTTCGACGCAGTGGCCAAAGGACCCCGAAACCTGGTTCTCGACTTCGGTACCGACACGCTGACTCACTACGGCGGGGTGTACCTCATCCATCGATTCCTGAGCCGGATTGGTCTCAAGCGTACCCTCGGACAGGCAATCCGTGTGAAGCAACGCAACAACCGCTACAGCATCGGCGAAACGCTGCTCGCGATGCTCTACCCAATGATCCTCGGGCTGGAACGCATCGAGACGACCCAGTTGCTGCGGCAGAACGGCGTATTCCAGTATCTCACGGGTCTGCATTCCTATCCGAATCCGTCCACGCTGCGGCGATTCTTGCTGCGCGTGGCGCCGGCAGCACTCCCCCAACTGCGCACGTTGCACGATCGCTTCCTCTTGCGCATGACAGTGCGACCGCATCCGCCGTCGCGACTGATTTTCGATGTCGACTCGACCGTGCTCGTCCTCTACGGCAAGCAGGAGGAGGCCAAGATCGGCTACAACCCAATCAAGCGCGGACGACCGTCGTATCACCCGCTGCTCTGCTTCGAGGGCCGGAGCAAAGACTTCTGGCATGGCGAGTTACGGCCCGGCGATGCTCATACCGCCAGCGGGACGATCGAGCTCCTCACGGCGTGCTTCGCGAAGATTCCCGCCGGGGTCCGGTCGGTGATTGTCCGCGCCGACAAAGAGTTTTACGACCACACGCTGCTCGAGTGGCTCGAAGCGCAGCGGGCCTGCTTCGTGATCGTCGCCCGTCTGACGGCCCCAATCAAATGCAAGCTGGCGCACCTGCGGTACGTCAGTCCCAGCCGGGGCGTCGAGGTGGCCGAGTTCCGCTACCAGCCCACCCGCTGGCCCCATCCCTATCGCTTCGTCGTAATCCGACGGCCCCAGCCCGAAGAACCGACCGAGCAACTGACGCTCTTCAAGCTCGGCAAGTATCACTACCAAGTCCTGGTCACGAATCTGCCCTTGCAACCGCTGAACCTCTGGCGCTTCTACAACGACCGCGCCGGGGTGGAGTTGCTCATCAAACAGCTCAAAGGGGATTACGCTCTGGGCAGCATCCCCACCCGCCACTTCTTCGCCAACGAGATCTACTTCCATCTCCTCCTGCTGGCCTACAATTTGGTGAACTGGTTCAAGCGGCTCTGCCTGCCGCCAGACTTTCAGAATGCTACGCTGCAAAGCCTTCGCCACAAGATCCTCCTGATGCCCGCCCAGCTGCGCCGCACTCACAACCGCCCCCGCTTGGCCATGCCCGCCAGCGGGACGCGGGAGGCGGCCTGGAAGTATGCCCTGCACCAAATCAAGATGCTCAAGCCGTGAACCCATCACTTTTCACGCAGGATTCAGGATTAAATTAACTGGGAGAAAGACGGGTCAAAAGTGATCTCTTTTTTCACCGTCTCGGTATCGGGCGGGGCGTGAGACTCTTCCCATAAACCTAAGTGCTGAAGGATTTTCTTAATCACGTCAGCTTGATCTATGAAAGAGATGATGCGCATCTCCCCTTGGCACTTGGGGCAGGTTAGCGGGTCTGTTTCATGCTCAGCGTTGATGCGTTAGAAACCTGACTTCTCGATCACTTCTAAAAGCGTGGTGTCAACGAATTCACCTGGTTTCGCCTGTCGGGCTTTCGGGTCCTTCTCGCCTAGAAAATCGAGTGTCGACTGTATCCCTTGCAAGGTCGGATACGGTATTTCCTGAAACAGAGGCACGGCGGAATTATACGTGTACTCCAAGACTTCTTGATCATTCGTCTTGAAATATTTGCTCAGGACCTTTGTTGCGAATGGTTTGTCACTCTTAATCCTGCGAATTCCGCCTACATAGGCCCTGAGAATCTTGATCGCGGTCTCACGGTTGCCCGCTACATAACGCCGCGTCGTGGATAGCGTCGTATGCTGGAAAGAGATTCCCAGCTTTGGCAGGTAAGCGAGCTCTCTGAAGCCGGCCTTAGTGGCCATGATATTAGTCGGTGGTGAAACGATGCCCGCGTGAATCGCACCGGCTTGAAGCGCCCCAAGGATTTCCGGTATGCCGCGAATTTGCAGAATACTGACATCCGTTTCCGGGTTGAGACCCCATTTTCTTAAAGCCAGCCGAAGGGCGAGGTCTGAGGCGGAGCCGAAGGTAGTAATGCCCATTTTTTTTCCGCGCAGGTCTTGAGGTCGCCCGATGGACGGAACCGACATCAGCGAGAAAAGAGGTTGATTGATCAGACCGGCTAAAATCACCGTGTCCGCGCCACTCAATTTCGCGCTCAAGAGAGATTGGCTGTAGACTTGGGCCAACGAAACGTCGCCGCCGAGGAGCGCGGCGACGGTTTGCGGCGCGCCTCGAATATATATCAACTCCGGATTCAGCCCCTGACGGGAGAAATAGCCCCCTTCGACAGCCATCCACCCCGGTAGATGTGCTACGCTAACCGCGCCGACGGCGATCCTTGCAGTCTGAGCCAAACAAGGCGACCCATAGGCAAGAATAGTTAGCAAGGCGCTGAGCAGTTTGACAGTGACACGCATAGATACCTCCTCAAGGGTGAACATCCTGGGTGAACCATTCCGTGGGTAGTTCTCTCCCCACGCCGCGCGCTTTTGCTTCGTCGTAGACTCGCTTAGCAACGGCCGCGAATTGCAAGCCTTGGCCGACGTTATTCACAAAAGCTGTTGTCTGATCATTGCTCTCGCGACCCTTCGCCTCGCCGATAAAGAGCTGAGGCAACTCATCGAGTTTTGCCCAAAAAACACCTTCGGGGTTTTGCCACCATCCGGTTGTAGATTCAGGCGTATTCACTGAAGGCAACTTTACGAACTGCGGTCTTGTCGTGGCTGGATTCTTAGAAAACAGGAACGCCCGATCGACCGTTTCAAGGAAAATTTGATTCATCTCCTGCACTTTCACCGCGCTGTAGTGCACGCCGGCCCGCAACCATTCTATCTTGTGCACCGGTTCCATCGAATTTGTGGCCGTAACGACAATATCCGCGTCCTTGACCGCTGTTTGGGCCGAATCCACGGGCACGAGCCGCGCTTTCACCCGCGCTTGCAGCTCTCGGCAGAAGCGCTCGCGATTTACCGGGTTGGGACTGAAAACCTTCACTTCGTCAATCGGACGCACCGCGCAATGGGCCATCAGCTGCCCACCTGCCTGCCACCCGGTGCCAAGCAAGGCCATAGTGTGTGAGTCTTCGCGCGCGAGATAGCGGGCCGCCAAACCGTTGGTGGCGCCGACGCGAAGGCGTGAAATGTAGCCATCCGGTGAGATCATAAGCGGTTCGCCGGTGGTCATGCTGTAAAGGATGATTAATCCGTTCCACCGACCAGCGGGGGATGGCAAGCGATCGCGGCGCACGTTGCCCATGACCGTGGGCCAGATTAGGACATCACTATTGATACGTAGTGCGGCAACTCCGGCTTCCGGCCAGAGACCGCACATGGTTTTCAATCCGTAGGTGCCGGGCGCCTCGCCGGCAGGGGTTGGAGCTAAGGTATCCGTGCGCGGGCTGCTGATTGCTTCCAAAGCGGCCATGGCCCGCTGGGAGCGCTCGACGGCATCCAGAACCATTGTGACATCCAAGAGGCTGTCGATTTGTTCATTACTCAGTAACAGAGTCATGAGACCCTCCTTTTCCCCGGCGTTGCCCCAAGCCGAGCTTACGGGATTTCAGTGATAGCAGGAACTCGCTAGTCGCCTCCTCGACCACGTGCTAGCCAGCCATCGGGATAGGGAAAGGGCCCACGGAGAGTGTCGGCTGGCTCCAGGTCATCCTTTTGGGGTGGACAGTATGGTATTCGATAAGAAGCTATTATGTCAACCTGAGGCCGAAGCTCAAGGCAAGGATCGACATTTCCTCCAACTGGGCAAGAAAAAGTTTTCCACTAAACGAATCACGCCATTGCCCCGAGGCTACTTTTGCCGCGGGTCTCTGAGGGCTGCGTCCGGCTGCTGAAGCTCGCCCCGGCGAGGTCAGGGCATTTCTTCCAAAAGCCGCCCGTACCCTTTAACTGGTTGTCGTACGTGGAGCCTCTTCTGTATAGCCCAGACGCGCGCGGGCACCGGATGGACAACTGGTACCTGAAGATCCTCCTCCAGCAGATGAATGATGTCCAGCGTGCGCCAGCCTGATCCCAGCATGTAGATAGCGTCCGCTCCGCGATGCTTTAAAAATGCCCTCCGGGTATGGGCATAGACCTCCTGAGAAGATAGTTTTCCTACATCCTCAAAGGCAACAGAAATCCCCTCCATCGCAAGAACATCAAAACCGGCGCCGGCAAAGTAGCGGGAAAAGGTATCGTTGATCTTTCCTGTAAAATAGGTGACTCCCAAAATCTTCTTCACTTTCAGAGCCTGCAATGCCTCGACCTGGGTCATGCCCGCAGTGACAATCGGAATCTTATACTTCTGCTCCCAGTCTTTGACAATTTTCCCTTCTCCCTCGTAGCCATGCACCATAAAGGGCGGCGCCCCTTCGGGATGGATGATATCGACCTTTAACTCCGCCAGCTCTCCCACCTTCGCTTCAAATGCTTTCAGAACCCCGCGAAACTCGTCTTCCGTCCCGCGCTGGATGCCGAGAAAAAGAGGCAGTACCCCTATTCCCTCGGGAAGCAGACGAATAAACTCTTCCAACGATCCCGGTCTCATCGTCGGCTTGATTAAACCCACGATCCCTCTCCAACTCGTGTATGACGCCATGGTACCCCCTCCTCTGAATAAATGGATGAAGCGCGATATTAACGCAAAGTAGAGAGAAAGTTAAAGAGGCCGCTTTGCAATCACTCTCAAAAAGTCTATATTGGCGGACCAAATCTCTTTTCAGCTTTGACACCCGGGAGCAGTAATGCAAGAAGAAAAACCCGCCTCGAGGGACAGATCTTTAGAGCGCAAAGCTGTTTTCGGTATCGTCTGCGGCACTCATCTTTTAAACCATTTTCAGTCCTCCATGATCGGCGTGCTCTACCCCTTTATGATGAAAGAGCTGGGTTTCGGCTACGTCGAGATCGGCATTCTCACCGCCGCCTACAACATGGTCGGCAGTCTGCTTCAAGCCCTTTACGGCTTCATCGCCGCCCGCGTCAGAAGGGCTGTAGTGCTGGGCCTCGGCAACATCGCGCTGGGCCTTTCCGTCGTGGCCACGGGATTCGCTCCCAGCTATCAATTCGTCCTGGGCACGCGGCTGTTCGGCGGAGTCGGTTCCAGTCCCCAGCACCCGGTCGGATCGACCATACTCGCATCGTATTACGGCGGATCTCGAGGACAGGCCCTGGCCGTCCATAGCATCGCAGGCAACCTTGGCACCCTTCTGGCGCCGATTTTCGCAGGCTTTCTTTTAGTCTACATGGGGTGGCGGGCAATCTTCTATGTGGTCGGGATACCGAGTATGATTCTGGGAGCCGCCTGTCTTCTCTTTCGCGACCAGCTCCGTCCTGCCTCTGCCCAGGGAAAAAAATCAGGAATCTCTTACGAAGGATGGCAGGCTTACAAAAAATGTTTGCAGAACAGGAATATCCTGGTCGTCTCCCTGGTCCTGATGGCCGGCGCCGCAGGACGAGGACAGGGAGTCAATGTCACCTACCTGATTCCCCATTTCATCAATGATCTCCATGTAGAGGCGAGCCACGCGGCCCTGCTCTTTACCTTGCTTCAGATGGGGGGACTCGCCGGCCCGGTTCTTTGGGGCTGGATTTCGGACCGCTTCAGCCGCGCGCGCACCCTCCACGTCTCGCTCTTTCTCTCAGCGGTTACGACTTTCTGGCTCGCGTGGCAATCCACGGTGTCTGCGGGGATGCTCGCCAATCTCGTCCTCTACGGCACAGTAGTGACATCCCGTCAGACGCTCACGCAGGCGCTCTTGAGCGATGTGTCCGACGAAAAGAGCCTGGACGCGGCGTTCAGCCTTTACTACTTCATCGGCTTTCTCTCGGCGCCCGTCTGGACGCTGCTCACAGGATGGATTATGGAAAGGTCCGGGTTTCACTATGCCTTCAGCGTGATCTCGGGCTCCTACCTGCTGGGGATGGCCGTCCTCCTGTTTCTGCGCGAGCCGGCCAAACACACGGAAGCGGGCAAGAGCGTCGATCTGGAAGAGAACGAGTAGCCCTACTGCGCCGGCCTGGGGGTATTTTGCAGGGCCGATGCACCGGACGAGGAGATACAAGCGTAGCACAGAGATACTATCAGCTATCTGGAGAGCGTAAGACGGCTGTATTGCATCGGACCGGAGAAATGACCCCAGACCGGCTGCTGGCAGATGGGCCTATTTCAACGATCTAATGAAGCTGAGACGAAAATATTTCCCCACTTCGCCTTTAGCTTGGCGCGCATCTCCGGGCTCACGTCGACGACCGTCGGGAACTTGCCCTTGAGCTTGCGGTCATAGGGCATGCAGGCATCGATGAGAATGCGGTTGTTAAAGTTGCCGGGAAGAAACATCGGGTCACGCCCGGATGACCAGGCCTTCTGGACGATGTCGATATCCGTAATGGGGTCGAACCGTGTGCTCATGGCCCAAAGGACCTGGTCAATGTCGGAGCAGTCGATATCGTCGTCCACCACAACCGTCCACTTCCCGTTGTAAGCCCCCGCCGTGCAGTTTGCCGCAACGTGCAAAACGTTCCGGGCATGACCGGGATAACGCTGGCGGATCTGAATCGCCGTGAACCGTGTCGCCGGACCTCCCTCGTGATTCCACACGCCGAGAATTTCCGGCAGCCCGCACGCCTCCAGCGCCTTCCAGATCTCAGCTGCGCCGGCAATGCCCTTCAGCAAACCCGTCTCGTCGACGGGCTTGTGCTGCGGCGCGCACGTGAGAATCGGATTGTCGCGGTAAAGGACGGTCTTCACATCGATGTAAGGACGGGGTACGACGTCATCAGAGTAATATCCCATCCATTCCCCAAAGGGACCCTCGGGCTTCGCCTGGCCGGGAACCATCTCGCCTTCGACAGCGATTTCCGCATCTGCCGGGATTGGGAAACCGGTATAAGGACCCTTGACGACCTCTATAGCTTCTCCCCTGATTCCGCCCGCAAAATCATACTCAGAGACCCCTTTCGGAAGAGGACTGGCAGACAGCATGTAGAGGAGAGGGTCCTGGCCGCAAACCACCACCACCTTCGTGCTCTGCCCCCGCTCGAAGTATGTGTCGCGGTGGATTCGTCCGTGCTTCCCCTCAGTGATCTGGCAGCCGATCGTTCTCTCATCGTATACCTGGCAGCGATAGGCGCCCAGATTGTACCAGTCCGTATCAGGATCCTTCGTGATTACTAAATCCGCAGTGCCGATGTATCGGGACTTATCGAGCTCGTGGTGAAGCGGGACGGGGAACTTGAGCACGTCCGCTTTGTCGCCCTCGAGGACGTGGTCCAGGATGGGGCCGGTCTTAACGGTCCTGGGCTTAAGCAGGGTCATCTTTTCCATGCGCTCGTGATACGCCTTGACGATGTCCGCTTTCCTCTCGTACTCAAGCGGCAGGCCCAGGGTCAAAGCAACTCTTTTAATGGAGGAGAACTGGCCGTATAGGGTTCTGAATCCTTTCGCATAGCCCGGCACTTCATCGAAAAGAATCGCCGGCGCCTTCCCCCTACTGCTCTCCGTGAGCATCTGCGTGATGGAGCCCATCTCCTTATCCCAGTGGGCGCCGTTGATCTTCAACAGCTCTCCCATTCGATCCACCTGCTCCAGCCAATCGCGCAGGCCCCGATAGGCTACTCTCGCATCAGATACTCCGACTTTCTCCGCATGAGCCATTCATCCCTCCTTAAAACACTCAATAGCTACCGGCAATGATGGCAATTACCATACGTTTCACCTGTTGTTTTGTCAAGAAAGCGGTGGCGGAATTAAGAACTAACCGCAACCCGGCCTGCGGTTTTACGCACCATCCCGCTGGAAAAGCCCTGCTTGAGCCACCACTCCGCCACTTCGCTCCCGGTCGCGAGCCACACGCCCTTCTGTTTCTTCATGTATTGGATCAGACCTCTCAGGGCCTTTGCCCTGCCCGGCCGGCTGGAAATGTACGGATGGAATTGAAACGGGCAAAAGGTGGGAGCCGCTTTTGATTCCTCGTAGAGCTCATCGAAGAAAGGCTTCCATACCATCAGGGCGTCATTCGGGTTGCCTGAGTCCCTATGACCGTAGACCCTGCCATCGCCAAAAGGCTGACGCGGAAGCTCTACCAACTTGCTGTTCCCATTCTCCCAGACAAAAGGGAGATCATGGGAAAAGGAATTGCTGTTCCACAGATATCCCTGCTCCATGAGCAACTCCAAACTATTGGGACTCTGGGTGCACGAGCGCCACCCCACAGGACGCTTTCCCGTTCTGTTCCGAATCATCTCTGTGGTGCGCCGGATCACTTCGCTCTCCTCCTCTTTCGACAGATCCCGGGCGACCTCATGATGATATCCGTGCCCGGCAACCTCGTGCCCTTTTTGGACGATAGCCTTGACCGCTTCAGGATACCTCTCGGCAATGCCGCCGCAGACCATACCTTGATCCGTAGATAATTTTTTTGTTCTTCTCATTTTAGCAGACTGAGTTTGGGTTTTTCATGGTAAGGTGAGCCATCTTGTTTCACCGAGGAGGTGAAGAGGTGGCAGATAAAGAAGGG
>Ga0082335_1003234_pt1 | contig 27346 bp, 27 predicted proteins | sample Subgrocontami58m_FD_72375 | JGI IMG/M metagenome (GOLD analysis project Ga0082335, IMG submission 72375) | Subsurface groundwater microbial communities from S. Glens Falls, New York, USA - GMW37 contaminated, 5.8 m (SPADES assembly) (version 2) ...
GAAGCCCGTCAGGCGGTCGGTGGGGCGGAAGTTGCTCATCAGCGGCATCCGGGGAGGGTGCGAATCGACGTTGCGATTCTAACATGAACCCCCGGTGGCCGTAAGTCCGACAGGCTGCTAGGCCTGTCCGCGACGCTCGCGCCAACAGTGTCGCAACACCATCGATAGACCTCTTGAACAGGCAGATCTGTTCACCCATCTCGGCGTTGTTCGAAGTGCTCAACCGGGGCTTCGAAGAATGAACTGGGGCCGGCCCAACCGGGCGGCCCAAACCGAGACCTTGCTTGTGCAGGAGGTTTACCATGACCACTTTCGATTTCGCGCCACTCTTCCGTACCGCGATCGGCTTCGATCGTTTGGCACGCTTGGTGGACAACGCTTCGTCCACGCCCGAGGCAACGAGTTATCCCCCCTACAATATTGAGCGCACCGGCGACGACACCTACCGCCTGACCATGGCCGTGGCCGGCTTCCGGCCGGACGAACTGGACATCGTCGTCAAGGAAAACACCCTCCTGATCAGTGGTCGCGTGACCAACGAAGGCCAGAAGGGTGAGGTGCTGTATCGCGGCATCGCCGGACGTCCATTCGAACGTCGGTTCGTCCTCGCTGACCACATCGTTGTGGAAGGCGCCGATCTCCGGGACGGCCTGTTGCATGTCGGACTGAAGCGCGTGGTGCCGGAGGCATTGAAGCCGCGTCGGATCGCAATCGGTAGTTCGACACCGGCCGCCATCGTTGCGCCGGAGCTGACCGCCAAGGCGGCGTAACCGTCGCAACCAACACTATAGGAAGGGGCCGGCTATCCGGCCCCTTTTTGCGTCGCGCGAGCGCGGACCAGCCGACCTTGGCCACGCCGCGATCTGGCGGCCGAACCGTCGGCCGCGATCGCAACCAATTACGCCGGATCGCCTGCCAACGGCGCCTCACCCCGGGCGGCGAAAAAACGCGTCCGCGGCGCTGCGAAGGCCTTGCTTGCGGGCAATATCCGCTTCGACGCGCGCGATCTCCTCCTTCAGTTCACCGACGTAATCGCGCAACTCCTCCACACCCAGCGAGTCCAGCACCAGTTTCTCCAGCCGCGTGCGCTTGCGGGTCGGGGCGTCCTCATCTTCTGCCATGCTGGTCTCCCATGTCCTGATGACTGACTATATTGATGGAACAGTCCTTGACCCACCCCCGTGGGGTTGTCATATCCGCCGTCTGGCCGCGCCCGCGGTGCAAGCATCCGCCCGCCACGCGCAGGATACCATGCGACGGCCTTGAGAGTGAAAAAGCGATGACCCTGCCATTGATGCCCAAGGCCACCGCCGTGTGGCTGATTGAGAAGACCGGCCTGACCTTCGTGCAGATCGCAGATTTCTGCGGCATGCACCCGCTGGAGGTGCAAGCGATCGCGGACGGTGAAGTGGCGCAGGGTATCGTCGGCTACGATCCGGTGGCCAATTCGCAGGTCACACAGGACGATATCCGCCGCTGCGAGGCCGATCCCAATGCGCGCCTGAAGCTGCTGGCGACCACCCTGCCGGCGCCGAAGCGCCTGCGTGGGGCTCGGTACACGCCCGTCGCGAAGCGGAACGACCGGCCGGACGGGATCGCCTTCCTGCTGCGCAATTTTCCGCAATTGTCCGAAGCCCAGGTCGGCAAGCTGATGGGGACGACCAAGGACACGATCCAGAAAGTGCGGGACCGGACCCACTGGAACAGCGCCAACATCAAGCCGCGCGACCCGGTGATCCTGGGCCTGTGCAGCCAGAGCGACCTGAATATGGCGGTAGCAACCGCCAATGAGCGGTTGGAGCGTGAAGGCCGGGCCGTCCCGGTGCCGCCACCGCCGGAAGCGGACGAAGCCGCCTGAGCGGCATGGCGGACCGGGGCCGGTGGTGGGTCTTCAGTTCACCAAGGTTCGAAGCTTCTCCATCTCTTCCTTGATGTGCAGCTTCTCGATTTTCAGCCGGACCAATGTCTCGGGATCGGGGCGTGGCCGATGGTCTTCATCGGCGATTCGCATTTCGAGAGAGGCATGGCGCTCTTTGAGCGCATCAAAACGGGCGTGGAAATTTGTGGACATTCTACCTCCGATAGCAATCGGTTGGCTATGCGCACCCGCCGTAGCGGCTACGGCACCGAACCCTAGCGCGGTTAAGGCGGCGCCGGGAAGTGCAAACCGCATGTTCGGGATGGGTCCGAACAGTTTTTCCGTGGTAGATTGAGGCCATGTTGACCGACCGGGATTCGCTACTCCGCAAATTGCATGAGCTCCGCAGCGAGCACCGTGACCTGGATACCGTGATCGCCCGGCTGGCCGATCAGGGGGCGTCAGACCAGTTGCACCTGCAGCGGCTGAAAAAGCGCAAACTGATGTTGAAGGATGAACTCGCCTGGCTGGAAAGCCGGCTGATCCCCGACAATATCGCCTGACCCGGGGATGACGTCCGGTCCCGCCCCCATCGTCGGCATCATCATGGGAAGCCAGTCCGACTGGGCCACCATGACCCATGCGGCCGAGATGCTCTCTCGCCTGCAGGTCCCGCACGAGGTCCGGATCGTATCCGCCCACCGCACACCGGACCGCCTGCGTCAGTACGCTACCAGTGCGCGTGACCGCGGGCTGAGCGTGATTATCGCCGGTGCCGGTGGAGCCGCCCACTTGCCGGGCATGTGCGCCGCCTGGACATCCCTGCCGGTGCTGGGCGTACCGGTCGAGTCGCACGCCTTGAAGGGCATGGACAGTCTGTTGTCGATCGTCCAGATGCCCGCCGGCATTCCGGTCGGCACCTTGGCCATCGGGCGCGCCGGGGCGATAAACGCGGCGCTGCTGGCGGCCTCGATCCTTTCGGTCGGCGATCCCGGCCTTACCGTCCGCCTGGACGCGTTGCGCTCGGAACAGACAGCGGCCGTGGCAGAGGAGCCGATCGGAGGTTGAGCAGCGGGGATCCGTTTGGGACGGCATTGGGTGGACCACTTGGAAGGCCCTCGGGACCGACCCAGGGGGGGCCTCCATCGCAGTTTCCATTGGCGCCGAATGCGACGATCGGGCTGGTCGGCGGCGGGCAGCTCGGGCGCATGTCGGCCTTGGCCGCCGCGCGACTCGGGTATCGCTGCCATATCCTGACGCGTGAGGTTGACAGCCCGGCGGCCCAGGTGGCGCACGCAGTGACCATCAGCGACTATGCCGACCCGGTCTCTCTGCGCACATTCGCGGCCGCTGTCGATGTGATCAGCTTCGAGTTCGAGAATGTCAGCGCCGAAGGGCTTGATCTGCTGGCATCGCTGAAGCCGGTCCGCCCCTCCCCCGCCATTCTGCGCATCAGTCAGGACCGGGTGGCCGAGAAGACGTTCCTGAACGGCGCCGGGGCTACAACCGCGCCCTGGGCTGTCGTTGAGACACTGGACGACCTGCGAACCGCCGTCGCCCGCCTGGGTCTCCCTTCCGTCCTCAAAACCACCCGACTCGGCTACGACGGCAAGGGCCAGGCGATGTTGCGCGGGCCGGACGACCTGGCGCCGGCGTTTGAGCGTTTGGCACCGAAGCCCCTGGTGCTGGAGGGGTTCATCGACTTCGCGCAAGAGATCAGCGTGGTGATCGGCCGCGGGGTCGATGGGGTGATGTCAGCCTTCGACACCGTGGAGAACCGTCATCGCGACCATATCCTGGACGTGACCCTGGCTCCGGCCCGGATCAGCACCGCGACCGACCAGGCGGCCCAGGCCGTTGCCCGCCGCGTGGCCGAGGCGCTCGATCTGGTGGGCCTGCTGGCGGTGGAAATGTTCGTGGACTCGAAAGGCCGGGTCCTGGTCAACGAGATCGCGCCACGGCCGCATAATTCCGGGCATTGGACGATCGATGCCTGCCCGATGAGCCAGTTCGAATTGCATATCCGCGCGATCGCCGGCCTGCCTCTGCCGCCGGCGGAACGCCATTCCGACGCGGTGATGAAGAATCTGGTCGGGCCCGAGGAAACCGCCTTGTGGCCTGAGATTCTCGCCACGCCGCGGCTGATCCCGCATCTTTACGGCAAGGCGGAGGCGCATCCAGGGCGAAAGATGGGGCACGTGACCCGGTTGTTCCCCAAGGGGTCGCTGCCGAGCGAGTTTGGGATCCAGGCGGCTTTGGGGGTGTTGGGATAAGGGGCGTCGTCGACGGTCCCCGACACTGGACCATTCCCCATTGGACCATCCCCTATTGGACCATCCCCCATTGGGCCGTCCCCTATTGGTCCACCACCGACCCATCCACATGGGGGCGCATCCTGATCGGCCGAGGGCGATAGGGAAACTTCGTTTCCACGTCCGCCACCAGTTCCACCCCGATGCCCGGCCCGTCGGGAATTGCAATGAACCCGCCCTGCTGCTCCGTCAGGCCGGTTGCCAGGCCGTGGCCGAGAAGCTCGGTCTCGCCATGCAGATCCGGTGTCAGCGACGGGTATTCCTGGATGGCGAAGTTCGGGATGCAGGCGGCAATCTGCAGGCAGGCGGCGGTGCTGACCGGTGAGAGCGGGTTGTGCGGCACGATCCAGGCGTCATGCGCCTCGGCGAGGGCGGCGATCTTCTTGGCGCCGGTGATGCCGCCGCACAGGCACACATCGGGGCGCAGATACTGCACCGCGTTGCGGGTCAGCAGGGTCTGGAACTGGTAGAGACTGGTAAACCGCTCCCCGGTCGCGATGGGGATGTCGATGTGGTCGGCCACCATCGCCATGGCGTCGAAACTGTTCGGCCGCAGCGGGTCCTCATAGAACATCGGCTTGTATTGCTCGATGCCGCGGGCGAGCGCGATGGCTTCCGGTGGGGTCAGGCGGCGATGGATCTCGATGCACAGATCGACTTTCGGTCCGACCGCTTCCCGCAGGCGGCGGACATTCTCGATCGCATCCTCGATCTTCTGGGCGTGCGACTTGAAGTACGGAACCTCCTCGTCCTCATCCAGCAGCGGATTGAGATGACCCAGAGCGGTGAAGCCGGCCTCCTTCAGGCGGACCGCCTCTTCCACCAGCTTCTCGATGGTGCGTCCCTTCACATGCCCATACAGACGGGCCTTGTGGCGCATCTTGCCGCCAAGCAGCTCATAGACGGGCACGTTGAAGGCCTTGCCCTTGATGTCCCACAGCGCGATGTCGATGGCCGAGACCGCGCCGGTGATCGCGCCGCCGGTGAAATGATTGGCGCGCAGCATCACGTTCCAGTGGTGCTCGATCGGGAACGGGTCCTTGCCGACCAGGTAGTCCCCGTATTTGGCAATGGAGGCGGCGGAGGCCTCCAACTGACCCCAGGTGCCGGACTCGCCAAGGCCGGTAATGCCGGCATCGGTATGGACGCGGACATACAGGAACCGGTCCAGCAGCAACGGCTCGACCTTGGTGATTTTCATAGTGGCGCTTCCCTGGTCTGCTCGGTTCGCGAGTGTAGGCCGGGGTACGAGCGGACGGGAAGGGCGACGGCCGCGCAAACCAGGGCCAATCGGGTGAAGGAGAGGAAGCCTTGGGGCGCAGCCCCAAACCCCGCGAGGGCTTCGCCCTTCGAACCCACCAGGGGCGCGGCCCCTGGACCGCGATCTTTTGGGTCAGGGAAGCAAGGGGGCCGACCATGGCGTTTCAACATCCGTGTCGGCCCCCTTGCTTCCCTGACCCAATGAATGGCATCCAAGGCCCAGCCTTGGTGGGGGTCGAGGGGGCAAAGCCCCTCGCGGGGTTTGGGGCTGCGCCCCAAGGCTTCCTTTCCTTAACCCGATCGCCTCAGAAATAATGCCAGAAATTCGATGCGCGCGCCTCGTCCGGCAACCCATCGAACACGATCTGGCCGTTGTTCATGATGATGACCCGGTCGGCGATCTTCATCGCGGCGGCAACATTCTGCTCCACCAACACGGCCGTCATGGCGTGCGACTTGCAGACTTCATGCACCTGCTGGAACATTCGCTCCACCAGATTGGGCGCCAGGCCGATCGAGGGCTCATCCAGCAGCAGGCAGCGCGGCTTGCCCAGGATCGCCAGCGACATCGCCAGCATCTGTTGCTGTCCGCCACTCAGGCTGCCGGCACGGATGGCGGGACGCTCCGCCAGCACCGGAAACAGCTTGTAGACATCCGGGATTTGAAACGTTGCGTCGGCGCCGATATTGCGCGCGGCGACGACATCGATGTTTTCGGCGACGCTCAGATCGGGGAAGATGCCGCGGCCCTCCGGCAGCAGCCGCAAGCCCATCGCCACCCGGTCGGCGACCGTCATGCGTTGCAACATTTTGCCATCAAATCGGACCTCGCCGGCCCGCAGCGGCAGCAGCCCCATGATGGCGCGCAAGGTCGTGGTCTTGCCGGCGCCGTTATGGCCCAGGAACGCCAGGATCTGGCCCGGTTCCAGGGCGAAGGACACGCCCGAGACCACTGTTTTCGGCCCGTAGCCCGCGGCAAGGCCAGACAGTTCCAGCAGCATCAGATTGCCCCGCCGAAATAGATCTCTGCCAGGGCCGGATCGCTGATGATCTTCGCCGGGGACCCGGTGGCCATCAGGTGGCCCTGGTGCAGGAACAGCACCTCATCGGCGATCTGCTGCACGACGCGGGTATTGTGCTCCACCACCAGCAGGGTCTTGCCCTCGGATTGCAGGCGGCGGAGCAGGGCCATGATCCCGTCCAGTGCGCCAGCCGACAGACCCGAGGCGGGTTCGTCCAGCAGCAGCAATTCGGCGCCCGTTGCCAGCACGCGGGCAACGGTCAGCAGTTTCTGTTCGCCGTAGGACAGGTTGCGAACATACTCATGCGCGCGGTCGGCCAGCCCGACATGGTCCAAGGTGGCCAAGGCTTCCTCGCGGCGGCGCTTCTGCGCCCGGGCGACATGCAGGGGACGGAAAATGGCGCCGATCGGCTCCTCGCCCGCCTGCGCCGGCAGGCCGACGAGCACATTGTCGAGCGCGGTCAGGTCGACGAACAGGCGCAGATTCTGGAAGGTACGGGCAATGCCGGTGCCGACGATCGCCTGCGGGGTCAGCCCGTCCAGGCTTTGGCCCTTGAAGGCGACATTGCCCTGGTTGGGTTTCAGGAATCCGGTGATGACATTGAAGATCGTCGTCTTGCCGGCGCCGTTGGGTCCGACGAGGCAGGTGATGCGCCCGCTCTCCACGGTGAAACTGCAATCCCGCAATGCCAGCAGCCCACCGAAGCGAACTTCCAGGCCGGCGGCTTCCAGATAGGCGGCGCTCACAGTTTTTCCCCCGCCAGGCCTTGCGGACGGAACAGCATGAATACGATCAGCAGCACGCCGTAGATCAACTGCCGCGCCGAGGCGGCAATGGTTGTCGGGATGTCGATGAAGGTCAGCACCTGGGGCAAGGCCAGCAGCAGGAACGGGCCGATAATGGAGCCGGCCAACGTGCGCGCGCCGCCGACCACGACCATGGTCAGCAGCAGGATCGACGCGTCGAGGTCGAACGACACCGGATCGATGAAGCTCAGGAACGTCGCATAAAGACCGCCGGCGCTGCCGGCAAAGGCTCCTGCCAGCGCCGCGGCGGAGACCTTGGCCTGCAACACGCCCTTGCCTACGGCGGCGACGGCCAGTTCGTCCTCGCGGATCGCGCGCAGCAGCCGTCCGAACGGGGCGCGCATGATCAGCCAGAATGCCAGGCAGCCCAGACCGACCGAGACCGTGGTCAGCATCACCAGTTGGGCGTTGGTTTCCAGCATGACGCCGAACAGGTCCGGCGGCGGGATGCCGGGCAAGCCGTTGGCGCCGCCCGTGCCCTGGGTCCAGTTGATGAAGACGGCGGTCGCGAGCAACTGGATGCCGAACGAGGTGACAACGAAATAATCGCCGGAGACGCGCAGGGACGGCAATGTCACCAGCACGTTCAGGGCAATGCAGACCAGGGACGCGACCAGCATGGCCGGCACGAAACCCATTGTTTCCGTCATCAACAATTGCGCGACGATATAGGCGCCGACGCCGAAGACCGCCGCCTGGGAGACCGAGAAGATACCGGCGATACCGACCAGCAGGTTGGTGGAGAGGCCCAGCAGGACATAGACCTCGGCGAGCGCGATGTAGCTGAACAGGAAGTCCATGGGTCAGCGCGCCGCCGCGAACAGGCCGGTGGGCCGGAACAGCATGAAGATGACGAAGATGAAGAAGGTGATGCCGATGCTCCATTCGCCGGGAATGACCAGCAGGGACAGGTTCTGCAGCACCGCGATGCCGACCGCGATGACGAAGGAGCCGGTGATGCTGCCGATGCCGCCGGCAATCATCGCGATGGTCGCGGTCAGCAGCGGCGTGATCCCGCTATAGGGCTGCAAGCCGAGGTCGAGCGGCACCAGGATCCCCGGCAGGGCGACGATCGCGGAGCCGATGCCAACCACGATGATGTAGACGCGCTGCGGGTGCAGGCGGGTGATTTCGGCCAGGAACGGGTTGGAGGCGACGGCGCGGATCTGCTTGCCAAGGATGGTGCGGTGGAAAAACCAGACCGTGGCCCCGTAGGCGGCGAGGCTGGCCAGGACGGTCAGGATTTGTGTCCAGGTCAGTCGGACCCCGCCCAGCACGACCATCTGGCTGCCCCAGGGCACGGGGAATTGCAGGATATTCGGCGAGTAGATCGCGGCAATGACGTTCTGCATCACCGCCAGCGCGCCCAGGGAGGCGATCAGCACCACCAGCGGCGTGGCACGCCGCCGTTCCAGGCGCGCATAAAGTTGATGCTGGATCAGCGCCCCCATCGCCATGCAGGCAGCGACCGTCACCACCAGGGTGACGACATCCGGCATGCCGCGGCTGGCGAGCGACCACGCGACATAGCCAGCCATCGTATAGACGCCGGCATGTGCCACGTGGAAGATCTTGGTTGTCGAGTAGATGAGCGAAAAGCTGATCGCCACCAGGCCCAGGGCCGACCCGGTGACCAGCCCGTTCACCAATAATTGAAGCGCCAGCATTGACGGCAGGCCCGTCCGGTCGGCCGTTACTGGACCTTCAGTTCCTCCAGCAGCACGTCGTGTCCGCCGCGGATGACGTTCAGGTCGAACGGTACCGATGCGGTGTTGGAGTTGAACACCACCGGCACCAGACCGCTGAAGCGCTTGATCTTCAGGATGGCATCGCGGACGTTCTCGCCGGTGATCGGCTTCTTCTCTTCCAGCACCTTGTCCAGGGCGGTGAACAGTATGTTGCTGGCGTTGTAGTACTGGCGGACGAAGAATTCCATTTCCGCATTGTATTTCTGCTTGAACTCGGCCGCCAGCGCCGGCGGCGATTGGCTTTGCAACTGGGTATGCAGGAAGCCCTCGGCGGCGGGATCGGCGATCAACGCCGGATCCTGGAAGAAGGTGGTGCCGGCGACGGCGAAGGTCAGGTCGAGCTGCTTGTACTGCTGTGCCATCTGCTGCGGCGCGGCGGTGATGGAGACGAGCATCACCTCGGGCTTCGACGCGGCCAGCTTCAGCAAGGCGGGGCGGAAATCGGTCTGGCCGAACTGGGTCGGTTCCTGCGCGATGATGGTGCCGCCGGCGGCTTTGAAATGCGTGATGTAGTTGTCGCGGCCGGAGATGCCGGCGGCGCTGTTCTCGAACAGGATCGCGGCGTTTTTCTTGCCGTTCTTGACCAGCCAGCGCGACAGCACCGCGATTTCGTCGCCGATGGTGGGCAGGGTGTTGATCAAATAGGGGGATGCCTTCGCCAGCGCATCGGCCTGGGCACCGGCATTGACCAGCAGGACCTTCTTGCGTGTTGCCAGCGGAGCCATCGCCAGGGACGGTCCGGAATAGGCCGTGAAGATGATCGGCAGGCTCTGCAGGTCGACCAGCTTGTTGAAACTCAGGATGGATTGGTCGGGTTTGGCCTGGTTGTCCTCGAACACCACCTCGATCTTGTTGCCACGGACCCCACCCTTCGCGTTGATGTGATCGAGCGCGAATTGGATGCCCTTCTGCTGCTGAGTGCCGATCAGGCCACCGGGACCGGTCAGCGGCAGGATGGCACCCAGACGGATGGTCTCCGCGGTCACCGAACCTAGCGTGAGGAAACAGGCGGCGGCGAGCACCAGCCCGAAGCGAATGGACCTGAACATGAGCGTTTCCCCGTTGATTACGGACACGCTTATGCCTGCCTTGGAGGGCGGTCAAGCGGTGCGGGCTGGAGCCAGCGGTCATCATTATGGCCCGGAGCCGTCGCACCCAGGCGCATCCAACGCGGACCTGTCCGACCGGCCTCGAAAGCAGCCACCTGCCCAATCCGCACGCAATGATTAACGACAGGATTAACCACATCGGACCGGAACAATACCCCCGAGTCCCGCATTGTGTCGTAACGAAAACCCCCCTTATCCGCGCCTGACCGGAACGGATTACTGAAAATCCATACTTAAAGTGGAATCTTAAGAAGTCCGATAAATTACGATATATCAGAGACTAACAACCCGATCCGAACCTCGGATGTGAGCTTTGGTGAAAATCGCCAACAGCCAGTTTCGCGCTCGATTAACCATTCTGGGTTTTTGTTAACAATCGCCCAAAATCCAGGCAAATTGCCACCAACCGGAGGGTTTTCACCCCGAAAACCCCCATCCTGCCGGCAAGATCCACTTTTCATTTGCCACCGATACCGCGTCCGATCTAGAACAAAAAGCAAACATTCGATCGGTTCCCTTGCCCCAGAAACCCGTCGTCACCCCAATGATGTCCCGTTTCGACCATCAAAACCGCACGCCCACAGTCGAAAACGGCACGATGAAACCCGGGGCAAGGCCCCGTCCGACGAGAAGGATGCCTCGCTCGGCCACAATGAGAATTGCTGGGCCAGAGCTTCCACTCCACATCCAAAATTGCCGCCTGGGCGTTCCGCGCCTACCATGCTTGCATGACCCAGACACCTCCGCGCGGCCTGGCCCGCAACACCGCCAACTACGGCGACCGTGACTTCGCACTGTACCTGCGCCGGTCCTTCGCCAAATCCATGGGCTACTCCCAGGCCATGCTCGACCGCCCGGTGGTCGGCATCGTCGACACGGGATCGGCCTACAACAACTGCCACCGGTCGGTGCCTGAACTGATCGAGGCGGTAAAGCGCGGCGTCCTGGCCGCGGGCGGTCTGCCCCTGCCCTTCCCGACCATCTCGTTGTGCGAGCCGTCGCTGTTCCCGACATCAATGCATTACCGCAACCTGGCCGCGCTGGACACCGAGGCGATGCTCACGGCCCAGCCGATGGACGCGGCCGTCATGGTGGGCGGCTGCGACAAGACCGTGCCAGCGCAACTGATGGCAGCCGCCTCGGCCGACATCCCCGCGGTGCAGCTCGTCACCGGTCCCATGCTGGCCACCCCCTACCAGGGCGAGCGACTGTCCGCCTGCACGGATTGCCGCCGCTACTGGGCCGCCTATCGCGCCGGCACCGTGCCCGGCGAGCGGATTGCCGAGATCGAAGGTCGGCTTGCCACCACCGCCGGCACCTGCGGCGTGATGGGCACCGCCTCCACCATGGCCTGCCTGGCCGAGACCCTGGGCATGATCCCACTGGGGCATGGATCGATCCCCGCGGTGCATGCCGACCGGCTGCGCGCGGCCGAAGAAGCCGGGGCCTTGGCCGTCAGACTGATCACCGCGCCGATCCGCCCGTCTCAGGTCATCACCGAACACTCGGTCGAGAACGCGCTGCGCGTGCTGCTGGCTCTGGGCGGTTCCACCAACGCGTTGATCCACCTGACCGCCGTCGCCGGGCGCCGAGGCATCAAGATCGACCTCAACCGCCTGAACGAATTGTCCGACAGCACCCCTGTCCTGGTCGACCTGAAACCGACCGGCGAGGGCTACATGGAAGACTTCCACGCCGCCGGTGGCATGCCCGCCTTGCTATGGGAACTGCGCAGCCTGCTGCATCTGGACCCGATCGACGTGACCGGGGTCTCCCTGGGCGACCGGCTCAAGGAGCCGGCCTATGTCGATCGCCGCTATATCAAGTCGATGGCCGAACCGGTCTCCCCGGTCGGCGGGATCGTGGCGCTGTTCGGCTCGCTCGCGCCGCGTGGGGCGATCCTGAAGCGCAGTGCTGCCACCCCGTCGCTGTTCGAGAAGGAGGCCCGGGTCATGGTGTTCGACGGGTTGGAGGACCTCGCCACCCGCATCGACGACCCCGCCCTGGACGTGACGGCGGACGATATCCTGGTGCTGAAGAACGCCGGCTCGCTGACCCCGGCGGGCATGCCCGAGGCCGGCTATCTCCCGATCCCGTCCAAGCTGGCGCGGGCCGGTGTAAAGGACATGGTGCGCATGAGCGATTGCCGCATGTCCGGCACCGCGTTCGGCACCATCGTCCTGCATATCACCCCCGAGGCCGCCGCCGGAGGCCCATTGGGGCTGGTGCAAACCGGCGATCGGGTCAGGCTGTCAGTGAAGGGCCGCTCGCTGGATCTGATAGTGGAGGCGGCGGAACTCGAACGGCGCCGCACCGCGTGGGCGCCACCAGCCAAGCCGGTGCGCGGCTGGGACCGGATCATCGCCGATCAGGTGCTGCAGGCCGACGAGGGGTGCGATCTGGCGGTGATGCGCCCGGGTGGCTGACGGGTCACAGATGATCCAGCGTGGACAGATGGTGGATGCCGCGGATCGCGCTCGCGCCGCATGATGGCGCGGGTTACAGCGGATCACCCGTCGAGCGGCAACTGTCGGTGAATCTGGCGGCGGCCGATGCCCATTACGTCGGCCGCAGCATGCGGCGCATGGCCCCGTTGGCGTTGGCCGAGCGCCGGATTGCCAACGCCAGATTGGCAACACCAGGTCGCGTCCGCCAAATCGCCGCCGCCGGATCGCCGACACCAGGCCGCCTCCGCCGGATCGACCCGGCAAACCATGGCCGGGGGAGCATCCGTCACCCAGCCGATATCGGCTATCGCACCGTCACGAACCGGTATGGGAAGGCATTGTCCGCCGGCTGCGCCAGCTCGATGTTTGCCTTCGTGGCCCAGGCGATCATCTGCTGGTGCAATGGCAGGACCGCCACATCGCGGCGAATGATGTTGGCTGCATCGGCGATCATCCGGTTCCGCTTCGTCTGATCGGTTTCCACGCCCATCTGTCGGATCAGCTCGTCCAACGCCGGGTTCGAGTAGCCGCCGACATTTCCCTCCCCGCGCTTGCCATCCCGTGTGCCCAACAGCGTGTAGAGCACGTTGTGTGCGTCGTAGGTCGCCGGAGTCCAACCCAGCAGCCAGAAATCGGTATCGTAGTTGGGCGCCAGGATCTTGGTGAAGAACTTGGTCTTGGTCTGTGCGTGCAGATCGACCTTGATCCCGACCCGTGCCAGCATCGCGGTGATCGCGGTGCAGATCTGCTCGTCCATCACGTAGCGGTCATTCGGACAGTCGAGCCCGACGCGGAACCCAGCGGGATAGCCGGCCTCGGACAGAAGCTGTTTGGAACGCGCGGCATCCAGCTTGAAGGGCACGTCCGCCTGCGGGTCGTAGCCGTTCACCCCTGGCCCCCACAGCATCCCGGTCGGCCGCCCCAGGGTCAGCATGACGCGGCTGGTGATGGCCGGTTCGTCGATCGCCAGGGCCACTGCCTCCCTCACCCGCACATCCTTGAACGGGTTGCGGCCTTTCACGTCGGAGCTGGCCAGTTCCTCCCGGCTATGGTTGAAGCCCAGGTAGATGGTGCGAACTTCAGGGTTCTGCACGATCTTCAGGCCGGGAGTCTGGCGGATCCGCGCGATATCCTGCGGCGGGACGGCGTAGATCATGTCGACCTCGCCGGACAGCAGCGCGGCGACGCGGGTGGGCGCGCTACCGATCACATTGAATTCGACCCGATCCAGGTTATGGGTGGGCGTATCCCACCAGCCCGGATTGCGATCCACCACGGTGCGCCGATCGGCTTCGCGCGTGACCAGGCGGAACGGTCCGGTCCCCATCGCATGCCGCAACGCGAAACTCTCTTCCTTGCCTATGATCGCCGGTTCCATGGCATTGTGCTTTTCCGACCACGCCTTCGACATGATCAGAAAATTGGTCTGCTCCTGCGGCAGGATCGGGTCCGGCAGATGGGTTTCCAGATCGATCGTGAAATCGTCGATCTTGCGGGCCTCCTTCACCGGCGACATGGTCGCGCGCATGGAGGAGTTCTTGGACTGGATGCGCCGCAGCGAGAACACCACGTCGTCCGCGGTGAACGGAGATCCGTCCTGCCACTTCACACCGTGCCGCAGATAGAACCGCCATACCGTGGGGCTGATCTGCTCCCACCGTTCGGCCAGCCCGGGTTCCAGCGACAGGTCCCGGTTGCGCCGGATCAGCGGTTCGTAAATGTTCGACAGGAACGATAACTGCAACGTCTCCTGCCGAGTCATCGGGTCCATGGCGTTGATATCGCCGTCGCTCGCCCATCGGAGATTGGCCGCGCCGGCGTCCGCACCACCGATCGCGCACGAGAGCAACAGACCCATCAAAGACCTGCCAAGCGTTCTCATTTGCAGCCTCCCCTGGAACGTGACACCGCGGAAGCGTAAAATCTGAGACCGTGAACGCGCGGGCGGGCACAACGGTGTATTGATAGTATCGTCACGTGCCTGTGACCAGAGAGGCCCTGGGGACCACATCATGCATATCGATCCTGAGACCGATATTTTGGGGTTGGTCGATGTCCAGCCGACCTTCATGCCCGGCGGGGAACTGCCGGTGGTGGACGGTCATGCGGTAGTCCCGGTGATCAATCGGCTACTCCTCCGGTTCCGGCACGCTTTCGCAACACAGGACTGGCATCCGCCCGGCCATACCTCCTTCGCCAGCGCCCATCCTGGGCACGCGCCCTACACCGAGATCGACATGCCGTATGGACGCCAGGTGCTGTGGCCGGACCACGCCATCGCCGGCACGCCCAACGCCGCATTGCATCCGGACCTGGACCTGCGCCGCGTCGAAGTCGTCATCCGCAAGGGCTTCCATCCTGCGATCGACAGCTATTCCACGTTTTTCGAAAACGACCACCGCACTGCGACCGGGCTCGACGGGTGGTTGCGCCAGCGTGGGTTCCGCCGCCTGTTCCTGACCGGGCTGGCCACCGATTTCTGCGTCGCCTGGTCGGCGGAGGATGCCTGCCGTCTGGGCTACGACGTCATCGTGGTGGAAGATGCCTGCCGAGCGATCGGGCTGCCAACGGGGACGGATCGGACAACGTTGGATGATGCAAAGCAGCGGTTGGTGCAACTCGGGATCCGATTCGCTGTCAGCACCGATCTTGCCGAATGACGCCGCCATGCAATAACCCACCGCGAGCACGGAGATCCAATCTATGAAAATGAAAGCCGCGGTGCTGCGGGAGCAGGGCAAGCCTCGCCCCTACGCCACCAGCAAACCGATGACCATCGAAGATGTCGATCTGGACCCACCCGGCCCGGGTGAGGTGCTGTATAAAATCGTCGGTGCCGGCCTTTGCCATTCTGACCTGTCAACCATCGAAAACCTGCGTCCGCGCAAGCTGCCGACCATTCCCGGCCATGAAGCCGCCGGCATCGTTGAGGAGGTGGGCCCCGGCGTCACCGGTCTGAAGCAGGGCGATCACGTGATCAGCGTGTTCGTGACCAGTTGCAACGAATGCCGCTACTGCTACGGCGGGCGGCCTAATTTGTGCCAGGGGTCGTTTGCGTCACGGAATAACGGCACCTTGGTGTCCGGCGCCCGCCGTCTGTCGCTGAATGGGGAACCGATCTGGCATTACAGCGGGCTGTCCGTGTTCGCCCAGTACGCGGTGGTCTCGCAAAACGCCCTGATCAAGATACCGGACGAGGTGCCGCTGGAGGATGCGACCATTTTCGGCTGCGCGGTCGTCACTGGCGTTGGTGCCGTGCTGAACACTGCCCAGGTGCCTCCTGGCGGGCAGATGGCCGTGGTGGGATTGGGGGGTGTCGGCATGAACGCCCTGATGGGCGGCGTGATCGCGGGCGCGGAACGCATCGTCGCGGTCGACCTGAATGCCGACAAACTCCGCCTTGCGCGCGAACTCGGTGCCACCGACACATTCCTGGCCGGCAACGCCGATGTGATCGAGGAGATCCGCCAGGCAACCGGCGGCGGTCTTGACTATGTGATCGAAACCGCCGGGGCCATCCCGGCGATGAACCTCGCCTACGCGATCGCGGCCCGCGGCGGCAAGGTGGTCAGCGCCGGACTACCCGCTTCCACGGCAAGTTTCAGCTTCCTGCATTCGGCCATGGTGACCGACGAGAAGTCGATCATGGGCAGCTACATGGGAAGCTGCGTGCCCAGGCGCGACATCCCCCGCTTCATCGCCCTGTACCAGCGCGGCAAGCTGCCGGTGCAAAAACTGCGCAGCGGCTTCATCGGGCTGGAGGAGATCAATGAGGGCTTCGACCGTCTGTCCGACGGTTCCGTACTGCGCCAAATCCTGCGCCCGCATGGCTGACGCCCGCTTTCGGATACACAGCGCATGACAACCTGGCTGGTCACCGGCGGTGCCGGCTTCATCGGCTCGCATCTCTGCGACGCGTTGATCGCGGCCGGTGACCAGGTCCGCGTGTTGGACGACCTCTCGACCGGATCCCGCGCGAACCTGCCGGCCGACGTGGCCTTATGGGAGGGCGATGTTGCCGATCCCCTCTTGCTGGATGCGGCCCTGGACGGTGTGGCGGGCTGCTTCCATCTGGCAGCCATCGCCTCGGTCGAACGAGGCCGATTGGATTGGGCGGAGACCCATCGGGTCAACCAAACGGCGACCGTCGCGTTGTTCGACGCGATCCGCCGCCAGGGCACGCGCATCCCGGTCGTCTATGCCTCCTCCGCCGCGGTCTATGGGGATTGCCCCATTGTCCCGATCCGTGAGGACGCGCCGTGCCGCCCACTGTCGGCCTATGGCGCCGACAAATACGGCTGTGAGTTGCATGCCCATGTCGCCAGTCACGTGCATGGCATCCCAACCGTTGGGTTGCGTTTCTTCAACGTATATGGGCCGCGCCAGGATCCGGCATCGCCCTATTCCGGCGTGATCTCGATCTTCTGTGAGCGGATCCGGGCCGGCCATCCTATCACCATTTACGGCGATGGCGGGCAGACGCGCGATTTCGTGTTCGTGGCCGACGTGGTCGCGGCTCTGATGGCGGCAATGCACACGCGACGCGTTGCCTCTCAGGTATTCAACATTTGCACCGGCATCCCGACCTCCGTCCTGGATCTGGCGAAGCTGGTCGCCGCCTTGTCCAAGACGGCGCTCGAGCCGCGATTTGCCGAACCACGGACCGGCGAGATCCGCGATTCCCTTGGCGAGCCATCTCGGGCCCGCAGTGTGCTGGGCCTCGGTGAACCAACACCCCTGCGTGATGGACTGACGCAGGTACTGGACTGGATGGCGCGACACCGGTAGGGACACCGGTAATGCTCAAGACCCTACTGGTGCTTTTGATCCTGCCGCCGATGAACCTGGTTCTGCTCGCGGCAGCGGGATTGGTCACGGCTCGTTTCCGCCCGCGTTTCGGCTGGATGATCGGCGCCGTTTCGATGGTCGGCCTGCTGTTACTGTCGTTTCATGCCGTGTCCCACCCGATCCTGGCCGCGCTGGAACGCGACCTACCCACGACTCCCCGCCTTGATGCCCCGCCGACCGCCATCGTCGTTCTGTCCGGCGATGCGCTGCGCAGTCCCAGTGTCAACGGCGGAGTCCTGGTCGGCCATCTGACCCTGCAACGCCTGCGGACGGCCGCCGCCCTGCAACGGCAGACCGGCCTGCCCATCCTGGTATCCGGTGGTGCGATCGCCGATGCGAAAACCACCTTCGCCAAACTCATGAGCGACAGCCTGAGTGAGGATTTCCGTGTCCCGGTCCGCTGGTTGGAAGAAAAATCCCGCAACACCTGGGAGAATGCCCAATTCAGCGCAGAGATCCTGAAATCCGAGGGTATCACGTCGGTCTATGTCGTGACCCATGCCTGGCATATGCGCCGGTCCTTGTTCGCATTCTCCCGCACCGGACTGACCGTCACCGCGGCGCCAACACCGCTGCTCTCGGTGCTCGGCCCCACGCCGTCCGATTTCATTCCCAGTGTATCAAGCTGGCAGGCTGCCTATTTCGCGTTTCATGAATGGGTCGGCGGCCTTTGGTATGGCGACTTCTAGGCCGTCCTCGACGGTCGAGGTCTTTTCCACGATCGACAGCCTGCCTGCCGAGTCGCTGGCCTTGTTTAGCGGCAACGATCCCCTGTTTTCCGGCCTGTCATGGTGGAAAACAGTGCTGGACACTGCGATGCCTTATCGCGTGACCGCCCAATTCGTGCTGATCCGGCTGGGCGGCGCCCCAGCCGCGCTGTTTCCCATGCAAATCGGTGGACCCGCTGGGTTTGGCGGCCTGACGACACCGTATTCCTGTTTGTATGGTCCTCTGCTGGCCCCTTCCTTGAACCCACTCGACCTGGCGTCCGTCTTCGCGGCCTTCGGACGGTTCTGTCGTGCCCATCCGGTGACCCGGTTGGACGCGTTGCCGGCCGAGTGGCCCCATCTGGACCGGCTGATCCAGGGATGCACCGCCGCTGGTCTGGTCCCATTGCGGTTCGATCACTTCGGCAATTGGTATGAGCCGGTGGCCGACCTCAACTGGGCACACTACCTGGATGGCCGGCCCGGGGCGTTGCGCGAGACAATCCGCCGGCGGTTGCGCCGAACGGAACGGCTAGCCGGAGCACGATTCGTGCTGCTGACCACGCCGGAGGAGGTTGAGGCCGGCATTCCAGCCTTCGAGGACGTCTATGCCAGGAGTTGGAAAGAGCCAGAACCCTTCCCATGCTTCAACGCTGCCCTTATCCGCGCCACCTCTCACACCCACACCGCTCGTCTGGGCCTGTGGTTCATCGGCAATATCCCGGTTGCCACCCAGTTCTGGGTTGTGGAGCGGGGACACGCGACGGTTCTGAAGCTGGCGCACGACGAGGCGTTCAAGGCGCATTCCCCCGGCACGGTGCTGAGCGCGTTGATGCTGCGCCACCTGCTGGACCGAGAACATGTGACCGAGATAGATTACGGTCGCGGCGACGACCCCTACAAGCAGGGCTGGGCGCGGAACCGGCGGCTACGGATAGGACTTCTGCTGGCCACGCCCTGGCGGCCGCGGGGCTTGGTCGAGGTACTGAACCACAAGGCGGGCCAGTTCCGTGCCTGGATACGGCCCGCCAGTTGACTCCGTTGGGCCGAACGGCGGCCTATACCGGTTCGACTTGCCGCTTGCGTCGCCGGAAAAACGACAATCCGGCGAGACCCGCCCCCAGGACCGCAAGCGTTGCCGGTTCAGGCACGACCGTCGCATAGAGCTGATAGGTGAAATGGTCGCCAGAACCACCCAGCGCGGCCAACTGATCGGTGAACACGGTCAGTGTCGAGGTCAGGATGCCGTTGGTTGTGTTGAAGACCGTGATCGGCAGATAGACCGATCCGCCCTTGTGGATCACCGTCCCCGCGGTAAATGTCGAACTGAACTTTGTCGCGTCTCCCCCAGCAATGGTGAAGGAGTTGATGGTCAGGTCGGTCAGGGCGCTGTTGCCGCCATTCGCGTCCGTGGTGATGTTCGCGAGGTTCAATAGTACGGTCGTGGGGAACCATCCGACGGTGCCAAAGTCGATCTTGGCGCCACCCGGCGTGCTGGCAGCCGCAGTGTTATCGACGCCATAGGTGCTCTTGTAGGTCGGCCCGACACCTTCCGCGGCGACCGTCGCCGACACACTGGCGGCTGCGTTGGTGCCGTCCGATTTTCCGTTGAGCAGGCTGAAAATCGCGGTGGTCGTGTTAGTTCCGCGGCTGGTCGCCGCGTAGGTGTAGCCCAGAGTACTGGTCGCGGCATCGGCCAGGCTGATGGCGCTCGGATTGCCGCCGCTCGCGACGAAGCCAGCTCCGAGCGTGTTGCTGATCGTGCCGCGGAGATTGCTGATGGTGCCCGCACCGGAAAGGTTGCCGTCGCCGATGTTCTTCATCGTGATCGACGTGCTGACGGACCCGCCGCCCAGCCGGACCAATGTGGTGCCGGCTGAATTCACCTGCGCGACAGGTGCCACACCGGTCCCACTCAGGGCCGCGGTATTGACGACAGCGCCATTGGTGGCACTGCCGTTGACCAGGGACGAAACGACATTGGTGCTTGCCGCCCCACGCGTTGTCGGCGTGAAGACGTAGGTGCTGGTGGCGGAGGTGGTATCCTGCAGGCTGATCGATCCACCTGCCCCGGAGAATCCGGGTGTCGTTGCCGCCGCGTTGGTTCCGCGCAGGTTGCTGATGGTGCCCAGACCGGACTTGTTGCCATCGCCCGAGTTGCTGACCGTGATGGTCGCGTTGACGGTATTGCCCACCAGGACGTAGCCAAGGTTACCGCTGGTGGGAGTCGCGCCCGATGCCGTTGTGCCGGTGTTCGACACCGCCACATTCGCGACCGGGGCAACGCCAGTGCCACTCAGCGCGGTCGTGATCGTGCCCGCCTGGTTGGCACCGCCGGCCCCGGTGCCGTTGTTGAACACCGTTTCGACCGTCGTGTTGACGGCGCCGCGCCCGGTCGGGGTGAAGGCATAGGTAGTGGTTTTGGAGTCGGTGGCGGTGCCTTTGTCCGTCAGACTGGCGGAGGTCCCGCTGCCGACGAACACCGAACTGCCCGCGGTCCCGGCCGTGCCGTTCAGGTTGCTGATCGTGCCGAGACCCGACAGGTTGCCATTGCCGGAGTTGCTGATCGTCAAGGTCGCGGTGACGGTATTGCCCACCAACACATTGCCGACACTGCCCGAACTGAGATTCGCGCCGGAAGCCGTGGTGCCATTGTTCGAAACGGCCACGTTCGCGACCGGCGCGACGCCGTTACCGCTGATCGTGGTCGTCAGCGTGCCGGCGGCATTCTTCGTGCCGCTGCCGTTGGCGAAGGTTCCAATGATCGTCGCCGTAGCGGTCCCGGTCTGGATCGGTGTGAAGATGTAGCTGACGGTGGTCGACGACGTGTCGCCGATGCTGATCGATCCGCCCGCCCCGGAGAAGGCGCCGCTACCAGCCCCGATCGTCCCGCGCAGATTGCTGATGGTGCCAAGGCTGGGATTGTTCAAATTGGCCAGGTTGCCGTTCCCGGTGTTGGACACCGTCACGGCCACGGTTTTGGTCTGACCGACCAGGATGTTGGATACCGACGCGCCCGACATGGACGCCACCGGCGCAACGCCGGACCCGACGATGCTGAGCACCGAAGTCGCCTGACCGGACGACAGCACATAGACTGCATCGACGCCACGCGAGCCGGTGGTGGACGCTTGGTAGGTGTATGTGTTCGTGGTACTGGCGATCTTGCCGCCGCCAACCGTCACCGTCGCAATGTTGTTGCCCGTGAAGGTGCCGTTCAGGCCCGCACCCGACTTTTCCCCGGAGGTGAGAGCGCCGCCGGTCAGGAGCCTGTTGCTGCCGGCTGAATTGCTGGCGGTGATGGTCACGGTCTGCGACCCAACACCCGTATGCCCAACCAAGTCGTAGATGGTTATGGTGGATGCTGGTGTCAGGGTGATCGTACCGGCCTGCGCCGGCGCGGAGTCCAGTGTGAGAGCACCAACAGTTGCCGTCGCCAACGTGACGATGGGCGTCATGACCCGCGCCGCTTCGAGAGCGAGCAGAGCAAGGACCGAAGTCGCGGAGGCGAGGTTGGATTTCACGCTGCAGCCTACTTATCTCTCAATATCGTGCCATGCCATTAGGCGAAACACAACTCTAAATTTAAACACGGCCCATGATCCTGGACGCTGGAGAACCGGTTTACGTCCCCTTTTCCAGCACCAATGATAGTCTTCCGATGCCCGCGACAACAGCGTGAAATCATACCGCGTGCCTGATTGATGCGACCATCGGACGCGTCGGTCCAGGGTTCCGGCGTCCTAACCCGCCGCAAAGCGCGCGCCGAGTCGCCGTACATGCCGGCCCAGTAGACGCGGCGACAGGTACGATCCGGCCTCAACCCAAAACATTTGCTCCTCCCGGTCCGCCAGACTGCGCTTGTACCGGTCACCTCCGGCCAGGAAATCATAGAAATCCAGACCGGTCGAAGCGGCGAACCGAATAGCCTGGTGATGGCAGGTCATGCCCGGTTTCTGGTGTCTACCCGCACCGCGATAGTCGAACCCACTCTGATAGGCCAACGATCGGCCACGATAGCGGAAATTGTACAGGACCCCGACCAAGGCTTTCCCCGCCGTTACCCGCAACAGATCGACCTCGTCGTTCGGCATTGCCCGCTCAATGAGGGCGCGGTGGAAGCGCCCGAAAAACGGGTCCGCGAAGCTCCCCGCAAGGCCACGCGCCGTCCAACTCGACTGATGCAGCGTCTCCATCTCGGCCAGAAACGCCAGCGCTTCCGGGACTGATGTCGCACGGCGCAGCGCAATCGGTCCCTCAACCGCATAGGCCCGATCGGACCGACGGATCTGTTGGCGGGTATTGGCGCTGCGCCGTGCCAGGAAATCGTCCCAGTCCCACTGCATGGAACGGAGGTCCAGAAACGGCACCGGCCGAACGGCAGAGACGTGAACCCGGGGGGCGGCGGCGCGGAGGGCGGCGAGGGTCTGAGCATTGATTGCGCTGGCAACGACGGCACTGGCAAGGCCGAACCTACCTTTGGCGACGAGGTCGAGACAGGCCGAAGCGATGGCGGGATCACGGCCGGTTTCCAGCAGCACGCCGTTGTATTCGATCGCCAGGTTATCGATCGACGGAACCCCACTCTCGCCAAGATAGAGCGTCGAACCGCCGAATCGGTGGCGTATCCGGTTGAACAGCGCCAGAGCAACGGTTCGCCCGTCTTCCGTCGCCTCGACCAGGATAGGATCGAAGAAGCGTTCGGCGGCCAGGCAGCCGGTCCAGGTCCAACCCTGGAAGAAAGAGCCGTCCGCCCTGGTCTCCAGATCGCGCCAGCGTCGCTCCAGATCGGTGAAATCCACCGTCTCAGACAGGGTGATGTGCATCAACGTGCTCAGGCGCCCGTGCCCAGCCAGAGGTCCCGCCAGGTTTCGAACATGGCCGCCTGGTCGAAATCCCGCTGTGCCTTGGCGAAGTTGGCGGCGCCGATCTGCTGCCGCAAGCCGCGATCCCGCAGCAATTCTGCCAGGGCGCCACAGACCGCGTCGTCGTCCAATGTCGTCAGGAACGGTATATTTTCGGGCGCGAGCATGGCCCGGATATCCCCGACATCAGTGGCCACGACCGGCAACCCGCTGGCCATGGCCTCCATGACCGAAAGCGGCATCTGCTCGGTATCCGAGGTCAGCGCGAACACGTCGAAACCTGCATACAGGGCGGGGATATCGTCTCGATGACCGGTGAATGTGACCCGGTCGGCGACGTTCAATGATCGGACCAGGGTCTCCAGCATCCCTCGCTCCGGCCCATCCCCGACGATCACCAACCGGGATGCGATGTCGGCAGATATCCGAGCAAAGGCGCGGATCAACCGTGCCAGGTTCTTCTCCGGTCGCAACACGGCAATTGTGCCAACCACCGGCATGGCGGGATCGCCCATGGCGGGCGAGAATCGGGTCAGATCGATGCCGTTGGGCACATAGCGGCAGGTTTCCGGTCGCAGCTTCCAGACCTGGGTCGCTATGCGCAACAGAGTTTGCGACGGAAGCACGACAGTCCCGTTCGCCAGGGCGATGCGGCGGGCCAGGATGCGGCGCCAGATCTGGGTGTTGCGTTCCTCCGGCCCGAAGCCATCGACGACGTGAATGTGCCGGGTCAGCTTGCGGACATTGGCCAGGGCGAACTCGATCGCTCCCCAGTTGCAGGTGACCATGACATCCGGGCGCCACTCACGTAGCCGAGTGCGAAACCGGAACATGTTTCCTAGCATCGCGTTCTTGGGCGCCTCGATCCGCGGGAAAACCACATCCAGCGCGGGATCCAGCCGCGCCGCGCAGGAGAGATCGCCGTCCAGAGCGACCACGATATGGCGAAATTCCGCGCCGAAGTGATTGGCCAGAGCGGCGAAACGTACCTGGGCACCGCCCACCGCGAAGGTCGGGAAGACGTGCAGGACGACCCTGGCGTTGGATGGGCGCGGTTCCACCTTGACTCTTACTCCTTCCTGCAAGACTGGTTTCACGGATGTCCGACGCCTGCCCCACCGCGACCCGGCATAGCGCAGTCCCTTTCGTGGCCGCAATGCTGGCGCGACTGGGCCGCCTTGTGGCGCGGGTGGCACCGATGGGACGGCCGACGGGGCTGCCCGTCGGACTAATCGTCGGACTGATCATGGGACTGATCGCTCCCTCGGCCGTCGCCGCCACGTTGCTTGTTGGCCCTGGTCATCTGTTAAGGGTCCCCAGCCAGGCGGCAACGATTGCGAAAGATGGCGATCGGGTGGTGATCGCACCGGGCATCTATGCGGACTGCGCGGTCTGGAAAGCATCTGGCCTGACGATCGTGGCTGGTGGACCGGGCGTGTTCCTGGTCAACAGCATCTGCGCGTTCCAGGGGATTTTCGTCATCGAGGGACGCGGCACCACCATCCGTGGCCTGACATTCGCCAACGCCATTGCCCCGTATGGCAATGCCGCCGGGATCAAGCTCCTGGGTGCCGACCTGACAGTGGAAAGCAGCCGATTCGTCAACAACCAAAACGGCATCCTGGCCGGTGGCCCGCGCGACAGCGTGGTGCGCGTGACCACCAGCCTGTTCGAGGGCAATGGGTCCTGCATCGGCGCATGCGCCCACGCGATCTATGTCGGTGCGCCGATCGCGTTGCTGGACGTGACCACATCGCGTTTCAGCAGCACCCGCACCGCGCACCACATTAAGTCACGCGCTCGCACGACCATCATCCTTGGCAATCTGATCGAAGATGGGCCAACCGGCACAGCCAGCTACCTGATCGAAACTCCCAACGGCGGCGATCTGCTGGTGCAGGCCAACCTGCTGCATAAGGGCCGGTTCAGCGAGAACACGGCGACCGCGATCTCGATCGGGGTGGAGGGCGTCACCAACCCAACGGACGTGGTGATCATCCGCGACAATCGCTTCGCCTCCGACCTGCCCGAGCCAACCCTTTTTGTCCGCAACAGCACGCCGGTCCCGGCCGTACTGACGGCAAACCGGCTGATGGGCCAGGTCGTGCCGCTGGACGGACCAGGAACAGTCGATGCTTCGCCCGAGGATCAATAGCTGTCGGGCGAGATCACATTCTGGTGTTTCGGGCCAAGCAGCGCCGCCCGCATCGTCTCGGCGGACTTGGAGCGGATGTCGTCCCATGCCTGCGGGGTGAAGAACGCCGAATGCGGGGTGATGATCAGGCGACCGATGGTCCATGGTTCCCGCGCGCGATAGGCCCGCATCAGCTCCGGGACGGGTTCGACGGGCGGTTCGACGGGCACCACGTCGATGCCCACACCGGATAGATGGCCGGATTTCAGGGCCTGGCCAAGCGCATCAATATCGACGATCGGACCACGGGCAGTGTTCACCACAACAGCTCCCTGGGGCAGCAGCGCGAGCTCACGGGCGCCGATGAGGTTGCGGGTTTCGGGTGTCAGCGGCACGTGGACGGACAATGTGTCGGTCTGCTTCAGCAACTCATCCAGAGTTGCGGCCCGCTGGATGCCAAGGCCGAGTTCGACACCGTTGGGCAGGTTCGGGTCGAAGAAGACGACGCGGAAGTTGAAAGCTTTGGCACGTAGCGCGACGGCGGTCGCGATGCGGCCCATGCCGACGATGCCAAAGGTCTGCACGCCGGAGCGTTTTACCAGCGGGTCGATGATGTAGCGCCACGGGGCCGGCGGATCGGCACGCTGCGCCTCCAGATGCAGCAGCAGGCCTCGGCGCAGCGCCAAGGCAAGCGACATGGCATGGTCCGCGACCTCGGTGGTGCCGTAGTCGGGGACGTTCAGGATCATGATCTGGCGCTTGGCGGCAGCGACCCGATCCAGATTGTCGTAGCCCACGCCCATGCGGCAGATGGCGCGCAGCTTGGGGAAGCGCGCCAGGTCGGCCTCGGTGACCTTGTAGCGCAGGATCATCAGGCCCTCGGCCGCGGCGCAGTCCTCGTCGGAGAGGTCGGCAAGGCCAGTGGTGGGCTCCTTCGGAAAGATGACGCGGACGTCGGGGCCGTAGATCCGGCGTTCCACGCTGTCATCGGGATAGGACTTCTCCGTATAGAGCACCGTGGTGGGCATGCTGGCGTTTCCCTTTGGTCGTGTTGGTTGGGTGGTATCGTTGGTTGGGTTGGGTTGTCTACTGGGGATGGGGCGGGGGATGCGGCGGGGCATCACCGTGCGCTCTGCCACCGTTCGGGAAGCGGCCCTACGTCAGGCGCGCGGCACCGCCGGCGTCCAATTGGCCGCTTCGCAGGCCTCGGTTGCTTCACCGTCATGGTTCGGACCCGCGGCTTCCTGGATGAACGCGGCCTGATCATCCAGGCCGTTCGGGTTCGTCACCACCCTTGGGCCATCCGGCGTGTCGCAGATCATTCTCGGGTGGGGAGCACGTCACACGCAGGGTCAGTCGGAGATTGTCGCAATGACAACCGCCCGATGTTCCATCCCCTGCCCTGCCCCGGCTACCCCAGCATCTCCGCCAGTGCCGTCACGCTGGGCACCACCACGTCCGGCTGGTACGGCCAATGCGCGAACGGGCGCTGCCGGCGGTCGATGAAGGCGGCCCGCATGCCGGCAGCCTTGGCGCCGACGCAATCGAACTCGTGATTCGCGACGAACAGTACTTCGTCCATTGCCACATCGCAGCGTGCCGCGGCCATGCGATAGGTTGCGACCGCCGGCTTGAACGCGTTGGCGGCGGCCACGGATATAAGGTCGTCCACCTGTAACCCGTGATGCGGGCGCGCAGCCTCCAGCATGTCAGGATCGCCGTTTGACAGGATCACCAAGCGGTAGCGCTGGCGCAGGCGATCAAGCGCCGCCGGAACCTCGGGGAATGGCTTCAGGCGTTCGATCGATGCAACGAGCTCCCGAACCTCCTCCAGTGTGTGCTCAATGCCCGCGCGGCGCATCACCTGACCCAGCGAGATATGGCCGATTTCACGATAGGGGATATGATCGCGTTGCAGCAGCGCATCGATCATCGAATTCTCGAAATGCGTGCGTCGCCACCAGGTGACGAAGGCGTTTGGATTACCGGTCCAACCTTTGGCGGCAAGGTAAGGAGTGGCGACGTCGCGCAAGCCGGACTGCATGTCCACCAGGGTGCCGTACTGGTCGAACATGCAGATCTTGATGTGCTTCCGGAGGGTGGTTGGGTCGGTCATGGGGCGAGGACGGACGGGGCTTCGCCCCGGACCCCGACCAGGGCTCTGCCCCCGACCCGCCAAAGGCCCGGCCCTCGGGATGCAATTCTTTTCGCTGCTGATGGGGGGGCCCCC
>Ga0082335_1003235_pt1 | contig 27334 bp, 22 predicted proteins | sample Subgrocontami58m_FD_72375 | JGI IMG/M metagenome (GOLD analysis project Ga0082335, IMG submission 72375) | Subsurface groundwater microbial communities from S. Glens Falls, New York, USA - GMW37 contaminated, 5.8 m (SPADES assembly) (version 2) ...
TTAACTATATCGACAGCTGCACCGGCGAAGGGACGGTGGCCGCTTACGAGGCGGGGGCTGAACTGATGGAGATGGAGTTTGGGCAGCACGGCACGATCAACTATTTTGCCGGTAAGCTGAAAGTCATCGGCCAGAGCAAGCTGCAGGGCCAGGGGACCAAAATTGTGAACCGTCTCGGCGAGCGCTTCATGGAAAGATACGATCCGCAGCTGAAAGAATTGGCGACGCTCGGTCTCATCACTCTGTCTGTAACCAAGGAAGTGTTGCAAGGGCGCGGTCCCTGCTACTTTGACATGCGGCATCTCACGGCCGAGAACATCGCCCATATGCGCCACGTGCTGCCGGTATTGATGAAGGGCTTCGAGAACGTGGGGACTGACATCAGAAAAGAACAGGTAGAATGCGCCCCCCTCTGCGGCGTGATGGCCAGCGGTTCCGGGGCGGGGGGGTCCGCCCCGCGGGTGCGGGCAGGGAGCCAGTCCGCTCCGCCCGCGACGACGAGGAACGCGAACCCGCCGGCGATCGCCCAAGTCGAGCCTGGGGACCCGGACGCGCGGGCGGCCCGGCGACCCGCGGTCGAGGCCCGGGCCGGGTGGATCGCGCCGGCGGGGCGCGATGCGGCCACGGTCCTTGGCGCGGCGTTGCGCGCACGCCCGGCCGCCGGCTCGGTCTGGGGGGGACGCTCCGGGTCGGTGGCGCTCCCGGTCGGGAATGCTACCGTCCCGGGGTGCCGCTGCTCCTGCAGGAGGCGCATCGTCGTGATGCACTCGCCGCAGTACACTCGGCTGTCGGGACCGATATCGTTGTCGGAGCTGCCGTGCTCGCCGGTGACCTGGCCGTCGCATGCCGCGCAGTAGTCGGTGCGGAAGCGGGTCATGCCCTTCTCCCCCGGCGTTGCCAGGTTTCGATGAGCACCTCGGCGACCGAGCTCGAGAGCGCTCCGCGCTGCATCAGGGCGTCCACGAGCGGTGTCGGCGGAGAATTCCTCCGGACGGTGGCGAGCGCGCCCTCCACCACCCCGTCGGGAACGAGCCGGGTCTCCCGCAGCAGCTCGCGCAGGTCGGCTTCGGGAATGCCGAGCAGGCGCAGGCGCATCTCGGCGCTGCGGCGCGTGGATTCCTCGAGCTTGACCGTTCCCAGGTCCGCGAGCGAGCGTTCCCGGGTCGCGGCGTCCTCGAGGCCGGGCCCGCCGATCGCGGGACGGCCCTTGGTTTCCGCGTCTTCCAGGGACGTGGCTGCGTCGGGCTTTGCCGGCGGATCCGCGAGCCGGCGGTCGATCTCGATGAGGTCTTTCCAGTTCACATATTTCAGGCTGACCATGACGTACATGAGGGTGACCGGCACGCCGATCTGGGCGATCGAGCGGAGGATGGCGCGCGCGGCGTCGAACTGCGTCTCCGAGACCTTCCCCGTCTCCCGGGCGCGCTCCAGCACGGTCTTCTCGCCGTGGCGCGTGGGGTCGTCGCTGGGAAAGACGTGATCCGTCGGCAGGATCTCGAGCGCGACTTCCCGGCGCAGGTGGCCGCGCATCACGAGGAGGTCGTGGATCGGGAAGTGGATGCCGTAGTCCGCGATTTGCGCTTGCAGCCCGCGGCACTGGCGCACGATCTGCAGGTCGCGCGTCCATTCGTCTTTGAGTTCGGCAGCGGTAGGGGGCACGAGGCTCCTCCAGCGGATTCCGTGATTCTACGCGGTTCCCGGCGGCAGGGCAATCACGAGAACGCTCGAGGGTGCATGACCGCAGTTGCGGGCGGCCAACGGCAGAGAGCGCGGTCCGCCGAAGGAGGACCAAACTACGGATTTCACGGATTTCACGGATGGACGGCCGATGTGAGTCCAGACCTCTGGACATGGCAGCCGCAAGTCCTTGCGCTGTCTGGCCGGTCCAGAAGAGCCGCGGGAGAATTGTGGAACACTCGCGCCGGAGGATTGACCCGCAAGCGGGGCTGTTCGCGGCACCATTCTGTTGTTCGCGCCCTGTGTGTGTCATTTCGAAGCCGACCGTGTCCAGAGGTCCGGAGTCAGCGCGTGGGTGCGGTCGCCGCCGCGCGCGCAAGCAGCTCGTCTTCGCCGTAGAACACGCCGAGGAAAAACGGATTCTGCTCCTGGAAGAGCGTCGTTCCGGCCCGGAGGGCTTCGCGCACGAGCACCGTCTGGTAGCGGCGGAAGACCTCGGGGACCCGATCCGGTGCGCCGGTGAGCAGGTAATTGGTGCAGCCGCACCACATCCCGCACGGACCGAGACCCAGAGCTTCCATCTCGGCCTTGCCCGACGGGCGGGCGCTGCCGAAGTACGCTCGCCGGGGCGCGTCGAATCCCTGGTCGAGGTGGCCGATGCGCGCGCGCTCGTCGGTGTCCTCGCCGACCATGCGCTCGCAGGGGTAGATCCAGCCGCTGGGGGCCACCGCGATCTCGTCCATGCCCAGGTCGCAGTGGTCCGCCGCGGTAGCGCCCCCCTTGAGATGGACCCGCAGCCGGTCGTCAAACCCGGCCATCGACACCGGCAGGCCGCGGCGGAAGTACTCGACGTAGAGGTCGGCCGCGCGGCCGATCTGCGCTCCGAGGGTGGCCAGGGTCGGCTCCGTCCACGAACCCTGAAAGTCGATGCTGAAACGCAATCGGCGCGCCCCCATCTCCACCAATTGCGCGACCGAGTCGGCCAGAGCGCCGACGTTCGCGGGATCGACGACCATCATCAGGATCAGGTGCGGGAACACCCGCAAGGTCCGCTGCAGGGCGTCGATGACGACGTCGTACGAGCCGCGCCCGTCGATGAAGGGGCGGCCGACGTCGTGGGCCGGGCCGACTCCGTCCAGGCTGAGTGAGGGTTCGAAGGGCCAGGTGGCGAGCTCCGCCAGAGCTTCGTCGGTGAGCAGCGTACCGTTGGTCGTCATGATGATGTCGAAGGGCACGCTCGCGGCGCGGGTGCGCTCCCGGGCATAGGCGGTCAGCTCGCGCATCAGGGCGAACTCGAGCATCGGCTCGCCGCCGAAGTAGGCGAGGGTCAGGTTTCGCGGGCGCTGCTCCAGGGCGAAGTCGATGGCGCGTCGTCCGATGCGCGAGGGCATGCGCACCGGCTTTTTCTCCCCGGTGTAGCAGTAGGCGCAGCGGAGGTTGCAGGCGTGGGTGAGGACGAGCGTCAGCTGCATCGTGGGTCGGCGGGTCGCCTACCTGTTTTCCATCGTTGTCTCCCACCCCGCGAGGAGCGTCTTCCACCCCGCGAGGAGCGCCTTCCACCCCGCGAGGAGCGTCTTCCACCCCTCGTGGAGCGTCTCCCACCCCGCGAGGAGCGTCTCCCACTGCCCTCCCAAGCAAGTTCCGCCTTTGACATGTCGCGTACGCGCACTCTAGCCCTTCCCGCGAAGGCGGGTCAAGCACCAATCGACGCGTCCGGCGAGGAAGTCCGCGACGGCGCGGGCCGCAGTTCCTCACTTCGACGACAGAACCTCGATGAACACCGGGGAGGCGGTCAGGGCGATGGCGACCGACCCGTCGGTGACGTCCGCCTCCGTCACCTCGGGCCGGGTCGCGTCGGGACGCTCGACGATCGCCGTGATCCGCGCGCGCGGCGCGCTGCAGGGAAGGGCGAGTCGATACCCGGACGGCGCGTCGCTCCAGGCCACCCGACACTCCCCGGAGCCGCCGGAACAGCGGAACAGGCGGTAGCGCGAGGGCGCCGACTCGTCGCGGATCTCCGCCCGGCCCGACAGCTTCTGCGTCATCAGCCGGTAGGTGTGGAAGGCGGGCTTGCGTTGCCAGGCGGAGTCCCCGGGCTTCGTTGCCGTCAGCGCGGTGTCCAGGAAGGTCTGCGGCCAGTGGGGCAGCGTGACCAGCGAGCCCCAGAAGATGGCGTCGACCCCGGCCGCGAGGCCCATCACGTAGCGCTTGACCACCTGCCGGCTCTGCTCGCCCGGCGTGTAGTCCGCCATCGGTCCGGCGCACTCCAGGGACCACAGCGGTTTCCGGTATCCGACCATCTGGTCCTGCATCCAGCGCACCTGGGCGGCGACCAGGTCGGGCGAAATCGTGTAGGAATGGAAGTCGGCGATCTCGTAGTCCGCATGGGCCAGGCGCTCTTCCGCCGGAAACAACCGCCGGAGCTTCCGCGGGCCGGGCCGGAAGGGCCGCGGTGAGTCGCAAGCGTCCCATGAGGACGGCCGCGCGTAGCGCGACACATCTCCGGTCACCCGCGCGGCAGTGATCCACGAATCGCACCCAACGCACCCCTTGACGATCCCCCAGGATCATCATAGGGTACGCATTAATGTACCCTTTCGAGGCCTCTACCCATGTCGCTCAGCCTGATGGAAGACATGAAAACCGTCTCCGAACTGAAGAAGAACCTGCGCGCCGTCTTCCAACAGATCCATCGCACCGGCAGGCCCGTCGTGGTCACCGTCAACGGCAAGCCCGACGTCGTCCTCGTGGACGCGGCCGTATTCGACCGCCGATTGCGAGCGATCAACCTCGCGGTGCTTCTCGCTCGGGGCGAGGAGGACATTCGCCGAGGCAGGACCCGCCCTGCGCGGGCCGTATTCAAGGAGCTGAGGCGTGGCCGGAAAGTACCGCGTTGAGGTGACGGCCACGGCGGAAGCGGACCTTCTTGGCATCTGGGAGTTCATCGCCCGAGACTCCCCGGACACCGCGATCCGCTGGCTCGATGCCACGGAAAAACGGATTCTGTCCCTGGAGTCGTTTCCGCTGCGATGTGCGATCGTGCCGGAGGCGGAAGATCTCGGTTGCCCATACCGCCACCTGGTATGCGGGAACTACCGCGTGATAGCGCGAGTCGAGCGAACGACCGTCTGGGCGATTCGGGTGCTCCACGGCGCGCGACTTCTCGACACCACGATCCTTGAAGATCGTTGAGCGCCGCCGCGCCGACTCCGATTGCCCCCGCCCGCCCCTCCGCGCTCAATCCCCGCCGGAGACGCTGTTCGAGGTCGCCTACTTCGAGGACAAGGCCTACCTGACGCAGAGCGGCCAGCTCTACCAGGAAGCCACGGCGATGGCCTTCGGGAAGACCTACTGCTTCGGCCCGACCTTCCGCGCCGAAAAGTCGAAGACGCGTCGGCACCTGACCGAATTCTGGATGGTCGAGCCGGAGATGTCGTACGCGACGCTCGACGACGTGATGAACCTGGCGGAGGACTTTCTCTGCTTCGTGGTCGGGCGCGCGCTGGAGAATTGCCGCGAGGAATTGAAGGTGCTGGAGCGCGACCCGGCGCCGCTCGAGAAGGTGCAGAAGCCGTTCCCGCGGGTGCAGTACGACGACGCGGTGAAGATTCTCGAGGAGATGGGGCACCCGTTCGAATGGGGCGGCGACTTCGGCGCGCCCGACGAGACCGCGCTCTCGGCGAAGTACGACCGGCCGGTGCTGGTGCACCGCTATCCCGCGGCGGTGAAGGCCTTCTACATGAAGCGCGACCCGCAGGACGATCGGCTGGCGCTGTGTGTCGACGTGCTCGCCCCGGAGGGGGTCGGCGAGATCATCGGTGGGGGCCAGCGCTGCGACGACCTGGCCTTCCTCGAGGCGCAGATCGAGCATCACAAGCTGCCCAAGGCGGCCTTCGAGTGGTACCTCGACCTGCGGCGCTACGGCAGCGTCCCGCACGGCGGGTTCGGCTTGGGCGTGGAGCGGACCGTGGCCTGGATCACGGGCACCGAGCACGTGCGCGAGACGATCCCGTTCCCGCGGATGCTGTACAAGATCTATCCGTAGCCTGGCGCCGCCTGCCCTCGCGGTGACCGCAAGTGCTTCTCGAGCCGCCCGAGGTGCCCTCGCGGTGACCGCAAGTGCTTCTCGATCGGCCAGGGGCGCCCTTGCGGTGACTGCGGGGAATTCGCGAGTTGCCTACATCGAGTGCAGCGCCACCCGATTCCCCTCGCTGTCGACGATCAGCGCGCGGAAGCCGTACGGCCCGATCGAGTGCTTCGGCTCGAGCACCTTGCCGCCGTTGGGCGCGACCGCGGCCACCGCCTGATCGAGCCTCCCCTGCGCGTTGAGGTAGAGGAGCGGGCCCTGGGAGGAGGGGTGATTGCCGTCGGTGCACTGCACCAGGCAGCCGCCGATGGTCTTTTCCTCGTGGGGCAGGATCCCGATCGAGCCGCCCGGGAGAACCTCCTTCTTCACCGCCGCGCCGAGCACCGCGGAGTAGAACTTGATCGCCCGGTCGAGGTCGGTCACTGGGACGTCGAACCACACGACTTGGTTGGGCATGGCTTCGTCTCCTGTTCCCTGTGGGCGCCGGTCCATCCGTGAAATCCGTGTAATCCGTAGTTGGGTCGGTCGCGCGGCGGAGGGCCCGAGCTACTTCGTCGCGCTCTTCGGCAGCACGCGCCGGTTCCCGTCGCGCACGGTCACGCCCGCCGCGTCCATGTGCTCGAGCAGCGGAATGATGTATTTCCGCGACGTATTCAGCCCGTCGCGGATGTCCGCGGGCGTCACTTCCCCCTTGGTCCCGATCGTCTCGACGATGAACTTCCGCGCCTCCTCGAACATGTCCTTGTGGAGGAGCACGTCGTCCTTGAGCTTGAGCACGGTCCCGCTCTCGAGCAGGAGCCGGAGCACGCTCTCCGCGCGGTCCGGCGCGAGCTTGAGCGCGGCCCACATCTCGTCGGCCTTGGGCGTCAGGAAGCGGGCGGCGGTCAGCGTCGCTTCGATCTTCTCCATCATGGCGCGCTGCTCCGCGGAGAGCGACACGGTGAAGTCCGCGCGCCGATAGAGCGCGTTCTCCAGCTTCACGCGTCCGGCCTCCACCTCCTCGCGCAGGGTCACCGCGAGCACCTCCGGTTTGAGGCCCGACTTGTTCCGGAGCGTGGCGATCGGGCAGCCCATCCGGACCGGGTTCTCCTTGTGGAAGGCGGCGAGGAAGTCGCCCGCCCGGCGCCCGGCCTCCTCGAGTCCGTCGGAGTGCAGGAGCAGCTTGCTCTCCGACACCGGCACCACGCGTCCCGAGTCGAGCAAGTGGGCGATGGTCTCGCCGACGAGTTCTTCGAGCAGGCCGGTCTCGTGCAGCACCTCGTCGCGGGTGATCCCGGCGTGCCCCGCCTTGCGGATCGCGTGCTCGATCTGCATGCGGGGGTCGGAGAGGCTCTTCTCCTTCTCGATCAGCCCCTCGATGATGTGGCTCTTGAGCCGGCGGGTACGGTGCTTGGAGACGCCGATGACGCGGCCGCCGCCGATGGTGACCACCGGGGACTGGATTCGCACCACGAAGATGTCGCCCGGGGCGCACACCACGGGGTCGTCCAGGACGAATTGGACCAGGGCCTCTTCGCCGGCGAGAACCTCCTTGCGGTCGAGGATGCCGACGCGGCCGAGGGTCTCGGCGGTGCCGGTGTGGAAGCGGATCGGGGTGAGGTGGCGCAGCGGGATGCCGGACTCCGGCTGGTAGCGCAGGCGGGCCTCGACGAACTGGACCGCCTCGAAGTAGCCCGAGGTGGCGACGACGAAGCCGCGGTGGACCTGGGTGTATTCCACGTCGGCGAAGTTGATCGCCGAGCTGTGGCCGGCGCGCACCACGTCGACTTCGGAGCCGTAGGCGTGGAGCCCTCGGATGCGGCCGTTCTGGCCGAGCGGAAGGACCTCGAGGATGTCGCCGATCTTGGCGGCGCCGGTGAGCGGGATGCCGGTGACGATGGTTCCGAAGCCCTTGGCCGAGAACACCCGCTGGATCGGCATGCGGAAGACGCCGGCGGTGTCCTTGGGCACGAGGAGCCCGATCTGGGCCTCGATGGTCTCGAGGAGCTTGTCGATGCCTTCGCGGGTGACGGAGGAGCACGGGCAGATGGGGCAGCCTTCCATGAAGGTGCCCTCGAGCAGGTCCTGGATTTCCTCCTGGACCACCAGGGCGATGACCGGGTCGACCGCGTCGATCTTGGTCAGGGCGACGATGCCGCGCTGGATGCCGAGGATCTGCATGATCTTCATATGCTCGCGGGTCTGCGGCATGATGCTGTCGTCGGCGGCGATGATCAGGATGACGAGATCGATGCCGGTGGCGCCCGCGACCATGTTCTTGACGAACTTCTCGTGACCGGGGACGTCGACGATGCCCACGGTGCGGCCGTCGCGCAGCTTGAGCGGGGCGAAGCCGAGATCGATGGTCATCCCGCGCGCCTTTTCCTCGGGAAGGCGGTCGGGGTCGATGCCGGTGAGCGTGCGGACCAGGGTGGACTTGCCGTGGTCGATGTGTCCGGCGGTGCCGATGACGATGTTGACGATGTCGCGGGCGGAAAGCGCCATGGAGGGTCCCGTCGGAATGCGGACGGCGCGGATCTTAGCACGGCCCGCGACAGGCCGGAAGGGGAAAAGGGGAGTCACTCTTCCTGCGAGTTCCGCCTCATTCGCAACATCTCGGCCACGCGCTCGGGATCGCCGAACACCTCCCGCAGCGCGAACGACACCGCCTCGCGCCGCTTCGGCACGATGAAGTCGCCGCCGGCCTCGACGATCGCGCGGCTCGCCGAAGGCGCGCTCGAGTGGCCGATGATCACCGGGCCGGGCTCGGGCGCGAACAGCACGCGGATCTCGCGCGTCACCTCGGAGCCGTACGCCTTTCCGAGAAAGAAGTCCATCAGGATGACGTGCGGAAGGTCGGCCGCGCGCGCCCGTCGCTCGCCGAGTTCCCGGAGCGCGGTCTCGGGGCAGAGGAAGCCCTCGACCCGGAGCCACGCCGAGAATTCGGGTAGCAGGCTGTTGCGCACCATCTCGAGGTTGTCCTCGAGATCGTCGATGGCCCAAACGAGCCAGGTCGGGTGCGTCATCGACCCTGTTCCAGGGCGTGGACGGCTTCCTCCGCGATCTTCGAGACCATGGGATTCGGGTCGAGGACCCGTTCCCGCAACGCGGGGAGGGCGCCGCGGGCGGCCTCGCCGATCCAGCCCAGCGCGTGGGCCGCGGCCGCGCGCAACGGCGCCTTCGGGGATTCGAGGCAGCGGGTCAGGGCCTCGGTCGCCCCCGCGGCCCTCGGACCGAGATCGCCCAGCGCGATGGCGGCGCGGGTGGCGTCGGCGGCGTGTCGGTCTTCGAGAAGCCGGGCAAGCTCCGAGTTGCCGCGCGCGGCATCGAGAACATGCTCCTCCTCTTTGCCCTCGAGGACGCGGACGAGAGCCGGCACGCTGCCGGCACCGATCTCGACCAGCGCCTCGCAGATGGGGGTGCAGTCGTCGAAAGCCCCATCGAGGAGCGCCCCGACCAGGTTCTCGATCACCCGGTCCCGATCCTCCAACCGCCGCGGGAGCGCCCGGTAGACCGCGGCGCGCACCTTGGGGTCTCGGTCGCGGAGCGCCTGCATGAGGGCCTCGCTCAGTCCGGGAGTGCCGCGCGGGTATCGCACCAGCGCACGGAACGCCGCCGCACGCTTCGCAGCGTATCCCTTGGTTTTCTCGAGCCACCACCCGAAGAACATCTCGTCGGTCGGCGCGATCTCCGCCAGGCAATCGATCAGCGCGACCGCGATCCCGGTGTCGCTTCCCCCCATCGCCTCCAGCGCATCCAGCGCCTCCCGTAGGCGGCGAGCGACCACGGTGGCCGGCAGGCCCATCTCCTTCAGCGCGCGGATCGCTTCGAGCCTGCGCACGAGCGGTCCCTCCATCGCGGCGTCCGCAAGCAACGGCGCCGCGGCTCCTCCGGCCGACGCGAGCGCGGCGCGCACGGCTGCGCGAACCGTTTCGTCCGGGTCATCGAGCACCGCCACGAGACGCGGAAGCTGTTCGACCGGGGCGCCCGGAGCCACCGCGACGAGAGCCGCCGCAGCCCTCGGTCGGGCAGACACGGACCCCAGCCGCACCAACCGCAGCACCTCGAGCATTGCGGGACCCGCGTCCGGGCCGATCTGCTCCAGCGCCTCGATCGCGGCGCGCCGGAGGTCCGCGTCGGGCCCGCGCAGGGCGGCCGTCAGTTGTGGGAGGGCCGGTACCGCGTCCGGCCCGATCTGCCCGAGCGCCCGCGCCGCCTCCGCGCGAAGCTCGACATGGGGTCCCTCCATGGCGGCGATCAGCCGCGGTACCGCGGCGGCGCCCTCGGAAGAGAGGCATGCGATCGCCTTGCGCTCCGATTCGCAAAGCAGACCCTCCGCTACCCGGGCGGCGGCCAACGGGCTGGGCGGGGGGGACGGGACCAAGCGGCTGGTTCCTCGAGTCAGCCAGAGGCCCCAAGTACCGAACAGAGTCAGAGCCACCAGGGTGACGCAGCGCAAGGGCCAGGCAGGCGGCCGCCACGGCCATCGCCACGGCACCAGCTCCGCCCCGCACTTCGGGCAGAGCACCTCCGGACCGACTTCGGCATCGTGAATCGGGACTTTCCGGCTACAGCCTGTGCAGCTCAGGAGCATCGCTCACTCCGTTGGCGTTCATCCCGCGGTTCGGAACCGCCGATACCGGACAACTCCACGATCGCGCCACGAGTCACAGCATACACGAAAACCCCGCTTGGATCATCGCCCGGAATTGCCCGGATTGCCCGGACGACCCGAGACCGCAGTTCCGTCACGCAGCGAGGATCACGTGCCCGATGACGACGTCCGATGCCATCGAGGTTGGCCTGCGCACGCCGCGCCAACCGCCGCGCCAACCGCCCTTGACCCGCCGCTCCGCGAAGGGCTACAGTGCTGTCGTGCGCATGCGAGGCCTGATCGTTCCGCCATGACCCCCGCTCCCCCCACCGGCCCGGACGCGCATCCGCCCACCGTCGTGCGCGGCGAACCGACGCACGGGTCCGCCGCGCCGTCCCCGGGCCGCCTGCCTGCGAAGATCGGGCCCTACGAGATCGAGGCCGAGCTCGGACGCGGGGGGATGGGCGTGGTCTATCGCGCCCGCGACGAGCGCCTGCGCCGCCTCGTCGCGCTCAAGGTGCTGCCCGCCGGGTCCGGAAGCATGGAGGCCCAGCGCTTCGTGCGCGAGGCGCGCTCCGCTGCGCGGCTCGAGCACCCGGGGATCGTCCATGTCTACGAAACCGGCGAGGCTGACGGCCGCCCCTGGTTCTCCATGGAATACGTCCCCGGGACGACCCTCGATCGGGTCCTGCGCGACCCCGAGAAGTTCGGCTACCGCCGCACCGCCCACGGCGGACTCGAAGCGCGCGCCGCCGCGGACGTCGTCCGGCGCGTCGCCGAGGCGGTCGAGCACGCGCACGCCCACGGCATCGTCCACCGCGACCTCAAACCGGGCAACGTCCTCGTCCGCGAAGGGGACCGCGCCGTCAAGGTCGCCGACTTCGGCCTGGCGAAGGATGTCACGCTCGACAGCGACGATCGCTCCGCACGGCTCACCCAGGTCGGCATGGTCTTCGGCACCCCGGGCTACATGCCCCCCGAGCAGGCCACCGGCAAGGTCCACCAGATCGGGCCCCGCAGCGACGTCTACGCGCTGGGCGCGGTGCTCTTCGAGCTGCTCACCGGCCGCGTCCCCTTCGAGGGGAACACCATGGCCGAGATCCTCATCCGCGTGATCTCCGACGAGCCGCCTCCGCCGCGCCAGCTCGATCCCTCGATTCCGCGCGACCTCGAGACCGTCTGCCTCAAGGCTCTCGAGAAGCGCCCCGAGGATCGCTACCCCTCCGCCGCCGCGCTCGCCCGCGATCTCCAGCTCTTCCTCGCCGGGAATCCGGTCTCCGCGCGGCCCCTGGGAGCCGTCGAGCGGGCCGCGCGCACCCTGCGCCGCCACCGCGTGCCCGCCGCGGTCGCGGGGGCGGTCGTCGGGCTCGTGCTTGCCGGCGCCTTCGTCATCCGCGAGTTCCGCATCGAGCGCGACCACGCGCGCGCCGAAGGCCAACGCTGGGCCGACGATGCCGAGGAAGCCCGGCGCGCGGCCGACGCCGCCCGCATCGCGGCTGAAGGGCAAGCCCGGCGCCTGGCCGACGCCGCCCGCATCGCCGCGGAAGCGGCGCACACCTCAGGCGCCGACCCCGCCGCGGCGTCGACCTCCCCGGCGGAGCCCGAGGCGCTTCGGGCCCTGCTCGAGCGGCGGATCGTGACCACGGAGGACCCAGCCCTCGTGGATCTGCCCGAGGCTTTGCGCTCCCTCGTGGTCGCCCGGATCGAGGCGCTCCACGCGCGGCTGGTCGAGACGCTCGGGGCTCTCGCCGGGACCCTCCTCTCGCTGCGCGTCGAGGTGGACGCGGAGGGCCGCCGCGCCGAGACCGTCTGGAAAGGCGCCGTGGTCGAAACCGACGCCCGACGGCTGCTGCTCCGGCCGGGGGGCGGGCCCGACGTGATCGTGCCGTGGGTCGGAATCGCGCGCGCGGAGTACTGGACTCTCGCGGCCCGACATGCGGTCGCAAACAAGCCCGCGCGGGACCGTTTCGATCTCGGCGCCCTGGCCCTGTGGGCGGGCCGTGTCGCCGAGGCCCGGCGCGAGTTGAGCGAGGCCGCGGGCGACTCGGAGTGGAAGGACCCGGCTGAGCGCCTGCTCGCGCGCCTGCCAGAAGATCCGGCCGAGGTCGCGGCCCGCGCAGCCGAAGCGGAGGTCAGGCGCCGGCAGGAAGAGGAGGCGGAACGCATCGCCGCCGAGCGGCGCAAGGCGGAGCTTTGGGCGGAAGAGAAGAGAGTCGAAGCCGCAGCCCGGCTCGAGTCCGCGATCACGGAGATCGAAGAGGACCTGCGCGCCCGGCATTTCGACGAAGCCAAGCACCTGCTTGCGGCGTTCCTCGAAGGCGAAGGTGCCGGCCTGTCCGCGGAGGATCGCGCCGAGATCTGCGGCCCCGTCGAGGCGCTGGCGAAGTGGTGGGGGGTCCTGTGCGCCCGGCTCGACGCGTTGCAGGACGAGCCGATCTCCTGGGCGCGCACGAAGGGCGCCGAGGAGAGGGGGAAGCTCCGCTCCTTCGACCGGAAGCGAATCGAGGCCTGGATCGAGCCGGTCGAAGGGCCGGGTGGGAGAATGAGCGTGGCGCTTCTCGACCTCGCGCCGGGGGTGGTCCCCGCGATCAGCACGCAACCGGGCGCCGAGCGGGAGCGCGCGGCGCTGTGCTGGGCCCTCGTGCTCGCATGGATGGGGAAGGCCGAAGCCGCCGCCCATGAGGCCGCTTCGGCGGGACAGCCCGCCCGCGCCGCGTTCGCTTTCTGGGGCCGCCGGGCCGGACTGCTCGTGGAGCACGAAGGCAGCTGGGCGGTGCGGGGGGAGGCCGAAGCGAAGCCGCCCACCTCGAAGCCGGCCGCCGAGACCCGCGCCGGACGCATCAGCGACGCACGTCTCCGGTTCGTCAAGAAGAACGACCAGGGGTTCGAGGAATACGAGCACAAGGAGACCTTGATCCGCCTCGTGCTGCTCCCCCCGGGCGAGTTCGAGATGGGCGCCCCCGCGGACGAGCCGGCGCGGCAGTCGGGGGAGGCGCGCCATCGGGTCAAGCTGACCCGATACCACCTGATCGGCAAGTACGAGGTCACCAACGCCCAGTTCCGGAAATTCCGCCGCGACCACGATAGCGGGACCGCCGGGACCGCCCGCCCGGAGAGCCTCCGCGGCGACGACCAACCCGCCCTGCGGGTGACGTGGGACGACGCCGATGCCTTCTGCCGCAAGTACGGACTGCGGCTTCCCACCGAAGCGGAGTGGGAGTACGCGGCGCGGGGCGGCGACGGGCGCGTCTTCCCCTGGGGCGAAAAATGGCCGCCCCCGAACGGATGCGGCAACTACGGCGACACGACCGCGACGCAGGCGGGGATCGGGTGGGGCCAGGAGTCGACCTACGCCGATGGGATCGCAGCAAGCGCGACGGTGGGCCGGTTCCCGCCGAATCCCTTTGGACTCCACGACGTCGGTGGCAACGCGGTCGAATGGTGCTCCGACTGGTGCTGGAACTACAGCGGCGCAGACGAGGTCGATCCTCAGGGCCCCGCGACCGGGGATCGCAAGGTTCTGCGCGGCGGCTCCTATTTCGTGATGAACCCGCAGTACATGCGCTGCGCCGGGCGCTACAGCCAGCGCCCGGACCTCGCCCCCGATAATCCCAGAGTCGACGTCACCCAGATCGTCGGCTTCCGGGTGGCGATGGACGCGAATTCGAGGTGACCGCACTCGCCGCTTGGCGGTCGGTCCGGCAGCAATACCGGCCGCCGGCTCGATCCGGTCGGGCCGCAATCCGGCTGCGTCCGGCTTTTTCGTTCCCCTCGGCCCGGCGCGCGGGTAACGTAAGGGGGTCCGCGTATTCCGGGAGCCCTCGCCGCATGCCCAAGAAGAAATCCGCTCCGCCGGCCGACTCGCCGCTCCGCCGCATCCCCTCGGTCGATCAGCTCCTCGGGCACGCCTCGGTCCATGCGCTGCTTGCGAAGTACGGCCGCGCCCACGTCACCGCCGAGGTCCGCGGCGTTCTTGCCTCGGTGCGCGATTCGCTGAAGCGGATCACCGACGCCGCGCAGGCGGCCCTCGCGGTCGAGCCCGAGGCGATCGTGGGCCGCCTCGCGCAGCGGCTCGCGGCCGGCAGGCAGCTCAAGCTGCGCCCCGTGATCAACGCCACCGGCATCGTGCTCCACACCGGCCTCGGACGCGCGGTTCTCTCCGCCGACACGCTCAAGGCGCTCCTCGTCGAGCACGCCTCGTACAGCCTGCTCGAGGTGGACCCGGCGACCAACGAGCGGCGCAATCGCGAGGCCCCGGTGAGCCAGTTGCTTGCGGAGATCGTCGGCACCGAGGCGGCGACCGTGGTGAACAACAATGCCGGCGGCACGCTGATCACGCTGGCCGCGCTCGCGGGCGGGCGCGAGGTGATCGTCGCGCGCGGGCAGTTGGTCGAGATCGGCGGGACCTTCCGGCTTCCCGACGTCATGACCCAGAGCGGAGCAAAGCTCGTCGAGGTCGGCGCGACCAACAAGGTCTACCTTTCCGACTATGAGCGGATGATCGGTCCGAACACCGCTCTGCTCATGGTGGTGCACACCTCGAACTACCGGATCGTGGGATTCACCGAGGAGCCGCCGTTGGCCGAAATGATCGCGCTCGGCCGCAAACACCGGGTGCCGGTGTTCCACGACATCGGCTCGGGAATGCTCGTCGATCTCGGGAAGTACGGCATCGGCGGCGAGCCCCTGGTGGCGGAAAGCGTGCGCCTGGGCGCCGACGTGATGTGCTTCAGCGGCGACAAACTGCTCGGCGGCCCGCAGGCGGGCATCGTATGCGGTCGCAAGACCCTGGTGGATGCGGTGCGCAAGCACCCGCTCTTCCGCGCCCTGCGTCCGGACAAGCTGCAGTTGACCGCGCTCGAGGCGACGCTCCAGCACTACCGCAACCCGGACACGCTGTTCGAGGCGATCCCGACCCTGCGCATGGTGGCGATGACCGACGACGAGCTCAAGCTGCGCGCGCGCAAGCTCGCGGGCGGCCTCAAGGCGATCCCGGGTGCGGTGGTGGAGGTATGTGCGGACACGTCCCAGCTCGGCGGAGGATCCACCCCGGGCCAGGAACTCCCGACCTGGGTGGTCGCACTCGCGGGCGCGTCGAAGACCGCGCAGGAGATCTCCGACGCCCTGCGCGCCCACGGGCCGCCGATCTTCTCGCGCGTGAAGAAGGACCGTTGCCTCTTCGATCCGCGCACGATCCAGGCCGGCGAGGACGTGGAGATCGTGCGCGCGCTGCGCAAGATCCTGGCCTGAGCGCCGGCCATTTTGCTACCCTCCGCCGGTAGGCGTGGACGGCGCCGCCCGTGCGGATGGCCGCGAGGGGCGGGCTTCGAGGACGATGGGGAGACGGACCCGATGCAATTCCTGCGAGAGCTGCCCTGCAAGTACAGCAAGGAACTGCGCTGCACCCTGGTCAAGGGACACGACGACCAGAACTACGTGATCTACACGATCCAGCTCTATCCGTTCCTGCTCGATGATGGCCGCGCGAACTTCGAGACGGTGGTGCATTTCACGGACGCGAACGGCGACTACGGCGAGCTCAAGCAACAGTACACGAAGCGCTACCACACCCGCGAGGAGGCGCTGAAGAACCACGAGCGCGTCCTGCAGGAATTCGACCGACTGCTCCAACTGGAGCCGGCGAAAAAGCCCGCGGCAGCGGCTCACGCGGCCCCCGCGGCCCCCGCCGTGGCGGCGCCCGAGAAGAAGTGAGCGTCGTCGCGCGACCTCATTCCTCGTGCGCGAGGGCGGCGGTGCCGGCCTGGGGCAGCGTCAGGAAGATCTGGGTGCCCGGGAACTCGGCCAACTCGCGCTCGATCGCCCGCCCCGGATAGGCCCAGCCCGGGATGCGATTGACCCGCGCGGTCCCCGAGCGGATCGTGATCTTCCCGCTCCACGCCTCGACCAACTCGCGCACGCAGCGCAGACCGTTGCCGCGCCCCGGATCGTCGTGCCGCGAGACCCCGTGCTCGAACGCCTGCCGGATCGCGGTCACGTCGTTCCACTCCACTCCGAATCGCTCGCCCAGCCGCGGATAGAGGCTCCGGCGCATCCCCACCCCGAGGTCGGTCACCGCGATCATCGCGACGTTGCGGCCCAGCTTCTCCTTGTAGAAGTACTTCTGGATCGCCACGTAGCCGGTGTCTTCGCTGTGCTCGATGATGTTCTGGCAGATCTCGGAAAGGGCTACGATGAAGCGCGAGATGTCGTTCTCGGTGTAGCCCAGATGCTTCTCCAGGATCCGGCGGGCCTGGCCGCGCACCCGGCCGACGATGTAGTGGATGTCCTTCGACTGACGGATCGGGGTGATCTCGAGCAGCACGTCGCTCGATGCCTTCCGCCGCACCCCCTCCATCGAGAAATTCGAAAACTCGAAGATGTCGGCCGCCTGCCGGAAGAAGTCGACGCGGTCGAGGTAGGACTGCACCTGCGCGCTCTCCGGCACCAGGAGGACCGGAAGAACCCCCTGGCTTTTCACGAAGCGCCCGAATTCGAGCACCGAGACCGTGCCGTGCGGCAAGGCGAAGGTAACGCCGCGCAGGTCGATCACCACGCGCGAGCCCGCGGGAAATCGCCCGCCCGGCACCGAGGGCGCCGGATCCGGGGCCGCCCCCTTGCCTGCGGCGGGCACGGGATCGGGGAAGGGGAACTCGGTCTGGCGCGCGAATGCCGGCGGATCGAACGGGCTCGGGTCGAGCGAACCGGCGGGGGAGGAGACGGTCGGTGCGGATCCGGGCGGCACGGCCTCGGAGGCGACGGGAGCCGTCGGCGGCAGATTGCGCAGCTTCGAATTCCATACGCCGAGCAGGGATTCGAGCGTGCGCTCGTCGAGTTTTCGATCCACCAGGATCTCGAACTTCATGGGTCCGGATCCGCCAAGACCGGCCCGGTGACCCCCGGTGCGGGGGACGAAGGAGAAGGGAAAAGAGCGGGTGACCGGGTTCGAACCGGCGACAACAACGTTGGCAACGTTGTGCTCTACCCACTGAGCTACACCCGCAGCGCTTCGAGCACCAGCTATGATTATCCCCGCCCTCGGGTGTTGTCAAGCACTTTCCCGGGAGCCCAAGGCGCCACGGTGAACCCGCTGGACCCGCAGGACGGCCGACACGTCCGTCCGCGCCGTAGACTCGGGCGGTGGGGACGAGTTTCGCGGTCCGGGCGAAAATTCTCTATTGACAACGCGCATTTATTATGTATGATGTCATCCGAAGCGGGCGAGTGTCAAGTGGGTTGGCCACAGTCTCTCGGCCAACGAACCTCGAGACCACATCACCGACACCCCGACAACGGCAAACCCGCGGAAACGCGGGGACGCAAGCCACGGGGCCTGGGTTGGGCGAAGGGGCCCGATACGGCAGCGTGGCTACCGAAGGGTGCGCGGAGAGTGACGCCCGACCGGGTGATCCGTCGCCGCGGGGCGCCGCGGCGGGCGCGCGTCGGGGCGTCCGTCTCTCCCCACGCTTTGGTCGACCGGGGCGAGGGGAGGGAGGAGCATGGGTGCGCTCATCGGGTCCGTGACCGCCGGCTGTCTTCTCGTTCTGGTCGCCATCGACATCGTCCTTCGTCTCCTGATGCGCCGCTGCGTGACGGCGGCGAGCACGGCTGCTCCGGCCGCAGCGGCGCCGCCGCCCGATCCGGCCCACCATCGCGAGCTGGCCGCGTTGCGCAAGATCCTGCGGACGGTGATTTCCGAGAGTTCCCGGGACGCGGTGCTGCGCGAGATCGGTACCGCGGTCGCCTCCGTTTTCGAGCGGGAATGGGTCTCCGTCCTGGTGCCGGAGAGCGGCGGATTGCGCGTGGTCCTCGAGCGGGGCGGGGCGCTGGCCCCGGTCGGCGCGTGGATCCAGGCCGCCGGAACCCTCCTGGAGCAGGCGATCGCACGCGGGGAGGCGGCCGCCCGGACCGGCGACGGGGCCATGTCCGCCCTGCCCGCCGACCTGTTGCGGAATCATCCGGCGCGCACCGTGGTCGCGCTGCCTGCGGTCGGACGCGAGTCCGTCACCTGCGTTCTCGTCCTCGCGGACCGGCGCGAACTGCCGCCGCCCACCGCCGAGGAGATGCGCACCGCCCTGGGGTACGCCGACCTCGCGGGTCTCGCGATCGAACAGGCCCGCCTGGGGGGCGAGCTGGGCGCCAAGGTCCGCGAGCTGGCCACGCTCAACGAGATCGCCGGCTACGAGATGGCGGCCATCACCTCCTGCAGCCCGGGGATCGACGATTGCCTTGGGCGCACCCTCGACCTGGTGCACAAGCTCCTCCGGGTCGACGCCTGCTCGTTCATGCTGATCGACGAGGGTTCGCGCGAACTCTACGTCCACGCCGGCCGGGGAGGCGGACCGGGCCCCGCGGGTACTCTCCGGCTCAAAATTGGTGAAGGCATCGCCGGCCGCGCCGCGGAGTGCGGCGAGCCGGTGTGGTCGACCGACCTCGAGAGCGACCGTCGCTTCGTCCCGCAGCCCGGCGGCATGCCGGCGGGGACCTGCCTGCTCTCCGTTCCGATGAAGTCGCAGAACCGGGTCGTCGGCGTGATCAACGTCCGCGTCGCGGGCCGCCGGTTCTCCGAAGAGGAGGCGAAGTCCCTCAGGCTCGTCGCCGCCCGGACCGCGCTCGCCGTCGAGAACGCTCGCTGCACCGAGCTGCTGGAGACCGAGCGCAAGATGTTCCAGGTCATCGTCGAGACGCTGGCGGACGGGATCGTGGTCTTGGACCGCAACGGCTTGGTGCTGCACGCCAATGCGGCGGTCGGAGAGTTCGCCGGCGCCGATCCGGTCAGCCTGCTTTTCCGCCCCTGGCACGAGCTCTGCCACGTTCGGACGGCGGACGGCACCCGGATCGAAGACCGGCGCAATCCATTCGGCCGTCTCGGAGCCTCCGACGGCGAATCCAGGTCCCTGGAGATCGAAATCGTCCGTCCGGATGGGACCGTGAGCCGGCTCGACGCGCGCTGCACGATGGTGCGGGACGCGGCGGGCGCGGTCGTGCTCGGGATCGCCAGCCTGCGCGCGGTCGGACGCGCCCAATCGGACGAGGCGCGCCGGGCCATCCAATGCATCATCGAGGAAGTCCGCTCGCCGCTGTTGAGCGCGAGCAACACCCTGGAGATGCTCCTCGGTGGCCAGCTCGGCCCGCTCAGCCCCGACCAGAAGAAAGGGATCACCACTTCGATCTCGAACCTGAAGAAAATCCTGCTCAGCAACGGCTCCCTCTCCCGCGTCTCCGCCGGCCGGGTCCGCGGGGAGGCCGCGAGCGCCTGAAGGGAGACCCACGGAACATACCGCTTCACAACTCCTTTGCCACGCACGGTCCCGGTCCCAGACCTGGACCGTGCGCGCCTTTTCGGGCGCGGGCGATGAACGGCGCGGAAGCATCCGCCTGGCTGCGCTTCTCGCGGCGAATCTCGCCGCACGATCGCCAGGTAGCCGCGCCTCGCGGCTGAGGCCGCGGGGGTCCGCCCGGCTCGGTCCGGCGTCTTCCGACCGGGCTCGGGGCCATCGCCCTGGCCCCGGTCCGCCGTGGCGGCGCATCCGACAGCGCGATTTTGCTTGGCGCGGGGGGCGGGCGGAGATTTACTTCGGCGCCGGTCGCGCGTACCGGATGGCCCGCGTGTCCGGCCGAGAAGGAGGATCGTCATGCGATGCGCATTTCTGGTGGCCGCCCTGGGCATGCTCGCGGGCTGCGCGCAGCCGGACCGCATCGATCCCGCCGCGGTGCGCGGGGTGCGGAGGATTGCCGTGCTTCCCCCGGCCAACGCCGCGGGTCGCACCTTCGACCGGTACGCGCAGCTGCTCCGACGCCGGCTCGAGGTGGCGTTTGCCGAGCGCGGGTACGAGGTGGTCCCGGCCCCCCTCTTCGATTCCTGCCTGCTGCCGTACCCCGGGACGGCCCCCGAGGGCACGACGCTGGTGCCGGCGGTGGACACGCGCAGGCTCCAGCCGCTCGACGGGTACTTGAGGGTCGAGGTAACCCGCGAACCCACGGGCCCCACCGTGGGGTGCACGGTCTCGGTCGCCCTCTTCCGCATGCCCGACCGGACTCCTCCGGGCGGGCCGGATCCGCGCTGGCCGGTCTGGGAGAAAGTTCTTCTGCTCGCCGGCGTCGTCTCCGCCGACGCACTCGAGGCGGATGCCAAGAGCCTCGCCGCGCACGCTCCGAGCGTCGGGCCGCCCCGGAGGTGAACCGCCACCCACCCATCCCACCCATGCGCTTCCTTGACGTATTGCAGGATCCCCGAGTATCGTCACTCGCATGCTGCTTTCCCGCACGAGACTCGCCGCGCTGCAGGGCGCGACCGGCTTGCTCCTGGCGTTGGTCGCTTGCGCGCCGATCGGCGCGCAGGAGTCCTCCCCCTTCTCGCGGATGGTGCCCCAAGGGAGGATGTCCGCCTCGATCGCCGCCGCGGAGTTCTCGCCGGACGGGAAGGTGCTGGCGGTCACCGCGCAGTCGGCCGACGAAGACGGGTCGACGGCGCTCCTCCAGGTCCCGGACCTGAAAGTGTTGGGTGAGCTGGGCGCGATGCCGGACCAGGTCCACTGCCTCGCCTTCGGAGGGCCCGACGGCGGGCTGCTGTGCGCCGGGGGACGGAAGGGACGGATCACGATCTGGGACCTGCGCCAGGGCAAGCTCCTCACCTCGTTCTATCCGCGTTGGGGGACGATGAACCTGCGCGCGGCCTTTCTGCCCGATCCGAGACTCCTGTATGTGGAGGGAGGATCGTACACCGGCACCGTAATCGACTGGACCCGGAGCCGGGACCGTGAGCCGTCCGTGTTTCTGTCGATGAAACAGAATCTGCCCTCCCCGGTGTGGGCGCTTTCCCCCGCGGGCAAGGTCATGCATGTCGCCCATATCGATGATACGGGCCTGGTGGTGAATCGGCTTTCCGATGGAGCGCAGGTCGCCAAGACCGAAGGCAGTGGTTGGCTCAGCTCCCTGCGGGCGATCGCCTGGTCCGCCGACGGATCCAGCTTCGCAGTGCTCCAGGGCATGACCGTGTCGGTTTGGGATGCCACTACGGGGAAGCGGCGATCGACGTTCAACGTCTCGGCCGGCCCGGCAAGCTGTGCCGTGTTCACGCCCGACTTGCGCTGGGTGGCGATCGCCCGCGGCTCCTGGGTGAAGGAAGGCGAGACGCTGGCGGTGTGGGACGTCACCGGGGGCAGGCAGGCGCACACGCTCGCCACCGGCTGCCCGCGAATCACCGGGATGGCGCTCTCGAACGCCGGCCGGCACCTGTTCGTGTACGGCTACGCCGGCGGCGCGCTGCTCGGCAGCGTCGACTAGCGGGTGACCCGTCCAGCTCCCGGCCTCACAGCCAGCCGCGCTTGCGATACCATTCGACGGATTCCCCCAAGGCGCGATCGAGGGGGGTGGCGCACTCATGCCCGAGTTCGGCCCGGGCGCGCGATACGTCGCAGACCCAGGACTTCTGCGCGATCTCGCGGGCTTTCTCCGGGTTGAAGATCCCCGGTTTCCCGAGCAGCTTGCCGCCGGCTTCGAAGCACCAGGCGAGCGCGGCGGTGACCGTGTCGGGCACGCGCACAGGTACGGACCAGACGCCGAGCGAGCGCGCGACCGCCTGCCCCAGTTCCTCCGCGGTCATCGCGAGCGGCGAGGCCAGGTAGTAGGTCGCTCCCGCCGGCCGGTCCGCGGCCGCGGCCGCGATGATTCCATCGGCGAGATCGGGCGCGTACACCCAGCTGAGCGTCTTGCCGAATCCAAGGTGGGGGCGGATATGGCGGGACACCGCCTTGAACACCTGGAAGAAATCCGCATCCTTCGGGCCGAAGACGATCGGCGGGCGCACGATCGTCACCGGCAGCCGGTTCGCGAGCGCGCGCACCTTCTCCTCCCCCGCGAGCTTGCTCTCCCCGTAGACGCTCACCGGGCGGCACGGATCGTCCTCGCGAATCGGGCGGCCTTCGCGCGCGGGTCCCGACGCCGCGAGGCTGCTGACGAGCAGGAAGCGCCGCACGCCCGGGTTGACCTTCGCGGTCGCCTGCGCGATCCGCTCCGCGCCGTCCGCATTGGCCTGAAAATAGCCCTCGCGCGAGAACGACTTGGTCACCCCCGCGACGTGGTAGACCGTGCTCACGCCCGCCACGGCACGCTCGAGGGCCGGCTCATCCTCCAGGGTCCCCGGGACGAGCTCGACCGGAAGCTCCTTGAGCCATTTCGGGTCGGCGGGGTTGCGCACGAGACAGCGGACGGCGGTCCCACGCGCCAACAGAGCTTCGACGAGGTGGCTGCCGACGAAGCCGGTGCCGCCGGTCACCAACACGGGAGCGGTCATGGTCGCCTCCGACTTGCGAGTGGCAAGGTCCGGGTCCGATACGCTTGGCGGGGGAAGCAGTTCATCGCTTGCGATGCGGCGCGCTCGCGCGCCGGACGGCGATCTCCGCGGGCGACCAGGGCGCGGGCCATCCTTCGGCGGACGCGTTCAGGTCGGCCTGTTCCGGTCGGCGGTCGGCTCCGGGTTGGGTAAGCAGGGCGTCCCCCTCAGCGCTCGCTCCGGCGGCGAAGGCCAGGATCGCGAGCGCGGCATCGCAGGCCGGGGCGTCCGCGAGCCCGCGCCGCGCGAGGCGCAGGCACTCCTCCCGGGTCAGCTGGAGGAGGTCGACCTCGCACGGGGCCTGTCCCTCCCGCAGGAGCCGGACCCGGCCGTGTTCCGGCGCGGCGGCAATCCGGCCCTCGAGCACTTCGCCGCTGTCGGTTTCCAGACGCACCGGCCGGCCGACGTCCCGGGCGAGGGCGGCCGAGACCGCCTGCTCCGCCTTGTGCCCGAGGTCGAGCACCCGGGCGAGCGCGGCCACGCGTGCAGCCCGGCGGGCCAGGTCCGGGTCCGCGGCGGCCGCGTCGCAGCGAGCGCGCGCGCCGGGCCAATCCGCGTGCGTGGCCAGTTCCCAGACCTGCGGCGCGAATTTCGACCACGCGGCGTCCGCGGCGACCTCCGCTGCCGTCCGGCCCAGCGTCCAGATCCCGCAGGCCGCGACGAGGAGCAGCACGACGGCGGCAAGCCAGGCTCGCGCGGACGGCCTCGGGCGACCGGGGGCGCTCGAACGCGCCGTCGGCTGCGCCTGGTCCCCCAGGGTCGCCTCCAGCGCGGCGAGCATTTCGCCCGCGCTCGCGTAGCGATCCGCCGGGTCTTTCGCCATCGCCCGCCGGATCACTGCGGCGCAGGGCTCGGGTACGCCCGGGCGCACCGTGCGCGGATCCGGGATCGGCCCGGAAAAGTGCGCGTGCAGGACCTGTAGCGGGGTGGTCCCGGGATAGGGTGGCTGCCCGGTGAGCAGCGCGTAGTAGGTCGCCCCGACCGAGTAGAGGTCGCTGCGCTCGTTCGCCGCCGTGCCATTCCCCTGCTCCGGGCTCATGAAGTGCGGTGTCCCCAGAACGTACCCCGATCCGGTCAGCGCCGGGCTCGAGCCGTCGAGTATCTTGGCCAGGCCGAAGTCGGCCAGCTTGGCCCGGCCATCTTCGAGCAGGAGCAGGTTCGCGGGCTTGATGTCGCGATGGATGAGCCCGGCTTCGTGGGCCGCGGCCAGACCGCGGCAGACGTCGGCGACCGTGGCCGTGGCTTCCCGCCAGGGTAGGGGTCCGCGCTCCTGGATCCGCGCCTGGGCGCTCTCGCCGCGCACCCGCTCCATGACGAGCCACGCGGTGCCGCGTTCGACGCCGACATCGTACACCGCCACGACGTTCGGGTGGTTGAGCCGCGCCGCGGCGCGCGCCTCGATCTCGAAGCGCTTCGCCGCATCGGCGCGCTCGGCGAGCTCCGGCAGGAGGACCTTGAGCGCCACGACGCGGCCGAGCGACGGGTCCTCGGCCTCGTACACCGCTCCCATGCCGCCCCGTCCAATACGGCGCAGCAGCCGGTACTTCCCCAGCAAGGCGCCGATCAGCGGATCGGCGATCGGAGCGACCGGGTCGCCGGGGATGGCGGTGTCTTCCTCGGGAATCATGGGCGGCGATTGTACCATCCCGCGTCGCGCGAGCCGCGCAGGATGGAGCCGAGGCGCAACGAAGCCCTGCGCCGGGGACGCCCGGCCGAATCAGCTGAATCGAATCAGTGAATCAGGGTGGACGGGACACCCGGGCCGGGCGGATCTCCTGCCCGTCGTCGCTCGTCGTCGGTCTCCGTCAGCGCCACGGCCTGTTCGAGCATGCCAAGTCGCCATCATGCGCGGCGATTTTCCGGCGCCCACGTCCTCCGGCCGCCCCTATCTCAGGTGCCTGTCCACAAACTGACGCGGCGTGATCACCTCAATCCCTCCATAGCCCGACGTCCGCCGAAGCGCCTTGTCTCCGCTGACGATCAGCTTGGTGCGACTTGCAAGAGCACAGGCCAGGAACTTGTCGTCGTCGGGGTCCGTACAAACATGCTCTGGCAGTGCGGGGGCGTCGATGATGGACGCCTTGAGCGTCAAGAACTCGAGCCAAGGTGTCATGTCCACTCCGGGGAACCCATGCGATAGCTCAACGGCGGTTTCCTGGTACTCGGCCAGGATCTCAAGCGAAAGGACGATTTCGACCTCGCCGCGGCGCCACGCGTCAAGGATCTCATACGGTGGGCCCGAGAAGAACACACCGGAGACGAACACGTTGGTGTCGAGAACAACCCTCATTTGCGTCGGCGCACGCGACCAATGGCCTTGACGATGTCGGACCGTCTCAGCTCCGAGAAACGGGCCTGGTGTCTTGCGCTTCCGATCAGACTGTCGAACTCAGACATCGACGGGGGCTGGATGGTCTTGAGAATCAAGACGTCGCGTCCTTCAAGGACGATCAACTGCGCGCCAGGCCGCAGTCCAAGCCGCTTCCGCACTTCTGCCGGGATGACGACTTCGCCCTTCGAGGACATCCTGATCGTCGTCAAGGCCTGCATATGAACCTCCACCTGACGTATAGATCGTTCAATTCGCGACTCTACCGACCGGTGTGGACGAAGACAAGGGAAAGCTCCTGCCGACTGTCACCACAGGGGGTCCTGGCGGGTGCGTCCCCCCGGTTCGAGGATCCCGCCGACCCTCACCCGGCGCTCGCCGGGGTCGAGGCCGCCCTCAGTGTGGACGGGACACCCGGGCAGGGCGGATTTCCTGCCCGTCGTCGCGCGTCGTCGGTCTCCGTCAGCGCCGCGGCCGACGATTCCTCCTTCGGCCCACGCTTCCGATCGGGGCGCCTTCGAGGTCGTTGCGTCCGCCGCAGGCGAAGATGGCGCAGCCTCCGAAGTACGCCCAGCCCATCTGGCTCCTCCCAGGATGCGCGGCAGTACGCCACGCGACGGGAGGAGCGGACAAGGGAGCAACCGGGTGGGTCGTCCGGGTCGGGTGGCCGGGTGGGTCGGGCGAGCCGGCGGAGCGGACCCGAGAGCGACCGGGCAGGTTGGGCGGCCGACCGCGCGCGGACTCCGCGTCCGCCGGGCCACCCGAACCGAGCCGGCGTCGTTCCCTCTATTTGGCGACGGTCTTGGCCTTGCCAGAGCCGAACACGTTGGCGTAGCGGTAGTAGACCTCGAGGGAGAGGGCGTTGATGGCGACGGCGTAGACCCGGCCGCCTTCGAAGCCCCAGCGGTCCTCGGCGTCCCACGAGCCGTCCGCGCAGCCGTCCGCGCGTCTTTGCTGGTGGCCGACCAGCGCCTCGGTCAGACGCTCGTTCCAGGCCTCCCAGTAGCGCCCGCGGGACTTTCCGCCTTGCGCATCGGGCCCGTCGAACTGGAACAGCGCGAGGGTGCCGTAGTACCAGTAGTAGTAGTCGTTGGTCTTCTTGGCCTTGTCCCAGGCGGGCAAATCGCCGACCAGAACCTTGGCGCCGAGGTCGAGCATCGGGTCCTGGATGTCGCGGTCCACGAAGATCCGCGTGCACATGCCGACCGCGGTCATGGCTTCGTGGTTGGCGTACTGGTCGTTCTTGCCCTGGACCGTGACCTGGACGCCGGCGTCCTCCATTTTCATGTAGCCGCACTTTCCATAATTGGTCTCGGTGACTTCCTGGATGAACGAGCGGGCATCCTCCATCGCGGCGCGGCTGTGGGGTAGCTCGGAGATCTCGGCCGACTTGAGGGCCATGATCGCCCACCCGGTGACCGAAGTGTCGTTCTCGCCGCCGCGCTCGGTGTAGCGCCACGCCTTGTATGAGTTCTTGGCCTGGCCGAGGAACTCGAGCGCCTTGCGTGCGGGCTCTTCGAGCACCGCCGACTTCGTCATCCCGTAGGCCTCGGTCAGGGCGAGGGTGGCGATCGCGTGGTTGTACATGTAGCGGGGGACCTTGGGGCCGATCCGGCCGTCGGCGGCCTGCTGCTTGAGGAGACAGCGGATCGCGCCCTTCACGACTTCGCCGAAGCGGAGCGGGCGGCCCGTCACCGGGTCATCGATAATGTCGTGGGACAGGTTCGTGTATCCGGCGCCGAGGAAGGCGAGCAGGGAAAGCCCGGTCAATCCGGTGTCGTGGTCGGAGTAACCGTGGCCCGAGCAGCGGTTGCCCGCGCACTGGGCATCGAAGCCTTCGGCCTTCCACCCGCCGTCCGGGCTCTGGTGGCGGGCCAGCCACTTGAGGGCCTCCAGCACCGCGCGCTCGGTCGCGTGCGAGCCGCCGCGGCTGTTGACCAGGTTCTGTTTTCCGCCGCCGTTGCGATCGCCGAAGGCTCCGGCGCTGCCGCCGCCTCCGCCGGGGCCCATGGTCTCGTAGAGGCCGGCCAATGGCCCACGACTGCGCCCGCGGATGCCGCCCATGTCTCCCGGGAGGCAGCTCAGGAACTCCGGCGATTCTCCGCGCATGGTGTGTTGATCGCGGTCGTTGGCGGTCTCGTTATGGTCCGACTTCGCCGCTTCGGGGAAGTAGAGCACGGGTTCGTCGTTCGCCGGAGTCTGGGAATCGTCGGTCGGGAGTGGCTTTTGGGCCCGCACCTCCCCGGGGCCCCCCCTCCGCGGGGGGGGGCGCAACGGGGGCGCGGGCGGGGGGGGGGGGCGGCGGGGGGGCCCCTCCCCCGCGCGGGGCCGCGCCCG
>Ga0082335_1003236_pt1 | contig 27320 bp, 26 predicted proteins | sample Subgrocontami58m_FD_72375 | JGI IMG/M metagenome (GOLD analysis project Ga0082335, IMG submission 72375) | Subsurface groundwater microbial communities from S. Glens Falls, New York, USA - GMW37 contaminated, 5.8 m (SPADES assembly) (version 2) ...
GAAGGCGACTTGTTCGCGATCGTCCAGATCGTCGTGCCCACCGTGCTGAGCGAGCGCGAGCGGGCCTTGTTCAAGGAACTGTCGGATGGCTCGACCTTCAATCCGCGCGGACATTTCGAACAGGAGATGAGAAATGAAACCCGAACAAGCTGATGCAGTGTGGCTGGACGCTCAGCACGAGTTTTCGTTTGCCGAGCTGGTACGGTTCTCCGGCCTGTCCGAAGCCGAACTGCGCGAGCTCGTGGACTATGGTGTGCTCACGCCGATCGATCCGCGGGGTGGCGAGTGGACCTTCGGCGGGGATATCGTCGTGACGATGCAGGCCGCGGGACGCTTGCGCGACGACCTGGAGCTCGAGCCGCAAGCGCTGGCACTGGCGCTGACGCTGATTGGCCGCATCCGTGAGCTCGAAGCGCAACTGCGCGGCTTGCGCGCGCAACTGCCGCGCCGATCTCCTTGAACCCCTTGCAAAATGAATTTTGCAGCGGGCCAATCCAGGGGGGCATGATGAGAGGTATCCGCGCATTTCGAAACCGGTTCGTAGAGCTTGTTAAACAATGTCAAACGCCGCCGCGGGCATTGATTTTTTGGCGTTTTTGGCCACATGATGAAGCAGCCCGAATTTTTGCGAGACGCGCATGATCAGCCTGTTCGGAAGCAAGAAACCGGATCACCCCATGGCCGACATCAAGGAGGCCAGAAAGATCCTCGGCGAATTGCCGGCCAATGACGCCTTCAAGTGCGCGGACGAACTGAGCCATTGGCTCGCGTCGGTCATGGCCGAGGAAGGTTTCAAACCGGAATATCGCGCCCAACTGATACAACTGCTGGACGAGACGGCACAGATTCCCCTGCGCAAGCTTGGGCGCGATTACATAGTGTCGCCGCGCCTGGCGAAATTCCAGGAAATCCGTCTGTGGAAGGCGATATACGAATACTGGCGCCGGGCGGCGCTTGCCTACGCCGGCTGCATCGAGCTCTACGCCACCGGCGCCAAGGGCGCGGACGCGCTAAAAGCCGGCATGCCGCTGCTCCTCGCGCGCGCGCTGCGCGCGCTTGCTGCCCAGGTGAAATGGATGTACGTGCGCTACGGGCCGATGGACCAGTCCGTGTGGGGCGTCATCGCCAAGGTCTACGCCCTCGCGGAAACCCGTAAGTTCGCGCAATCCCCGGTGACGCTTTATCCCGGCATCCCGGGCGAATCCACGCCGGAACAGGAGTTTCTGAAGGTGGTCATGCTGTCCGCGTCCTCGCCCGACAGCCTGCTGCCGCTGGAGATGGAACTGTGCGAGCGGCTGATCGCCCACTTTTGCGCCTCGTTCACCCTGCGTCTGGACCTGCAGCCCGATATCGCCTACTGGATTGACCTCGCCACCAGCCAGGCGCCGCTGCGCTTGGCGCGCCCTCCCCAGCATGCGCCGACGCTGCGATTTTTTGCCGCAGGCAAGGCGCTGGAGGACCTGGAAAACCTCATCCGCACGGTCAAGACGACGGGCAGCGTACCGTCGCAGGTGAATCTGGGCGGTACTTATCCGGCCGAAACCGTGCTCGACGTGGCGAACCATCTGGCGCTGTACTGGTCGCCCAAGCCGCCCGAGCGCAAGCATCAGCGCCATCGGGTGAAGTCGCGCCTCAATGTCACCCACGGCTACGACGGGGTGCTGGCCGTGCTCGGCGCTGCGCCCAACCACGATAGCTCCGGCGCCGAAACCTGGATCGTGGAGAACGTCAGCGCCGGCGGCTTCGGCGCCGGCATTCCGGAGATGAAGGGTGACTGGCTGAAAATCGGCTGTCTGCTCGGACTGCAGCCCGAGGGCGGCGACAACTGGGTGCTCGGCGTGGTACGCCGCCTGCAGCGCGAAATTCCGCAGAAGGGTTCGGTCGGCATACAGACCATAGCCAAGTCCGCGCGCTTGGTTCAATTGAGCCTGAGCGGCGGCGCCGGCGGCGAAGCCGGCATTCTCATCAGCGACGGCAGCGAGTCACCCGGCGAGGTGCGCGCGCTGCTGCGGGCCGGCCTGTTCGTCCCCGGGCAGAACATGGAATACCAGAAGGGTGAAATGACCTGCCTGCTCATGCCTCAGGGCGTGGTCGAGAGCGGCGAAGAGTACGAGGTGGTCAAGTTTCGCGAGATGATACGCGAAACCTCGAGCGATGAATGAGCGGCGATGCGCGAAGCGGAAAGTCTTGATCGCGTTCCGTCATCCATCGCCGATCCGCCGGCAGGCTGTCGAAGTTTGGTGCGCGCGTACGGTTCCTAGTCCTTCTGAGCGCAGCGACGGATCTCCCGGTGAAGTCATGGCGAAACACGCGGCGCGCCGCACGGGCAGCTATAATGGCGGCATCCGCCTCGCTCCCCGGTATCCATGTACCTACATTACTTTGGCCTCGCCGAAGCGCCGTTCTCGATTGCCCCCGACCCGCGCTATCTTTACCTGAGCCAGCGCCACCAGGAGGCGCTGGCTCATTTGCTTTATGGCGTGGGCGGCGATGGCGGGTTCGTGCTGCTCACGGGCGAGGTGGGAGCGGGCAAGACCACGGTCTGCCGCTGCCTGCTGCAGCAGATTCCCGCGTCCTGCGATGTGGCCTACATCTTCAATCCCAGGCTGACGGTGGAGGAACTGCTCTCGACCATCTGCGTCGAATTCGGCATCACCTGCCCGACCGGCAATGCCAGCATCAAGGTGTTCGTCGATTGCATCAACGCTTACCTGCTCGACGCCCATGCCAGGGGCAGGCACACGGTGCTGATCATCGACGAGGCGCAGAATCTCTCGGCCGACGTGCTGGAGCAGATGCGCTTGCTCACCAATCTGGAAACCAACGAGCGCAAGCTGCTGCAGATCATCCTGCTGGGTCAGCCCGAGCTGGCGCTGATGCTGGAGCGGCCGGAGCTGCGGCAGCTCAGCCAGCGCATCGTCGCGCGCTATCACCTGGGGCCGCTGACCAAGGCGGAAGTCGCAGCCTATGTGCGGCATCGGCTTGAGATATCCGGCGCGCAGAGGCAGTTGTTTCCGGCTGCCTTGATGGGCCGCGTGTACCGCTTGAGCGGCGGCGTTCCCCGGGTCATCAACGTGCTGTGCGACCGCTCGCTGCTCGGCAGCTACGTGCAAGGCAAGGAGCGGGTTGATCGCGCGACGCTGGCGCAAGCGGCGCGCGAGGTGTTCCACCAGGCGCAACGCCGCAGCTTGGTGCGGCCTTTGCTGGTGGTATTGATTTTGCTGCTTGGCGGTATGCTGGCGATGACGCTGTATCAGTTGGAGCTGCGTGAGACCGGAACGGCAACGGCGCCTGCGACCATGGCAAAACCCGCTGCTCAGACCATAGCAGCGGCGCTGCCGGACACGCTGGAGTGGCCGGCGGACGAACCGCGCTCGCGCAGCAAGGCGATCGCTTACGCCGCACTGTTCCGGGCATGGGGCGCGGACTATAACGGCGCGGACGCGTGCCGTCAGGCTGAAAACCTGGGCCTGCGCTGTCGCAGCGTTCGCGGCGGATTGGATGAACTGCGTCGATTGAACCGGCCCGCGGTACTGCTGATGCGCGACGACCATGGCCGGGAATTCCATGCCGCGCTGGTGGCGCTCGCAGACAGGAGCGCCACATTCGCCATCGGCGCCGAAACCAGGACGGTCGCGCTTGGCGTCCTGGCGGCGCAATGGGCGGGGCAATACACCTTGCTTTGGCGCATGCCGCCGGATGCGCAAGAGACTATCCGTGCGGGGGAGCGTGGGCCCGCCGTGCAATGGCTGATCGGGCAACTCGCCGAGGCGCAGGGCCGGGTTTCCGGTACCGGCAAGGACCCGCTGTTCGATGACGTTCTGGAGCGCCAAGTGAAACAGTTTCAACTCGCCCAGGGATTGATTCCGGACGGCGCCGTCGGACCTCAGACGGTGATGCGCCTCGCCGGCGTGGGGGATCGATCGGCGCCGAAATTGCTGCCCAGGCAAGGGGGACAATAGGCATGTCGTATATCCTCGACGCTTTGAGGAAATCCGATCAGCAGCGCCGGCGCGGCGCGGCGCCGACGCTGCTCGCGGGGCAGGTGACGGCGGTAGCGCCCAAACAGCCAGCATATTTGACTTACGGCTTGCTCGCGGCGGTGCTGGTCGGCGCGGGCATGGTGATCGGCTGGCTGCGTCCATGGCAAGCGGAGCAGGCGGCCCCCCTGGCGAACGTTGCCGCGGCGAAGCCGTCCGAAGCAAGCATTCGCCAGTCAGTGCCGGTGCGGACCGAGATCGCGCCTGCGCCCGGACCGCAGGTGCGGAGTGCGACACCGGCTGCGCAAATCGCGCCTGCGCCCGCTTCGCTGCCTGCGCGAGCGACCGCTCCCGCGCCTGCGACAACACCGGTGAAATCGCAGCCGCCCGCAAGCGCCGGAGCCGAAGCATCCGGCAAGCCGCGGGATGAGATCGCTGCGGTATCGAGGAAAGCGGCGGCGGTGGCGCAACAGCCGCCAGGCACCGCCGCCGCCGATTCCGCGCCGGCGCAAAATGTAATTTCGATGGCGGAACTGCCGCTGGCGCTACAGCAGGAGCTTCCGCCAATGACGATTTCGGTCCATGCCTATTCCGGCAACCCGCGGGACCGTATGGTCGGCATCAACAACCGGATGCTGCGGGAAGGGGATAACGTGGTTCCCGGTCTCAAGCTGGAGCAGATCACGCCGGAGGGCATGATATTCGGCTACAAGGGATACAGCTTCCGCCGCGGCGTGAAGTAGGACAGGGTTTTTGTGAGTATCCTTATTTCGTCACCTCTTCGGGTCCCCTTAAGGGGGATCGAGATGATCGAGATCGTTGATCTTGAATGTGCAATGCATCAACGAACGCGACCTCCTCGAACCTGCCGAATGACTGTCCCAGTTCGGCCGGGCGCGACCGGTCAGAGTTCCCACCGCGGACGTCCGCTACTCGGCGCACCGGTCAGTGGCGATTTGATGAAGAGATAATCGGCGGTTCCGATTTGAGCGTCCGCTTCCGAAAAAGCTGAGGTGGCGCTTTCGCCCAGAACAGACATTCGCGCCAGCTGCGATTTGGACTTTTTTATCGCGCCTGTCCTTCGCCGGTTTGAAGGTCGTTGCCGCTGCGAGCGGATTGCTTAATTGAGACTGGTTGCCATTCTTATGCCGAACGAATAGTCGAAGGAACTATATACACGCAACATCAGAAGGATTAGCCTAATCCTAGTCGGATCATGGATAATTAGAAGTTCTGGGTATTGCGTCTAGTCGACCAACATCAACAAGTGCTGGAAGTTGTCCGAGCAGAGTACTGTTACGCCGTCTTACTAGAGGCAGCCTAACCGTGGGGTAAGCCGAGTTTTCTTGACCGGCAACATATGTCAAAGGGGATTTCCATAACCCGTCAACGCAAACTCGCCGAGGACAAGCTGCGCGAGAGCCAGGAGCTTTTCCGGGCGATCGTCGAGAACGTCGGCGACCTCGTCGCGGTGCTCGACACCGAAGGTAGGCGAATTTACAACAGTCCTTCGTACAGACCGCTATTCCGGGAGAAGGACATCCGACAGGGCTCGAATTCCTTCTTGGAGGTACATCCCGAAGACCGTGAGCGGATCAAGGAAATCTTTCGCAGAACTGTAGCGACAGGGGTCGGCGAGCGTGCCGAGTTCCAATTTGTCCTCAAAGACGGCAGCATCCGTCATATGGAGTCGGATGGCCGGGCAATCCGCGGTGCCGACGGCAAAGTGTCCAAGGTAGTTGTGGTCTCGCGCGATATCACCGTACTAAAGCACCTCGAAGCAAAATTGCGGGAGATGGCTGCCACCGATTTCCTAACGGGCCTCGCCAATCGGCGACACTTTCTCGCCCGGCTGGAGCAGGAACTGTCTCGTATACATCGGCTCGACGGACACTGCGCCTCAGTCTTGATGCTCGACTCCGATCATTTCAAGAAGGTAAATGACACCTTTGGCCACGCGACTGGGGACAATGTCCTTCGACACCTTGCCGTGTTAATGCAAAATGAACTCCGCAAGATCGACACTGTAGGTCGCGTTGGAGGTGAGGAGTTCGCCGTCATTTTGCCCGGAGCAGACCTTCCTGCGGCCGAAATGTTTGCCGAACGACTGCGGAAGAAGGTAGCCGGAACGCCGATGGCGCATGACGATATAGTGATCCCGCTAACAGTTAGCATTGGTGTTGCTGGAATGAAAGCTAGCGATGCGAGTGCTGACGACGCGCTTGTTCGCGCCGATCGAGCGCTCTTCCGCGCTAAGGAATTTGGGCGCAACAAGGTCGCGGTTGAAATCTGAGACACTTTATTAATATCAGCGATTCAATTGCGCGATTGAATGCCTCGGATAAGACCGGCGCCTGAGTGTCGGCTCCTGGCCGATTGTGTGAATTCGCAGTAGAGCCCGTAAGCGGTCGGTCGGTCGCCGCCAAGCCGGTTCTCGGCAGTGGCCGCTTTGGGAAACCATGCCCACAGGCCGGACCCGGGCATTACGGGGCCGTCCAGAATTTCCCCCTGAAGCGGACCGTCCGTTTGGGCCGTAAAGGTCAGCGGCAACTGGCGCGTAACGTTCCTTTTCGCAGGTAAGGACGCAGACGACGTTGATTACGAGGACTACCACTGAGGCTAGATATGAGAATGCACAATCCGCCGCACCCCGGGAAAATCATCAAGGCTCTTTGTCTCGATCCACTTGGCCTCACTGTGACCGAGGCGGCAAAGGGACTCGGCGTTAGCCGGAAAATGCTTTCCGCAATTCTGAATGGCCGGGCCGGGATCAGCCCGGAGATGGCCGTTCGCCTGTCTATTGCCTTTGATACCTCCGCAGAAAGCTGGATCAATCAACAGACGCAGTACGATTTATGGCATGCGGAGCAAGGTCGTAAACAGCTTCGCGTATTGAGACTCGCAGCGTGACCAAACTTTACTTGAGCTGCAGCTCGAATCTGCCTTCGCCGCGATCGAGCGCAATCATGCGCATCAGCGGCGCGAGCTGCTGCAGGTGCTCCGGCGGAATGCGTGCGCTTCCCAGGAACGCGGGGTTGCCGCCGCTCTTCCAGGACCCCTGACCGTCGAGTTGAATCGGTCCTTGAAGGGTGCGCAGGGACGCGCGCGCCGCGGCGCCTTCGCCCTCGATGCGCAGCTCATAGTCTCCCAGGGGCGAGACCCGCGTGTATGCCGAGCCCGCGCCGCGCCATTGCAGTGTCGCCTTGCCCTGGATGGCGTTGCGCCCGAACGACAGGCGCGCGAGGTGCAGCAGTAGGTCGCCGCTGAGCCCGAGCGGCGCCAGCTTGGGTACGGCCAGACCCAGTGCCGCGGCGGGCAAGTCGACGTCTGCGTCCGAAACCTCGATCCCCGCCGGGGAAATCGTCACCGGAAAGTGCCTGGCCGCAAGGTCCAGTCCGACTTCGTAGCGCAACTGCCCGCGCAGCAAATAGGCAGGCAGCACCTGCCAGGTGATGCTTTTTGCGATCCCGCTTCGCCGCATCCGATCGCGCATCTCGATCTGTCCCGCGCCTGACCACAGGGTGCCATGGGCTTCGGCGAGGCGCAGCCTGCCTTCGCTAGCTTGCTGCAGGCCGGCGTCGATCAGGCTCGCCGGCGCAGTTGCAATGAGCGCGAGGGCGTAAGCACCGAGCCCGAGGCCAAGCAAGCGCCAACGGCTCACTGCTGTTTGGCGCGGGTGAAGGTGGCGGTGATCCCCACCATTCCCGGCGTGGACAGGGCTTCGATCCGGCCGGTATCCAGACGGATGCGCTCGGCTTGCAGGCTAGCGACCCAGGCAAGCCATTCCGCGAACGAAACGGCGCCGAATACCAGCTGCACCTGATTCGCGTCCGCTGCATCGATGCGAATGAGCGCGCGGGCGAGCCCCGCAGCCTCTGCGCGTGTCTGCATCAGCGTGCGCAGATCGGTTTGCGCCGCGGGTGGAAGCGGCATGGCGCGCACGCGCTCGAGTTCGGTCGCGTCGAGGTCAAGGCGGATCGACTGTGCGCGCAGAACGGACAAAGACGCATCCAGTTGCGTGCGCGCGCGTTGCGCCGACTGCGCCAGCCACAGGTACAGCACGGCCGCCACCACCGCGGCCAGTATCGCGATCAGTACTCGATCCCGCGGCGAGCGCGATTCCCAGAGTTTACGCAGCCGCGCCTTCATGACGAACGCACCGTGAGGACCACTGCCGCACTGCCCGCGCGCGTTCCGGCCGGGGTGGCGTCGACGCGCATGCCTGCCTGGAGCAGGCGCGCCACAATGCGGCGCACGCTCGCCTCTTCGACGGCGGCTAGTTCCAGCGTCATGCGCCCGCTCTCGTAGGAGGCAATGCGCAGCCCGCCCGCCGGCAGTTCCTTCAATGCGGCGGCCACTTTATCGATCATCGGCAGGAAGTCGCCGCCATCGGGCAGGCCGGCTGCGTGGCGCGCCTCGGCGAGCTTGCGCCGCATCTGCAACGCCGGGTCCGCCACCGCGACCGCTTCGGGAAAGGCGGCACGAAAGCGTGATTCCATGCGCTGACGCAAGCTGCGCTGCTCGCCCGCGAGCCGCGTCCAATCCGCGACCAGCGCCAGCGCGTGCACGGCCAAGGCGATGCCCACCAGCCAGGCCGCCGGCCGCAGGCGTGGCAGGGCGCCGGGCAGCAGGCGCCAGCCTTGGCGCTCCTGTGCCAGGCTGACGCCGGCATCGGACGGGGCCCTGCGCCAGTCCCAGGGCCCGGCAAGCCGCAGCGCGACCCCGAGCTTGCGTTGCCATGCATCGAGATCAGGCGCTGCTTCCGACGCGACATTGGGCGCGATCAGGTGCAGCGCGATCGCACTCGGCGCCTCGATGCGCGCTTTCGCTTCATCGAGCATCAGGCGCAAGGACAGCGGCGGTGATTCCCGATCACCGCAATCGGTCGCCGCGCCTTCGAATTCGCCGCTGCGCACGAATCCCTCGCGGCCGTCCCAGGCGAGGCTCCATTCTCCCGTCGTCCACGGCAACATCAGGGTTTCGCAGTGAACCTCGTACTCGCCGATGCCGACGGCCTCGAGCGCATCGTGCCAGGCTTTGAGTCCCTGCCGGTCCGCAACCGCGAGCACATCGGCGTCCGCGGCGGAGCCGAGCCAACTCACCTGGTTGGTATCGGGATCGCCCAGGGTTTCTTCCTCGACCGCGAAGGCAAGCACCGATCCGGCGCGGTGCCTGGCCGCCTGCGGCAGGCGCGCGCGGGTGATCAGGACTTCCGTTGCGGGAAGCACCAGTTGCACGCGCTCCGCGCGCTGCGGCAATTGCGCCGGCGGGCCCTCTCCAACGACAGGTTCGCGGCCCTCGCCGACGAGCGTCCATTGGCACTGGCGCGGTGCGTCGCGCGACGAGCAGTAGATTCGAAGCAAGCTCATAGGAAGACTCTGGTTAGGGTGTTCATTTCAGACGCTCACAGGTATTTGCGCCAGAGCACAACGGGCCATCCGCTGCCCGTGCGCGCGAGCAGCGCCTTGCCGCGCGCTTGCGCGCCGCCGATGGTCACGCGCAGGGTCGCCACGAAGTAATCGCTGCTCACGCCGATGTCCCCTGCCGCCGCCGCTGCTCCCATCGGAAGCCGTTTCGAAAAGTCGTCGCGGTCACGATAATAGGCCCGATCCCGCTGCGCCACCAGCGCTTGGGCGCTGCCAAGATCCAGACCTTCGATGACTGCGGCAAGCACTTGCGGCGGCGCAGTATTCACGTTGACCGCGGTGAATCCCGGCAGCGCCGTCACATACGGGTGCAGGCGTGCGCGCACACTCACGTCGAAGCCGCTCACCAGCGCGAGTTCGGCCACGTCGATCAGCGGCCGGTTGGCGCTGAGGTAAGGCGTATCCAGGGCCAGATAATACGCGTCTTCGGCCCCGCCCTGCGGCTGCGGCAGGCTGTCATCGTCGATCCAGTCGACAAGCGTGTAAGCGAGCGCATCGGGCAAGTCCAGTATCGAGAGCAGGCGCCGGAAATGCGCGAGCTGCGCGACGTTGACCTTTCCATCCGACACCAGATTGTTGACATTGAATGCACCCTGCTGATCCTCGATCTGGCCCACAAGCTCGCCGTTTTCAACCGGCATCGGCGGCAATCGCAGCGCCCACGGCTCGCCCAGATGATCGACGTTACTCACGCGGCGATCGTCGTTTAGGATGGCGCGGGCCCAATCCGCCCCTGCCTGCAGCACAGCGCGCGCCTGCACGTGCTCGGCGCTGAGTTCCAACTGCCGCGCCCAGGTGCTTTGCGACACCATGATCGCCGCTGCCACCAGCGCGGCAAGCGCCACCACGCTGATGGCGAGCACGATGGCGACGCCCCGCTGGCGCGTTCTCATGATTGCAGGGCGAATATGCGCACGATTTCTTCGTCCGAGGCGAGCACGATGCGCAGGCGCACTGCCTGCGGAATAGGCGGGTCGCCCGGCAACGCGGGCCAGGCATCCACCCAGGTCAGTCCAGGATTCAGGTATTGCAGCTCGAATGCTTTCACGCCGGCCAAAACGGGGTAGCGCAGGGGCAGGGTGCCGGGCGCGACATCCAGGCCCGGCCACAGCCACAACTCGATTTCCTGCTTTTCGTTCAGTTGGTAGGCGATCCGCCGTGCGCTGTCCACGCCTTCGGTCGCGGCAAAGCGGCTGAATTCCAGGCGCGGCTGCGGTGCCGCCACGGCTTCGCCGCGCCATGCCGGCGCGCTGCCGGAATCGGAGCGCACCGGACGCGGCGCGGCAAGCTGCACGTCGCGTTCGAAGCGCGCGAAAAAAGCGGCTACACGCCGCCATTTGTCGGTCTCGTGCCTGACGTGCTCGCGTGCATCGAGCACCGCGCCGAGTCCGCGGTAGGACATCAGCGCGAGCAGCGACAGCACCAGCAACGCGGTCAGCAGCTCGATCAGGGTGAAGCCGCGCGCCGCGGCGCCCGGAGCCGGCTTCATCGGGCCGACCCCGGCGAATAAACGACGAACCCGGCAAGGTGCGCCAGGGAATGCGATTCTTCTGCGTTCGCGAAAACCCGGACATCGACGCGGCGGAATGACGGGTTGGGTGTGGCGATCACTTCCTCGCGCCAGGCGAAGTCGAGGCCGCCCTCGCGTCCGCTGCCGCGCTGTATCCCGAGCGGCAGCCAGTCGCGGCGGGCGCGATGCTCCGCCAGCCGATTCTCGGCGACCCAGCCGGCGAGCAGACGCGAACGCAGTTCGCCAACCGTGTTGGTGCCCTGTCCAGCCGCGCGCAGCGCCGACATGAGCGCGATCGCCACGATGGCCAGCGCGACCAGGACCTCGATCAGCGTGAACCCTGTCCGCTTAGCGCAGCGCCACTTCGCCATGGAGTGTTCCATCGCCCGGGACCGCGCGCACGTCGCCGACCGGAGATCCTGCGACTGCGTAACGCTCGGTGCCCAGTGACATGCCGACAGTAAAGGCCAGTGACGATCCCTGCGGGGCGAACTCCAGGCGCATGGCGCCCTGCGGCCGCATGTTTTCCACGCGAAAGGCGGAAACCGCCATGCCTTGCGGCAGGGTTCGCGCGCGCAGCAGTTCGCTGTCGCGGATTTCAGACCAGGCGGAATCCTCGCCTAGGCGCCAGAACCGGTAGCCCGAATCATCGGCGGTCCAGGCGATGGATTTGCCGGTGAGTTGCGCTTCGGCGGCGGCGAAATCGAGGAGTTGCGCCAGCCGCTCCGCCTCCAGGCGCAGCACCGCGCGCTCGTCCGGCCGTGTGATGGTGCTGACCAGCCCCAGAAAAAGACCCATGATCATCAGCACCACCAGCATCTCGATGAGCGTGAAGCCCCGGTCGTTGCGTGCCGCTGGCGCGCGGAAATCCATGGCTACTAGAGATTCCAGGAGCCGATATCGGCGTCGTTGCCTTCGCCGCCGGGCGCGCCATCGGCGCCATAGCTGAAAACGTCGATCTCGCCGCGCACTCCGGGAGCGAGGTACTGATAGGGACTGCCCCAGGGGTCCTTCGGCAGGCGCTCGACGTACCCGCCCGGCTTCCAGTTGAGCGGGATCGGGGCAGAGGTCGGTTTGGCGAGCAGCGCCTGCAACCCTTGTTCGGTCGTGGGGTAGCGCTGATTGTCCAGACGGTAGAGCTTGAGCGCTTGCATCAGGCTCGCGATGTCCTGTTTTGCCGCGATGACCCGCGCCTCATCGGGGCGGCTGATGATTTTCGGCACCACCAGGGCGGCGAGAATGCCGAGAATGACCACGACTACCATCACTTCGAGCAAGGTGAAACCGCGTTGCCCGCGAACCCCGATCAGCATCGGCAAGCCATCCTCGTTAGAGCTCATTACAATATGAGGGGATACATCCCCTCATGCTCCCCTAAATCAGGGGCCATTTCGGAAATTCCGAAATGGCCTCTTAACTGATTCACCCGCGCCCCATGAACAACAACGCCTCGAAAGTAAGAGTTTATATTATATAATGCTTCGAGAGGCATCTGGTCGATTACTGCGCCCGACCTATACTCCTTACAGCGCGCGAATGACGAATGACGAAGAATGCAGGCACTCCTGCTCGGACGACCGGGTCTTGCGCAAACGGCCCTGGTGTACTTGCTGACGCTTGCCGCGCTGGCGCTGTTTGGCCTGGCGCTCGCATACTGGACTTGGGTGTGGTTTGCGCCGCGCGCGGAACCGCGAGCGGCGGCCGCCGCAGGGGAGGCGGGCAATCTGGCGTCCGCCGGCCGCGCGTTCGGCCGTGTGGAGCGCAACAAGAACAGCGCCGCACCGACCGGGATTGCGATCAAGCTGCTCGGTGTCGCGGCGGCCTCCGGTGGCCGGCGCGGATACGCGGTAGTGCAACTCGACGCGAAGCAGATTCTGGCGGTGCACGAGGGGGAGGATGTCGCCCCCGGCGTCCGCCTCGCGGAAGTACTTCCGGATCACGTCATCCTGGAGCGTGGCGGAATGCGCGAAACGCTCGCCTGGCCGGAAAAGAAGGGATCTGCCCCCCTGTCTGCGAAAGCCGCAGAATCCGTTGCCCCGCGAGCCGCAGAAACCGCGGCGCCAAAGCCCGCAGAAGTCGTTGTCCCTCGAGCTGCAGAACCGGTTGCTCCGCGAGGCAGGCGATCCGCTGGTCGGGGAAATGGCAGCGATTAGAATCCATGATTTTCAAATAATGTCGCCACCGCTTATTCATGGCGCGCTCAAGGATCATCTATGAAACATTCCTGGTTACGAACTGGTTTTCTATGGCTGGCGATCGCGGTTTCTGGCGCTCAGGCGTGGGCAGCCGATACTGCGCCCGCCGAGCGCTCCGGCGCGGGCAGCGCCGCGCGCCCGACCGGCCCCGATATGGTCACGCTCAACTTCGTCAACGCGGACATCGAAGGCGTGGTGAAGGCGGTCAGCGAAATCACCGGCAAGAACTTCGTGCTCGATCCGCGCGTCAAGGGCACGATCAATATCGTCTCGGCCAAGCCGATGTCCAGGGCGCTCGTGTACGAGGTGTTTCTGTCGGCGATGCGGCTGCAGGGCTTTAGCGCGGTCGAGGAACGCGGCAGGGTCGCGATCGTTCCCGAGATCGACGCCAAACTGCATCAAAGCGTCACGCTGGGGCCGCAGGACAAGCAGCGCCCGGCGGGAGATACCATCCAGACGCAGGTGTTCAAGCTGCAATATGAATCGGCAGTGCAGATGGTACCGGTTCTGCGCCCGCTGATCGCGTCCAACAACACCATCAACGCCTACGCCAACAACAACACGCTGGTGGTCACCGATTACGCGAGCAACCTCGCGCGCATCGGAAAAATCATCGAATCGATCGATCAGCCGGGCGGCTCCGATCCGATCATGATTCCGCTGAAATATGCATCGGCAGTCGACGTTGCGCAAACGATCAACCGCCTGTTCGCGGAATCGGCGCAGAACCAGGCATCGCCGGATCAGAGCCTGCGCTTTGCGGTCAGCGTGGACGCGCGCTCGAACAGCGTGCTGGCGCGCTCGGGCGAACCCTCGCGGCTGCTGCGCGTGCGCCAACTCGTGGCCATGCTCGATACGCCCACCAGCGTCGCCGGCAATATTCACGTGGTCTACCTGAAAAACGCGGAAGCGGTGAAACTGGCGGAAATATTGCGCGCGATCTACGCCGGCGAATCCGGCGCCGCGCAGCCGCGCGCGACCCAGCCTTTGGGCGGATCGCCGCTGGGGCAAGCACCGGTGCCGGCGCAGGCGAGCGCTTCGACGCCCGGCATCATCCAGGCCGATGCCGCCACCAACTCGATCATCATCACCGCCCCCGATGCGATCTACAATAATCTGCGTGCTGCGCTGGAAAAACTCGACGTGCGCAGGGCGCAGGTGTATGTCGAGGCGCTGATCGCCGAGATCACCGCCGACAAGGCGGCGGAGTTCGGCATCCAGTGGCAGGACCTGGCCGGCCTGGGCAAGAGCACCGGGCAGGTGTTCGGCGGCACCAATTTCGGCACCCCGGCGCAGAACATAATCGGCCTTTCCGGCAGTCCGGTCGCTGCGGGACGCGGCCTGAATATCGGCGTGGTGAAGGGCACGATCAAGCTTCCAGGTGTAGGCGGCGCCGAGATTCTGAACCTCGGCCTGCTGGTGCGCGCGCTGGAAACGGACGCCAACGCCAACATCCTGTCCACGCCGACGCTGCTGACCCTCGATAACGAGGAGGCGAAGATCGTGATCGGCCAGAACGTCCCGTTCGTCACCGGCTCATACGCCGTTTCGGCCGCTGCCACCACGCCGACGCCGTTTCAAACGGTCGAGCGCAAGGACGTCGGCCTCACCCTGCGGATCCGGCCGCAGATCTCCGAAGGCGGGGCCGTGCGCCTGCAGATTTACCAGGAAGTGTCCAACATTCAGGACAGCACCAATGCTTCCGGCGTGATCACCAACAAGCGCTCCGTCGAATCGACCGTGCTGGTGGACGATGGCCAGATCGTCGTGATCGGCGGCCTGATTCAGGACTCGGTCAAGGATGGTCTGGAGAAAATTCCGGGGCTCGGAGATATTCCCCTGATCGGCGGCCTGTTCAAGTACAACACGCGTTCGCGCAGCAAGACCAACCTGATGGTGTTTCTGCGGCCGACGCTGCTGCGCAGCGCCCAGCGCGCCGATGCGCTTTCGAACGACCGCTACGACTACATCCTGGGCGAGCAACTCAAGGCCAAGCCCGCGGCCAGCGCGCTTCCCGAATTCGGAGCGCCCACCCTACCGCCGCGACAGAGCGCACCACCGGGGGCAACGGACACGCCCGCAATCGCCGCGCCGAAATGAGTTCAAAACCGGCTGTTCCTTACGCCTTTGCCAAGGCGAACGGCGTCGTTGTCACCGCTTTGGATGAAGGCCTGGCGCAGGTGGCGGTGCGCAACGGCGCCCACGCCGGCGCGCTCGCCGAAGTGCGCCGCGCGCTGGGCGTGCCGCTGCACGCGCGGCGCATCGGCGCCGACGAGTTCGACGAGCTGGTCTCCGCCTTGTACAACGCCGCCGACGCCGGCGCAGCCGCCCTGGCCGACGATCTCGCGCAGGACATGGATCTGGGCCGGCTGCTGCAGGAAATCCCCCGGATCGAGGATTTGCTCGAAAGCCAGAACGATGCGCCGCTCATCCGGCTGATCAATGCGCTGTTCACGCAGGCGCTGCGCGAGGGCGCCTCGGACATTCACATCGAGCCCTTCGAAACGCGTTCGGTGGTGCGGCTGCGGATCGACGGCACGCTGCGCGACCTGATCGAGCCCGCGCGCGCGCTGCACGGCGCGATCGTCTCGCGCGTCAAGATCATGGCGCAGCTCGACATCGCCGAGAAGCGCCTGCCGCAGGACGGGCGCATCACCCTGCGGGTGGCAGGCAAACCGATCGACGTCCGCGTGTCGACGATCCCGACCGGGCACGGCGAGCGCGTGGTGCTGCGCCTGCTGGACAAGCAGGCCGGACGACTCGACCTGTCGCGGCTAGGCATGGACGACGCCACCCTCGCGCACATGGACAAGCTGATCCGCGAGCCGCACGGCATCGTCCTGGTGACCGGCCCGACCGGTTCGGGAAAGACCACCACGCTCTACGCCGCGCTCGCGCGGCTGGATCCGAAGGCGCTCAACATCATGACCGTCGAGGACCCGATCGAGTATGACCTCGATGGCATCAGCCAGACGCAGATCAACACCCGCATCGAAATGAGTTTCGCTCGCGCCCTGCGCACCATCCTGCGCCAGGACCCCGACGTCGTCATGATCGGCGAGATCCGCGATCTGGAGACGGCGCAGATCGCGGTGCAGGCGAGCCTTACCGGCCATCTGGTGTTCGCCACACTTCACACCAACGACGCGGTCGCCGCCGTCACCCGGCTGGTCGACATGGGCGTGGAGCCTTTTCTGCTCGCCTCCAGCCTGATCGGCGTCGGGGCGCAGCGGCTGGTGCGCCGGCTGTGCATGGACTGCCGCAGGCCCTTTGCCGCCGATGCGGCGCAACTGCAGGCGCTTGGTTTCGCGCCGCGGCCGGGGACCTACTTCACCGCCCAGGGCTGCCCTGCCTGCAAGCACTCGGGTTACCGCGGCCGCACCGGCATCTACGAATTGGTCACCGTCGACGACGGCTTGCGCCGGCTGATCCATGACCGCGCTTCCGAACAGCTGCTGCGCGAGTACGTGCTTGCGCACGGCATGCGCTCGCTGCGCGACGACGGCATGCGCTGGGCCGCCGAAGGCGCGATCAGCCTGGAAGAGGTGGTGCGCGTAACGCGCGAATAGCGCCATGGACGCATTCCGCTACGAGGCGCTGGACGCGGCCGGACGCACGGTATCCGGAGTAGTGCAAGCCGACACGCCGCGCCAGGCGCGGACACAGTTGCGCGCCCAGGGCCTGCACCCCACGGCGGTCGATCCGGTGCGCGCGCGGGAACGTGCGAGCCAACCCTGGGCACGGGGCATATCCGCGGACGAACTGAGCCTGGTGACCAGACAGATGGCGACGCTGCTCGCCTCCGGCCTGACCATGGAGCAGTCGCTCAGCGCGCTGATCGAGGAGGCTTCCGCGCCGATGACGCGCGAGGTGCTGGGCGGAGTCAAGGCCGAGATCACCGCCGGGCTCTCCCTCGCCGCCGCACTGGGCACCTACGACAAGAGCTTCCCCGATTTCTACCGCGCGCTGGTGCACGGCGGCGAGGAATCGGGCGCGCTGCCGACCGTGTTGCAGCATCTTGCCGACTACCTCGATGCGCGCCAGACGCTGAAGCAAAAGACCAGCCTTGCGCTGCTATACCCCGTGCTGGTTACACTGGTCGCGATCAGCATCGTCACCGGCCTGCTGGTGTTTGTCGTGCCGCAAATCGTGCAGGTGTTCCAGCAGTCGCGCCAAAGCCTGCCGCTGCTCACGCGCGCGCTCATCGGACTGTCCGACTTCCTGCGCGCGGCCTGGCCTTATCTCGCGGTCATCGGCGTCGGCGCCGTGGTTGCCGCGCGCCTGGCGCTGCGCCGCGATGCCCCCAGACGCAGCTGGCACGCCCTGTTGCTGGGCGCGCCCTGGCTGGGAACGCTGATTCGCGGCGTCAACACGTCGCGTTTCGCCAGCACGCTCGCCATACTCGTGGGCGGCGGCGTGCCGCTGCTCTCGGCGCTCAATTCCGGCGCGCGCGTGATGACCAACATGGTGATGCGGGAGGCCATCGAAGGCGCGATCGAGCGCGTGCGCGAAGGCGAGAGCCTGGCGCGCTCGCTGGGTTCGACGCGCGTGTTTCCGCCGCTGATGGTGCATCTGGTGGCAAGCGGGGAAGTGAGCGGCAAGCTGGAGCAGATGCTCCAGCGCGTGGCGCAGCTCGAAACGCAGGCGCTCGAGCGGCGCCTGGCGGTGTTCCTGACCCTGCTCGAGCCGGTGATGATCCTGGTGATGGGCGGGATCGTGCTGCTGATCGTGCTCGCCATCTTGCTCCCGATCATCGAGATCAACCAGCTCGTGCATTGAGTCTTGCCGATATCTGACTTTGACGTTCTTGAAGATGCGGCCGTAGATGGCCTGCCAGTGCGCAGGCGCGCGCCGATTCCGCCCGCTGCGCGGTTTGGAACGAGACGGGCACTGTTACCACCACATCGCCGGCTGTATCTTCCAAGCCCTCACGTCGCATGAAGTCCAGAATCTTTGCCGCAATCTCTGTCGGGCTGCGGTAGCCCGCGGGCGCGTTGGGGTAGGTGTGCGAGGTGCCAATCTCATTCTTGCCGCGGTCAATTTAACAGCAGCCTGCTGTTGGATTCGAAATTTGTGCTAGATGAAGTTCGGTTAGGACTCGCCAGTACGACCGACATACAATTTCATTGGTGCCTCTCAGGCATTGCCCAGCATCTCCAGATGCCGCGCGTGCAGGAATTTCTCCAGTTCGGCCTTCGATGGTAGTTCCAACGCATATTTGGAGACGAAGAGCCGGTTGTCTACGCTGGCGGTGGCGTATCGCACCAGCGCGTGGTCCTTGCCGGTGCAGAGCAACAGGCCGACCGGCGGGTTGTCGCCGTCCGCCATCATGTGCCGGCGATACCAGGTGACGTAGGTATTGATCTGGCCGAGGTGCTCGTGCTTGAACTCGTCCACCTTCAATTCCACCAGCACATGGCATTTCAGGATGCGGTGGTAGAAGACCAGGTCCACAAACCCCCGCGTGTTCCCGATGACGATGCTCTTCTGCTGTGCCTCCAGGCAGAAGCCGTGACCCAGCTCCAGCAGGAACTCCCGCAGATTCTCCAGGAGCGCCGCTTCCAGGTCGGTTTCCGCCATGGCATCCTTCGCCCGCAGGCCGAGAAATTCGAAAATGTAGGGATCGCGGATGGTGAGCTTCGGCTCGATAGTCTCCACACCCTTCTGCACCAGCGCCGCCAGCTTCTCCTTGTCCTTCGACAGCCCGGAGCGCTCGAAATACAGCGTGGCGATCTGCCGCTTGAGCGCCCGCACCGACCAGTTATCACGGATGCACTCGATCTCGTAGAAGGCACGCTTGAGCGGGTCTTCGATGGCAGTCAATAATTCGAGATGGGTGTAGGACAGCCGATCCAGCAACATGCGGCCTGTAACGTCCAATTGTCCGGTCACTGACCGCACAATCTGTGCCGCTGGGTCAGCGTCGGATTTTCCGGTCGCTGACCGGACAATCGCGACCTCGTCAGGTTCGACCAACAACCGCAGTGGAGGCAAGGCGCCGTTGTGGATCGCGTCTGCAATCTGCGGATAGGTACGAAAGAACGCGAGGTAACTATAAAGCCGCTGGCGCTCGCATGCTGTCACTCCACGTTTTGCCAATTCAGCGGCAAGCCGATCAATCATGGCAACCCCATACTTGGCACGGTCCCGGCCATTCAGTTCGTAGCGATGGATGTAGCCACCGATTACCCAGTTTCGCAGCGTCAGGTTCACGTTGACGGCACGGCTGGCCTGGGCGGCGTATTGCTCGTGCACCTGGCGGATCGAATCCACCAGCGCGGCAAAATCCAAACTTTCTCCGCTGCCTTTGGCAGAGCCGCGTTTGGTGACGGTGGTTTTCTTCTTCGTGCTCATGGCTCAATCCTTCGCCTCGCTTTCGGTGTCGCGGCCGAAGCGATATTTGACGTCGTTGGTCAGAATGAAATTCAACTCATCGGCCGTGAACCCGTAGGGCCCCGCTGCTGCCGTGTCGATTTCGTCGATGATGGGCTTCGATTGTGGCGCATCCATCTCATCGTATTCAATTGTGTGGCTCTGCTTTGTGAGGATCGTTTTCCGTCGCGCGTATTGCTTCTGACTTTCTGCCAGGCTTGATATGAGACCAATCCAGCACGATGGTGAAGGCACGAGGGGGAATACCGTGGTACGTCCCGTTGGTTTCCAAATCGAAATCATGGGAGTGTCTCGGACCGAAAAGCATCCAAGGAAGTTATGAGACCTACGATGTACTTTGGAATATTGGCCGCGGTCATTGCACTCACGATCGCTATGGGAGTGATTGTTACGCGAAATCGCTCCTGGATGTACTTATTGATCTGCGACAGCAACTCGTTGCCAGGAACGCTCATCTTTCGCGTTGACCAAGTTGCCCATAGTCCCTCGAATTGCTCCAGAGCACGTTGATTGAGCGTCACGTAATCGACTTCTGGGTTCTTCGACTTTTCATAACTGGTTTTTCTAGTTATGAATTGTGCGCTCACAAAGCTCTTCATCGGTGCGGATACTTTCTCCAGAATGTCGGCCGCAGATTCCGTGTATAGAACTCGCTCCCCCGACCGTTTGTTATGCTCACTGACTTGCTTGCGAATGGCGAGGTCGATGGCATGCGGTTCTAAGAGGTAGTTTTCGATCTCTTTTCGGTCATGTATGTGTACGGGTCCCGCAAACTTCTCGAGCTGCGTTCGCACGGTCTGAACCTCCGCGTCTGACCGATAGTCGCGATCGAAAACAACCGCCTTGAGGATTTTCGTGCCTAACGTGATTTCTATCCCCTTCGAAAGGTCGTGGACCTTCTGCGGATTGAAGCCTTCGGCTTGGACGACCGCGAAATCAGATCGATTTGCGACCGGAAGTTTACCCAGATGACGCGCGAATGCCGCGAGAATCTGGAAATCATGCCCCTCGACAAACAAAGCCCTTCTGGATTTGGCAAGCTGCGTGAGGGTGGGATTGAGGTTCGAGCCCAGGGCACCAAACACGCTTTGTAGCTGCGAGGGATCGTTGATCCGCTTCGCAGAACTGGATTTCTTGTTGATTACAAGTAGTTCGCCGGGGTCCGCCTCGGAGATGATTTCTGTCGAGTGCGTCGCAATCAATACATCAGAGTGAATCTCTCTCAATAGCCCGACTAGCTGGCGTTGGAGGTCGGAATGCAGATAAATATCAGGCTCGTCAATTATCAGGAGGGAATCCTGACGGGAGCGAGTAATGAAAGTGAGCATTTGGCACCACACCTGGAATCCGAATCCTGCCCAGTAGATTTCGCGCGGATAACGCTCCTCTGGGCAGAACATTCGCAGAAACGCCTTACCAGTGGCCATATCGATTTCCGGACGTTCAATGTCCATGCCGGGCCAGGTGGATTGAATCAAAGCACGAAATTCAGGGAAATCCTCTGGGTAGTGGTACCAAATATTCCGAAAGTTTCGGGCGGCTCTGTGAGTAAGCAATGCGCGCTTCGCCGCGTCAACCTGATAAAGGGGCTCCTCGTGTTCGACAGGTCCCAAGACTGGAACGAACCCGACACTTGCTCTGTATTCCCGTTTGAAGTCAGTGGGCGTACGAACGGATCGAGCTCTCGTCTTGCATATCAGATAGCACAAATTTGGCTCTGGAAATCGAAGCTCCAACCGATTTCCGCTCGATAGCCGGAATTCGATGACCGCCGGCTCCGAGTCGTCGTAGTTAGAAAATATGTTTTCGGTTGAGATAGGAAGGTCATCGAGAGGTACCTTGTATCCCCACGACTCGCCGGCGCCTAGGTTCAAATATTCGGCCTTGCGTGACGCCGCTTTTCGCATTCCTTCCGCGAGGATTCGAAATGCTCCCAGGATGGTTGACTTTCCAGAATTATTTGGGCCGACCAAGATGTTGAACCCGCGCAAGGCGATCGAGTACTGGCGTAAGGCCTTGTAATTGCGAAATGAAACAGAAGTAAATTGGTCTATGTCGGTCATATCGGAGTGATAACGAAGGGGCCACCCTCTGCTTTAGTGGCAGCGCATATTTGTTGGTTTCTTCTCACCGGCTCTTGAGGAATCTAAACACCGGCGACAGCCGGCCGCATGCAGGTGCAGGGGCTTGTTAGGCGTCTCCTCCGCCGGACACCAGCGGTCAATCCCGCCAGCCGCTTTCACGATCCGCCTCCGAGCACTTCAACGAACTCCGCGACCACCTGCAACTGTCCTTCGTCTGCGCCTGTGAGGACGATCGGCTTGAAGTCGGGGTTGACCGGCTTCAACGTGATCCTCTCGTGGCGCCAGGGATCGCCATCCTGCGCCTTCTCGCTCTCGTAGCGCTTGACGGTGTAGCGCTCGCCATTCTCAGGGTCGGCGCTGTCGCGTAATTGTACGAGCACCGTCTTGCCCTGGCGCGTGCCCTCGACGGGCGCGGCGAAGAGGCAGTACGCACCGTCGGGGATGGCGGGCTCCATGGACTTGCCGACGACTTGGGCCACGAACATGCCGGGGTGCAGGCGGCGCTTGGTCTCGACGGCGGCCCACTCGAAGCCATCGTCGTCGATGTGCTGAGGATCCCGGCCTTTGGCTTCAGCGGTCATTCCAACTGCTCCTCGTTCGCCCGGAGTGTTCGGGCGCGTTTGCTTCGCTTCAGGCCAGCACGCGCCTGAGCCAGACACCGATGTCGGCGATTTCCTGCGGACACACCGAGTGCTCCATTCGGTATTCGCTCCATTCGGGCGCGTAACCTTGCCGCAGCAGCAGATCGCGCGACTCCCTGGCGCGGGCGATGGGAATCATCGGGTCGGCCGTGCCGTGCGCCATGAAAATCGGCACCCCGCGGTTGGCCGGGTTTGCCTCCGCCGCAAGCTTGTCGGCGAGCGGCACATAGGTCGAGAGGGCCATGATGCCGGCCAGGCGCTCGCCATGGCGCAGGCCGGCCTGCAACGCGATCGCCCCGCCCTGGGAGAAGCCGGCGAGCACGATGCGGCTCGCGCCGATGCCGCGCGATTTCTCGCGCGCAAGCAAGGCTTCCACGCTTTGCTGCGAGGCGCGCACGCCCGCCTCGTCTTCGCGGCGGATCGCGGCGTCGCTGATGTCGTACCAGGCGCGCATCACATAGCCGCCGTTGATTGTCACCGGCATCATCGGGGCATGGGGGAAGATGTAGCGCACGCCAATCGGGAGATCGATTTCATCGGTCAATGGCGCGAAGTCGTTGCCGTCGGCGCCGAGGCCGTGCATCCAGATTACGCTTGCCTTGGGAACAGGCCCGGTCTCGATTTCTATGGTTTCCAGCGGTGCTGCGCTCAAAGCGGCTGGTCCTTTTTCGGCCGGATCGCGGATTTCGGGCGGAACGCCTTGATTACGTCCTCGTTGGTCTCAATGTACGGCCCGCCGATGAGGTCGATGCAATAGGGCACGGCGGCGAATATGCCCGGGACGAGCTGTTTGCCTTCCTTGTCCTTGAGGCCTTCCAAGGTCTCCTTGATCGACTTGGGCTGGCCGGGGAGGTTGAGGATAAGGCAGCCTGTTGCCGGAACGCTGCCTGAGCGGCGGTAGCGGATCACCGCGACCTGGCGCGACAGGATGGCGGTGGGCACGAATTCCAGGCTGATCCTGCGCATCTGCTCGCCGAAACCGGGCATCGGTTTGTCCGCGACGGCGAGCGTCGCTTCGGGCGTCACATCGCGCCAGGCGGGGCCGGTGCCGCCTGTGGTGAGCACCAGATGGCAGCCTGCCTGATCGACCAGTTCGATCAGTGCCGCTTCGATTGCCGGCCGCTCGTCCGGAATCAGGCGTTTCTCCGTGCGCCACGCGGGTGCCGCGATGGCGCGCGAGAACCAGTCCTCGATCGCCGGAATGCCCTCGTCCCGGTACACGCCGGCCGAGGCGCGGTCGCTGATGGAAATCAGGCCGATTAATAGTACTTCGGGCTTATCAGACATCGGTTGCGGACTCCCTGGTGGTCATATCGCGCAGTACCCGGAACAGTTCGCGGTAGCTCTTGGGCGGCAGGGCCGCGCCTTGTTCGCGCCGCGCATTGCGAATCAGGGTGCGCAGCTTCTGGCTGTCTGCGCCCGGGTGTTCGCGCAGAAAGCGCTCCAGCGCGGGGTCGCCGGCGAGCAGGTCCTCGCGCCAGCGCTCCAAGGCGTGCAACTGCGCCGTGTGTTCGCGTCCTTGCCCCAGCCACTTGTCCAGCCGGTCGCGTATCGGCGCAGCGTCGAGGTCGCGCATCAGGCGGCCGATGTATTGCATCTGCCGCCGCCGCGCCTCGTGCTTGCCGAGGCGCCTCGCTTCCAGTACCGCTTCAAGCAGTGCCTCGGGCAACTGCATGGTCTCGAGCTGCTGCTCACTCAACTCGACCAGTTGCACGCCCAGGTCCTGCAGGGCCAGCATGTCCTTTTTCTTGCGCGTCTTGCTGGTCAGTCCGTCTTGTTCGTCTTGCATGGGGCCGGGCGGGAAGATTCGACCTGCTATGATAACGGCTTTTTCCGGTTGCACTCCATCCCAATGGCCACATTCCAATGACGACAGCGCGTTTCACCTATCCGCTCGACACCCTCAGGCAGATCGCCCTGGACCTGCTCGGCCAGGCCGCCGCGCAGGGCGCGAGCGCCTGTGAAACCGATGTATCCGAGGGCTACGGCCAGACCGCCGTGGTCCGGAAGGGCGAGGTCGAGACCATCGAGTACAACCGCGACAAGAGCGTAGGCGTCACCGCCTACCTCGGCCAGCGCAAGGGCTTTGCCAGCACCTCGGATTTCTCGCCCAAGGCGCTCACCGACACGGTGGCGGCGGCGGTCAGCATCGCGCGCTTTACCGCGAGCGACGACTGCGCCGGCCTGGCCGAAGCCGAGCTGATGGCGCGCGAGATCCATGACCTCGACCTATTCCATCCCTGGGACCTGCCCATCGATGAGGCGATCGAACGCGCGCGCGCCTGCGAGGCCGCAGCCTTTGCCCTGGATGCGCGCATCGTCAACTCCGAAGGGGCGGGTGTCTCGACCCAGCAGCATCAGTTCGTGGTGGCCAATTCCAACGGCTTTGCCGCCGGCTATCCGACTACGCGCCATTACCTTTCGTGCGCGGTGATCGCCGAGGAGGGCGGGTCGATGCAGCGCGACGACTGGTATGCCGAGGCGCGCGACGCGCGCGACCTGCCCGCCGGCGCGGCCGTCGGGCGCTATGCCGGGCAGCGCGCCCTGGCGCGATTGCGCAGCCGCAAGCTGAAGACCATGAAAGTGCCGGTGCTGTTCGAGGCGCCGATGGCGGGCGGTCTGCTCGCGAGCTTCGTCAGCGCGGTGAGCGGCGGCAGCCTCTACCGCAAGACCTCATTTCTGCTCGACAGCCTGGGCCAGCAGGTGTTCTCGCCGCTGGTGCAGATCAAAGAGCGGCCGCACCTGAAGAAAGGGCTGGCGAGCGCATACTTCGACGACGACGGCGTCGCCACGCATGCGCGCGAGGTGGTGAAGGACGGTGTGCTGCAGGGCTATTTCCTCGGCACCTACTCGGCGCGCAAGCTCGGGCTTCGCTCTACTGGCAACGCCGGCGGCAGCCACAACCTGATACTTCAAAGCGGCGAGCTCGATCTGCCCGGCCTCTTGAAAAAAATGGGCCGCGGCCTGTTCGTCACCGACCTGATGGGACAGGGCATCAACATGGTCACCGGCGACTATTCGCGCGGCGCGGCCGGCTACTGGGTGGAGGGCGGGGAAATCCGCTACCCGGTGGAGGAGATCACCATCGCCGGCAACCTGCGCGACATGTTCAAGGGCATCGCGGCGGTGGGCCGAGATGAGCTCACGCGCGGTTCGCGCAGTTGCGGCTCGATACTCGTCGACAGCATGACCATTGCCGGAAACTGACCGGACACACGTCCGAGATCCACGGCGTCCGGGCGCGGCGGACCTCGATGTAATCAGGGCAATTGCCTGCCGGCAACACGGAAAAATCTCCTATAATCCTTCCGCAGTGACCTGGAAGGTCAGGCTACCGATGCGGCTTGTAGTCCTTGCCTTACAGAGAGGGATCCGGTGAAATTTCTGCTCCGCATCTCTGTTGGCTCCGCACGCGTGCCGCGTTGGCCGACCGAACGTGGCCGTAACCGCGAATCTCGTCAGTCAACGTGACATAGCGTAGGGCGGAGGTGTAGTTCGACTCGTCGAGATTGTCCGCCAGGGCCGCAAGCTCCCGCTCAAAAGCGGTCAGGAGAGCCAGGTGTTCCCTGCGCTCCTCGCTGTAGCGGAAAGGATCAAGCCAGGTGCCGCGAACGCCCCGCATGCGGGCCAGCAGGCGGAAGGCGGGCAGCATGAAACGGGTCGAATACTCCTTCTTTTGCAACTTGCCCGAGCTCGGGTCCTTGTGCGCCAAGACGGGCGGTGCGAGATTGAATACCAGTCGGTAGTCGCCCTCGAACTGCTGCTCGATGCGCTTCAGGAAGCGCGGCAGAGTCATCAGACGCGCTACCTCGTACTCGTCCTTGATGGCCAGCATCCTGAAGTAAGCGGCCGCCGCCGCCGCCGCAAATTCGCCGGGCGCCCCTTTGACCCTGCGCTCGGCCGCCAGGATCCGATCGACCATTGCGCTGAATCGCCCGGCATAAGCCGCGTTCTGGTACTCGACCAGATAGTTGCACCGGAACGCAATCGCCTCATCGAGCGTTTGCACCGTCCGGGTCGGCGCGGTGCCATCGCCCCCGCCCAGTGCGGCGTCCATCACCTGCGGCAGGTCGACCGCAGCGCGCCGGCCCCATTCGAAAGCCGCTTTGGTGAGATCGACGGCCACCCCATTGAGTTCGATAGCGCGCACCAGCGCTGCGTGCGACAGCGGAATCTCCCCCCGCTGCCAGGCAAAGCCCACGAGTATCGAATTCGACAGTATGGAATCGCCCAGCAGCGTGGTCGCCAGCCAGCCGGCCTCAATCTGTTCGACACTTTCCGTCCCCAGGCGCCGGCGCAGTTCGACGACCGACGCCTCGGGTGAGGGCGGCGCCAGATTGGCGTTGCTCGCCGCTGCCGCCGTGACAATGGCCGTACTGACGATGGCGCGCGTGGTTCCTTTGGCAAGCACCTTGAGTGCGGTCGCCTCGAGGGCGACCGTGGCCTCGCAGGCAATGAAGACATCGGCGAGGACCAGGCGGGCCGCGTTCAGTTGGGTCTGGGACTGCGCAATCTGCACATGGGAAAATACTGCGCCGCCTTTTTGCGCGAGTCCCGTCATGTCGAGGACCGCCACGGCCTTGCCGTCGAGGTGGGCTGCCATGCCGAGGAGGGCGCCCATGGTAACTACCCCGGTGCCGCCAATCCCGCCGATGAGTATTCGGCGCGGCTGATCCAGCGAGGGAACGACCGGTTCGGGCAAAGTCCTGAACGTGTCGGTGAGCGTCTGCGTGGATTTGCGCAACTGGCCGCCGACGACCGTAACAAAGCTCGGGCAAAATCCTTTCACGCACGAATAGTCCTTGTTGCAGGTGGACTGGTCGATGGCGCGCTTGGTCCCCAGAGCGGTATTCAGCGGAACTACCGAAATGCAGTGCGACTGCTCGCTGCAATCGCCGCAGCCTTCGCAAACGGCATCGTTGATCACCATCCGCTTGGGCGGATCGGGATACTCGTGCCGCTTCCGCCGCCGGCGCTTCTCCGCCGCGCAGGTCTGGTCGTAGATCAACACCGTGCAGCCCGCGACTTCGCGCAAGTCGCGCTGGACCTGGTCCAGGTGATCTCGATGAAAAACCTCGACGGCGGGCAAAC
>Ga0082335_1003237_pt1 | contig 27317 bp, 35 predicted proteins | sample Subgrocontami58m_FD_72375 | JGI IMG/M metagenome (GOLD analysis project Ga0082335, IMG submission 72375) | Subsurface groundwater microbial communities from S. Glens Falls, New York, USA - GMW37 contaminated, 5.8 m (SPADES assembly) (version 2) ...
TTGCGCTCTGACCTGGAGGCGTCCAGGCCGGACGTACTGATCGTCGTCGCCAACGACCAGTTCGTTAATTTTTTCTTTAACAATATTCCCACTTTCTTTGTTACCTTGGCCGAGGAGGTGAAAGGACAGTTCACCCGCCACAAGTTCCATTATCGCGGCGACAAAGAGCTGGCTCGGACGATTTTAAAGGCCGGTCTTGAAAGAGGCATCGATTTCTCTTACGGCGAGTATGTGGAGCTACAGCATACACAGGTCGTGCCGCTCTATTTTCTTTTGCCCGAGCCCAAGATCCCCATCCTGCCTATCTATGTGAATACCTGGGTGGACCCTATTCCTACGCCGCGCCGTTGCTACCAGGTAGGAGAATTGATCCGAGAGGTCGCGAATGCTCAAAGAGAGCGGATCGCCATTCTGGCGACTGGAGGCCTCTCCCATTTCCCCGGCTCGCCGAGAATCGGCGAAATTGACACCCAATTCGATCACAAGCTGCTGGAGATCATGCGTGGGGGCAAAGGCCGGACGCTGGCGGATTATTCTTTGGAACAGATCCTTCAGGCGGGGGATTCGGAGTTTCTTAACTGGATGGTGGTACTGGGCGCGGTCGGAGACGCCAAGGCGGCGTCCACCTTTTATATGCCGGACCATGTGGCCACCGGATGGGGATTTGTGAGTTGGAAACTTTAATAATTTTTAATTGTGAATTTTGAGTTTTGAATTAAACGAGCGAAAATTAAAAATTAAGAACTCAAAATTAAAAACTGGAACGGAGTAACTGATGAGCAGCTACCATCTCAACCGCTTTCTCTTTGATCTCAAGATGCATGAGCAGCTCTTTAACAAGGCCCTGGCCAACGTGAATGAGGCGATGAACCAGTACGATCTCACGCCTGAGGAGAAGGATGTGCTTGCTGCCGGAGATCCGCGAAAGCTGCGTCCGCTCGGCGCTCACGGCATGCTCGCGCTTTACATCATGCGTTTGCACCCGGAATTTCGGACTAACGTTTACTGGACACAGAAGTGAATTCGAGGATAGAGAATAGAGGATCGAGGATCGCTATCTTCTATCCTCCATCCTCAATCTTCAAAGCGTGAGGCTAAAGGATGGATCTAGGTCTGAAAGGAAAGGTGGCGCTGGTGGCGGGCGCCAGTCAGGGGATGGGGAGGGCCGTCGCTTTAGGCTTTGCCCGTGAAGGGGCCAAAGTGAGCATTTGTGCCAGAGGGGAGGCGCAACTCAAAGAGGCGGCAAAGATGATTCGGCGTGAGACCGGCGGCGACGTTTTGGCGCTCGTGGCCGACATGACCCGTCTCGAAGATATTCAAAAGCTTGTCGCGAAAACGGTGGAGCGATTCGGCAGGCTTGACGTTGTCGTCACCAACGCCGGTGGGCCGCCGCCGGGCGAGTTTATGAAATTTACCGATGAGGATTGGGAGAAGGCATTTCACTTGAGCTTTATGAGCGCCCTCAGGCTTGCGCGCGAGGCGGTTCCCCATATGCGCAAGGTCAGAGGGGGGCGCGTGGTCAATATCACTTCTTACTCGGTTAAAGAGCCTATTGCCGGTCTGGTTCTCTCCAACGCCATCCGGAGCGCGGTGATCGGGCTCGCTAAGACCCTCTCGCGGGAACTTGCTAAGGACAACATTCTCGTTAACAACGTCTGCCCCGGGAGGATTGACACCGAGCGTGCGCGCAAATTGAGTCAGGCGCGCGCCGAGCGCTTGAAGCGGCCGGTGGAAGAGATCAATAGAGAGATGGCCGCGGAGATCCCGTTGGGTCGTTATGGAACAGCCGAAGAGATAGCGGGCCTGATCGTCTTTCTCGCTTCGGAGCGGGCGAGCTACATCACCGGAACCACCATTCAGATCGATGGCGGATTAGTAAGGGGGATACAATAATGGTTCTCTACTTCGTCCAGTGGGATCTTCCCGACCAGAAGGCGAATCTGACGATCTACGCCAATAAGGCGAAAAACGATTGGCTGCCGGCGACGCTGGCGCATCCCGGCGTCCAAGAGATACGTAACTACCGGAATCCCATGGAAGTTACCCCGCAAGTGGCCATTAGCATCGAGTTTGATTCTTTAGATGCCTGGCGCGACTATATGGAGTCCCAGGACTACATCCGCATCATGCGCGAGCTGCGCATCCTCGGCTGCCGCAACTTCGCCGCGCACGTTTGGGCGCCGTCGAAATACTTCCCCGAATCGCTCAGGCCGGAAAAGAAGTGAGCGAAGCTTGGGTATCAGCTTTTCTATTTAAGTCAGAAAAACGTCGAGGGTCACCGGGGTCTTCTTTTGCCTCCCTTAACGAGGGAAAGAGATGCGCCTTTTCTGCCTTTAATCTCGTTCAGGAGACATTCCCAATCAACAAGAGTAACGTACTCCTCGGGTGAGCCGGACTCGCAATCATAGCTCTTGAAAAACCTGGCAAAGCTGCCGTATTTCTTTTCGTAGCTCTTGATCCTTTTCCGAAGTTCCTTAAGCGAGAGGGCGGAATAATCCACCTCCCTGTCTCCCTCAGGACCCCTTACGGCTAGTATTCGGCTCATCGAGTGATCTCCTTTAGTCCCGGTAAAATGCCGTCAATTATTCGTTTCAGCTCTTCTTCGTCTTCCTTCGGGTTTTTAAATGGAGTGGCGAGTTTCATGTGCAGGTGGGGCGCAAGAATCTTCCTCCCCCTTTTGATTTCGTGGCTATCATATCGAACTTCGTCATACCAGCCATTCGTCTTGCGGTAAAAATGGATCTTATACTCGGTAATTGTGCCGGATTCTTTGTCACTAACAGTGACGTTCAAGCACTTCCACCCGTTGTTGGTTCCCTGCGGCACCGTATCAGTATTCCAGACTTCGGCATAACCTGCAAACTACCTCCTCCCGGGAAATCAACGATGCACCGTCACCCCGGCCTTATCACAGTACCTTTCCGCCGGGCATTGACTGCAGATCGGCGAGATCGGCCGGCAGAGCTGCTGGCCGAAGCTGACCAGCAGGTCATTGTATTCTATCCAGTATTGCTTGGGCAATTTTTCTCTTAATGCGAACTCGGTCTCTTTGGGAGTCTTGGTCCGAACGTATCCCCAGCGGTTGGATATCCGATGCACGTGGGTATCGACGCAGATCCCGGGCTTGCGGTAGCCCAGGGTCACCACCAGGTTGGCGGTTTTGCGCCCGACCCCCTTTAGCTCCAGGAGTTCATCGATCTCATCCGGGACTTTTTCGGAATACTTTTCCACGAGCGCGCGGCAGATGCCGTGGATATTTCTTGCCTTGGTGCGGTAGAAGCCTACCGGATAGATCACCTTTTCGATTTTTTTTGTCGGGAGCGTCAGCATCTTTGCCGGCGTGTCGGCGAGGGCGAACAGACGGCGGGAGGCCTGAGCCGTCGTGGCATCCTGGGTGCGCAGGCTCAGAATACAGGAGATGAGGACATGGAACGGGCTCTTCGAAGACTCCGCCACCACGGTCACGATCGGCGTTTGCCATTTCGGCGTCTCCCGGCGCAAGATGCGAATCGCGTGGTGGATCTCTCTATCTTTCATCCTGCTGGCCCCGATCCGAGATTATGATTGACGCTAAGATGCTGTTAGACATCTGGAAAAATAGCACATTTTTCACCTCTTTGTCTCGGTCTCTTTTCGGATCGGGGCTGGCTTTTTGGCTGTGGATTAGGTAAATTAAATAATTCTATTATCACAGATTTCCGACAGGCGAAACTTTTTCTTTGCAAATGATTGCCGATAAAATTTTTCCGATCCTTCAGTCCCGCACGCCAAAAATCCTCAAGGGAGGGCAGTGGAGGCCGGCCGCGGTCCTGGTCCCGATCCAGGAACGGGCGGACGGAGACTATCTCGTTTTGACGCAGAGGGCGGCGATGCTCAGCTCTCACAGAGGCCAGGTGGCTTTCCCGGGGGGGAGGGTCGACCACGAGGACTCCGGTCTCTTGGCGGCGGCCCTGCGTGAAAGTCGGGAAGAGATCGGGATCAAGTCTCCCGATGTGCGCGTCCTGGGACAGCTCGATCAGGTCACGGCCGCTGCAAGCTATCTGGTGACCCCGTTTGTTGGCGTTATCCCTTTTCCCTACGATTTTCATTTGAACCCGGCGGAGACCACGGCGGTATTTTCCGTGCCCATATCGGCGCTGCTGGATCCCGGCTGTTTCAGCATGGAGCCACGCCCTTTTTCTCAATCCGGGAGAGAGCCGATATATCATTTTCATTACGAGGGCTGGGATATTTGGGGGGCTACGGCGCGGATTGTCAAACAACTGTTGGAGCTTGCCTATGATTTTGAGGTCCAGGAACGTCTGGGCTAGTGGTCTGTTAGGCTTCTTTTTTCTTCTCCTCTCTGCCTGCGCTCCCGCGTCGGGCTGTCCACTACTTTGTCAACACGTTCAGCGAGCCGTCCGTTGCCCGGGCTGTCTTCTCTCCGCCCTTTGATGGGGAGGATACCGTTCCGGTCGAAAAACCCTAGTTTAACCTCTCATTATCTGCCTGTGCGTACACGCAGACAGGCCCCAAGGCCGAGGAAATATCCATGCCTGCCACTCATCTCTTGGGAGGTTAGATTATGCTGTCCAGATGGCGGGAGCCGTGGACAACTCGGTAAATCTGAATGGTTCTCCCGCTAACTTTGTAGAAAGCGAGATAACTGTTAATAATAAGGACTCGGTATCCGGACTCTTTCAGCCGGGGATGTCTCGGAACAACCGTCGTAACTTTTTCATCATTTGGGCATGAGTAATTCCTTTCTTTCCTGTCGCAGCCTGGCTCTCAGCGATGGCGAGTTTTTCAAAGAGATCGACTTGAGCCTTCAATCGCTCATAGTGTTCTATGCTCATCACAACTAAATCCCCTTCGCCGTTTCTTGTCAGATAAACCGGTTCATCTTGCTTGTGACAGATAGAAGCGATCTCTCTAGTACGATTACGCAAGCTGGAAATAGACTTAATAATGGGCATAGAACCTCCTATGGGAAGCCTTAAGCTATCACCTAATTTTGATAAAATCTAGTACATGCAACCGGCCAACCTCTGCCCGGAAGCCGACCCCCAGATTGACACGACAAGTTCTTATCGGATACTCTCCGCTAAAAGCTGTCAGCAGTGAATTGAAAAATCCTCGTGTATGGTAAAAAGAAATGGGCGAAACGCGCGTTGACCTGCTCCACCTCCTCGAAGACCTACGCGACGCTTATCCCGGCGCGATCGAGGAGACGATCCTCACCGAAATCGTGGCCAACTCGCTCGATTCCGGGGCAAGCCGAATTCTCATAGATGCGGATGCCGGACAGGCCACGCTCTCGGTGACGGACGACGGCTCCGGCATGCAGAGGCGGGAGCTGGCCCGCTACCACGACCTCGCCGCCAGCACGAAGAGCCGAGGACAAGGCATCGGATTTGCCGGGGTGGGGATCAAGCTCGGGCTGCTCGTCAGCGAGGAAGTGCTGACCGAGACCCGGCGCGGGAAGAGCCATGTAGCCACCAGTTGGCATATGGCTTCACACCACCGTGCCCCGTGGAAATGGGTCTCGCCTTCAGGCCTGGTTAACGAGCGTGGAACCGCCGTTCGCCTCAAGCTCCAAAATGCGCTTTCGCCTTTGTTGGACCCAGGTTTTCTCGAAGGCGCGATGCGTCGCCACTATCAACCGCTGCTGGATCCCGCATTCGACCATTTTCTTGCGCCCCACTATTCTCGCGGTGTCAGCTTCGCGGTGAACGGTCGCATGCTCGGAAAGCGTGCCTGGCAAGCGCAGGAGGTGGCGCCCATCGAGGTGCGCCTGGTTCGCAAACGCAAGCCCTCCGCCATGGGTTATCTCATCCGGCAAAACCTGCCGTTGCCGGAGGAACAGCGGGGTATTGGAATCAGCACCTTCGGCAAGATCATCAAGCGCGGCTGGGACTGGCTCGGCCTGGCGCCCCAGTCGCCTGAGCAGGTCGGCGGCCTCATTGAAGTTCCCACACTGGCGGCTTGCCTGACGCTAAACAAAGGCGACTTCATCCGAGCGGGACAGAGAGGGGCCGCCTACCTTGCCTACCGCAAGGCGCTTCAAGAAGCGGTCTCGAGACAACTCACTGTGTGGGGTGATGCCCGCCCGCCCACCGAAGAAGCCAGCCGACGCGCGGCACGCCCCCTGGAACGTGACCTGGAGCGCGTCATCGAGGACCTTTCTCATGAATTTCCTTTACTGACCCCGCTGGTCGAGCAACGGGCGGGAGGTCAGAAGCGGTTACCCATCGGGAAAAGCGCAGAAGAGGGAGATGCTCCCTCCACGGCGCCGACCTTTGCTACCCTGGAACCTCCGGAAATGGCAACTGACTCTGCTGCTCAGGGACCAGGTGCAGGGCTTCAGACGAAGGAAGAATCAGGCAACGCTGAACCTCCGATTTCGCCGCAGCCCTCTACTCCCGGCCCGGTATTGCCGGGCACGAAGAACACGCGACGTCCGGCCCGATACGGCCTCACTATCCAGTTCGAAGATCGTCCCCGCGACCCGGAATTGGGGCGGCTGGAGGAGTCCACAGTGTGGGTCAATACGGCGCACCCAGCTTATAGGCGTGCCGTCGCCTCCCGCTCCGAAGGGTATCATCTCGCACTGAGTGTGGCAATGTCGCTTGCCCCGTTGGCAACTGATCCCAAGGGTGAACATACGTTCGTGACGGCGTTCCTTTCCCGCTGGGGCGAGGCTCTTGACCGGGCCGGAGGCCGAAAGCGCCGAGGGGGGTAAACCTGTGCAGCACATTCCAACCAAGATTCGCACCAAGGCGAAAAAAATAAAACTCCTGCTATTGGACGTGGACGGGGTGTTGACCGATGGCGGGATCGTTATGAACGATCGCGGAGAGGAGATCAAACGTTTTGACGTCCGTGACGGACATGGAATCAGGCTCCTGCTACGTGGTGGAATCCAGGTCGGGCTGATCACGGGGCGCTCCTCCAAGGTGGTAAATCATCGAGCCAAGGATCTGGGCATAAGCATTGTCTACCAACAGGTCTACAACAAACTTGAGGTCTATCAGAAGATCAAACGCCGGAGTCGCCTGAAGGACCGGGAGATCGCCTACGTAGGGGATGATATTGTGGATCTTCCCATTCTGAAAAGGGTTGGGCTGGCGATGGCCGTGAAAGATGGCTGGCCGGACCTAAAGCGCGATGTCGATTACGTCACCTCAAATGAGGGGGGGCGGGGGGCGGTGCGGGAGATTGCAGAGCTCCTTCTTAAGGCTCAAGGCAAGTGGAGAGATCTCACCCGCAGGTATTACGCCACTTGATCACTTTCCAGCCTTGATCCAGGCGATAAAGCAAAATTCGTGCCTATCTCCTTTACAGCATTCTTGAAAGGTGGTATTTTTGCGCTGATTTCTTTATGGTTATGCGGCACAAAGGTATAAGAATCATCCTCCTTATCGTAATCTTTGCTTCTCTGGGTGGAGTAGCCTACAAAGTAGCCGAGCACTTCTGGCTGATGAAGGCCAGAGAGATCAAGAAAAACCCCAGCAAGCTTTTGGACTACGTCCCCGAGGCTGCTCTGCAGATCAAGGATTTTCGTCGCTCCAAGATTGAGGGAGGGCAAAAGGTCTGGGAGCTGTCCGGCGAGGAGGCCCGTTATCTCAAGACGGATAAAGAGATCACGATCAAAAAGCCGCGCATGACCTTTTACCAAAAGGATAATAATACGATAGAGGCTATTGGAAACGATGGCCACCTGTGGCTCTCGGGACAAGGAGGAGAGATGGAAAAAGCCCAATTCCAAGGCGGGGTCCAGGTCAACTATCGGGGATTTGTTTTAAAAACCGAGGAGATTATCTTCCTCAAGAGTAAGAATCAGGTGCTCCTTCCCGGGAAGGTAACCGTTAAGGGAGACAGCCTCGAGTTAGAGGGAATAGGAATGGAGATCAATCTCGACGATGAGAAAATGCGCATGTTTAACAAAGTAAGAACGAGGCTGGAGCCGGAGCGGATGGGAAGCAAGAGGGCCAGGACCGATGGACAGAAGAAAAACAAACTATAGGACGTGGGGCCGGTGGAATGCGTGGTGGCTCTTAGTGTGCCTGGCCGTTGCCGTTCCGACCTTTTCCTGGGCCGGAGAGGCCACCGGGAGAGCCGGCAAAGAGACGAAAAAGAAGTCTGAAGGAACAGCATTCCAGGGCAGCAAGAAAGATCCTATCTTTATCACCTCGAACTGGATGGAGGCGGACCGCAAGAAAAACACGATCGCCTACAAAGGCCAGGTGGTGGCTGTGCAAGGGGACATGACCATGAGGAGCGAGACGCTGACCGCGTACTATGACCCCGATATGAAGCAGCTCAAAGAAGCCATAGCAGAGGGTAAGGTCCAGGTAGTCCAGGGGGACAGGGTAGCGAGGGGGTCCAAGGCAGTATTCAACGGCAAGGTGCAGACCGTTACGCTGACCGGGAGTCCCGTGGTGCGCCAGGGGAACAGCGAGGTCTCAGGAAGCCGCATCACCTTTTTCATGGAAGAGGATCGGGCTGTCGTGGAGGGAGGAAGTGAAAGAGTCAAGGCAGTCATCTTTCCTGAGGAAATGGGAGGCCGAGAAAAAGGGAGTGCGGGTTCAGTGAAAGAGCGATGAGCGTTCTTAAGGCCGAAGGGGTAACGAAGTCCTACAATGGTCGCCGCGTGGTCGATGGAGTTCATCTGGATGTCAAAGGAGGGGAGGTGGTCGGGCTCCTCGGTCCTAACGGCGCGGGAAAAACCACGACCTTCCACATGATGGTAGGACTAGTGCGCCCGGATCAGGGAAAGGTTTTTTTGAATAGCGAGGATCTGACACTGGCGCCGATCTATCAGCGAGCGCGCGCGGGGATCAGCTATCTTCCCCAGGAGTCCTCCGTTTTCCGCCGCCTTACGGTGGAGAAAAACCTGCTGGCGATCCTCGAGACCCTCGACCTCAGCGCAGAAGAACAAAAGGAGCGCTGCAAAGGGCTGTTGCGTATGCTTGGGATCTCCCACCTCGCCAACCATAAGGCCTACACCCTCTCCGGGGGAGAGCGGCGCAGAGTGGAAATCGCTCGCGCCTTGGTGCTCTCGCCATTTTTCGTCCTTTTGGATGAACCCTTTACGGGGGTGGACCCAATCGCGGTGGCGGAGATTCAAAAAATCATCCACAAGCTGACTACCAGCGGCATCGGGATTCTCATCACGGATCATAACGTGCGCGAGACCCTGGGAATATGCGATCGCGCCTATATCCTCAACGAAGGGTTGGTCCTGGAGGAGGGCTCCCCGGAAAAAATCGCCTCCAGTTCTAAGGTGCGGAAGGTCTATCTAGGCGAAGGCTTTCGAATGTAACGATGGCATTGGAAATCAGACAGGTTCAAAAGCTGGCCCAGCAGTTGGTCATGACGCCCCAGCTGCAGCAGGCGATCAAGCTTCTTCAGCTCTCCCGGTTGGAGTTGGAGGAGTTGATCTCGGTAGAGCTCCAGGAAAATCCCGCGCTGGAAGAGGGGCTCGCGGAAGAGAAAGGGGAGGGTCAGCAAACCTTGGTGGCAGGCGAAGCGGAAATATCGGAGCCGATCCTGCCGGAGGCAAAGAGAGAACTATCAGCGGCTGACAAAATCGGCACGCTGGACTGGCAAGAGTATATCGATAGCCACTCCAATTCCGTTCACGGTTCTTTGACGGCGGAGGCCTCCTACGATGAGGACAACGGTCCTCCGTCGTGGGAAAACACTCTGACGAGAAAGACCTCTCTGGAAGATCACCTGGTCTGGCAACTGCGCCTTTCGAGGTTGAGCGAGCGTCAGGAGACGATCGGTTTCTATATCATCGGCAACCTGGACGAGAACGGCTATCTCACCCTCTCCGTCGAAGAGGTCTGTCAAGCCACCGGCGCCGCACCCGAAGAATGCGAAGCCGTCTTGAAACAGATCCTGTTTTTTGATCCGGTCGGCGTCGCCGCGCGCAATCTGAGAGAGTGCCTTCTGACCCAGCTGGAGAATCTCGGCCTCGACACCAGCCTGGCGGCAAGAATCGTTTCGGATCACCTCCCTTATTTGGAGAACAAACGCTATGACAGGCTGGCCCGGGAGCTCGACGTCTCTGTGGAAGAGGTAGTAGAGGCGTCTTATGTGATCGGCTCTCTGGAGCCCAGGCCGGCGCGCGGCTTTGAGGAAGAGGAGGTGCGCACGATCATCCCCGACGTCTCCGTGGAGAAGATCGGCGATGAATACGTGGTGTTCCTTAACGACGATGGAATCCCCCGTCTGCGCGTGAGCCCTCTCTACCGTCGCCTGATCGGGCAAGAGGGTGTCGAGGAAGAGCATGCCAAGCAGTACCTGCAGGAAAAGGTGCGGGCGGCCACGTGGCTGATCAAAAGCATTCAGCAGAGACAGCAAACCCTCTACCGGGTAACCCAGAGCATCTTCAAGTTTCAAAGAGATTTTCTGGAGCTGGGGGTGCGGCACCTGAAGCCCATGGTGCTTAAGAATGTGGCTGAGGATATCGGTATGCATGAGTCTACGGTGAGCCGGGCTACGGCCAATAAGTATGTCCATACGCCCCAGGGACTCTTTGAGCTGAAATATTTCTTCCAGAGCGGTCTGAAGTCGGGCAACGGGGAAGACGTGGCTTCCGAGAGCGTCAAGGATAAAATCCGCAGCATCGTCTCGTTGGAGGATCCCCGAAAACCCTATAGTGACCAGTACATCGCCGGGCTCCTTGGTAAGGAGACGATTGACATCGCCCGACGCACCGTGGCCAAATACCGCGAGGCCATGGGGATCCTTCCCTCCTCCAAGCGGCGACAGCCTTACTTGCGAAGATAAGTGACGCAACGGGAGGATAAATATGACAGACGTCAAAGTCACCGTGACCTTCCGCCATACACAACCCACCGACGCCCTGAAAAGCTACGCTGAGGAGAAGGCGCATAAGATCGGCAAGTACTTTGACCGTCCCCTGGAGGCGCATGTGGTCCTGTCAGTGGATTCCAAAAAACGACAGGTCGCCGAGGTTACTTTGCAGACGCGCAGGCTCACTATCCACGGACGCGAGGAAACGAGCGACCTCTACGCCGCCATCGATTTGGTGATGGACAAGGTGGAGCAGCAGGTGAGGAAGTATAAGACAAAGACGAGGCTACAGCGAAGAAGGGTGAAGGGTTGAAGATAACCGATTTTCTGGATGACTCCAGAGTCATTCCTTACCTTAAAGCCAGGGACAAGAAGGGGGTCCTACAAGAGATAGCAGACTGGATGGCATCTCGGGATCATTCTCTGGATGGCAAGAAGGTGCTTGAAATCTTGCTCGAAAGAGAAAAGGTCAGCACGACCGCAATCGGCGAAGGGGTAGCGATACCGCATGGAAAGATGCCCAACGCCAAGCGGATATCCGGGGCCTTTGCCCGAAGTCCTCAGGGCGTGGATTTCGATTCGCTGGATGGAGGGTTAACCCACCTTTTCTTTCCCTTGGTGGCGCCGGAAGATTCGGCGGCAGATCATCTGAAGGCCCTGGCGCGGATCGCCCGGCTGCTGAAAGACCCCGCGTTTCGCGCCCGGCTCATGAAGGGAAAAACCAGCGCAGAGATCTTTAACGCGATCAAAGAAGAGGACGAGAAGTTTTGAAGAAGCGCTCAGCAATCAGCCCTTAGCCGTCAGCAAAACAAGAAAAAAGGCTGACAGCTGATAGCACCTTTGGTTATTATGGCCGACGGTCTGGATATCATCGTTGTCACCGGACTTTCCGGTTCGGGCAAGAGCGTGGTGATCAGGGCCCTGGAGGACAACGGATTTTATTGCATTGACAATCTGCCGGTGGTTTTGATCCCCAAGTTTATCGACCTATGTCAAGGATATAGGGAGGGGATCAAGCGGATCGCGCTCGGGATCGATCTTAGAGAACGGCTTTTTCTTCAGTCCTGGCCTGAGGTCCTGACCGAGCTGCGCGTTGCCGGGCACCGGGTGGAGGTCCTTTTTCTGGACGCTGCCGACGAAGTGCTCCTGCGCCGATTCAGCGAAACGCGCCGTCCCCATCCGTTGGCTGGCGAAGGCTCGATCCAGGAAGGAATCGTTCGAGAACGCAAGGCGCTGGAGGGAATGCGGGCGCTGGCGGATAAGATTATCGATACCAGCGATTTCAACGTTCATGAACTCAAAAGGGAAGTGGAGCAATATTACAGCCAGAGCCCGCGCAAGATGAGCCTTTTCATGAATTCCTTCGGCTATAAGTACGGCATTCCGCACGACACCGACATGATTGTGGACGTGCGCTTTCTCCCCAACCCGTTTTTTATCAACGGGCTAAGGGCCAAAAACGGATTAGAGCCCGATGTCAAAGAGTTTGTCCTTAAACGGGAGGAAACCCACGTCTTTTTGGATCGGCTCTATTCTCTGCTAGAGTTCGTTCTTCCCCAATACGAACGCGAGGGAAAGAGCAGCCTGACCCTGGCCCTCGGCTGTACCGGAGGAAAACACCGCTCCGTTGTCCTGGTAGAGGAGTTGAAGAAGAGGCTGGACCAGGAACGATTTCGCATTCACGTGAAACATAGAGATATCGATAAGTAGACCCCGTTCCGACCCTATATGTCTGAAAAATGCTGACATTGTGCGAACGCTGCTAACAGATGAGTCTCTGGGTGATGCCCAAGAGTGGGTCGGACGGGAACGGGGTAGATGGATGGCGAAGCTAGTCAAAAAACTTGAGATCAAGAACAAGCTCGGCCTGCATGCCAGGGCCGCCGCCCTCCTAGTCCAGACGGTGAACCGTTTTTCCGCTGAGGTGAAAATCGCTAAAGATGGTCAAGTGGTGGACGGGAGGAGCATTTTAGGGGTGCTTACCTTGGCTGCCACCCGGGGAAGCAAAATCCACGTGGAGGCGGATGGAGAAGATGCAGAGGAGGCGATGCGCGCCCTAGAAAAACTCGTGGGGAAAAAATTCTACGAGAGCGAGTGAACTTGATTCCCCATCTGTTATTCGATATAGGACAGAAATTCGCTTTACGCGGGTTAACCAGGGAGGTTTGTTGAATGGCAGCAAAGGATTTTCTCTTTACTTCAGAGTCTGTTTCCGAAGGACATCCGGACAAGATGTGCGATCAGATTTCTGATGCCATCCTGGACGCCCATTTAAGCGGCGATCCAGACAGCCGGGTAGCCTGTGAAGCCCTCACGAAGACCGGGATGATCGTCATCGCCGGCGAGATTACCAGCAAGACCAAGGTCAGCTACAACGAAATAGCCCGCGATGTCGTACGCGACATCGGTTACACCGATTCCTCGATAGGTTTCGACGGTAACACCTGCGCCATCCTCACCGCGGTAGAACAGCAATCCCCGGACATCTCTCAGGGGGTGACAGAGGGAGAAGGGCTCCACAAAGAGCAGGGGGCGGGGGATCAGGGAATGATGTTCGGCTATGCCTGTGATGAGACGCCGGAATTGATGCCCTTCCCTATTCAAATGGCCCACAGTCTGGTCAAGTATTTGGCCAAGATCCGGAAAGGAGGAGAGGCCTCATTTATCAGGCCCGACAGCAAATCGCAGGTGACGGTCCAGTATCGCGAGGGAAGGCCCGTGAGAGTTCAAAGCGTGGTCGTCTCGACACAGCACGCCCCGGACGTGCAGTACAGCAAGCTTAGAGAAACCGTGATTGATGGCGTTATCCGGGCTGTCATCCCCGCAAATTATCTCGACAAGGGCACGGTTTTTCATGTCAACCCCACGGGTCGTTTCGTGGTAGGAGGCCCCCAGGGAGACTGCGGCCTTACCGGGCGGAAGATCATCGTGGACACCTACGGGGGAATGGGACGTCACGGCGGTGGCGCCTTCTCAGGCAAGGATCCTTCCAAGGTAGATCGCAGCGCCGCTTATATGGCGCGCTACATCGCTAAGAATATCGTCGCGGCAAAACTGGCCCGCAGATGTGAAGTCCAATTGGCCTACGTTATCGGCGTGGCCCAGCCCGTTTCCGTTGCGGTCGATACCTTCGATACCGGTGTGATCCCGGAGGCGGAACTCGCCCGTATCGTGCAGGAAAGCTTCGACTTGAGGCCCAAGGCCATCATTGAAATCTTGGATTTAAAGCGTCCCATCTATCGCGCCACGGCATCCTACGGCCATTTCGGGCGCACGGCCGAGAACGGTTACTTTACCTGGGAGAGAACGGACCGGGTCGAGGACCTAAAGAAATCTGCAGCAAAGGTCTAAACCAGATCCTGGCGGGGAGGGGGCCGCAACCATGGCTGTGAAGAAATATGATATCCGAGATATTGGACTAGCGCCGCAGGGGAAAAAACGCATCCTCTGGGCGGATCAAGACATGCCCGTTCTAAGGAGGGTGCGCGAGCGCTTTCAAAAAGAAAGACCATTCCAAGGACTGCGCTTCTCGGCCTGCCTCCACGTCACGGCAGAGACTGCGAATTTGGTCAAGACGTTAAAGGCCGGAGGTGGCCAGATTGTCCTTTGCGCCTCCAACCCGCTTTCCACGCAAGATGACGTCGCCGCTTCCCTGGTCAAGCACGAACGGATACCGGTCTACGCTATCAAAAGGGAAGATCACAAGACCTACTATCGCCACCTGCGCGCCGCTCTCGATCATGCCCCGGTCATCACCATGGATGACGGCGCGGATTTGGTTTCCATGCTCCATAAAGAATACTCCCGGCTCGCCTCCAAAATAATCGCCAGCATGGAGGAAACCACGACCGGCGTTATTCGCCTGCGCGCCCTCGCCGCGGACGGCGCCCTCAAGATTCCGGTCATCGCCGTGAACGACGCCAGCACCAAACATCTCTTTGACAACCGCTACGGTACCGGACAGTCGACGATCGACGGGGTCATTCGCGCAACGGATATGCTCTTAGCCGGCAAACGGGTCGTGGTGGCAGGCTACGGCTGGTGCGGCAAGGGAGTCGCTTCTCGCGCCCGCGGCATGGGGTCGAAAGTGATCGTGACTGAAGTGGATCCGATTCGCGCCCTCGAGGCGGCGATGGACGGATTTGAAGTGATGGCGATGAAAGAGGCGGCGAAGATCGGCGATCTCTTCATCACTTTGACCGGCGACATGCATGTGATCGGAAAGGAGCATCTGAGACTCTTGAAGGATGGGGCGGTGATCTGCAACTCGGGCCATTTCGATATCGAGATCGACATCAAGGCCCTGAAGCGGATGGCGGTGAAAGAGCAAAAAAATGTCCGCAACTATGTAGATGCGTACACCTTGCCGGGAGGAAAGAGAATCTATCTCCTGGGCGAAGGGCGACTCGTCAACCTCGCCGCCGCCGAAGGCCATCCGGCTTCCGTCATGGACATGAGCTTTGCCACCCAGGCCCTCGCCTCGGAGTGGGCGGTAAAAAACCGCAAGAAACTCACGCCTCAGGTTTATGATGTCTCCAAAGCGGTCGAGGATTGGGTGGCGCGCTTGAAGCTTACCAGCATGGGAATCCGCATCGATAGTCTCAGCAAAGAGCAAGAGACCTACCTCTCTTCGTGGAACATCGGCACCTAAAAAGGGCTGAGGCGAGAGGCTGGAGATATAAGAAAACTATTGCCTGTTGCCTCCCGCCTGCCCGCCTTTTTTAGTGTCTTGACTCCTTCCCTCCGGTCGGAATATTAATGTCTTGTTTCCTGTGGAATAGCTTGTCGACAGGGGGTCATTCTGGCTGCTAAAAGCGAATCTGCATTTGGCCGATTTATCGCCTCGACGCGCAGACTATTTGCCGAAGAAAAAAGCGTGGAAAAACGCTGGGAGAAGCTCGCACCGCTATTGCGGGATCTGCTTGCCGACCCGAAGGTGAGAGAACAATCGCAGAACTGGCCGGAGTGCGCCCACAAGGAGCGCGCGGATAACCTCCTCTTTTACGAAGACCCCGACTTCGGCTTCGTCGTCAACGGGCTGACCAAGAACCCCCGCACCCGGACTCAAATTCACGATCACGCCCATAACTGGACGCTCTATGGCGTGCTGGACGGCACCGAGACCGTCGAGCGCTACGAGCGGCTGGACGACAAATCCAAGCCTGATTACGCCGAGGTGCGCCAGACCAGTAAGTCTCGCGTGCAGCCCGGCGACGTGGATCTCGTTCCCCCGTACCAGATCTATGCCGAAGAGAGTGGAGACGAGCGTACCGTGGCGATCATCGTGCGCGCCGAAAAGGCCGGAGGATTTCTCCAGGGCCGCTACGATCCCGGTGCCAAGAAATACTGGCAGGGCTACGGCCCGAGGCAGATTCCTTATAATAAGATGGAATAGTGCGACTTAGAGAATCCTTTGAGACCCCGAGGAACGACAGAAAGATGCTGACGGATACCGTGCATCTGGACCTGCGTGACCTGCCGCCGGATAAGCAGGTAGGCATGCTGCGCAAGCAGTATAAAACGCTCAAAGGAAACGGGGCCTTAGTACGGGCGCGGGTGGAAGAGAATCCCGCGCGCCAGTACATCTCCATGCTCGAGAGCGGCTACCGGGTGTCGCTCAAGCGCGAGGATGGAGGAACATTCCTGCTCTTACGGCCGGACGGCTCGATGCCAAGACTTGGTCTTCGCGGGGCTCATTCCGTCGTCGCACATCCCGATGGCCGCATCTACACCAATACCACGGAAAACCGCGTAGCTGTCATCGACGCTTCGACGCGGAAGGTTATCAAGCACATCGTTGTTGGAGAAGAGCCATCGCACTTGGAGCTTTCCCATGATGGAAAACGCCTCTACGTAGCCAATAGCGGCTCAGACGACGTCACGATCGTGGATACCTCGACTGACACGGTCATCAAGAGAGTACCAACTGGGAAACGCCCCCTGCTCCCCTGCGTGGCGCCGGACCGTGATCTTGTTTATCTGCCCAGCGGCCCGGACGAAACGGTAACCGTCGTGGATGGCACAGGCGAAGCGACTGCGACCCTTCGCGTTGGTCAGGCCCCTCACGACATCGCCGTCTCTCCCGATTCCCTCTGGGCGTACCAGCCTAACTCCGGTTCCCACACGGTAAGCGTCATCGATGCCCGGAACCAATCTGTGGTCGGCGAAACCCCCGTTGGATTGGGACCGGGGCACATTGCATTTACGCCGGATAGCCGTTACGCGTACGTCGCCAACACTCTCTCCGACGATGTCTCAGTCGTAGATACGGCAAGCCACGAAGTTATAGCTACCATCCCTGCAGGTATCGCCGCGCATCTTCCCGCCTTGAGTCACGACGGTCGCTTTGGATACGTGGCCAACTTTGCCTCTGACAACCTTACTGTTTGGGAAACCAAGACCCATCGTGTGGTGGCGCACATCCCCGTCGGTATTTATCCCCATTTCTTCGCCATCAGTCCGGACGACCGTTGGATCGTAGTATCCAACACGGGAGAGGCGAGCGTTTGCCTGATCGATAGAGCCACACATGAAAGCGTCGCTCGACTACAGGTTGGCGGAGCCCCGGCGCACCTGGCTTTCGATCCCGACGGAGGCTCCGCCTTCGTGGGCTGCGAAGCCACTGACGAGGTAGCCGTGATCGATCTCTCCGGCCGCAGGCTTTTGGATCGGGTTAAAGCCGGCTCTGCTAAAGCAGCAGCCGACTAGCCGTTCGCGCGGAGGATAAAAATGACTTCCACAAGTGATTACGCCAACGAGGACGTTGGCAATATCGTCCTACTGGAGCATGTCAATCTGCAGGTCCCGGATCAGGCGAAGGCCATCCTCTTTTACGTCGTCGGACTCGGATTCACCCGCGACCCCTATCTCAGCGTCGGCCTGCAAAACATGTGGGTCAACGTAGGGGAGCAGCAGTTCCATCTGCCTACGAGGGGCGCGCAGATTATTCCAGGTCATATCGGACTTATCGTCCCCGATCTTGATTCATTGCAGACTCGCCTCAAGGGGCTGGAAGAGCAACTCAAAGGAACCCGATTCTCCTGGTCCGTGGAGGCTGGTTATGTGGCCGTCACCTGTCCCTGGGGTAATCATTTTCGCTGCTACAATCCAGGCCCGAGGTTCGGCGACATGCCCCTCGGCATTCCGTACGTTGAGTTTCAGGTGAGGCCGGGTACGGCCGGAGGGATTGCGCGTTTTTACCAAGAAGTCATGCGGGCTCCTTCCGCTGTGGACTCAGACGATGGCGTACCGCTGGCGCGTGTAGGGAGCGGGCGCAACCAATGGCTCCTTTTCCGGGAGACCACGGAAAAGATTCCGCCGTACGACGGCCACCACATCGCGGTCTACCTGGCGAACTTCTCCGGACCTTACGGCTTCCTCAAGCGCCGCAATCTGATCATGGAAGATGTCCGGAATCATCAGTTCCGTTTCAAAGACATTGTAGATCCTGAAAGCGGCGAAAAGTTGTTCGAGATCGAGCACGAAGTTCGTAGCCTGCGCCATCCGATGTTCCAGCGCCAGTTCATCAACCGTAACCCGGAACAGGTTCAGAGAAACTACCAGCGCGGCCGCGACGGACTGATTCCCTTCGCGAAATAGAAATCCCTCTTCACGAATCGGTTCCGCAACGAGCTATGAAAGTGGCCAGGCTCAAGGCAGGGATTTTCAAGCCTGCTGGCTGCCACACGCTACGTCATTCTTTCGCGACTCACCTGCTGGAGGATGGCTATGATATCAGAACCGTGCAGGAGCTCCTGGGGCACAAGGATGTGAGCACGACGATGATTTATACTCATGTCTTGAACCGTGGAGGCCGGGGGGTAACGAGCCCAGCGGATCGGATCTGAGCACTGCGGCGTTATCATCATACCCTGCGGGCTGATATCTGGATACCCTGCCAAAGTGGCAGCGTATCTCACCCCGGCCAGCGGGCTTGACAAAGGGGGGTTAAGTGGCGGATAGCTCTAGACATTGCAGCTTGATGACAGAGAGTTGGTTTGTCGTGCTATACTGCGAGTGACGGGGCAGTATACTTAATAGTTAGGATGTCTCATGGCCATATTCCTCCAAACAAAATCTCAAGGCGTCCGGCGTCTCAGTCTCGTTCTTGGAGTTTTGGCGGGAGGATTTCACGTTGTAACCAAAAACGAACCCTATGGTCCTCCCTCGCAAATTCCCGACGCGCCCTGGCAGAACTTGTCTATCAATCTGCTAAATCTCTTTATCGAGTTCGCCCTTTATTTCATCGCAGCTTGGGTGGCTGTTCGTGTAGTGGCGTGGGTCATTGACGGGTTTATTGCCGATCGAAACTAGTCCATGTTGCTAGACATCCTAACCCGCTGCTTAACCCGGACGCGCGGGAAGCATCGCACGTTGGTCGCGCATCATATGCCGCGCGCCGGTTAGCGCCACGTTGAGGCTGTAGGAAAAGTTAGATCGAAACATTTACGAAAAAAACGACCTCCGTATTTGGCTTTTAAGCGATGATCTCGGATCGAGAGACCATTTTGGTACCCCTAATTCGGACGTTTTTTTACGGGTTGGGACTTTTTCTACAGGCTCATTGGGCTGGTCATCTGAAGGGAAACGGGGTATCCTCTGGTAGGTGCCACAATACAGGTTCACGGCATATTTCGAGAAGGAGGTTTTGCGCAAGCGTCCCTACTTGAAGAAGGAATGGTGCATTCGGGTTTTGGAGGAACCGCTGAGAAGCGAACCTCAAGAAGGAAACAGGTATCGGTTTTGGGGCAAAATCGAGGAGTTTGAGGGACGAGTTCTGAGAGTTATCACGTTGGAGGACAAGATTACGATTCACAACGCTTTTCCAGACAGAGGGTTCAAGCCATGAAGCTCAATTATTATGCCGACACAGACTCGCTTTATATCGACCTTTCTGAGCGGCCCAGCGTCGAAAGCCGAGAGATCACGGAGGGTATAGTCCTCGATTACGATGCCGAAGGTAATTTGGTGGGCATCGACATCGATAATGCCAGCCGAAAGGTTGACCTTAAGAAGCTCACCCTTAACAAGCTACCGGCGATTATACAGACGAACCCAGCCTAACTTTTCGCTTCAGACCGATCGCTTAACAGCGGCGGCTGATGGGCAACGTTAAATCCAAGCAGGCTGAGTACCAGGCAGTCTTCGACACACATTAAAGTAAAAGTCCTTCCCATCCGCATGCAGATCCGCTTGACGCGTATCTCAAACAAAGAGTAAATAGGCGAGCTCTTAGCTGAGAGGACAAAATCCATGAAGGTCTACGCCTCCCTTTTGCTAATCCTCCTTAATCTTGCGGCTCTTTCCCCGCCCTCTTGGGCACAGATGAAGGTAAGGGAGGGTTTCTTCAAGAAGTTGCGGGAAAAATAATAGCTGAAGATTCCTGGGCAATCTTAGACGAAGTTGACAAAGATCGAGTTGGCAACCAGAAGGCCGCGGGGGGTGAGACGGAGCCATCCGGCTTTTTCTTCCATCAGCCCCTCTTTTATCCAAGCGCCGATCTGCGGATAAAAATCGCGCGGTTTTTTTCCGAAGCGGCGGGAAAATTCGGCTAGAGAGATTCCTCGTGTCATTCTGAGACCAAGGAACATAAACTCACCCGCCGCCCTGCCGGCATCGATTTTCTCCTCTTCCACCACGGCCCTTTCCTCCCGGCCGATCCTCTCCAGGTAACGGCCCGGGATCTTTTCGTTTTGCCACCTGCAGCCCAAAGCGCCGCTATTCTGAATGCGCTTGTATGAATGCGCGCCGGCCCCGATGCCCAAGTAATCTCCTCCCTGCCAATAGTTGACATTGTGGCGCGAGTGAAAACCGGCCCTCGCGTAGTTGGAGATCTCGTAACGTTCCAGCCCGGCCTTTGAAAGCGTTTCCTCGATGAGTTCCACCATAGAGATCTCAATTTCCTCGGGCAACGATCGAATAATTCCCGCCTGATGCTGCATGTGAAATGGGGTCCCCTCCTCTATCGTCAAGTTATAGGCGGAGAGATGGGGAGGGTGAAAGCTAAGGGCCTCATCCAGATCTCTTCTCAGATCCGACAGAGACTGATTCGGGCATGCATAGATAAGATCCATACTGAAGTTCTCGAAGCCTGCCCGTTGAACCACCCGTAAAGCCTGCCGGGTCTCGTCCGCGGAATGGACCCGGCCGAGGAATGCCAGCACATGGGACTGAAAGGATTGGGCTCCGATGCTGATTCGATTAACCCCCGACGAGCGGTAGCCGGAAAAGTGCGCGCTATCCACAGTTCCCGGATTAGCTTCCAGCGTAATTTCAATATCTTTCGCAAATGAAAACAGGGAGTCGGACTTTTCCAGGATTTTCCCGATGCCTGCCGGACTGAATGTCGAGGGGGTCCCACCGCCAAAGAAAACGCTCTTTAAACTTCTCCCCCTCCAAGCTTCAGTCCGGGCATGGAACTCCATCTCTTTTAGCAGGGCCCCGGTGTACTCCATCTCGGGAATCTTCGGGACGACATGCGAGTTGAAATCACAATAGGGACACTTGCTGATGCAGTATGGGATGTGAACGTAAAGCGAAAAGGGCTCTTTGCCTGAGAACATATCGCAGCTATCATATTTTTCTGCCAATCACTCTGCAATAGCTTTCCCGAACCAGTCTTTTCCTGGTTTGAAATCGACGAATGCGGCTGTTATATTGATTTTTTGTAGTACTGAAAGGTTGGCCCCAAGTGTCGGTCGCGGAACACAAAGAAAAAAGCAAAAAAAGCGCGGGTTGTTTTGTTGTCACGGTAAGCGATACTCGCGATGAGACGACCGATCAGAGCGGTCAATTGATCAAGGAATTGCTCGCCGAGAAAGGACAGCGACTCGCCGGTTACCGCATCGTCAAGGATGAACCCGTTCAAATCGAGGCCCTGCTCCAGGAGGCGCTCGACAAAAAGGATGTCGATGTGGTCATCGTCAACGGCGGGACCGGCATCTCTCCGCGCGACGGGACTTACGAGGTGGTGAGCCGTCTATTAGAGAAGCGGCTGGATGGCTTCGGCGAGATATTTCGCCTGTTAAGCTACCAGGACATCGGCTCCGCGGCGATTATGAGCCGGGCGGTGGCCGGCTCGGCAAAGGGAAAAGTGCTGATCTCGCTTCCCGGCTCCAAGGGAGCTGTCGATCTGGCAATGCGGCGGCTGGTTTTGCCCGAGTTAGGCCATATGGTCTCTCAGCTTCAGGGAAGATGAAAGTCAAAGTTAAATTCTTCGCTATTCTGAGAGAGCGCGCCGGGACCGGGGAGATCACAAAGGAGATAAGAGAGGGCAGCACGGTGGCGGAGCTCTGGGAGGCTCTCCAGCGGGATTATTCCAAACTGGCCCCGGTGGATATGCGCCTCCTCTATGCCGTCAACCAGGCTTATGTCAAGGCCGATTATGTGCTCAAGGAACGAGACGAAGTGGTCTTCGTTCCTCCCGTAAGCGGAGGTTCATGATGTTTCGGGTCACCCGAGAAGCGATTGATCTTCAGGAGCTGGTCGATTTCGTTACCGACCCTGAGGCCGGAGCCATTGTAACCTTCATCGGCACCACAAGAAACAACAACGAAGGGCGCAAGGTCATCGCGCTCGATTATGAGGCCTACCCGGAGATGGCGGAAAAAGAACTCGCCCGTCTCGGCGAGGAGGCTAAAAAGCGCTGGGACATCCGGCGCATGGCGATCGTCCACAGGATCGGTCCCGTCCGGATCACTGAGTCCAGCGTCATCATTGCCGTCTCCGCGGCGCACCGCGCCGACGCCTTCGAGGCCTGCCGCTTCGCCATTGAGGAGATCAAAAAAAGCGTCCCGATCTGGAAGAAGGAGCTCTTTGAGGGCGGGGAGGTCTGGATAGGCACCCAGAGCGGCCAGCCCTTGAGTTTCGGAAAGCTTGAAAGCCAGTAGGCAGAAGGCACTACGCAGCAATATTTTGCTGCCTACTGCTGACTGCTTTCTGCTTACACGTTTTTTATTATGGAAGGATCCCTTTACGCCGCTTTTGTTCTCGGTTTGATCCTCGGTATTAAACATGCCTTGGATGCGGATCACGTGATCGCTGTCTCTACGATCGTCAGCGAGCACCACAGCCTTAAATGGGCCTCTTTAATCGGGGCATTCTGGGGTCTGGGACATACCACTACGCTCTTTGTTGTCGGCCTGTTCGTCATCGGATTGCGCCTGACGATCCCGCCTCGTCTCGCTTTGGGTTTGGAATTCTTGGTCGCGGTGATGCTGGTTATCCTTGGCGGGAGTATTTTGTGGCGCTCCTTCCGGGTCGAGAAGCTCCATCTGCACGCCCATGCCCATAATCCCCAAACGCACGCCCACTTTCATCTCCACGGGAGCAGAGAAGAAGACCACAGCCATCCCCATCCCTTTACCTCCATGCGCAAACCTTTTCTTGTCGGGATGGTTCACGGGCTGGCAGGGAGCGCGGCCCTCATGCTGCTGGTTTTAACGACGATCCCTTCGGCTCTTGCGGGGTTAGCTTATATCTTGATCTTCGGTTTCGGCTCAGTGGGAGGGATGTTGCTTTTAAGCAGCATGATCGGCCTCCCCTTCGTTCTCACCGCGCGGCGCTTTTCCCTTGTGAACGGCTGGATACGCCTCCTGGCGGGAGCGGCGAGCGTCGTCTTCGGTTTATTCCTCGGCTGGGAGATCGGTTTTCATCAGGGCCTTTTTTAAATCCCCTGCCGCATCTTTCCTTTCCTCCCCGGAACACTGCCAAGATTTTCACAGAAAGATGGCGGGTCTCATCGTGCGGGAGCTCCACCCAGCTTCTCGCGCAGGAAGTCCCTGACATCCGGCCAGTAGTAATCCACTTTGTAGAAAAGCTCGTGCCCGCCGCCGCGATTGTAACGGATGACGCGAACCTCTTTCTTGTTTGCCTGAAGGGCCTTCTCCAACATCGCCACACCTTTTAAGATCTGAGGCTCATCACCCGCCTCGACCAGAAGCAAGACGGGCGCGTTCAGCGAGGGCACCTTCTGTACTTCATCGCCAAGGAGCCCGCGCCCCCACGCTGGAGCAAGAAGGAGAACGGCCCTCAGATCCTTCCCCTCGACGGCCACCTTTAGGGATGTGAGACCACCCATCGAGAATCCCATAAGCCCGATCCGGGAGGAATCCACGTCTTGAAGCGTCTTGACGTAATCAATCGCGCGCGCGACCACCTCCTGGTAACGTTCATCGTAGCTCTGCCAGCCTCTCCCCCGGGGAACCTTCTCTCGGATCGGAGCAAATGCCAAAAAACCGTCCTCGGCTAGAGTCTGACAGATTGCGTCGAGCTGGTAACCTCTTTTGGTTGCTCCCGGCCAGCCTAAGCCATCCACGATGCTCCCGTGATTGAAGATTACAGCGGGGAAAGGCCCGGCGCCCTCCGGCCGACAATATAGGGCATCACGATGGTCATCGACGGTGGGAAAGCTGACTTTGGAAACACCGGCGCCCCAGACAGGAGTCACGAATAAAAGCAAAAAAATAAATACCGGCGCGGCCTGACAAGAGCGGGCTGTTTGTTGTCTGAGGAATCTTCCCAACGTCATTCGCTTAAAGGATCTTCGCAATCGTGAGAAAGTATACAGCAGCCAGAATAGCATAGGTTAGACACGAGACACATAGAAAAAAAAGATTCACCCGGCCCTAAGGCGGCGATCATCCCGGGAAAAGGGGGAAGCGGGGATCTGCGATACGGCGGCAGCGTCCCCCAGGATTGTTCTTGCGCCACTGGCTCAGTTTCCCTCGATACGGTGGATGGCCCCCTCGGGGAGTGTGGTGAGCAGCTTTTGAAAGGCCTGTTCAAGATAGCGCATATCTTTCGATTCCAGGGTCACCTTGACCTTGTAGTCCGAATTATCGAGCACAGGATAGGAACCAAGGAGGAGGTCGGGAAAGCCTGCGAGAAGATTGTTAAGAATCGAAGCAATCACACCTTCACCTTCCTTGACGTACACGACCTTGAGGTAAAAGGGGGCGTCACGGAAGCTCTCCTTGATGACCTGGAAGCGCTCGTGAAGGATCTTGGGAATACCCGGGAAGATGTAGATGTTACGCAATTTGACCACGGGCGCGTACAGGGTCCCCTCTCCCAGAAGCTCGGCTCCCTCGGGCACCTCGGCCATTCGCAGCCTCGCCTCATTGATATTGTTTCCGTGGCGCTCCCGCAGACGCCGCTCCAGCTCCGGGTGGTGGATCACCCTGAGCCCGAATCCGCGGGCGATGCCTGCCATGGTAACATCGTCGTGCGTTGGACCAACCCCACCGGTGGTAAAGACAAAATCGAATTGCCGCGCAAAGGAGGCCGCCTCGTTGCCGATTAACTCGATCTCATCCGGAATCACGGATATTCGCTGCACTTCTACCCCTAAGGCCCGCAGCTCCTGGCAAAGGAAATGAGAGTTGGTGTCTTGGGTCTTTCCGGAGAGGACCTCGTTGCCGATGATGATGATGCCAGCGGTTCTAGACATAGAAATAGGCTCCAGCCATTACACGCTAACTATATACTAAAATTTGATTTTTATGCCTAGGGGAAAAGAGCCGAACGGATCAAGCATCGAACTCACTACAGCTCTGAAAGTAGCGGCATCGAGGGTTGGAGCAAACGAAGCGGCACCTCTGGTTGATGAGCTTGGAGCCGCAGATGGGGCACACCTCCCACCAGTTTTCCTTTTCCTTCTCAGGGGCTTTGGCTGGAGCCAACTTTATTTTCTTCCCAGCGCTTTGCGCGCGCGCGCGACGTGGTCCACTTTGAAGATCACCTGGGCTTTTCCTCTAGACCCGCCGGTGGTGCCGTAAGCGTATTCGATATTGACCCGCGCCTTGGAGAGTTTCTCGGCCAGACGGGCCAAGGCCCCGGGCTTGTTGGGCAGGTCCAGGGCCAGGACATCCGACTCCACCACCATCATCCCGCCATCTCCCAGAAGGTGAGCCGCCTGGATAGGGTTACTCACCACCATGCGAAGCACCCCGTGGTCCACTGCATCCGAAATGGAGAAAGCGACAATGTTGATCCCGCGGGCCGCCAGCGCGTCGCTGACCCGGGCCAGCGTTCCCGGCTTGTTTTCCAAAAAAACAGAAAGCTGTCTGCACACCTTCATCGCTCGCCTCCAACTCTACCGGAAAAGCTTGCGGGCGTTTTCTCCCAAAAGCTTTCTCTTCACCTGATTAGTGGTCTTTGCCTTCTGGATGATCTTGACCGCGTCCTTGAGTAATCCAATGGTGGGAAAATCGCTCCCCATAAGCACTTGGCCCTCTCCCATCGTATGAACCGCGAAACGGATCTCTTCCGGGCTCCAAAAGGGAGGGGCAGTGTCAATAAAAATATTTTTCTTATACTTGTCAAAAAAACCCTTCGGGCGCTTGTCCCAAAAGCCCGGGTTGAGGCGGTTTTTCAAGGCAAAGAAAGCCCCACCCAAGTGCGAGAAGACGAAGCGGAGGTTGGGAAAACGATCCAGCGTGCCGCTAAGCATCAGGCGCGCAATGTTGATCGTGGTGTCAAAGGCGCGGCCCAGATTGCGCGTGAGGTTGAACTGCTCCATGCCGTGAGGATGGGGCATGGGGAGTTCGGAGGCCGGGTGGACCAGAATCGGGATATCGAGATCGGAAACGGTTTTGTAGAACGGGTACATGCGCTCGTTGTCGAGGAGAATCCCGCCGCTATGGGTATTAATGCCGACCCCTTTGCAGCCTAGTTCCAGAACAGCTCGTCTCAACTCCCTCTGTCCATCGTTCTCAAGCGGAGGGACATGGGCCAGCGGGATCAGGCGGTCGGGATATTGCCCGGTGATCTCCGCCATCCGGTCGTTAATGAGACGCGCCCCCTTGAGATCGACCCAGTCCAGCCACACCCCGACGTGCAGGGCCGCCTGGTCTACTCCAGCCCGGTCCATCGCCTTGATTTGCTCCTCGATGCGGGCAGTCATCCTTGGCGGAGAGAAGAGCTGGACCCCGGCGCGCCGGATACGAAAACGGTCAGGCTCATGAATGACTTCTTCCTCCTGGCGCACGTAAAGCTCGGGCCGGCGATAGTGCTCTTCCGGCATCCAATGATGATGGACATCGATGACGAGATTCTTCTTCATAATCTTTCTTTTTAATCGAAATCGCCTTGCTTGACAAGAGTTTTCTTCTCCCCGCCGATCCATTGGACTTTCGCGGAGCCGCGTAATATATTTCGACAGATATGTCTGACACCGTCGTCCGCATCGAAAACTTGAGAAAGCAATACGGCCCGATCACTGCTCTTGACGACATCTCTCTGGAGGTCGAGAGAGGAACGATCTTCGGCCTTCTCGGACCCAACGGCGCGGGTAAGACCACCGCAGTCAAGATCCTGACCACTCTGGTGCGCCCGGATGCAGGCAGGGTCGAGGTCGCTGGAACCGACATTTTAAAGGACCCGGATCGCGTGCGCAGCCTTATCGGCTATGTCCCCCAGGAGCTCACCGTAGACCCCTATCTCACGGTTGAAGAACACTTGCGCTATTATGCAGACCTCTACCACCTTTCCGCCGCGGTGAGAGAACCCAG
>Ga0082335_1003239_pt1 | contig 27315 bp, 17 predicted proteins | sample Subgrocontami58m_FD_72375 | JGI IMG/M metagenome (GOLD analysis project Ga0082335, IMG submission 72375) | Subsurface groundwater microbial communities from S. Glens Falls, New York, USA - GMW37 contaminated, 5.8 m (SPADES assembly) (version 2) ...
ACCCTGCCGTACAACGTGGCCTCGAGCGAGTTCCTCACCCAGGAGGGGAAGAAGTTCGCGGCGAGCCGCGGCATCGGCATCTACGTGAGCGACTTCCTCAGCCGGTACGACCCGGACGCGCTCCGCTACTTCCTCTCGATCGCCGGGCCCGAGACGCAGGACACCGACTTCACCTGGGTCGAGTTCGTCCGCCGCAACAACGACGAGCTGGTCGCCACGTGGGGCAACCTCGTCAATCGGACGCTAGCGAGCGCCTATCGCACCTTTGGCGCGGTCCCCGAGCCCGGACCGCTCACCTCGAGCGACGAAGCGCTCCTCGCTGCAGTCGAGGGCGGCTTCGAGACCGTCGGCGGCCTGATCGAGCAGGCCCGCTTCAAAGCCGCGGTCACTGAGGCGATGCGGCTTGCCGCGCTCGCAAACCAGTACACCAGCGAGCAGGAGCCGTGGGTGCTGATCAAGACCGACCGCGAGCGCGGCGCGACGGTCCTCTACGTCGCGCTGCGCGCGGTGGACAGCCTCAAGTTGCTGCTGGCGCCCTTCCTGCCGTTCAGCTCGCAGGCGCTCCACGAGATGCTCGGCTACGACGGCTTCATCGCCGGCCCGCTCGAGTTCCGCCAGGTGGAGGAGGAAGGCGGTGATCGGCACACGGTGCTCACCGGCGACTACTCAGGCTGGATCGGGCGCTGGGAGCCGAGCGCGCTCCCGCCCGGGCAGGCGCTGCGCGAGCCGCGGCCGCTCTTCAAGAAGCTCGACGCGGAGAAGGTGGTCGCCGAGGAACTCGCACGCATGGAAGTCACGGCTGCATCGTGATCGACACGCACGCGCATCTCGACGCGTGCGCGGAGCCGGCCGAGGCGCTCGTCGCCCGAGCGCGCGCGGCGGGCGTGACGCGCATCGTGACCGTCGGGACCGGGATCGACTCGTGCCGCGCGGCGCTCGCGCTCGCCGAGGCGCACGAGGGCGTCTACGCGGCGCTTGGCATCGACCCGCACCAGGCATCCTCGCCCGAGGCGGGGCGGCTGGACGAGCTGCGCGCGCTGCTCGCCCACCCGAAGGCGGTCGCGGTGGGGGAGACCGGGCTCGACGGCTTTCATCACTTCGCCGAGCCCGCCGACCAACGCCGCCTTTTCGAGGCGCACCTCGCGCTCGCCGAGGAGCTGGGCAAGCCGCTCGTCGTCCACAGCCGCGAGGCCGACGCCGAGACGGCGGCCTCGCTCGCCGGCTTTGCCGGCACGGTCGTGCTCCACTGCTTCTCGCAGCCCAGGCTGCTGGCGGCGGCGCTCGAGCGCGGCTACTACCTCTCGTTTGCCGGCAACGTGACCTACCCGCGCGCCGCCGAGCTGCGCGCGGCCGCCGCGCGCGTGCCCGCCGCCCGGATTCTCGCCGAGACCGACAGCCCGTACCTCGCGCCGCAGGGGCTGCGCGGGCAACCGAACGAGCCGGCGAACGTCGCCCGTACGCTCGCCGTCCTGGCCGAGGCGCGCGGCGACGACGCCGCCGAGCTCGCGGCGCGGATCGACGCGAACGCGACCGCCGCCTTCCGCTTGCCGTGAGCGCGTTCCCGAAGAAGGCCCTCGGCCAGCACTTCCTCGCCGACCGCAACATCCTCGGCGTGATCGGGCGGCTCGCGGAGCTCGAGCCGGGGGACGTCGTGCTCGAGGTCGGGCCCGGCCGCGGCGTCCTGACTCGCTACCTCGCCGAGCGCGTCGCGCACGTGCACGCCGTCGAGCTCGACCGCTCGCTCGAGCCTCGCCTGCGCGACCTGCCCGCGAACGTCGCCGTCCTCTGGGGAGACGCGCTCGCGCTCGACCTCGCCTCGCTGGAGCCGCCCGCGGGGAAGCTCGTCGCGAACCTGCCCTACAACGTCGCCACGCCGATCGTCGTCGAGAGCCTCGACGGCTTGCCGGCGGTCGGGCTGTGGTGTGTGATGGTGCAGCGTGAGGTCGCGAACCGCTTCTTCGCCGAGTCGAGGACGAAGGCGTACGGCGCGGTCTCGGTGCTCGTCCAGCTCTGCGCGCGGCGCACCGGTTTCCACCCCGTCTCGCGCACGGTCTTCCGGCCGCCGCCGAACGTGGACTCCGCGCTGGTCGCCTTCCGCCGGATCGAGGCGCCACGCGACTTCGTGCGCGTCAAGAGCGTCGTCGAGGCGGCGTTCGCCCACCGACGCAAGACGCTGCCGAACTCGCTCGCGCTCGCCGGGGCCGCGAGCAGGGAAGAGGCCGAGCAAGCGCTAGCCGCGCTCGGCCGCGCGCCGTCGTGCCGCGCCGAGGAGCTCGAGCCGCCGGAGTTCGTGGCGCTCGCGGAGTCATTGCCGTGAGGCGGGCGCCCGCGACCGCGAAGATCAACCTTGCACTGGTGGTCGGGCCGCTCAGGCCCGACCGCAAGCACGAGGTGGCGACGGTGGTGCAGCGCATCGACCTGACCGATCGTGTCTCCGTGACGACCGCCGACCGGCTCGAGGTGACCGGCTTCGCGGAGGACACGCTCGTCCGGCGCGCGCTCGAGGGTCTCGCGGCGGTCGCCGGCGTCGAGCCGCGCTTCGCCGCCCGAATCGACAAGCGGATCCCCGTCGCCGCCGGGCTCGGCGGCGGCAGCTCCGACGCTGCGACCGCGCTCCGGCTCGCGAACGAGCTGCTGCCGCAACCGCTGGCCGCCGGGGAGCTGCGCCGGCTCGCGGCCACGCTCGGCGCCGACTGCCCGTTCTTCCTCGCGAGCGGACCGCAACTCGGCACGGGCGACGGCTCGGAGCTCGCGCCGCTCGAGCTCCCGCAGGACTACTGGGTGCTGCTCGTCCTGCCGGAGGGGGCGCGCAAGGCGTCCACCGCCGAGGTCTACCGCCGCTTCGACGAGCGCGGCGGAGAGCGGGGGTTCGAGGAGCGGCGGGCCGGGCTCGCGCGGGCCCTCGTCTCCGTCAGGCGCGCGGGCGACCTCGCCGCGCTGCCGCCGAACGACCTCGCGTCGTCGCCTCTCGCGGCCGAGCTGCTCGGCCTGGGGGCTTTCCGCGCCGACGTCTCGGGGGCCGGCCCGGCCGTTTTCGGGCTCTTCCTCGACCACCGGCAGGCGAAGGCGGCGCGCCGCGCGCTCCGGGGCCGCGGACGCGTCTGGTTGACGGTTCCGGCGTGGTACGGTTGACGCGGTGGCCGAGGTGCGGATGATCGAGCACGGCAGCACGCGCTCGAGCCGGTGGCTGCACGACTGCCGGACCAGGCTTGCGCTCTGGACCGCGGTCGCCGAGGGCGTTCTCGTCGCGGTCGACGTGATCCCCTGGCTCGTGGCGATCCTCGTCGCGGCGCTCGTCCTCGTCGGCCACTTCGCCTGGGCCCGCGGGCAGCGCTCCCAGGCCGTGCGCGAGGCCTCGTGGGTACTCGCCGTCTCGCAGGCGTTCGTCGCGCTCGTGCCGGTGCTCGTGATCGTCGTCGGCACGCTCGCGCTGATCGCCGTCGCCGCCCTCGCCGTGATCGCGCTCGTCCTCCTCTTCAGCGAACGCCGGTAGATTGAGAGCTGGTGAAGCGATTCCAGTGGGGCGTGGCCAAGTGGTAAGGCAACGGGTTTTGGTCCCGTGATCCCAGGTTCGAATCCTGGCGCCCCAGCCATTCCCGACACGCGACCGTGACCGGACCCGACCTCTCAGCGCTCGTCATGGCCGGCGGCCTCGGTACCCGGATGCGCTCCGCGGTGCCGAAGCACCTGCATCCGATCCTTGGCCGGCGGATGGTGGACTGGGTGCTCGAGGCGGCGCGCCCGCTCGAGCCCGCCCGCCTCGTCGTCGTCGTCTCGCCCGACAGCGCCGACGCCTTCGAGGGCCTCGAGGTTGCCGTCCAGGAGCAGCCGCTCGGCACCGGCGACGCGGTCCGCGCCGCGCAGACCGCGCTCGCGGGCGCCGCGCGCGACGTGCTCGTCCTCTCCGGCGACACGCCGCTCCTGACGACCGGGCTGCTCGAGGAGCTCGTCGCGGCCCATCGCGGCTCCGGCGCGGTCGCGACGGTGCTCTCCTTCTTCCCCGAGGACATCCGCAGCTACGGCCGGATCGTCCGCGATGCCGACGGCCGCCTGGACGCGATCGTCGAAGCGGTGGACGCGTCGTCCGCCGTGTTGCAGATCCGCGAGACGAACTCCTCGATCTACGTCTTCCGAGACGAGGCGCTCTGGCCGGTGCTCGACCGGCTGACGCCGGCGAACGCGCAGGGCGAGCTCTACCTCACCGACGCGGTGCGCGCTCTCGTCGAGGGAGGGCAGCCGGTCGCCGTCCACGTCGCGCCCGACCCCCGGGAGACGGAGGGCGTGAACACGCGTGCGGAGCTCGCGGCCGCCGCCGCCGCGCTGCGCGACCGGATCAACTCCGAGCACATGCTCGCCGGCGTCACGATCACCGACCCGGCCTCGACCTGGATCGAGCCGACGGTCGAGCTCGAGGCGGATGTGGTCGTGCACCCCTTCACGGTCCTGCGCGGGCACGTGAAGGTCGCCGCCGGCGCCCAGGTCGGCCCGCACGCCGTCGCCGTGGACGCAACGATCGGGCCGGATGTGGTGGTCGGGCCGTTCTGTTACCTTCGCCCCGGGACGGTGCTGGAGGCGGGCGCGAAGGCGGGGACGTTCGTGGAGATCAAGAACGCGAGAATCGGGGCGCGGACGAAGGTGCCGCATCTCTCCTATGTCGGGGACGCCGACGTGGGCGACGACTCGAACATCGCCGCGGGCAACATCACTGCGAACTTCGCCCACAAGCCCGGCGAGCCGAAGGGGAGGACGACGATCGGCAGGAACGTCAGGACCGGGGTAGACAATACGTTCGTTGCTCCGGTCACTGTCGGCGACGATGCGTGGGTGGCCGCAGGCTCTGTGGTCACGGACGATGTTCCTCCGGGGGCGCTCGCGATCGCGCGCGCCCGCCAGGTCAACAAGGAAGGGCGCGGTGGAAAGCGGGATGATTGAGCAGACACTGCTGCCCGGACTGGAGGGCGTGGCCGAGCAAGCCCAGCCGGAGCCGGGGCACTGGATCGAGCGCGGTCCGCAGAAGCGGCTGATGGTCTTCGCCGGGCGCTCCCACCCCGAGCTCGCCCAGCGGATCGCCCAGCACCTCGGGGTCGAGCTCGGCGGCATCGAGCTGACCTCGTTCGCAAACGGCGAGTCGTACTGCCGCTACCTCGAGTCGATCCGCGGCGCGGACGTGTTCCTCGTGCAGACGGGCTGCCGCCCGGTCGACCAGAACCTGATGGAGCTGCTGCTGATGATCCAGGCGGCGAGGCTCGCGTCCGCGAAGCGGATCACGGCGGTGGTCCCGTGGTTCCCGTACTCGCGCCAGGACCGGAAAGCGAAGCCGCGGGAGCCGATCTCCGGGCGGTTCGTCGCCGACATGCTCCAGCTGGCGGGGGCCGACCGCGTGCTGACGATGGACCTGCATGCGGGTCAGATCCAGGGTTTCTTCTCAATCCCGGTCGACCACATGACGGCACTGCCGCTGTTCGCCCGCCACTTCCGCGATCTCGGCCTGCACGGGGAGGGCATCGTCTCCGTTGCGCCGGACGCCGGCCGGGCGAAGGTCGCCGTTCGCTTCGCGGAGATGATCGAGGCCGACTTCGCAATCATGAACAAGACGCGGCCGGCGCACGACGTCGCGGCCGTCACCGAGATCACGGGCCGTGTGCGGGGCAAGGTCGCGCTGGTCGGGGACGACATGATCACGACCGGCGGCACGCTGCTCGCGGGAGCCCGGGCGCTGCAGGAGCATGGGGCGACCGCCGTCTGGGTCTTCGCGACGCACGGGATCTTCGCGAACGATGCCCTGGAGCGGTTCGGCAGTGCGGGGCTGGCCGGAATCGTCGTCACGGACACGGTCCCGATCGACCCGCGCACGAAGCCCGAGAACATGACCGTCCTGCCGGTGTCGGGCCTGCTCGCCGAGACGATCATGAACGTGTTCGCCGACGAGTCGGTCTCGGCGATCTTCGGCGGCGAGAACCAGCTCTTCTAGTACGAACGGCTCAGGCAAAGCGCCTGAGCCGTTCTGCTACTCGTTCTTGCTACTCATCCCCGCCGCAGCGATCATGCTGCCGGCCGCGCAGCCTCACCAGCCGGTGTTTCGGATCGAGATGCTCCCCGAAGGGCGAGGACAAGAAAGAGGACCGTTTCGAGAGCCGACCGCCACGGATTCGAATCGGGGACCCTTCATTACGAGGGAAGGACGAGTAGCGGACGCGCGTCGCCAATTCGACTCGGCAGAGGCTCTGCGACACCATCGGGCGCAGAGGTCGTCGACCCGTAGTCGAACGTCCACTCGGGGGCACGCGCGGGCACGTTCTCGCTGGAAACTGAGCGGTTCCATGTTCCCGTGAGACCGTTCAGCTCGAGTGCGACATGAGAGCCGCTCATTCCCTGACTATCGCGTATTTCCGCGCTCCACTCAGCGCGCGCTCAGACCAGCTGCGCGTCCTCAGGGAGAAGGGCGCGAGCCCACCTCGTCGGCGTGTGATCGCGACCTTTTCACGCGCTCTACTCCCTAGCGCTAGCGGCGAGCGACATGACACTTGACGGCCGCGCTATGGAGGAGTAAGTTCGGTTACTAAATTTTATGGTCGAAGAAACCTCACCACCTGCCATTAGGGCCACGGGCCTGATCCGCGACCTTAATCAGGCCGCGGTGCTTCGCCTCATCGCGGCCGAGCCCCGCATCGCTCGCGCCGAGATCGCACGCCGGCTTCCGCTCAGCCCCGCAACCGTCACCGCCGTGACTCGCCGCCTGCTCGAGGGAGGGCTCATCCGCGTTGCCGATCGCGCGCCCTCCAACGGGGGCCGCCCGCGCCTGCTGCTGGAGATCGTCGGCGGCGCCGCGCACGCGCTCGGGGTGAAGATCGCCGCCGACCACGTCACGGCCGTGCGCGTCGATCTTGACGCCGAGGTCGTCGAGCGCCACGACTACCACTTCGACGCGGCCGCGGCGGACGCGCTCGACCGTCTCGGCGACCTGCTCGCTCCCCTCGTGGACGAGGAGCCCCGACGCTCCCTGCTCGGCGTCGGCCTCGGCGTCCCGGGAGTCGTGGGGCCAAAGGGTCAAGTCGACTCGCCAATGCTCGGTTGGCGCGACCTGCCCGCGACCGAGCTGCTCGAGCGGCGCCTGGGCGTCCCCGTCCTCGCCGACAACGACGTCAACACGCTGGCGGTCGCTGAGCGGCTCTACGGCCGCGGCCGGGACGCCGACTGCTTCCTCACCGTCACGATCGGCCGCGGCGTCGGCCTCGGCATCGTGATCGGCGGCAGCGTCTACCGCGGCTACGGCGGCGGCGCGGGCGAGTTCGGCCACGTCACCGCGGTCGTCGACGGCGAGCGCTGCTCGTGCGGGAAGCGGGGCTGCCTCGAGACGGTGGCATCGGACGTCGCCCTCGTCGCTCGCGCGAGGCGTTCGCGCGTGATCGGCCGCCGCCAGGGGATCGAGACCCTCCGGGAGCTTGCCGCCGAGGGACGTCCGGACGCGCTCGTCCTCTACGCTGACGCCGGCCGCGCGTTGGGGAGGGCGCTCGCCGACCTCGTCAACGTCCTCGCGCCCGAGCTCGTGCTCCTGTCGGGCGAGGGCATCCTTGCGTGGCCGCAGCTCGCGGGTGCGGTCGAGGAGGCCTTCCGCGAAGGGCTCTTCCCGCCGCTGCACAGCGTGCAGCTCGAGGTCGACCCATGGGACGACGCGAAGTGGGCACGCGGCGCGGCGTCGCTCGTCCTCCGTCCGACCTTCGCACCCGCTCTCCACGATTCCCGGCTGGACGAGCTCGTGCGTGCGCGCCTCGCGGGGTCCCGACGAACCGAGAGCGTGGTCGCGTAGTGGCCGGGCAGCGCGGCTGGCGTACCGGGCTCATCGCCCTCGTGTTCATCGCGCCCAGCCTCGTCCCGCTGCTGCTGTTCATGGTTGGCCCGATGGCCGCCTCGGCCGGCATCAGCCTCCTGAGTTGGGACCTCCTCACGCCCGCGAAGTGGGTCGGCGCCGCGAACTACCGCGCGCTGCTCGAGGACGAAGACTTCCGGCGGGCCTTCCTCCACACGCTCGCGTTCATCGCCGGCTACCTCCCGCTCGTGCTCGTGGGGGGGCTCGGGGTCGCGCTAGCGCTGAACCAGCGGCTGCGCGGCCTCGGCTTCTTCCGCACCGTCTACTTCCTTCCCGTCGTGACGAGCTGGGTCGTGGTCGCGCTCATCTGGAAGTGGCTCCTCAATCCCGGCACCGGGCTCGTGAACTGGTCGCTCGGCCTCGTCGGGATCAACGGGCCCGGCTGGTGGGTCGACCCGCAGTGGGCGATGCCGTCGATCGTGCTCGCCTCCGCTTGGAAGGACGTCGGCTTCGTGATGGTGATCCTGCTCGCGGGCCTCCAGGCGATTCCGGAGGACTACTACGAGGCGGCTGCGCTCGACGGCCAGGGCCGCTGGGGGCGGTTCCGCCACGTGACGCTGCCCTTGCTGACGCCGGCCATCTTCTTCGTGGTCGTCATCAGCCTGATCAACAACTTCCAGGTCTTCGACCAGGTCTGGGTGATGACAGGCGGCGGCCCTGCCGATGCGACGAGCGTCGTGATGGAGCAGGTCGTGAAGAATGCCTTCAGCTTCGGCCGCATGGGCTATGCGGCGGCGATGAGCTGGGTGCTCTTCGCCGTCATCCTCGCGATCACGCTCGTGCAGCTCCGGCTCCAGCGGAGGTGGGTCAACTATGCGTGAGCGTCTCGCGCGTGCGCGCCTGGGTCGCGCGGCGCTCTACCTGGTGCTGCTCGCGGGGGCGGGCGTGATGCTGTTCCCGTTCCTGTGGATGGTGAGCACCTCGCTCACCGACGACTTCTCGCTCTTCCGGACGCCGCCGCGGCTGGTGCCATCTCCTGTGGAGGACGAGAACTACTCGCGGGTCGCCGAGCTCATGCCAATCTGGCGCTTCGTCGCCAACAGCTTCGGCGTCGCGATCGCCTCGACGCTGCTTCAGCTCGCGACCGCCGCGATGGGCGCCTATGCCTTCGCCCGCCTCCGCTTTCGCGGGCGCGACGCGCTCTTCGTCCTCTACCTGACGACGCTGATGGTGCCCTTCCAGGTCACGATCGTGCCGCTCTTCATCGAGATGAAGTACCTCGGGGTCGTGGACTCGTACGCGGGCCTCGTCCTCCCGACGATCGCCTCCGCCTTCGGCACGTTCCTGCTCCGCCAAGCGTTCCTCAGCCTGCCGAAGGAGCTCGAGGAGGCCGCGTTCGTCGACGGCTTCGGGCACTGGACCGTCTTCACGCGGATCGTGCTGCCGCTCGCGCGGCCGGCGCTCGCGACGTTCGGGCTGCTCGCCTTCATGGCGAGCTGGAACAGCTTCCTGTGGCCGCTCGTGATCGTGAACTCGCAGGAGCTGATGACGCTCCCGCTCGGGCTCGCGAACCTGCACGGCCAGTACACGACGCAGTGGAACCTCGTCATGGCGGCGACGACGATCAGCGTCGTCCCGATCCTTCTCGTCTACCTGGCCGCGCAGAAGCAGATCGTGCGCGGCTTCGTCTTCTCCGGGATCAAGGGCTAGCGGTGGCCTGTCGCGGAGGGAGAGGAGGGGGCGAGATCCGTAGGTTCGCGGCAGCACTCGTGGTCATCTGATTCGAACGAAGGAAAGGAACGCTCATATGCGCACAACACTCGGGAAAAAGGGGGCCGCGACGGCGGTGCTTGCGGCGGTTCTCATCGCCCTCGTCACCGGCTTCGCGTCCGGAACCACCCCGACGGGAGGTGCCAAGGCCGCCAAGACGGTCACGCTGACGTACTTCACGTTCTCGGCGGCGCCGGACCACCTCAAGGACCTCCAGAACATCATCAACGGCTTCCAGAAGAAGTACCCCAACATCAAGATCAAGGTCCAGACGGCCTCGTACAACGACTACTTCACGAAGCTCCAGACCCAGATCGCGAGCGGGCAGGCGCCCGACACGTTCGAGCTGAACTACGAGAACTTCGTCACCTACGCAAGCTCGGCGAAGCTGCTCAACCTCAGCAAGATCGCGAAGACCGACCGGTTCTTCAACGCGGGCGTCTACTACCCGCGGGCCTACGAGGCCTTCCAGCTGAAGGGGACGCAGTACGGGCTGCCGGAGACGTTCTCGGTCGTCCTTCTCTTCTACAACAAGGATCTCTTCCGCAAGGCCGGCGTCGCCTTCCCGCAGGCGACGTGGAAGTGGGCCGACGAGCTCGCCGCGGCGAAGAGGCTCACCAGCGGTGGCGTCTTCGGCGACTTCCAGCCGGTGCAGTTCTGGGAGTTCTACAAGGTGCTCGCCCAGAACGGCGGGACGTTCTTCAACGCGACGAAGACGAAGGCGACCTTCAACAGCAGCCAGGGCGTCGCCGCCCTCAACTGGCTGCTCACGAAGACGAGCCCGGAGGGCGTCATGCCGACCAAGGAGCAGATGGGCGGCCTCGACGACGGAGCGATGTTCAAAGCCGGGAAGCTCGCCATGTGGCACAACGGCATCTGGCAGTTCACGGGCCTCAAGGATGCTCCGTTCGAGTGGGACGTGATCGTCGAGCCCGGCAACGTCAAGAAGGCGCACCACTTCTTCGCGAACGCGGTCGTCGGCTCGGCGAAGACCAAGCACTCGCGCGAAGTCTGGACGTGGCTCCGCTACTTCACGTCCAACCCGACCGCGGTCAAGATCCGCGTCGGCAACAGCTGGGAGCTGCCGGCGGTGACGAACAAGAAGCTCTTCGCGCTCTACCTCAAGCAGACGCCGCCGGCGTCGCGCGAGCCGGTGTTCCAGGCGCTGGACAACATCATCACCCCACCGGTCATCAAGCAGCAGCAGCAGCTTCAGGACACCGTCGGCAAGTGGCTCGAGCGGGCCGCCGCCGGGCAGGTGTCAGCGGCCGAGGCGCTGAACAGCGCGGCCTCCGAGGTCAACACGCTCCTGAAGGGCGAGTAGGCAGCGGAGCGACAACCCGAGCGGCGCGCCGACCTCCCGGCGGCGCGCCGCTCGGCCCAACCTCATGACCGACCATTCCCTCCAGCGGGCTCCGCTCGCCTCGGACGCCCTCGGGCGGCTCTGGCGCCGAAGCGTCGAGGTGATCGAGGCGGGCCAGGCCTCGACCGGCGCGTACATTGCGTCGCCCAACTTTCCGGTCTACCGCTACTCCTGGTTCCGCGACGGCGCCTTCATCGCGGACGCGATGAGTCGGGTGGGGCGTACGGAGAGCACGGAGCGCTTCTTCGCGTGGTGCGCGGGCGTGCTCGTCGAGCGGGCCGAGCTGATCGAGTCGCACGTTCGGATGCGGGCCGCCGGCGAGGCGGTGGGCGTCGCGGAGATGCTCCACTGCCGTTACACGGTGGACGGCGAGGAGGCGCCGGAGGAATGGTGGAACTTCCAGCTCGACGGGTACGGCACCTGGCTCTGGGCTCTCGGCGCTCACGCCGCCCGCCACGATCGGTCGCTCCAGCCGTACGCCGACGGAATCGATCTCTGCGTGCGCTACCTCTCCGCCTTCTGGGCGGAGCCGAGCTACGACTGGTGGGAGGAGAACATGGGCCACCAGCACACCTCGACCCTTGCCGCGCTCTACGCGGGGCTCGAGGCGGCGCCGCGATGGTCGTTGCTGCCGAGCGCCACACGGCGGCAGGCTGAGAGAGCGGCCGGCGGGATCCGGGCCGCGATCCTCTCGCGCGGCGTGTACGAGGGCCGCTTCGCGAAGTGGCTCGACGGCGACGGCCTCGACGCGAGCCTCGTCGCGTGCGCCGTACCGTTCGGCGTCGTGGAGCCCGACGACCCGCGGGCGGTCGCCACCGCCGCTGCGATCGAGCTTCGGCTCTCCCGCGGCGGCGTCTACCGGCATCCTCACGACTCGTACTACGGCGGCGGGGAGTGGCTACTGCTCGCTGCGCTGCTCGGCTGGTTCTACGTCGAGGTCGGCCGCCGCGACGACGCCCTCGCACGACTCGCGTGGATCGCCGAGCAGGCGGACGACGACGGCAATCTTCCGGAGCAGGTGAGCGAGCACCTGCTCGTCCCGGACGCGTACGACGGCTGGCGGCAGCGTTGGGGGCCGATCGCCTCGCCGCTCCTTTGGTCGCACGCGATGTTCCTCACCCTTGCGTCGGAGCTCGGCATGACCGAGGCCGACGCTTGATTCGGCACCGGCCCGCGGGGCGTGGTCACGCGTACCTGGTGGAGCCCGACCAGCGGGTGCCGATCCAGCCCCTCGCGGGCGAGCGTGTGGAGCTGCGCGCGACGACGGCGCCGGGCGTCGAGTCGATGCGCGTGGAGCTCGAGGCGGACGGCCGCTCGGCCGTCGTCGACGCGACGGCCCAGGGCCCGGCCGTGGCCGAGGACGCGTCGGCGTCGCTCGGCGCCGGCGACGGTCATCTCGCCGCGGTCGCCACGGGTGCGGGGCGGCGCTCGGATCGGCTCGCGTGGGCGGCCGTCGTCGAGGCTCCAGCCGCGGGGCGCGTCCGCTATCGCTTCCTCGCCGACAGCCGGCGGACGCGGTGGTTCGACTTCGGGGTCGCGCGCTGGCAACGCGAGTCGGCCGGCGAGCTCGCCGTCGCGGAGGTTGGTGTCCAAGCGGCGCGGCGGCTCGAGCCGGGCAGCGTCGAGTGGCTCGTCGGCGATGACGGGCCGCAGCGGGTCCGCTTCGCGCTGCGCCTGGAGCCCGGCGAGCGCGTCGTCGGCTTCGGCGAGCGCTTCAACGCGCTCGACCAGCGCGGCGTCGAGCTCGACAGCGTCGTCTTCGAGCAGTACAAGCAGCAGGGAGTCCGGACGTACATACCTGTCCCATTCGCGATCGTCTGCGGCGACGACCCGTGGGGCTTCCACGTCGACACCTCCCGCCGCGTCTGGTTCGACGTCGGGAAGTCGGAGCCCGACCGGCTCTGGGTGGAGGCGGCGCTGGATCCCGCGCGTCCCGTGCTCGATCTTCGGCTCTTCGCCGGCTCGCCGGCCGAGGTGCTCCGCGCGTTCCTCGACGGGACGGCTGCGCCCGTCTTGCCGCCGGACTGGGTCTTCCGGCCGTGGATGAGCGCGAACGAGTGGAACACGCAGGCGCGCGTGCTGGCCGAGGTGGAGCGGAGCGAGCAGGAGGGGATCCCGGTCGGCGTGCTCGTGATCGAGGCCTGGAGCGACGAGTCCACGTTCGTCTCCTTCCGCGACGCGCGCTACGAGGTGCACGAGGACGGCACCCCCCACAGGCTGGCCGACTTCGAGTTTCCCGCGGACGGCGCCTGGCCCGACCCGAAGGGGATGGTCGACGAGCTCCATCGCCGTGGGATCAAGCTGCTGCTCTGGCAGATCCCGCTGCTCAAGGCACGGCCCGCGCCGCAGGGGCAGGCACGCGCGGACCGCGACGTCGCGATCGAGCGGGGCTACGTCGTGCGCGAGGCTGACGGTCGCCCGTACCGGAACCGCGGCTGGTGGTTCCCGAGCGCGCTCATGCCCGACTTCACGAACCCGGCGGCGCGCGCGTGGTGGCGGGAGAAGCGGCGGTACCTCGTCGAGGAGCTGGGCGTCGACGGCTTCAAGACCGACGGCGGCGAGCACGCGTGGGGCGACGAGCTCCAGTACGCCGACGGGACGACCGGCGCCGAGACGAACAATCGCTACCCGGTGCTCTATGCGGAGACGTACCACGAGCTCCTCGCCTGCCTTGGACGCGACCCCGTCACCTTCAGCCGCGCAGGCTTCACGGGCGCGTGGGCCTACCCGTGCCACTGGGCCGGCGACGAGGGCTCCACCTGGGAGGCGTTCCGCGCGTCGATCACGGCCGGCCTCACGGCCGGCGCCTCCGGCGTCTTCTTCTGGAGCTGGGACATCGGCGGCTTCTCGGGCCCGGTCCCGACCGCCGAGCTCTACCTCCGCGGCGCCGCGATGGCGTGCTTTTGCCCGATCATGCAATACCACTCCGAGTTCAACCACCACCGCGCACCCTCCGGCGACCGCACGCCGTGGAACATCGCCGAGCGCTCGGGTGAGCCCCGCGTCCTCGACGTGTTCCGCAGCTACGCGCGGCTCCGCGAGCGGCTCCTCCCGTACATCTGCGAGCAGGCCCGCCTCGCGGTGGAGGGTCGCGTGCCGCTCATGCGCGCGCTCCTCTTCGAGGACGCCGACCCGCGCGGCTGGGACTACCCGCACCAGTACCTCTTCGGCGCCGACCTCCTCGTCGCGCCCGTGACGGAGCCGGGCGCCGAGCAGTGGACGGTCTACCTCCCGACCGGCGACTGGGTCGACGCGTGGACCGGCGAGCCGGTCGCGGGCGGAACGATCCTCGAGCGGGACGTGCCGCTCGACGTGATTCCGGTGTACGTTCGCGCGGCGGCGGCTGGCGTGCTCCATCCTCTCTTCACCGCCGACGGGAGGGCCGACTGATGGGTGCGATCGACCTCGAGCACGTGACGAAGCGATTCGACGACGGCACCGTCGCGGTCGACGACCTCACGCTCTCGGTGGAGGAGGGCGAGTTCATGATCCTCGTGGGCCCGTCCGGCTGCGGGAAGACGACCGCCCTCCGGATGATCGCCGGGCTCGAGGAGACCAGCGAGGGCTCGATCCGGATCGGCGGCCGCGAGGTCAAGGACCTGCCGCCTTCGCGTCGTGACGTCGCGATGGTCTTCCAGAACTACGCGCTGTACCCGCACATGACCGTGCGCGACAACATCGGCTTCCCGCTCCGCAAGCAGAAGCTCAGCAAGCGCGAGAAGGAGGAGCAGGTGCGGGAGGTCGCGCGTCTCCTCGCGATCGAGGAGCTGCTCGACCGCAAGCCGCGCGCGCTCTCGGGCGGCCAGCGCCAGCGCGTAGCGATGGGCAGGGCGATCATCCGGCACCCGCAGGCGTTCCTGATGGACGAGCCGCTCTCGAACCTCGACGCGAAACTGCGCGTGCAGATGCGCGTGGAGCTGCTCGAGCTCCACCGGCGGCTGCGCGTGACGACGGTCTACGTCACCCACGACCAGACGGAGGCGATGACCCTCGGCGACCGAGTCGTCGTCCTCAACCGCGGGGTCGTCCAGCAGGTCGCGACGCCGCAACACCTCTACCTTCATCCGGCCAACCTCTTCGTGGCGGGCTTCATCGGTAGCCCGGCCATGAATCTCGTGCGCGGCCGACTCGTCGACGGTGAGCTCTCGCTTGGTCAGTACCGCGTGCTGCTGCCCGCAGAGCTCTCGGCTCGGCTCACGGCCCGCGTGGAGGACGTGGTCGTAGGCCTTCGGCCGGAGGCTCTCGTCCAGGACGAAGCCCCGGACGGTCTGCGTCTGCCTGCCGAGATCGTGGTGACCGAGCAGCTTGGGCCGGAGACGGTCGCGTTCGTCCGCGTTCCCGGGCTCGACGTGATGGACGACGTGGCTGATCGGCCCGCGACCGTGGCGGGCACGGTCGCTACTCGTCTGGAGGGGTCGTTCGTGGGTCAAGCGGGCGACGGGATCGAGCTCGGCGTCTGCGTGGACCGCATCCAGCTCTTCGATCCGGCCACGGGTCTATCGCTGTTCGCGCCGCCGCACGCCTGACCGGCTACGCCGCCGCCGCGCTGCGGTCGAGCCGCCGGCGGATGAGCTCGTCGGTGCCGGTGGTGTAGAGAGGCGCGGCGAACGTCGCATGCAGCACCAGCGCCGCCGCCCCCAGGGCCCACTTGTCGTCGTCCCACCGGTCCACCTGGACTTTGACGCCGCGCAGGGGCTCCATGATCTCCTTGCGCAGCTCCCGCTCGAAGTTCCGGCGCAGGTGGCGCCACGCGGACGTTCCTTCGCCGGCGAGGATGACGAGCTCCGGACTGAGGATGTTGACGAGCCCGGCCACCGCGCGGCCGAGCCGGATTCCAGCATCCGCGTAGATCGCCCGGGCGCGTTCGTCGCCCTCGTCGGCGAGGGTGCGAAGGGCAGCCGCGCCCTCATCTCCGCGCAGCAGTCGTTCCTTCCGTCCCCGGGCGACGAGGGCCGGCTCGGCGACGAACGCCTCGAGGCAGCCGCGCTTGCCGCACTCGCACCGCGGGCCGCCGGGATCCACGGTCACGTGCCCGAACTCGCCCGCGCCGCCGGCCATCCCGCGGTAGACCTCGCCTCGCACCACAATGCCGAGGCCAACGCCGCGACCGATGGTCACCGTCACGAAGTGATCGACGCTCCGGCCGCGCCCGTAGAGGCGTTCGGCGACCGCGAGCGTGTTGACGTCATTGTCCACCAGCACGGGAACCCCCAGGCGCGCCTCGAGCAGCTCCGCGAGCGGTGTCTCCTCCCAACCGAGCATCGGGGAGCGGACGACCCCCGAGCGGCCGGCCTCGACGACGCCGGGAACGCCGACTCCGACACCGAGGAGCGTGGACGCGTCCGACCGCGGCCTCTGCAGCCATCCCCGCACACGAGCGGCGAGCAGGTCGACGGCATCGGGGGGCGCCGGGTCGAAGTCATCCTCGAACCGTTCGAGCACCACGCCGTCGAGGTTGACGCGAACGCCGACCACGCGGTCCGGGGCGAGCTTCAGGCCGACGGCGTGGGCTGCCGTCGCGACGAGCCCCAGCAGGACGGGCGGCCGGCCGACCCGAGACTTCCGCTGCTCGACGATCTCGATCAGGCCCTGGTCGAGCAGCCCCCTCGTGACCGCCGTCAGCGTCGCCCTGCTCAGGCCGAGCCTCCGCGCGAGCTCGACGCGAGCGATCGGTCCTTCCCGGCCGATCAGGCTGAGCACGGCCGTCCGGTTGAGCTCGCGGATCAGTGTCGTGGAGCCGTTGCGCAGCCTTGTCATCTGCTAGTGGTTGATGATGATGGTCTGTGACACCCCGGTGTTGAGCGTGCCGTAGAGCTTCACGCGCCCGTTCGTGGAGTTGTACGTCCAGCTGAGCGTAGTGCCGGTGACGGTCGACGGCGTCGCGTCGGTCTGCGCGTAGATTTCCAGCGAGAGGTTGGACGCCGTGTTGTTCGTCAGCTCCACCTTCGTCTGGGTGCTGGACACCTCGGTCACCTTCAGGTTCAGCTTGCCGTCCTTCAGCTTCACGTTCGCGCCGATGAAGCTCCACGCCGTCGGGATCTTCGGCCACGCCGTGAACTGGTTCCCCGACGCGCTGTAGGTGTAGTCGACGAAGGCGAGGAGGTTGTCGACGATCGAGGAGTTCGATTCCCAGCCGTTGCCCCACGCGGCCTGGTGCGCGAACTGGTCCGGCCCCTTCGTCTCGTCGATCTGCTCGGCGCCGATGCCCACGTTGCCGAGGTAGGAGATGATCCAGTCCATGTACGCCTTGGCCGTGTTGGCGTGCGTGGAGCCCGTGGTCGTGTTCGCCCGTTCGAGGTAGTACTGGCTCAGCCACGTCGTTGCGACCATCCACGGGCCGCCGTCGTAGTAGGTGTCGCCGTAAGCGGAGTACGTACTGCCGTAGCGGCTCGTCTGATCCTGGCGGTAGCGCGTGACTCCGCCCGTCGCCTGCCCCAGCTCGGCCGTGTCCGTGAGCGCGGGCTCCAGCTCGTTGACCGTGTTGACGACGCGTGAGTCGTCCGCGGGCAGGACGCCGAACGGCACGACGACGCCGAGCATCGAGATGTCGGTCGTGATCGCGTTCCAGATCGCGCTCGCATCCGTGTACCACTTCTTCAGGTCCTTGGTCATGTAGAAGCGGGCGTAGTCCGAGGAGTAGAGGCCCGGGTTGGTCGTGTTGCTCGACGCGACCGAGCTGAGAATGCCCGTGTTCTTGATGTCGTCCCGGCGGCCGGCAAAGGTCGTCTGGTCCGCCGTCTGGCCCTCGAGCCCCGCAAGAGTGGCGGCGGCGTCGAGTCCGGCGACGACACCGGCGTTCGAGTAGAGGAACATCCCCCATTGGTCCTCCCAGATGTTGTAGGAGAACATGAGGTGCATCGACTCGCTGTAGTCGAGCCCCGCATGGCTGCTGTTCTGGGAGGACACGAGCGCGGCCTCCTTGACCATCGGGTAGTACGTGGAGCGGAAGGTGGTGTCGCCCGTCATGTCCCAGTGCAGCTTGACCCCGAACGGGATGATCGCGGTCTGATCGATCTGCGGCTGCTCCCAGGCTCGCTTGCCGTCCATCGTGTACTTCTGGTACCAGAAGCGGTAGAAGAGACCATCCGCGCCGATGTCGTTGGTGGACGTGTCGCGCTCCGCCTTGTTCCAGAGCCAGTCGTACTGCTTGGCGGGTAGGTCGGTGATGCCGGCGCGGTCCAGGGTCATCGCGGCGTAGACGCTGTCGCGAGGCCAGTTGAACGCGTACGCGCCGTTGTGGAAGCCGGCCGCCACCGCCCCGGTGTCCTCGTTGATCGTGAGGATCGTCGTGATCAGGCCACGCTTGTAGGCGGCGTCGTAGTTCGCGTCCGGCGTGTCGAGCTCGGTCGCCCCGTTGATGAGCGTCGTCCACGCGTTCTGCGTGGTCGTCTGAGTGGCCGAGATCGTCTGGCCGTTGAACCAGGTGATCGCCGGCACGATGTCGCTCGCGTAGAGGTCGGTGTTCATCGTGGTCGAGGTCGCTCCGACGAGCAGGACGTCGAACTCCTGGCTCGCTCCCGCGCCGATCGAGGCGGTCTGCTTCAAGTGGCCGGCGCCGTCGCTTCCGTAGACCGCGTTGGTCTCGCTCGTGATCGACCCCGTCGACTTCAGCCGCAGCCCGAACGCGAGCGTCCTGGTGCGGCCGCTGCCCGAGTCGCCGCCATCGTAGAAATAGAGCACCTTCTCGGCGGTCTTGTAGGTAACCGTGTCCTGCGCGGGGTCGCCGTTGACGTTGAGGTCGGCGTAGTACAGGACGCCGATCGTGCGCGCGTTGGCGGCCAGGTTCTCCACCACCATGCGCTTCAGGAACATCCCCCTGATCGGCTGGGCGCCAGTGGTCGTCGGATAGGTGATCCCCTTCGGGAAGAAGTCGTACATGGTCACGCGCACGTTCGCGGACGTATGGGTGGCCACGGTCGTGAGGACGGCCGTGTCCGTGACGTAGTTCTGCGTGAACGTCCACTGGTCCCCGTGGTTTAGCCAGTACGTCTTGCCGTCCACCTCGATCCCTGCGACCGACTCGTAGGCGTTGACCTGGACGCCCTGTGTGCCGGATGCGTCGGCGCCGTCGACGACGATGCCGGTGTAGATGCCCATCGGGTACATCACGTCGTAGAGCGAGCCCCGGGCGTCGGCCTGCGCGAACGCGTACCCGTTCCCGAGCATCGCCTCTTCCTGGAAGTACTCCTTCGCCGGCCGGTTCGGCAGCGGGAGGAGTTCCAGGCTGTCGAGGTTCATCGGGCCCGAGTCGGACGCGTCGTAGCTGATCTTCACCGTGTTCGTCTTGCCCTGGTAGAGGTTGCCCGGGAGCGTGGCGGTGCCCCAGGTGTCCCAGTTCGTCGTCTGCGGGAAGGTGATGCGCCCGACCTTCTGGCCGTTGACATAGATCGACCGCGTCGCGCCGCCGGAGTTCCCGGCGCTGTAGCGGAAGCGCAGGTCGAAGGTTGCGCCCTTCGAGATCTCGATGCCGTCGAAGGTGACGGCGTCGCCCTGCGTCGCGAAGCCGTCGACGAACCCGGTGCCCGTGTAGCCGGCGTGGTCGGTATTCGTGGTGACGGTGGTGAGCGTCTCGAACTCGGCCTCGTAAGCGGCCTTGTTGACGCCGTTCAGGACGACGCTCCGCGTGCCGGCGTTCGACGGCAGCTTCACGTACAGGTCCTGCTTCACGGCGTCGAAGTACCAGCCGCTCGTCCCGGACTGGAAGGCGGAGAAGGTCGCGTGCTGCGTCTGCGTCGTGCTGTCCACGGTGACGCTGGTGGGCAGGGTGGTGTTGACGAGGAGCGTGACGGTCTGCGTGACCGGCGGCACCGACACGGTGACCTTCTGGCTGAGGTAGTCCTCGGTTGAGCTGAACGTCTTGACCGAGCCGGCCGCGTCGTCGAACCACGGATAGCTCGAACTGCCGAACGGGTAGATCGCGAACGTCGGCCGCGTGTACGTGGTGACGCTGTTCCCGACGTACGAGCCGAGTTCGTAGTTCGCGTCGAGGTTAAGTGGCACGATCGCGCCAGCCTTGACGAACACCGGGATCGTGTCCAGCCCGCTGACGCCGTACGTCAGCGTCGTCGAGCCGCTGTGCTGCCCGCCGTTCCAGAGGTCGACCCATTCGCCGCGCGGCAGGTAGACGGACTTCGTCGTCGCGCCCTGGGTCTCGACGGGCGCGACCAGCAGGTTCGGGCCGTAGAAGTACTCGTACTGCTGGCCGAGCGCCGTGGTGTCGTCCGGGTACTCGAGCGCGAGCGCGCGCATCATCGGAGTGCCGGTGAGGTTCGCCTGCTTCGCCTCGCTGTAGCTGTAGGGGACGAGGTTCATGTGCAGGTTCGCGAACTTCGCGAAGAGCGTCCGCGCCTGCGAGTCGACGAGCCGCGCCTCCATGTTCCACGGCGACCGCGTCCGCGAGGGGCTCGGGTCTCCGCTCGTCTCCGAGTGGTACTCCATGATCGGCGTGAAGGCGGACATGGCGGCGCTCCGGAGGTAGAGCTCCTTCGTCGGGATGTCGGCGTTGAAGCCGGCGAGGTCCCAGCCCCAGAAGGGCACGCCCGAGAGGCTGGCCGAGAGGCCGGCACGGATCGAGTCCTGGAAGGCGCCGAAGGTCGAGCGCTCGTCTCCCGACCAGTAGCCGGGATAGGCCTGCGCGCCCGCTGCGCCTGCGCGGCTGAGTAGCGCGCCGGTGCCGCTCGTCTTCGTCTGCACGAAGCTGTGGAAGGCGCCGACGTACTCGCCGGGGTAGGCGTTCCGCATCTCGGCGCCCTTCTTGCCGTTCGCGAACGTGAGGTTGCGCCCGAAGATGTACTCGCCACCGTCGGTCTTGAAGCCGTCGATCGAGACGCCGTTCATGTCGAAGAGGTAGCCGCGCTTGCAGTTCGTCCACCAGTCCTTCGCGGTGGCGTTCGTGAAGTCGGGGACGAGGCTCTTCTCGAACCAGCGGCCGGCCGGAATCCGGTACTGCCCGCCGCTGCCGTCACCGACGGCGTAGCCCTGCGCGATCATGTACGTCTCGTCGTTGTCCTTCTGCGTGTGCGCGGTGCTCATCCACTTCTGGACGGGCGACTGCCACAGGAGGACCTTCATCCCGGCGTTGTGCGCGTTCAGGACGAGCTGGCGCGGGTTGGGCCAGAGGCCGCCGGAGGGGAAGGTGAAGTCGCCGTAGGTGAAGCAGTAGCTTCCGGTTCGGGGCGTGTACTGCGCGTCGTTCCAGATGTAGAACGTGGATTCGTCGCTCCAGGCCTCGATTGTGATCGCGGTCGCCGGGATCGAGTACGTCGCCGCGTTGTCGATCTGCGCCTGGACCTCTGACTGGCGGTTCCACTCGTTCGCCTGCATCCAGGGTCCGAAGAGCCATTTCGGCGGCAGCGCCGGCTTGCCGGTGATGTCCGTGTAGCGCTGGATGACCTGCTTCGGCGTCGGCCCGTAGATGAAGTAGTAGTCGAGTGTGGGTGTGAGCCCTCCGCCCGTGTCGCGGGTGAACCCGTACATGTCGCTGCGGTCCGTGGCGAGGTTGAACGCCGAGTAGTACGTGCTGTTCAGATAGACCCCATAGCCGGCGCTGTTGACGAAGAACGGGATCGGCAGATACGTCCGCTCGTTGTGGTCGAGGTACTGGTCGTACGTGTAGGTGTTGACGTCCTTGCCGCGGTGGTCGAGCACGTTGTAGCGCTCGCCGAACCCCCAGAACTTCTCGCTCGTCGGGGAGTAGAAGTGCGTTCCGATCTTGTCGACGGTCGTGTCGCCGTTCGTGAGCCATTCGAAGTTCCGGAACTGCGTGGTGTCGTATTCCTTGGCGATGAGCGTCTGGCCGTCCGGCTTGTAGACGAAGACCCGGTAAGGGCTCTTCTGAATCTTGAGCGTGAGCGCGGTGGTGGCCACCGTGATGTAGGTCGAGTCCTCGGAGACCGTGTAGCTGGTCGGCCCCGTGATCGAGAGGCCCTGGCCCGTCGGCGAGAACTGCACGCGGTAGATCTCCGCGGCGGGGAAGGCAAGGCGCATCTTCGGCGTGAAGTTGGCGCCGGTGTCCGTGAGGGTGAGCTCGAGGTTCGTGCCGTTGTTGACGTAGCTCGTCACGTTTCCGACCGTGCTCCAGTCGGTGACCGTGAAGCTGTGCGGGCCGCTCGTCTTCTCGTTCGTTCCGTTGACGTTCGCGCGGACCGTGTACGTGATGTCGTCGCCCTTCACGAACGGGCCGAGGGTGGCCTGCCAGTAGCTGTTGTTCCCGCTGTTGTACTGCCAGCTCGCGCCGACGTTGGTCTGCGCGGTGCCGTTCTTCGTCCAGGTCAGCCATGCGGCCTGGCCCGACTCAATCGGCCAGGTCGTCAGCTTGATGGTCACGGTCTGCCCGGCCCGCGGGTCACGGGGGGCCCGTTCGGTCAGATCGGTCGAGTAGATGTCGTCTTGGCCGTAGGGGCCGTGGTAGACGCCGTCGATCGCCGAGGCGAAGGACGGGAACGCGAGTACGAGTCCAGCTGCGGCGACGGACAAGGCCGGCAGCGACTTCCTGGGCGATAGACCGAACACGAGGCGACTCCTCTGACGGCGAAGGGCTTCAGCGCGTGGCGAATTTATTCGAGGTCCGAACATACCAGCTAGTGGCGATCTTTGCATGACTCGAGTGAACATGTCCGAGACTTCGGTGGAGGCGGTGGAGGGGCTACTTCTGAAGGTGTGAATCCGCTCGCGCCGTACTGTCCGAAGACGCGCGGCCGGTCGAATGCGTGCCCTGAGCAGCGCCCGCGTCTCCGAGGTCGACGTCGCCGCTCGACGATCACATCGCCGAGATCGCCGAGGCGTGGAGGATGCTCACGCCGCTGGGCGCGGTGTAGGGAAGAGGGGTTGGGAGCGGCCGCGCCGCGGTCAAGACACCCGCGTACGACCTGAGGACGGCGTGAGAACCTTCCTTGCCTCCGCCAGCGTCCGCGCCGACTGGCCCAAAGCGTCGCCTCGGGCCGAGCCGCGACCCTTCTACCGGCTGCGGCTCTAGCCCGCTCAGCTACAATCCGCCGCCGTGTCCGGTGAGAGAACCATGATCGAGGTCAGGGAGCGCGAGCAGCTCGGCTCGCGCGACACCCGGCGCCTGCGCAAGCAGGGCCTGATCCCGGGCGTCCTCTACGGCAAGGGCAAGGCGCCGCACGCATTCGTCGTGCCCGAGCGCGACCTGCGCGAGGCGCTCACCGGCCCCTCGGGGCTGCACGCGATCCTCGACGTCGTGGTCGCCGGCCAGACGACGGTGCATCCATCGATCCTCAAGGAGTACCAGCGCGATCCGATCCGCGGCACCGTCACGCACATCGACCTGCAAGAGGTGCGCCTCGACCAGCCGATTCACGCTCTCGTGGCTGTGGACCTGGTCGGCGAGGCGCCGGGAGTGAAGCTCGGCGGCGTGCTCACCCATGTCACGCGCGACGTCAACATCGAGGCGCTGCCGATGAGCATTCCCGAGCACGTCGATCTCGACGTGGGCGCGCTCGAGATCGGCGACACGCTGCGGGTCGAGGATCTGCCGGCGCTTCCGGGCGTGACCTACCTCGACGATCCGTACGAGACGGTGATCGTCACGGTCACGATGCCGAAGCTCGTCGTCGAGGAGGAGGCCGAGGTCGTCGAAGGCGAGGCCGCAGAGGGCGAAGGTGCGGTGGAGGGCGCCGAGGGCGAGGCCGCCGGCGGCGAGACCAGGTCCGCCGAGGAATAGATGCGCCTTTTCCGTCGGGGCGAGGCGGCCTCGACGCTCGACCTGCTCGTCGCAGGGCTCGGCAACCCGGGGCGAGAGCACGCCCACGACAGGCACAACGCGGGCTGGATGGCCGTCGACGAGCTGGCACGCCGGCACGGCGGCTCCTTTCGCGGCAAGTTCTCCGGGCAGCTCGCCGAGCTGCGCGTGGGCGAGGCGAAGCTCGCGCTGCTCAAGCCGGAGACGTACATGAACCTGTCCGGCGGCCCGGTCGGAGCCGCCGCCCGCTTCTTCAAGGTGCCACCTGATGCGCTCGTCGTCGTCCACGACGACGTTGACCTTGAGCCGGGACGGCTGCAGGTTCGGCTCGGCGGGGGCCTGGCGGGACACAACGGCCTGCGCTCGATCGCCCAGGCGCTCGGCACGCAGGAGTTCCTGCGGGTCCGCATCGGCGTCGGCCGCCCGGGTCGCGGCGACCGCCGCGACGTCGCCGACTTCGTGCTTTCCCGGTTCGAGCCGGAGGAGAACGGCGAGGCCCTGATCGCGCAGGCCGCCGACGCCGTCGAAGTGCTCGCCACCGAGGGGCTCGCCGCAGCCCAGCGCCGGTTCAACTAGGCCGCCGCCCGCACCAGCACTGAGCCGACGGCCCGCGGCGCGCGTTTAGACTGACCCCGCGAGACGCGCGTCTCGTCAGCCGTCATGGACCATCCCGTCCTCCACCCGCTCGCCCTCGAGCTCGCCGCCCACGAGCGTCTGCAGGAGTTCGCCGCCGCGCTGCCCGCGCGCGCCCGCGTCTCCGAGCCGGCCCTGCCGCTCCTGCTCGCCGCGCTGCACGAATACCTCGGGCGCGCGCTCGTCTGCCTGCTCCCCGAGGACGCCGACGCCCGCGACGCGGCGGAGGCGGCCGGGTGGTTCCTCGGGCCGGAGCGCGTCGCGTTCCTGCCCGGCCGCGGCGTCGGTTGGGACTCGGGGCTCGAGCCGCCGCCCCACCTCGTCGGCGAGCGCGCCCGCGCGCTCGCCGTGCTCTCGGCGGGCGGGCTCGTCTGCGTCTCCGCCGCCGCGCTCGCCGAAGGCATGCCGCCCCCGGCCGCGCGGGCGGAGGCGGTGCTGCTCGAGGTCGGTGCGGAGCCGGGGATCGACGGGCTGGCCGCGGCGTTCGTCGCAGCCGGGTACGAGCGGGTCGAGCGGGTCGAGGAACGGGGCCAGTTCGCGGTTCGCGGCGGCATCCTCGACGTCTTCCCCTCGACCGGCCGCGAGCCGTTGCGCGTCGAGCTCTTCGGCGACGAGATCGAGCAGGTGCGGGCCTTCTCCGTGTTCACGCAGCGCGCGCTGCACGCGGTCGAGCGCGCGCTCGTCTACCCGGCCGCCGAGCGGCGCGCCGACGGCTTGGAGCCGTCGCTCCGAGACGAGGACGAGTCTCCGCGCGCGCCCTCAGACCTCGTGGCGGTGCTCGACCGCGTGCCCGATCTCGTCTGGCAACCGGACGAGGTGCGACGGCTCTGGGACGAGCGGGGGCTTGCCGAGCAGCCGCTGGCCGGCTCCGCGGACCTCGACCCGTTCCCGCAGGGACAGCCGTTCTCGTTCGAGGCGCAGCGGCCGGCGCTCGCCGCGCGCGGGCTCGCCGAGGCCGAGAACGAGCTCGCCGCGCTCGTCCGGGCCGGGCTGCGTGTCATCGTCGCGTTCCCGCATCGCGGGGACGCGTTGCGTACGAAGAGCCTGCTGCGCCGCGCCGAGGCCGAGCTGCTCGAGCCGGGCGAGGCGCCGCCGCGCGAGCCGCAGCTGCGCTTCGCGGTCTCGCCGGCCCGCCGCGGCTTCGTCTGGCGTGAGCTCGGGCTGGCGCTCCTCCCCGACGCGCAGGTCTTTCGCAAGCGCGCGCGGCGCGAGGCCCGGCTCGGCCGCGCGCTCCAGTCCTTCGCCGACCTGCGCACGGGCGACCACGTCGTCCACGAGGACCACGGCGTCGGCCGCCTCCTCGGCTTCGAGACGAAGGAGGTCGCCGGAGTCACCCGCGACTACCTCCAGCTCGCTTTCCGTGGCGAGGACCGGCTGTACGTCCCGCACGAACAGCTCGGCAAGGTCTCGAAGTACATCGGCGCCGACGGGAGCGCCCCGGCGCTCTCGAAGCTGGGCGGCAAGGCCTGGCAGACGCTCAAGACCCGTGCCCGCCAGGCCGTGCGCGAGCTTGCGGGCGAGCTGCTGGCGCTCTACGCGCAGCGCCAGCAGGCCTCCGGCGCCGCCTACGACCTGCGCAACGAGTGGTTCGAGCGGCTCGAGGCCGAGTTCCCGTTCCGTGAGACGGCGGACCAGGAGCGCGCGATCGAGGCCGTGAAGGAGGATCTCGAGGCGCCGCGCCCGATGGACCGGCTCGTCTGCGGCGACGTCGGCTTCGGCAAGACGGAGGTCGCCGTCCGTGCGGCGTTCGCGATCGCGGTCAACGGCCGCCAGACGCTCGTCCTCTGCCCGACGACGATCCTCGCCGAGCAGCACTGGAACACGTTGAGAAATCGCTATCGCGATTTCCCTATCCGAGTGGAGATGGTGTCGCGCTTCCGCAAGCCGGCGGAGATTCGGCAGGTTCTCCTAGACTTTTCCGAAGGAAAAGTCGATGTGCTCGTCGGCACGCATCGCCTGCTCTCCCGCGACGTGCTCCCGAAGGACCTCGGCCTCGTCGTGCTGGACGAGGAGCAGCGCTTCGGCGTCGCCCAGAAGGAGTTGCTGCGCGCGCTGCGGCTCGAGGTGGACGTGCTCTCGCTCTCGGCGACGCCGATCCCGCGCACGCTCCAGATGTCGCTGTCCGGCCTGCGCGACATCTCGGTGATCGAGACCCCGCCCGAGGGGCGGCGCCCGATCCACACGACGGTGGGGGCCTACGACGAGGAGCTGATCCGAACGGCGCTCGAGCGCGAGCACGCGCGCGGCGGCCAGTCGTTCTACGTCCACAACCGGGTCGAGACGATCGACGAGGCGGCGGAGAAGCTGCGGCAGCTCTGCCCCGGGCTTCGGCTCCTCGTCGCCCATGGAAAGATGCGCGAGCGCGAGCTCGAGGAACGCATGCACGCCTTCGTGCGCGGCGACGCCGATGTGCTCGTGGCGACGACGATCATCGAGTCGGGGCTCGACATCCCCCAGGCGAACACGCTCGTCGTCGAGCGCGCCGACGCGCTCGGACTGGCCCAGCTCTACCAGATTCGCGGCCGCGTCGGTCGCTCCGACGTGACTGCGCACGCCTACCTCCTCTACCCGGACTCGCAGGAGCTGACGCCGGATGCCCGCGCGAGGCTGGCGACGCTCGCCGACCACACCGAGCTCGGCGCCGGCTTCCAGATCGCGATGCGAGACCTCGAGATTCGGGGCGCCGGCGACCTGCTCGGCGCGGAGCAGTCCGGGCACGTCGCCGCGCTCGGCTTCGAGCTCTACCTCGAGCTGCTGAACGAGGCGGTCGCCGAGCTGTCGGGCCAGCGGCGCGCGGCCGCCCGGCCGGTGCGCGTGGACGCGCGCGTGGACGCGTTCGTGCCCGCGAGCTATGTGGCCTCGGAGGCGCTCAAGATAGACATCCACCGGCGGCTCGCCCTCGCCGAGACCGACGACGAGCTGCGCGAGCTGCGGGCTTCGCTCGAGGACCGCTACGGCCCGATCCCCGAGCCGGTGGAGAGCCTCTTCGCGATCCAGGACGCGAAGCTGCTGCTCGCCCGGCTCGGCGCGGCCTACCTCGTC